>Ga0255342_1000320_pt1 | contig 86073 bp, 75 predicted proteins | sample wastewater_treat_3_FD_192416 | JGI IMG/M metagenome (GOLD analysis project Ga0255342, IMG submission 192416) | Wastewater microbial communities from Lulu Island WWTP, Vancouver, Canada - plant14 | ecosystem: Engineered > WWTP > Wastewater > Unclassified | place: Canada: Vancouver, British...
GCCGCCCAGAACACCTTGGCCGAGGCCTGCAGGCTGAGGGGGAAGAACTTGGGCTCGCGAGGGTTGACGGTGAACAGCACCCTGGCGCCCTGCTTGTCGAGCGGTATGCGGGCACCGGGATCGCCGGTCTCCATCTGCAGCTCCTCCTCGAGCCACTGCACGGTGTCGACCCAGTCCTCCTTGGTGATCGCCATGTTGTTGCCGTGGACGAGGCTGTTGTCGACCGTGGCCTGCAGGTCGTCGGGCACCAGGCCCATGGCCGCCAGCGCCGCGCGGGCGGCGCGGAACACGCGCGGCAGACCGATCCCGATGGTGCAGTTGAGCGAGCAGCGCCCACACAGCGTGCAGCGCCCGAACACGGAGTCGAGCCAGGCCCGCACCATCGCACGGTCGAACGGTCGAGCGCCGACGAGCCGGGGCACGAGACGCCCGGCGGTGGTGAAGTGACGCTTGAAAGCCGCAGCGACGTGATCGAGCTTGCGTGCCGGGACGTTCTCGAGTGCCGGCTCGGTGCGATAGTAGTGGCAGCTATCGGCGCACAGGCCGCAGTGAACGCAGGCGTTGAGGTACGCCGCCTCGGCCGCACGCAGCTTGGATCGAAACACCTCCAAGCCGTGCCGAAGCTGCGCCTCGGTGAGGGCGTCGATCCGCTCCTCGAGGCTCGCCATGCTCAACGCCCCTGCCGCGCCGACGGGAACGTGCCGCGATAGCCGAAGAAGGCCCCCATGTATGCGCGTGAGCTGAAGAAAACGACGCAGTGGCGGATCTTACCGACCGGCAGGTAGACGAGGAGCACGACGGCGGTGATGAGCCACGCCGACTCGAGCTGCGGATGCAGCAAGGTCACAGCTGCAAGCGCCCCGAACGAGGTCGTCAACAGGTTGGCAATGAAGTCGTCGGGGGAGGAGAGACCCCGCAGGAACGGCGTCGCGATGCGCTTGACGAGCAGCGCTAGCCCAGCTCCTGCCCCAGCCAGCATCACGATCGCTCCGGTCGGTGCCAGCGCTGGCGGCAGCTCGAACCCGGCCACCGTTGCAGCCAGCAGGCCGAACGCCACGAAGGTGCCGAGGTGAAAGACGATCCCGGTCGCGTACGAGGGAAGGTGCATGCGGACGCTCTCCTTGGCCCACGGCAGCATCGCCGCCGTGAACGCGTACCGCACGCCGGCCGCGGGGTCGCCGGCCGGCGGGGCAAGCAGGACCCGTCGCCCGAAGCCGCGTACCCCCAGCCACACCCAGGCCAGCGTCCCGGCTGCCCAAGCCGCAGCCGCGATCACCGCGAGGTGGAGCGGCTGATCCATGTGTGTGCTCAGACGCAGCCGTCGGGCTTGGGCAGGCCGGCGAGCTTGCAGGCGCCCTTGGCCGGGCCGCTCGGGAACAGCTCGTAGATGCGCTTGAGCGGCAAGCCCGTTGTCTTGCAGATGAGACGCACCATCGGGGCCGCCTGGTTCTCGAGGTAGTACTGGCGGATGAACCGGATGACCGCCCAGTGCTGCTCGTCGAGCGCCGGCAACCCCTCCTCCTGCCTGGCGAGCGCCAGGGCAAGGTCGTCGTTCCACACGCCCGGATCGACGAGGAACCCCTCGGGGTTCAGCTCCACCTGCCTGCCGTCAAGGTTGATCATCGCCATGACGCCTCCGGGAGCGCCGCGTCGTGCGGCCGTCCTCGTGTGGTAGTTTGTATGCATGATCTAGGGAATTGTGTGCATGACAATCTGGCTCCCCGACATCGCCGAACGGAAGCAGCCCGCCTACCAAGCGATTGTCGAGGCCATCGCCGACGCCGTCCGGCAGGGATGCCTGCGTCCCGGCGACCGGCTGCCCACGCACCGACTGCTCGCCGACCTGCTGGGGGTGAACGTCAGCACCGTGACTCGCGCGTACCGTGAGGCAGCGCGGCGCCGCCTGCTCGGCGGGGAGGTGGGGCGCGGCACGTACGTGCTGGGCGTGGCCTCCGAGGCGGCGCTGTTCGCGCTCGAGCAGCGGCCGGAGGGCGGGGTCATCGACCTCTCGCCCAACACGCCCCCCGCGCTGCTGTGTGACCCCGACCTCGCGGCTGCGCTTGGGGGGATCGACGAGCGCGAGGCCGCTCGGCTCCTCCACTACCCGACCACGGCCGACGCGCTGCAGCACGCGCACGCAGCGGCTGGATGGCTCGGCCGGCGCGGTGTCGGCGCAGAGCCCGACAGCATCGTCGTCTGCGCCGGGGCGCAGCACGCGATGGACTCGGCCCTCGGTGCCTTCCAGGAGAGCGACGAGGTCGGCTGCGAGCCGCTCGTCTACCCCGGGCTCAAGGCTGCAGCGCGGCGGTGGCGACGGCGTTTGCACCCGATAGCGATGGACGGAGAAGGGGTTGCGCCCGGGGCGTTCGAGGCTGCGTGTCGGGCTGGAGTGCGCCTTGTCGTACTGTCGCCGACGCTGCACAACCCCACCACCGTGACGATGGGCTTCGATCGCCGGCAGCGGCTCGCTGAGCTCGCGCGCCGCTATGACGTCGTCATCATCGAGGAGGACGTCTACGGCCTCCTGCCGGACCACACGCCGCCGCCACTTGCAGCGCTCGCGCCCGAGCGCGTGCTGTACCTCACGGGGCTGTCTAAGACCGTGGCGCCGGGCCTGCGCATCGGTTACCTCGTCGTTCCCTCCCGGTTGAAGGAGAGGATGCGCGACGCCTCGCATCACACGGCGTGGTACGTCTCGCCGATCTCGGCCGCGCTGGCCACCCGCTGGCTGGGTGACGGCACCGCCTGGCGCCGCCTGCTCGCGCAGCGCCGGGAGCTCACTGCCCGCCACCGCCTGTGCGCACGCCACCTCGCGGGGCTTGCCTGGCGGGGCGAGTCGCACTGCCCGCACGTCTGGCTCGATCTCCCACCTGGGCGCTCACCGGCGTTCGCCAGGCAGGCCCTGGCCGCCGGCGTGGTCGTGGTGCCGTCGGCAGTGTTCGCCGTCGGCCGCGCCACTGCCGACGGGGTGCGCATCTCGCTCGGCGCGGCTGCCGATCGCGCCAGCCTCGCCGAGGCGCTCGCCCGCCTCGCGGCGTTGCCGGCCGGGCAGCGGGAGAGCTGACGGTCAACGCGGGTCGACAGCGCGTGGCCTGCGGTGGATCAGCGCGAAGGCGAGCAGAGTGAACGCGGCGCCGACGACATCGTGGCCCTGGAGCGCGTCAACCGGTTCAAACGCCGTCTGATGCTGATCGCCCACCTCTCGGGCTGCGCCATCGACTTCGACCGCGAGATCCCGCGCGACTGAGGCGGGAGAGCTACTCGCCCGTCGCGGACCAGCCGGCCACGTCGCCCGGCGCGAAGCCGTCGTCGAAGATCGCGTGCGCGATCACGGCCACGGCGGTCGACCAGAAGCGGCCCGTGGCCGGCCCCGCCACGGCGCGCAGCGGCGTGGTGTCGCCCGACGCCGTGCGGTCGAAGACCTTGCCTCCCTCGCTCGAACAGTCGCCGGCGAAGCTCTCGCCATGCCCCGGATCGACGGCGATGCCGTGAGGGATGACGAGCCGCGTCGCAGTGCCGGAAAGGGTCCGCGATGGCGCGATGTCGCCGTCGGCGTCGAGCGGAACGACGAACTCCGCCGCCGCTGCCGCGCGCTGTCCGCCACGGCGATCCAGCAGGAGATCTTCGCGCTCGTCGAACAGTTCAGCTGCGGCGCACCGGCCAGCGACGACCGGACGGCCATCCGGCTGCGCCGGACGCCCTGAGCGGGCCGCCCGGCGCCGTCACTGCGGCGGATTCTCCGCCGACGCGCTCCCCGCGACCAGTTTCACGAAGCTCCGGCCCGGGTCAGACACGGGGGACTCGATCGCGAGCAGATCGAGAACGGTGTCGAAGACGTCCTGCTGCGGGTATTCGGTACGTTCGACGATGCGAATCGGGACCGAGGCCTTCACGATCAGAGGGACCTCCGCCTGCTCGGGCGGCAGACTGATTCCGGGCGGCACGCCGTGGAACAACCGCCCGCCCTCCAGCAGGGACTCGCCGTGATCGGAAAGGTAGATGAACACATAGGGAACGCTCGCGGCATCCAGCTTCGCCAGGATCCCGCCGACGACGTAGTCGACGTAGAGGATCGTGTTGTCGTAGGAGTTGTAGAGCTCCTCCGGGCTGCACTGGTTGGCCACGTCGGCGTCGCGGCAGCCGGGCTCGAAGCGCGCGAACTCCGGCGGATGACGCTCGCGGTAATTCGGACCGTGGCTGCCGCCACCCAGATGCAGGACGATCAGTCTGGGCCCGGACCGGTAGTTCTCGAGGTCCCGCACGAGGAGAGGGATGACGTCCTCGTCATAACAGCGACCGCCGTGCCCGCAGGCGGAGACCTTCGTCTCTCCGGGCTCGACGCAGTTGTCGTAGAGGGTGTAATTCACATAGCAGGCGGTGGGCACGCCGAGCCGGGAAGTCACCTGTGGCAGCTTCAGATCGTTCCGGTCGAGGATCTCGAGCAGGGCGTTCAGCGTGGATCCCCGCCTTGCAACGCCGTCGAGGAGATGGAGGCCGGGTGTCGTCTTCAGCACCGGATTGGTCTCCCGTCGTTCGTACCCGTAGAGGCTGAAGCTGCGGCGCCGTGACGATTCGCCGACCGCGAGAACCACGATCAGGTCATCGCGCTGCCTGACCCGGCCGGTGACTTCGACCACTTTCTCGCGCTTGCAGAAGGGTCGCACCGCTTTGCTGGTGGCGCTCAGTGTACCCGTGATCACGTTGACCGGAACGAGAGAGTAGACGATGTACTTGTTCGAGATGTTCCCCGCCCGATGGATGGCCTGAAAGTTCGAATACAGGGCGAGGACAGCGAGCGCGAGGGCGCTCGCCCCGACCTTCAGGGATCCCAGCAGATATCTGCCGGAGCTCGCGAAAGTGATCTCGCACGGCAGCAGGATCAGCACCGGCACGACGACGAGCAGGAGCACGTACGGAATCATCCGGACGGAAAGCAGCTGGCCCACTTCCGTCGCGTCCGTGTGCAGGGTGTTCATGATCATCGAGCTGTCGATGGCGACGTCATACTTCGCGATGAAGTAGGTCGCGGCCGCGCTGGCAACCAGGAGCACGATCGCCAGCGGCTTGACGGTCCGGCGATGGGTCAGGAGGAGGAAGAACACGAGGAACAGGCACTGACCCGCGAGGAGATAAGCCGTCAGAGCACCGTAGTCGTAACTCTCTTTTCGGTGGAACCACCGCGCCAGCTTGTCGATGTTGAGAGCGTTGCTGGCCACGAACAGCAGGACGGTGAACAACACCGCGAACCGGGTGTGCGAGAGGCGGAACCGGAACCTCTCAGGAAACGCCATCGGCAACCCCTTCCCTGATCATGAGAGCGGTGCGGGAGCGGGAGCGGTCGGCGGAGCCGGTGCCGTTCCGCCTCCGGGATACTGCGGCAACCGGCCGGCGCTCACCGCTCGCCACCGGGGTGCCCGGCGCCGCAGGAGCATGTAGAAATGGAGTGCATCCGCCGTGAGCCACATCACGAAGAACGAGACGACGATATCGGAAAGGAAGTGCGCGCCGGCGGCGATGCGCGCGAACGAGACCAGGCAGCCGTAGGCGACGGCCCCGAGGAGCGCACGCTTTCTGCCCAGTGCCCGAGCCAGCGCCAGAGTGAAGAAGGCGCCGGCGCCATCCCCCGACGAGAAGGAGCAGTTGGTCGTACACTGGTCGGAGACGACGAACGCCGGGGTGAACTCCTGCCCGCCCCCGAATGGCACGGCGTTTCTCGGCCGTGCGCGTCCGAAGTTGTCCTTGAGGGCCACGTTGACGATGATTCCGGCCCCGAGGAAGTAGCGTCCACCGAAGTGGTGTATGAGTCCTCTTCTCCTCGTCGTCGGGCCTGTGGGCGCTGTGGGAAACGCGGCAGCGTTTTCCACAGGGTCCACAGGCCCATTTGAGCCCGTGAATTCGTGCGGTACGAGGGAAGAGTCGAGGGTCACGGCCCGGCACTTGGTAGGTTTCAGTTTGCCAGAGAAGCCCCCCAAGGAGGCCGAAACCGTGACCGACCAGAGCCTGTCCCTTCCCTCCGCTTTCTGCAAGACCCTCGAGCAGTCCAGCCCCGACCTGCTGCGCTCCCTGCTCCAGACCGTGCTCCAGGAGCTGATGAGCGCCGAGGCCGACGCCCGCTGCGGTGCGCCCTACGGCGAGCGCAGCGCCGAGCGGGTCAATGCCCGCAACGGCTACCGCTCCCGCCCCTGGGAAACCCGCCTCGGCGACCTCGACCTGCAGATCCCCAAGCTGCGCAAGGGCAGCTACTTCCCGGAGTGGCTCCTCGAGCCCCGGAGACGCTCGGAGAAGGCCCTGCTGGCCGCGATCGCCGAAGCCTACGTGCTCGGGGTCTCGACCCGGCGTGTCGAGCGACTGCTGGAGACCCTGGGCCTGTCCGGGATCTCGAAGTCCCGCGTCTCGGCGATCGTCGCCGAGCTCGATCCGGCGGTCGAGGCCTTCCGCCAGCGGCCCCTGACGCTCGCCTACCCGTACGTCTGGCTCGACGCCCTGGAGATGAAATGCCGGGAGGAAGGTGCCGGCGCGAATGTCACTGTCGTCGTCGCCACGGGCGTCTCCTGCGAGGGTCGGCGCGAGATCCTCGGCGTCGAGGTCTTCACGACCGAGGACGGAGCCGCCTGGCTGGCCTTTCTGCGCAGCCTGAAGGCCCGTGGCTTGTCGGGGGTGCGGCTGGTCATCTCCGACGCCCATCCGGGCCTCAAAGCCGCCATTGCCTCGGTCTTCACCGGCTCGCTCTGGCAGCGCTGTCGCACGCACCTGACGACCAACGTGCTGACCAAGGTCCCCAAGGCCGCGCAGCCCGGCGTCGCCGCGCTCTTGCGCATGATCTTCCTGCAGCCGGATGCCGGTGCAGTGCGCCAGCAGGCCGAGCACGTCCTCACGGCGCTCGAGCAGCGCTGGCCCGAGGCGGCGAAGGTCTTGGCCGGTGCCTTCGAGGACGTCCTGGCTTTCACCGCCTTCCCGCGCGAGCACTGGCGCCAGATCTGGTCGAACAACCCGCAGGAACGGCTCAACAAGGAGATCCGGCGCCGCACCGACGTCGTCGGCATCTTCCCCAACCGTGCGGCCATCGTACGCCTCGTCGGTGCTCTCCTCGCCGAGCAGCACGACGAATGGGCCATCGGACGGCGCTACTTCTCCCTCGAGTCCGTCGCCCAACTCAACCCCGAGCTGAAACCGGCCCCCGACGGGTCGACTCAGCTCCTGCCCGCGGCCTGAAACCCGCCATGTGTGCCTGTCCTCGCCCTCGTGCTCGTACACCACTTGACAGGACGTGGCCCCCGAGGATCAGCACGGCGAAGAGATAGCCGACGACCCGCAGGTCGACGCCCCAGAGGTTGCGCCTCGCAAGTCGGTTGCGGAGATAGACACCACCGACCAGCACCATGGACAGGCCGATGACGTAGCCGACGCTCGCGTGCAGCGCCTTCGCCCACCACGCCGTCGCGAGCTGGAAACCGCCGGCATGGAAAAACAGGCGCGAAACGCGCAGATCGATAGCGGGAAACCAGAAGAACCAGAGCGATGTGCTCGCGAAGAGCAGCAGAGCGATCCGGGCGCGCGCCAGCCTCAGATAACTCATCGGCGATGCCCGGTGCGCGCTTCTCGCTCGGGACCTACGGCAGGGGCAGGACTTCCGGAGCGGCTGGCAGCATGAAGGGGCGCAGCTTACCAGAGATCCTGGCGGGAAGGGCGGTCGCGTCGACGGCGGGACAGGGGTCCATCGCCGGCCGGCGATCCGCCGCCGCGACCCCGGACGGCGTCGCACGGGCCGGAGAGCCGGGCATTGCTCATTGGGAGCCCTCACCTTGCCACGCCCTCGGGAGAACACGCCCGGACGAACTCGCGGTCATCGCGCGGCCCATCCGGCCGGCCATCCCGCCCCGCTCGCTGCCCGGCGGAGGACTGAAGCGAAGCGGGCTGTTTCCGCGGCGAGGGGCGCTCCCCCCGGCCGGCCGGGCCCGGGGCGACAACTTCCGCGTCTTCTCCCAGCCCGACCTCGGCCTCTTTTCCGACGGCCTCGAAACCGGCGACCTCTCCCGCGGGGGCCACACCCGCCCGTGACCGGTCGGCCCCCGAACGTTTCCATCTCCGAGAGGCGGTATCTTTCACCTCCGGGAGGCGGCGGAATGATCGACGGGCAGGGGTGGTTTTTCTGGGCGTTGTCGTCGGCGGTCTTCGCGGCGCTCACGGCGATCTTCGCGAAGGTCGGGATCCGCGGGGTCGACTCCGACCTCGCGACGCTGGTGCGCACGGTGATCATCGTCGCGGTGCTCGCGGCGTTCCTCGGGCTCACCGGCAAGTGGAGCAACCCGTTCGTGCTGCCGGGGCGCACCTGGCTCTTCCTCGGCCTCTCGGCCCTGGCCACCGGCGCCTCCTGGGTCTGCTACTTCCGCGCGCTGCAGCTCGGCGAGGCCTCGAAGGTCGCGCCGGTGGACAAGCTCAGCCTCGTGCTGGTCGCCATCTTCGCCTTCACCTTCCTGGGAGAGCGGCCGGCGAGCCGGGAGTGGTTCGGAATCGCGCTCGTCGCCACCGGCGTGGTGGTCCTCGCCCTGAAACGGTAGCGGTACCCGCCGCGTTGGCCCGTTGCGCGGCGGCGACGCGCCGCGGTGCCTCGGAGGCTCTGCGGACCAGCGAACCCCCGCCCGGTGGCGCCCGTGCCGGCAGACGTCCCTCGCTTCCTGCCGCCCGCTGCCGGGCGGGCTTCAGCGCTCGTCGGCCGGCGGGGTCGCGAGATCGACCCGCTCGGCGACCGCCGCCACCTCTTCCTCGCTGGTGACGGTGACCTCCAGGTCGTGCAGCAGGCCATCGCGCAGGGCGTAGATCCAGCCGTGCACCGCCAGCTCCCGGCCCTGCCGCCAGGCGTCGCGGACGACGGTGGTGCGGGCGGCGTTGAGCACCTGGGCGACGACGTTGAGCTCGCAGAGGCGGGCGTGGCGCTCGGCTTCCGTGCTGAGCGCGGCGAGCTGCCCGCGGTACCGGCGGCGCACGGTCTCGACGTGGCAGAGCCAGTTGTCGACGAGCCCCAGCCGCTCGCCGCGCAGCACCGCGAGCACCCCGCCGCAGCCGTAATGGCCGCAGATGATGAGGTGGTGCACGCCGAGCACCTCGATGCCGTACTGGAGCACCGAGAGACAGTTGAGGTCGGAGGGCACGACCACGTTGGCGATGTTGCGGTGGACGAACATCTCCCCGGGCATCAGGCCGACGATCTGGTTGGCCGGCACCCGGCTGTCACCGCAGCCGATCCAGAGGTAGCGCGGCGCCTGCTGCTCGGCCAGGCGGGTGAAGAAGCCGGGATCGGCGGCGGCGATCTCGGCGGACCAGGCGCGATTCTGGGCGAGCAGCTCGGAGAGGAGGCGCATGGCGTGGGCTCGGGATCCCGCCCGGCACCGCTCAGGCGGGCAGGGTCTCGTCGCCCGCGGGCAGGGGGCGGGGCAGCGAGAGGGTGAAGCGGGCCCAGGCGCCGGGCTCGGACTCGGCGCGGACGGTGCCGCCGTGGAGCTCGGCGATCCGCCGGCAGAACCAGAGCCCGAGGCCGCTGCCCCGCTTGTCGCGGGTGTCGGCGTTGCGGATCCGCGCGAACTTCTCGAACAGCCGCCCCGCCTCCTCCGGGGTGAAGCCCGGCCCTTCGTTCCAGACCGAGATCTCGATCGCGGCCCCGGTGATCCGGGCCTCGAGGGTCGCCCGCCCCTTCGCCGTCCCGTACTTGGCGGCGTTGGAGAGGAAGTTGCCGACGAGCGAACGGAGCAGCTCGGGATCGGCGTCGAGGGCGATCCCCGCCGGCACGTCGACGTCGAGCGCGATCTCGCGCGAGGTGAAGAGGGCGCGGGTCATCGTCACCGACGGCTCGACGACGTCGTGGAGGAGGTCGATCCGCTCGATGTGCAGCTCGAACTCCCCGCGCTCGGCGCGCGAGAGGTCGAGGTAGTCGCGGATCATGTCCTGCATCTCCTCGCAGTTGCGCTGGATCCGCACGAGCGGCTGGGAGAGCGCCGGCGGCAGCTTCTCGCCGTGGACCTCGACGAGCCCGTTGATGAGCATCTGGACCGCCGCCGTGGGGCTCTTCAGCTCGTGGGTGACGAAGCCGAGCATCTCCATGTAGTTGGTGTTCGTCTCCGCGAGGCGGGCGTTGGTGGTGGCGAGCTCGGCGTTCTGCTCGCGCAGCCTCCGGTCGCGCTCGGCGAGCCCCCCCTGCATCCGGTGGAAGGCGTCGACGAGGTCGTGGGTCTCGGAGAAGGTGGTACGGATCGCCACCGACTCCCCGAGCTCCCCCTGCGCGATCCGGTGCGCGGCCTGGCCGAGCGCGCCGAGCGGCCGGGTGATGCGGCGGACGAGCAGCGCGGCGAGGCCGAGGGAGAGGAGGATCAGGAAGCTCGCGGTGATCCCCGAACGGAAGACGAGCTGCCGCCGCAGGTCGGTGAACGGCGCTTCGAGCAGGCCGGAGAAGAGGAGCCCCACCGTCTCGCCCTCGGGGTCGCGCAGCGGCAGGTAGCCGGAGAGGTACCAGGAGTCGACCACCCAGGCGCGCCCCGACCAGGGGCGGCCGCCCTCGAGCACCTGCCGCTCGATCGCCGCCGCGACCGTGGTGCCGACGGCGCGCCGGCGGTCGGGGCCGAGGACGTTGGTCGCCACCCGCACCCCGCGCAGGAAGATCGTCACGGTGGCGGTCGGCTTGCCCTCGTAGGTGCTGGCGTCGAAGGCGAAGTCGCGCAGCTCGTCGACGAGCGCGTAGTCGTAGTTGAGCGCCCGGCCGCCGTAGAGGACCGCCACCACCCGGCCACCGGGGTCGCGCACCGGGGTGGCGAGCCACCAGAAGAGCGCCTCGGTGGTCGCGCTCGCCTCGCCGTTCTGGCCGCTCACCGCGAGCGCCGTCGCCAGCGCCGATCCCCCTTCGAGGGTGAGGCGCGCGGCGTCGAGGCGCACGGTGCCCCAGGCGGTCTCGCCGCCGAGCGCGCGCCGCAGCACCGGATCGTGCGTCACCGGCACCGCCCCGGCCGCCGGGTCGTGGCTGCCGGAAAGCGGCCTGCCCGCGAGGTCGCAGAGGTTGAGGAGCGTGAGGCCGAGCTCGCGGCGCAGCCGGTCGAGATCGTTGTCGCTCGTCGTGGGGTCGATCCTCGCCGCCCGCGCCGCGGCCGCGAGGAGGTTGGCGTTGCCGGCGAGGCGCTGCTCGTAGTAGCGCGCGAGCGACCGCAGTCCGTGATCCACCCGCGCCTGCGCCTCGCGCAGCACGCTGCGCTGGATGCTGTCGACCTCGAGCGCCCCGAGGATCAGGGCGGTGGCGATGACGGCGGCCGCGAGGGCGAGCAGGAGCGCGTTGCGGATCGACATGAAACGCCTTCCTCTCATCGGGTCATGCTGCAGGAAATCCGGCGGGCCCGCAACTCGCGCGCTCAGCGCGGCTCCCAGGCGAAGCCGGCCGCGAGGGTGGCGAAGGCGGTCCGGAAACCGGGCCCTGCGACCGTCAGGAGCCGCAGCGCCCCCGGCTCGGCCCAGAGGGCGGCCGCGGCCCGTTCCCCCTCGCCGGTGAGGGCGAGCGCGCCGCCGAGCGGGCGCGGCGGCCCGGAGGCCGGCACCCCGGCCGCGGCGAGGCGGGAGGCGGCGCGGCGCCAGAGGTCGTCGGAGCCGCCGGTCTCCTCCTCGTGCAGCTCGGCGCGCAACCCGCCGGGGCCCCTGAGCGCGACCACGAGGCTCTCGGGCCAGAGCGCGTCCGCCCGCTCCACCCGCAAGCCCGGCGGGAGGGTGAGCGTGAGGCCGAGCCCCGGGTTGCGGTAGCTCGTGGCGTCGGCCGACCAGGGCGGAGCGCCGGGCGCGGCGCGCAGCTCGCGGCCGCCGGCGGCCGCCTCCTCGATCTCCACCCGGAGGTGGCCGAGGAGCTGGAGGCCGCCGAGGAGCGCGGGCCCGAGACCGTGGGCGAGCCCGTCGCGGACGAGGGCGATCCGGGCGGCGTCGGCCGCCCCGTCGCGGTAGAGGGCGGAGTCGAACGGGATCCAGGCGCCGCCGAGGTGGAGCTCCACCCAGGCGTGCCCGGCCCAGAGGCCGCCGGTGTGCGCGAGGCCGGCGACGAAGCGGGCGGGGATGCCGCTCGCCCGGGCGAGGGCGGCGAGGAGGACCGCGTGGCCGACGCAGGTGCCGCGGCGGTCGCGGACGACCTCGGAGGCGGGCGCGAAGACGATCCCCGCGTCGAAGGCGAGCGCGCCGTGGACCCAGCGGGCGAGCGCGCGGGCACGCTGCCAGGGGTCGGGCTCGGCGCCCGCGATCTCGCGGGCGAGGCGGACGATCTCCGGGTGCCCGGATTCGATGAGCGGCCCCGGCGCGAGGAGCGCCCCGAGCTCCGGGGCGACCGTGCGCGGCGTGGTGAGCGGTCCGGCGGGTGCCGCGGCCCGCCGGATCTCGAGCCGGCGCGTGGCGCCCGCGGCGTGCAGGAGCCGCTCGGTGCCGGGCGCGAGCGGCGGCCAGCCGAGCCGGGGCTCGGCGAGCGTGAGGCGGACCACCAGCCGGGTCGTCTCCCGCGCCGGCGAGAGGCGAAGGTTCGCCGGCTGGAGCGCGGCGGTGAACGCCGCGGCCGGCGCGGCGCCCGTCGCCGCGGCGCGGGCCGCGGCTTCGTCGGCGCGCGCGAGGACGAGCGTCCCGAACGGGCTCGGCTCGCTCGCGCGCACCAGCCGCCCCGCGGCGTCGAGGTGGAGGACGCGGATACCCGCGACCCCGGAAGTCTCCTCGCGCACCTCCCGCAGGGGGCCGCCGGGAGCGTCGGTGATCGCCACGAGGGTGCGCCGGACCGGCAGCACCGCCGGCAGCTCGGCTTCGAGCTGGAGGAGCTCGATCGCGTCGCCGGGGGCGCGGAGCGCGGCCGAGGTGCGCTCGCGCGCCGCCTGCGGGCCGGGCAGCTCCGCGGGAAGGGCGAGCTCGCTCTCCGGCCCGGCCGGCGTGCCGTCGGCGGCCACGAACCACCAGCGGAGGCGGCTTCCCTCCACGCGGGCCGCGATCACCTGCCGCTGCCGCGACAGCTCCTGCTCGCTCCGGGCGCTCAGGAGGCGGCCGTCAGGCCCTTCGACGAGCTCGGAGGCGATTCGCATCTCGATCTCGCTGCCGAGGCGTTCGAGCCGGAGGCGCAGCTCGCTGCGGGTCGCGATCCGGCCGCCCGTGAGCGGGACGACCTCTTCGGTGAGGCTGCCGGCGGGCGCCTCGCCGAGTCGCACCGTCCACCAGGAGCGCTCTGAGGCCGGCGCCGGGGCCGCGAGGAGGAGGGCGAGTAGACCGGAGAGCGGCAGGAGCCGCCACGGGCGCGGCGGGCGCTCGCGCGCCGCCGGCCCGCGTCCGTTCGAGGCGAGGAGGCTCAGACCGTGCTCATCCCGCGCTCGGCTCCGGCGCCTTGCCGAAGATCGGCTCGAGCGTCTCGGGTTTCGGCGCCGGCGTGAGCAGGCTCACGACGATCAGCAGCCCGATCGAGACGAGCGCCGCCGGATAGATGCTCGGGATCCCCCACGGATCCTTGCCGAAGTAGTCGCTGCCACCCGCCGCTCCCTGCATGACGCCCGGGGCGATCCAGGGAAGGACGAACTCGAAGAAGACGGTCGTCACCGCGCCGCCGATGATCGAGGCGAGCCCGCCCTGCCAGGTCGCCCGCCGCCAGGTGAGCGCGGCGAAGAGCGCCGGGGTGACGGCGACGCCGTACATCGTGTAGGCGAAGTAGGCGTACTGGAGGATCGAGATCTGCGACTTCAGGACCGTGGGGACGAAGATCATCAGGAAGGCGCAGAAGCCCATCAGGACGATGAACACCTTCTGGAGCGCCACCATCTTCGTCGGGTCGGCGTTCGGGTTGATCATGCTCTGGTAGATGTCGCGCATCACGTTCGAGCTCGACGAGAGCAGGTAGTTCATCCCCGTGGAGAGGACGACCGCGCACGCCGCAGCGAGCAGCAGCACCCCGACCGGACCCGGCACCATGTAGCGGGCGGCGTTGAGCACGAGCGCCCGGCCGTCCCACCCTTTCATGAACTCGGTGTTGAAGACCGAGGCGTAGACCGCGATCGCGATGACGATCGTCTCGACGACGATCGTGCCGACGATCCAGATCGCCACCGCCTTCTTCGCCTCCTTCGGCGAGCGGGCCGCGTAGAACTTCTGGTACATCGACTGCACGCCCATCAGCAGCAGGAGCGTCGAGAGGAAGTAGCTGAGCCCCTTGAGCGCCGGGTACTTGCCGAAGTCCTGGGCGAAGAGCTGGAACCGGGCGGGATCGAGCACCTCGCGGGCGTGCCCCCAGCCGCCAGCCGCCGAGACGACGAACGGAATCGCGAGCAGCGAGGCGAGGACGATGATGATCCCGTTCGGCAGGTCGGTGTGCGCGACCGCGATCATCCCGCCGATGGCGACGAAGAGGATCACGAAGCCGGCGGTGATCGCCTGTCCGGTCTCGAGCGAGATGCTCCCATCGGAGATCACGTTGAGGATGTAGCCGCCGGCGCGGAACTGGTAGGCGACGATCGTGGTGAAGGCGATGATCAGCGCGATCGCGCCGAAGAGGCGGGCGAAGCGGCCGTAGCGCACCTCGAGGATGTCACCGACGGTGTACTGGCCGAAGGTCCGGATGCGGGCGGCGACGAAGTAGATGATCCCGATCCCGAGGAACGCCCCGGCCGGCTGCCAGAGCGCGCTCCAGCCGGCGTAGGAGGCGTACTCGGCGCCCGCGATGAAGGTGCCCGACCCGATCCAGGTGCAGACCAGCGTGAAGACCATCTTGGTCAGCGAGAGGCTCCGCCCCGCGACCATGAAGTCGTCCTGCGAGCGGATCTGGCGCGAGCGCCAGATGTTGTAGCCCGTCATCACGAGCAGGTAGGCCAGAATCACGTAGAGGTAGATGTGCCCCATGGGACCTCCGGAGTGTGGGATACGAAAACGGGGGGCGGCGTGTCCGCCGCCCCCGGTCGGTTCAGATCAGCACCAGCTCCCGCTGGATCGCCCCGGCTACCTCCACCTTGCCCGCGGGGGTGATGAAGACGTTGATCTCCGAGCGCACCGCCATCTCCCCTTCGAGATAGATCCCGGGCTCGATCGAGAAGCAGATCCCCGGCACCAGCTCGCGCTCGTCCCGGGTCTCGAGGTTGTCGATGTTCACGCCGTTGCCGTGCACCTTCTCCCCGATCGAGTGGCCGGTGCGGTGGAGGAAGTACGGCCCGTAGCCGGCCTTCTCGACCACGCTCCGGCAGGCGTCGTCCACCTCCCAGCCGCAGAGCTTCTCCCCCTTCGCGTACCGGTCGCGGATGAAGGCGAGGGCGGCGTCGCGCGCGTCGCGCACGACGTGGAAGATCTCGACGTACTTCGGCGGCGGCGCGCTGCCCACGAAGCCGCACCAGGTGATGTCGTAGAAGATCGCGCCCGGCTCGTCGAGCTTCGCCCAGAGGTCGATCAGGAGCGTGTCGCCCTGCCGGATCGGGCGGGCGTTGGCCGGCGTCGGCTCGAAGTGCGGATCGGCGGGCTGCTCGTTGGTCCCGACGATCGGGTACTCGCCCATGCAGGTCATCCCCTCCTCGCCGAAGCGGCGGACGATGAACTGCTGCAGGTCGTACTGGGTGAGCGTCGCCCCGGCGCGGAGCCGCTCGCCGACGAGCGCGAACGCCTCGTCCTTGATCCGCTGCACCCGCTCGCCGGCCGCCAGGTGCGAGTGGTACGCCGCCTCGTCGAGGACGGCCTGGAAGGTCTGCACGAGCCCGGCCGAGGAGACGACCTCGTAGCCGAGGGAGCGGATGAGATCCACGGTGCCGCCGTCGATCGTCGAGACGTAGGGGATGTTGGCGAGCGGCGAGTACTGCATCGCCACCGTCCGGGCCGGCCCGAGCAGCTCCCTGAGCCCGGCGTGGAGCTCGCGCCAGGAGAGGTAGAGCCGCTTCTCGCCGGGCAGCTTGTCGAGCTTCGTCGGCTCGACCTTGTGGGCGAGCTTCAGCGGCTCGCCGTCGGCCGGGATCCAGTAGAACCACCGCCGGCTCGTGAACTTCCCGTAGTCCATGCCGAGCACGTGGTAGGCGATCGCGTCGCGGTTGTGGAAGTCGTAGAGCAGCCAGCCGTCGATCCCGGCGGCTCGCAACTCTTCCTGGATTCTCGCAATCTGCGGCACTGGAACCTCCTGGGCAGAACGCAGACCGGGGCGCGGATCACCCCGGTGCGGTGATGGATGAACGGCTCGTGAGCATACGAGAGGGTGGGCAGGGGAGACGTGAGGTCGATCCCATCCGGCGCCTTTCGGGGCCGGTCCGAGCGAACCGCGCGCCCGTTGCCGCGTGAGCGGTCAATGTAGCACAGCCGGGCGGCCGGAGCGGCCGGGGCGGGGTACCATCGGCAGAGGCGGCGGCGGCCGTCCGGAAGCGGTCCGGGGCCGGCGCGACGAGGCCGCACGGAGGGGAGGAGACGATGACGGAGAGGGCGTTTCAGGACGACTACCCCGACGATCTCGCCTGGTGTTACGGCTGCGGGCGGCTCAATACGCACGGTCACCAGATCCGGAGCTTCTGGGACGGCGAGGAGACGGTCTGCACCTTCACGCCGAAGCCGTACCACATCGCGATCCCGGGCTACGTCTACGGCGGGCTGATCGCCTCGCTCGTCGACTGCCACTCGACCGGCACCGCCGCCGCGGCCGCCTATCGCGCCGCCGGCCGGCCGCTCGCCGCCCAGCCGCCGCTGCGCTTCCTCACCGCCGCGCTCCACGTCGACTACCTGCGGCCGACCCCGCTCGGCGTCCCCCTCGAGCTGCGCGGCCGGGTCAAGGAGATGAAGGGGCGCAAGGTGGTGGTCGAGTGCGAGGTGCGCGCGGGCGAGGTCCTCTGTGCCCGCGGCGAGGTCGTGGCGGTGCAGGTGCCCGATGAGCTGCTCCCGAGCGAGAGCGCGGGCGGCTGAGACGCCGCCGGCCCGCCGCCGGCGGGCCCTCTCCCACCTCGTGGCGTTCGACGACGCCCCGTTTCCGCGCGAACACCGTGGCGACGTGCCGGTGGTCGGCGCGGTCTGGGCCCGCGACCGGTTCGAAGGGTTCCTCGCCGGGGCGGTGCGCCGCGACGGAGCGAACGCCACCGCGGTGCTCGCGACCCTCGTCCGGGAGTCGCGCTTCGCGCCGCAGCTCGGCCTGATCCTCCTCGAGGGGCTCGCGCTCGCCGGCTTCAACGTGGTCGATCTGCCGCGGCTCGCCGCGGCGAGCGGCTGCGCGGTGCTGGCGGTCGCGCGGCGTCCCTCCGACCAGCGGGCGCTGCGGGCGGCGCTCCGCGACCGGGTGTCGGGGGGCGGGGCGAAGTGGGCCCGCGTCGAGCGCGCCGGGGCGCAGGAGCCGTGCGCCGGCCTCTGGGTGCAGCGGGCCGGGCTCACCCTCGCCGAGGCGGAGAGGGCGCTCGCGCCCCATCTCGGCGCGGGGCGGCTGCCGGCGCCGCTCCGCCTCGCCCACCTCGCGGCCGGCCTGCTCGCGGTCGGACGGCGCGGGCGGCGGGGCTGGCTATACTGAGCCGAGGACGGCAGCAGAACGGGGAGGCGAGCGATGGCGGAGACGACGGGCAAGGCCTCAGGCGGCGGGCTGCACGAGCTCGCCGAGCGGATCCGCACCGGGATCTCGGTCGGGCAGGTCTTCGGCGAGCCGGTGGAGGCCAACGGCCGCACCCTGATCCCGGTGGCGCGGGTCGCCTTCGGCTTCGGCGGCGGACTCGGCGCGAGCCGTGACGGGCAACGCTTCAGCGGCGCGGGCGAAGACAAGTCGGCGGGCGCCGGCGGCGGTGGGCTGGCGGCGCCGGTGGGGATGATCGAGATCGCTCCCGACGAAACCCGGTTCATCCCAACGAGCCCCGGCCGCTGGCTGCTCGCGGGTGCAGTCCTGGGGCTCCTCGCCGGCTGGCTCGTGCGCCGCTGCCGCTGAGCGGACCGGGCGTCCGAGCCGCGATATCCTTCGGCGCATGGACGGGCTCTCCGACCTCTATCAGGAGGTCATCCTCGATCATTACCGCCGCCCCCGGAACTTCGGCCTTCCGCCGGAGGCCGAGCGGCAGGCGGACGGCCACAATCCCCTCTGCGGCGACCGGGTGCGGGTGGCGGTGCACCTCGACGGCGGCCGGATCGCCGCGATCGGCTTCGAGGGGAGCGGCTGCGCGATCTCCACCGCCTCCGCCTCGCTGATGACCGAGGCGGTCCGCGGGCGCACCCTCGACGAGGTCCACGCCCTCTTCCAGCGCTTCCACGACCTCGTCACCCTGCCGGCGGGCGAGCCCGGCGCGGCGCCCGACGGCTCCCTCGGCAAGCTCGAGGCGCTCGCCGGCGTGCGCGAGTTCCCGATGCGCGTCAAGTGCGCGACGCTCGCCTGGCACACCCTGGAAGCCGCCCTCGAGGGGGCGACGAGCGCGGTCTCGACCGAGTAGGCACGGTTTCCATCGCCGGGCCGGCCGGCCCCGGGCCTGGACGCTCGCGGGTGGCGGTTGCGTATGATCCCGCGATGCGGCGCACTCCGGTCGGGCTCCTGCTGTTCCTGCTGCTCCTCCTGCCGGCACCGCCGGCGCGGCCGGCCACCGTGCCGGCGGCGGCGGGGGAGGTGCTCCACTACCGGTGGCGACTGCAGGGCCTCCTCGGCGGGGTCGCGGGGCTCTTCCTGCCGCGCCAGGGAGAGGCCACCCTCTGCCAGCGGCCGCTCGAGAGCGGACACCAGGTCTCCGAGCTCTACCTCGTCGCCGGTCATGGCGAAGATGGCCAGTTCTTCCGCTATGGGGCCGAGATCGACCCCGCGAGCGGCGTGACCGTGCGCGCCTGGAGCAGCTACCGGTGGCGGGGCGAGGCGAAGGCGCGGGAGGCCGAGGTCGGCCAGGCGGGGGTGATCGACATCGCCTCCGGGATCCAGGCGCTGCGCCGCGACCCGCCCACCGGCACGCGGGTGCTCGAGATCTGGAGCGACGGCCGGGTCTACCCGGTGCTCGTCCTGCCGGGGGCGACCCGCCGCCAGCTCCTGCGCGGCGAGCCGGTCACGGTCCGCGCCTACTCGATCCGCGGCCTCTCCCGGCCGGAGCGCCGGACCTGGAAGGGGCGGCTCGACCTCTGGCTCGCCGACGATCCGGCCGCGACCCCGATGGAGATCCGGGTCCAGCGCAGCCTCGCCGACCTGGTGCTCACCCTCGCGCCCTGAGCGACCTCGCCCGCCCCCCGGTCCGGATCGGAACGGAGGACCGCCGCGCGAGGTGGTGCTTTTGCTACAATCAACCACAGTATGAACGTCAAACGGGCGGCGAAGTACGGCTTCTGTGCCGGGGTGCGCATCGCCGACCGGAAGGTCAAGAAGTTCGCCCGCGAGGGGCATCGGGGCGCGATCCTCGGACAGGTGGTGCACAACGAGCGGGTGGTCGAGGAGATGCGCCAGCTCGGGGTCGACACCGTCGACGCCCTCGCCGAGACCCGCGAGGAGACGATCGTCTTCTCCGCCCACGGCGTGCCACCCTCGTTCCATGCCCGCGCCCGCGAGCAGGGGCTCCGGGTGCTCGACACCACCTGCCCGTTCGTCTACGACATCCACGACGAGGCGGCGGCGGCGCTGGCGGCGGGGGCGCACCTCGTCTTCATCGGCGACCCGCGCCACCGCGAGGTGATCGGCTACACGCACGACCTCGATCCGGCGGACTACCACGTGCTGCTGCGGGTGGAGGAGGCGCGGGAGATCGACTGGTCGCGTTACGAGAAGGTCCGGATCTTCTACCAGACGACGCTCAACGCCGGGGAGTTCGAGGAGCTGGTGCGGTACATCGAGTCGCAGGTGCCGGCGACCCGGCGGGCCGACACGATCTGCTACGCCACCAAGGAGAACCAGGATGCCGCGCTCGCGCTCGGACGCGATCCCGAGGTCGATCTGATCCTCGTGATCGGCGGCCGGGCGAGCGCCAACACCCGGCACCTGTGGGAGATCTGCCGGCAGCACAAGCCGAGCCACCTGATCCAGGGGGTCGCCGACCTCGACCCGTCCTGGTTCGCCGGCGTGACGACGGTCGGGCTCACCGCGGGAGCCTCCACGCCCGACTACGTCGTCGACGAGGTGGAACGGGCGCTGCGCGCGCTCGCGCCGGAAGCGGCCGGAGAGTCCGGGGAGAGGATGGCCCGATGAGAGTGCTGGTGATCGGGGGCGGCGGCCGCGAGCACGCCCTCTGCTGGAAGCTGCGTCAGAGCCCGCTGCTCGAGGAGCTCTACTGCGCGCCGGGCAACCCGGGGATCGCCGAGATCGCCGATCTCGTGCCGCGCTCGGTCGACGAGGTGCTCGAGATCGCCGACTTCGCGGCCTCGGTGCGCATCGATCTCGCCGTCGTCGGCCCCGAGCTGCCGCTCGCGCTCGGGATCGCCGACGAGCTCGAGATGCGCGGGGTCCCGGTCTTCGGACCCCGCCAGGCGGCGGCCGAGATCGAGGGGAGCAAGGTCTTCGCCAAGGAGTTCATGGCGCGGCACGGGATCCCCACCGCCGCCTTCGAGATCGCCCACGACGAGGCGTCGGCGCGCGCCGCGGCCCGGCGCTTCGGCTTCCCCGTGGTGCTCAAGGCCGACGGCCTCGCCGCCGGCAAGGGGGTGATCCTGCCCACCGACGAGGCGGAGCTCGAAGCGGCGCTCTCGCTCTTCTTCGGCGAGCGGCGATTCGGCAGCGCCGCGAACCGGATCGTGGTCGAGGAGTGGCTCGCGGGGGAGGAGGTCTCGTTCATCGCGCTCGCCGACGGCGAGAACGTGCTGCCGCTCGCTCCGTCGAAGGATTACAAGCGGCTGCGCGACGGCGACCTCGGACCGAACACCGGCGGGATGGGCGCGCACAGCCCGGCCGGCATCATGGGCCCGGAGAACGCCTCTTGGGTGCTCGAGCGGGTGATGCGCCCGGTCGTCACCGCCCTCGCCCGGGAGAACCGAGCCTTCCGCGGCTTCCTCTACGCCGGCCTCATGCTCACGCCCGCGGGGCTGCGGGTGCTCGAGTTCAACGCCCGCCTCGGCGACCCGGAGGGGCAGGTTCTCATGCTGCGTCTCGAGGACGACCTGCTCGAGCTGCTCGCGGCGGGGGCGACCGGCAGGTTCCCGGCCAGCCGCCTCCGTTTCCGCAAGGAGGCCGCGGCCTGTCTCGTCCTCGCCAGCCCGGGCTATCCCGAGCAGCCGCTCACCGGCGAGCCGCTCGGCGACCTCACGGCCGCCCGGGCCGACGAGGGGGTCGAGATCTTCCATGCCGGCACCGCGCGCGACGCCGAGGGGCGCCTGGTGAGTGCCGGCGGCCGGGTGCTCGACGTCTGCGCCACCGGCGGCAGCCTCTCGGAGGCGTTGCGCCGGGCGTATGCGGCGGCGGCGAAGGTGGAGTGGCCGTCGAAGGTCCTGCGCCGGGACATCGGCCGCCGGATCCTCGCGGCCACCGCGAGTGGAGACGAAGGCTGACCGTTCCGGTTTGCCACCGCTTCCGGCGCGTGTCAGAATGACCAGGCACCTCCAGATACCGGCACAACCCGCGATCTCTCCGGACGGGGCAGGTCATCGGAGCGGGCCGGAATCCCGGCGGAAGGGCGCGAAACGATGAGTTGCTGCGGCGCGGCGCGAGAGGGATGGTCCACGGCGGTGACCGGGACGCTCGTCGGCGTGCGGTTCGGCGAGGAGCCGAACATCACTCCCTGCGAGGCGGCCGGCGAGCTGCTGCCGGCGGGCGCGGCGGTCGTGGTGGACATCGACGGCGAGCCCCGCCTCGGCCGTGTCGAGCAGTCGCCGTTGCCGAGCCTGCGCCCCTGTCAGCGCCCGCGTACCCGCCCGGTGCTGCGGCGCGCCGCCGCCGCCGACCTCGAAGCGCACGCCAAGCAGCGTGAGCTCGAGCGTACCGCCAAGCGGTTCTGCCACGAGCGCGCCCTCGCCCTCGGCCTCCAGATGAACGTCTCCCGCGTCGACTTCACCCTCTCGCGCAAGCGGGCGACGGTCCTCTTCACCGCCGAGAAGCGGGTCGATTTCCGGCAGCTCGTCCGCGAGATCAGCCAGCGCTTCGGCGCCCGGGTGCAGATGGTGCAGGCCGGGGCGCGCGACGAGGCGCGCCAGACCGGCGGTCTCGGCGTCTGTGGCCGTCAGCTCTGCTGCGGCAGCTGGCTCGACGAGTTCCGGCCGATCGGCATCGGCATGGCGAAGCGCCAGAACCTCTCGCTCAACCCGGCCAAGATCTCCGGTCTGTGCGGCCGCCTCCTCTGCTGCCTCGGTTTCGAAGACGAGGCGTACAGGCGCGGCGATACGGCGCGGCCGGCCACGCCACTTCCGACGATCCCCGAGACATGAGCAACCGCAAGCTGATTCGCCCCGATCTGGGAGAGCTGAAGAAGGAGAGCCAGGTCTCGCGGGCCGTGCGCCGCAAGCAGAGCCCGCCCGAGCAGACGAACGCCGAGGAGTTCTACTACCTCAAGCAGATGGCGGCGAAGACGCCGATGGTGGTGGTGCTCACCAACGACGAGGAGCTGCACGGCTGGATCGAGTGGTACGACAAGGGCGCCATCAAGCTCAACCGCCATCGCGGCCCGAACCTGCTGATCCTCAAGCACAACATCCGCTACCTGTTCAAGGAAGAGGAGCTGCGGCACCAGCGCCGCCGCCGGAGCGACGGCGACGACGAGCCGGCCGCCGAGGGCTGAGGCCGTGACGGGGCCGCCCGTCCTCGCCCTGACCCAGGGAGATCCGGCCGGCGTCGGTCCGGAGGTCGTCTTCGGGGCGCTCTCCAGCCTCGCGCCCGGCGGCGCGCTGCCGCTGCTCGTCGTCGAAGAGGCGGCGGTCACGGCGATCCGCCACCTCGTCCCCCCCGCGCTCCGGGAGCGTCTCCGGTGGCTCGCCGAGCCGCCGTCGCGCGAAGAGATCGCCCGTCTCGCCCCGGCGATCCCGGTCGTCGATCCGGTTCGCCGGCCGCGCCGCGTCGTGCCGGGCCGCTCCGGACCCGAGGACGCCCACGGCGCGCTCGCGGCGCTCGACCTCGGGATCGCGCTCGCGCGCGCCGGCACGGTCGATGCGCTCGTCACCGCGCCGGTGAGCAAGGCGTCGATCGCCGCCCACTGCCGGCCCGATTTCGTGGGCCACACCGACTACCTCGCCGCCGCCTGCGGGCTCGGCAGCTACGGGCGCGACTACCTGATGGCGTTCCTCGCCCCGGGGCTGCGGGTGGCCCTCCTCACCGTCCATCAGCCGCTCGCCGAGGCGGTGGCGGCGCTCGACGGCGAGAGCGTCGGTGCGGCGCTCGCCTGTCTCTGGCGTCATGGCGGCGGCGGCCGGATCGCGGTCGCGGGGCTCAACCCGCACGCCGGCGAAGGGGGGCTGCTCGGGCGCGAGGAGGAGGAGATCCTCGCCCCGGCGGTGGCGGCCGCCCGCGGCCGCGGGATCGACGTGTACGGCCCCGAGAGCGCCGATTCGCTCTTCGCGCGGGCCCGGCAGGGGGAGTTCGACTGGGTGCTCGCCCTCTACCACGACCAGGGGCTGATCGCGGTGAAGACCGCCGCCTTCGGACGCGCCACGAACTGGACGCTGGGGCTGCCGTTCCTCCGCACCTCGGTCGACCACGGCACCGCCTTCGCGCTGGCCGGTACCGGGCGGGCGGATGCGGCGCCGATGGCCGCGGTGCTCGCGACCACGCTCGAGCTGCTCGCGACGCGCGCCTGAGGGGCGCCGGCGGCGGGATCAGCCGGCCGCGCGCGGGTCGGTCAGGAGGCGCCCCGGCCGGAGAGCACCGCGGGGATCGTCTTGACCAGGATCTTGAAGTCGAGCCACGGCGACCAGCTGTCGATGTACTGCAGGTCGAGCTCGATCCAGCGCTGGAACGGCAGCTCGTTGCGACCGCTGATCTGCCAGAGACAGGTGAGCCCGGGCTTCATCGCCAGCCGCCGGCGCTGCCAGCGCTGGTACTTCGCCACCTCCTCGGGGATCGGCGGGCGCGGGCCGACGAGGCTCATGTCCCCCTTGAGCACGTTCCAGAGCTGCGGCAGCTCGTCGAGCGAGAAGCGGCGCAGGACCCTCCCGAGGGTGGTCACCCGCGGATCGTCGGTGATCTTGAAGACCGGCCCGTCCATCTCGTTGTACGGGAGCAGCTCCCGCTGCCGTGCCTCGGCCCCCTCGACCATCGTGCGGAACTTGTAGAGGGTGAAGCGCCGGCCGTTGAGGCCGCAGCGGGTCTGGCGGAAGAGCACCGAGCCGCTCGAGGTGAGCTTGATGGCGATCGCCACGAGGAGCACCACCGGCAGGCCGAGCACGAGCAGCACGAACGAGAGCACGATGTCGAGCAGCCGCTTGAGCGCGAGCGCGAAGGCGTTGTTCGGCGAGGTCGTGAAGGTGAGCAGCGGCACGCCGTCGAGCTCGTCGAGCTCCACGTGGGCCTGGGTGTGAGGGAAGAAGTTCAGCGCGAGGCGGGTGAGGATCCCCTGCTCCTGCAGGCTCAGGTAGAGATCCTCCAGCCCTTCGAGATCGCGGCGGGTGACGGCGAAGTAGACCTCGTCGACCACGTTCTGCTCGACGAACCGGGGCAGGTCGTCGAGGCTGCCGAGCACCGGATGGCCGGCGATCTCCTGGCGGTGCTGCTCCGGGACCGCGGTGAAGAAGCCGAGCAGCCGGTAGCCCCAGTGGCGCTGCTGGTGGAGCGCCCGGGCGAAGGCGCGGGCCTGGGGGCCGCTGCCCACGATCACCACCGTGCGGTAGTTGAGGCCGCGGGCGCGCACCCAGCGCGAGACGAGGCGAAGCGCGATCTTCTCGGAGGTCAGCAGCGCCCCGGCGAGCGTCGGGAAGACGAAGAGCCAGAGGCGGCTGATCTTGTCGCCCGCGAGCAGCCGCTCGTCGAGGCGGAACGCGTAGACGACGAGGATGAGGATCCCGGCCGCGGTGACCGCGAGCCGCAGCAGCGCCGCGATCTCGCGCCGCAGCGGCACCGTGCGGTGGGAGCGGTAGCGGCCGGAGAACCAGAGGAGCGGCGCCCAGATAGCGAGCGCCACGGGCAGGAGCGGCAGATAGCTCGCGAGCGGGTAGAAGCCGCCCTCGAAGCTCGCCGGCCAGAGCCAGGGGGCGAGGTCGTGGCGCAGCCAGAAGGCGGCGAAGAACGCCACCGTGATCAGCACGCAGTCGAGCGTGAGGATCGTACCGGCGATCAGGCGGGCCCGTTGTTTGAGCATGGCGAGCGGGAGCCTCAGGCGCCGGCGGGCGCCCCGGCTCCGGCAGGGAGGTTATTGTACCGGCCCCCGCGGACGAGGGTGGCGAACAGCGCGGCGTACCGGTCGGCGACCAGCTCCCAGCTGAACCGTTCGGCGGCCCGCGCTGCCGCCTGCTCGCCGCGCGCCCGCGCCTCGCCGGGGTGCGTGCGTACCCAGTCGAAAGCCGCCGCCAGCCCCGCGGCGTCGCCGATCCGGAAGTAGCGCGCGGTCTCGCCCGCCACCTCGCGGTGCTCGGGGGTGTCGTGGGCGAGCACGCAGTTGCCGTAGCCCATCGCCTCGACGAGCGCCGGGTGCGTGCCCCCGACCTCGGTCGCCTGCACGTAGGCGAGGGCGTGGCTGAGCAGCTCCCGGTAGCCGGGGCCGTAGATCGGGCCCGGGAAGAGGATCCGGGGATCGGCCCCTTCGGTGAACGAGCGGATGAACCGGCTCGCGTAGGGGGCGCCGCCGACCATCACCAGCGGCAGCTCACCCCCGGCCTGCCGGTAGGCGGCGGCGACCCGGTGCGGGTTGTTCTCGGGTTCGAAGCGGGAGACGTAGAGGAAGTAGCCGCGGCTCGCGAGCCCCAGCTGCGGCAGCAGGCGCGTCGGCGGGAGCGGCCGCGGCGTGACCCCGTAGGTGATCACCGTGGAGGGCGCACCGTACCGGGCGAGGTAATGGTCGTGGATCACCCCGGCGTCGGTCACCAGCGCGTCGGGCAGGGTGCAGGCGAGCCGCTCGGAGAGGGCGTAGACGGCGCGTCCGAACGCTCCCCACTTGGCCCGCCGCTTCTCGATGCCGTCCACGTTGAGGGCGACGGGTACGCCGCTGCCGGTGAGCAGCGGCAGGAAGAGGGCGTTGGCCGAATTGACCACGAGCGCGGCGGCGAAGCCGCGGGCGCGGGCGTCGAGCAGCGAGAGGAGGGTGTGGCTCGGGGTGTCGAGGTACTTGCTCCGCAGGCAGGGGAGGAGGACGATCTCCGCTCCGCGGTAGCGACGCACCCGGCGGCGCACGGCATGGATCCGGCCGTAGACGGTCACCCGGAAGCCGCGCGCGACGAGCCGGGGCGCGAGCTCCTCGAGCAGGGTCTCGTAGCCGCCGTAGCGCGCCGGGATGCCACGGCTCCCGAGCAGCGCGACCGAGGGGTTCGTCAACCTTCGTCCGCCTCCCGCCAGAACCAGCGCTCGAGGGCCCGGGCCGGGACGGTCCGGCGCTCCCGGATCGCCCGCCGGCGCCGCCAGAGCTCGCGGCGATGCCGCCAGAGCCAGGCGTAGGCGCCGAGCGACTGCCGTTCGAAGCCTAGTACGTAGGCGAGCGCCACCGCGTCACGCCAGAGGGCGGGCAACAGCGTGGCGAGGAGGTTCCCCGGGGTCTGGTGGTAGAGGCGCAGGAGGTACCGGTTCTTCAGCGAGTGGTAGTTGATCGCCGCCGCCATCGCCCGCCGGCGCTCGGGCAGGTTGTGGCGGCGATGGAGCGCCACGGCCCCGGGCTCGTAGACGATCTCCCAGCCCCGCTCCCGCAGGCGGAAGCAGAGCTCGGCATCCTCCCGGTAGGAGTGGAAGCGGGGGTCGAAGATCTCGCCGTCGAGCGCCACGTCGTCGAGCGCCGCCCGACGCCAGAGCGAGGCGGCGCCGGTGGCGCCGAAGACGCGGGCTGGCCGCCGGAGCTGTCCCCGGTCGCGCTCGCCCGAGCCGCGATCGAGATGCCGCCAGGTGGGGCGCAGGCGCATCCCGCAGGCGTCGAGGCGGGGCGCCTCGCCCTCCGGCGCCGGCCGCACGAGCCGGCCGGTGAGCGCCCCGACCGGCTGCCATGGCGAGTGTGCCGCGGCCGCGAGGAGACGGCTCACGTACTCCGGGGTGACCTGCGCGTCGGGGTTGAGGCTGAGCACCCAGGCGCCGCTGGTCACACCGAGGGCGGCGTTCATCCCGCCGGCGAAACCGCGATTCTCCGGCAGCCGCACGGTCCGGGCGGGGAAGGGGAGCTCCCGGCCGAGCCGTTCGGCGAGCGCGGCGCTGCCGTCGCCGCTCGCGCAGTCGGCCACCACGAGCTCGAGCGGCCGGTGGTCGAGCGCGGCGAGGGCCGCGCAGCAGGCGGGCAGATCGGCGGCCGAATCGTGGGTGACGATCGCCACCGAGACCAGCGGCGGGGCGCTCATCGCCGCTCCTCCCGGCCGCCCGCGGGGGCGAGGTTCGCGGCGAGGGCCGCGAGCAGCCCCCGCGCCGCCGCGGCGCGCGACGGCGCCCGCCGCGCCGGCCGCAGCGGCAGCGCGAGGAGCCGGGCGGTGAGCGCCACCGGGAGCGCGAGCCCCACGAGGAGCGAGCCGCCCCGCCCGTGGTGCCGCCGGACGTAGCGCCGGAGGTTGCGGGTGTAGGCGACGAGGAAGCAGCCGTAGCCGAGCTGTTCGAGACTGCCGCCGAGGCCGTGCGTGAACCGCGCCGCGGGCCAGTAGAGGAAGCGCTGGCCGGCCGCCGCGGCGCGGCGGGCGAAGTCGACGTCCTCGAACCAGGCGGGGAAGTAGCGTTCGTCGAAGCCGCCGAGCGCCGCGAACGCCGTTCGCCGCAGACAGAGCGCCGCCGCGGCGGGTTGCGCAATCGCGGTGCCGGCGGCGGGCGGGGCCGCCGGACCGGCCGGGGTGTCGAGGAAGAACGCCTGTCCGAGCAGATCGCGCAGCCGCGGCAGCGGCCGCAGCTGCCACCGGCTCTGGCTCTCGCCGCCGGCGCCGGTGAGCTGCGGGACCAGACCCGCCGCCTCCGGGTGGGCGGCGAGGCCGGCGAGCAGGGCGGGGAGCGCTCCCGGCTCCGGCCGGACATCCGGGTTGAGGAGGAGCAGCGCCGCGCCGGCCGCCGCCTCGACGCCCCGGTTCACGCCGGCGGCGAAGCCGAGGTTGCGCCCCGGCGTCACGAGCCGGACCCGGTCGGGGAGCCAGAGCGGCCGGCTCGCGCCGTTGTCCACGACCACGAGCTCGAAACGGGGGTCGTCCGGCCACGCTTCGACCAGCGCCGCCAGATCCTCCTCGGCGTGCCAGTGGACAACGACGCCGCTCAGCTCGGGGCCGGCCATCCGGGGGAGCCTACCCGGAAGCGTGCGAGCCCGGCGAGGGGCAGGAGCGGCGGGCCGCGGTGCGCGAAGCGCGGGAGCAGCGCGGCGGCGCGCAGCCAGCCGGCCGCGACCGCCGCGGCGCCGGCGAGATCGCCGCCGGCGGCGAGGCGGAGCGCGTCGGCGCCGTCGCGGAGGGCGAACCCGGGGAGCCGGAGCCAGAAGCCGCGTCCGAAGAGGCGGGCGAGGACCGCGAGGCGGTGGGCATGGATCCAGCGGCGGCGCGTGCTCCCGAGGCGGCGGCCGGTGAACGAGCCCGCGTGGCGGGTGCGGGCGGCCGGCGCGAGCCGCGCCCGGAAGCCCGCGGCGCGCAGCCGGCAGGCGAGATCGACGTCCTCGTAGTAGGCGAAGAGGGCGGGGTCGAACCACTCCCCGGGGCGCCGGCAGGCGGCGTCGAGCGCTTCGCGCCGGTAGAGCGCCGCGGTGGCCGAGACGCCGAACAGCTCGCACGGCGCGCCGGGAGCGGACGCCGCCGGCTCGCCGTGGCCGAGCTGCACCGCCTGCCACCACCGGTTCCAGCCGAGCCCCCAGCCGTCGAGACGGTCCGGACGGGCGAGATCGAGGTTCACCCCCTGCACGGCGGCGACCTCCGGACCGAGCTCGGTCCGCGTCGCCGCGAGCCAGCCCGGGGCGAGGAGGGCGTCGTCGTTGACCAGCGCCACGAGCGGGGCGGAGTCGGCGGCGAGCGCGAGGTTCACGGCGGCGGCGAAGCCGAGATTCCGTCCCGGGGTGAGGAGGCGATCGGCCGCCGCGCAGGCGGCCGGCGGCGGCCCCGCGCCCTGCCAGACCACCGCGAGGGTGAGCCGCTCGCCGGCCTGGGCGCGGAGGGCCGCGAGGGCGTCGGCGAGATGCGGGCTCGCGCCCAGGGTGGGGACGATCGCGAGCAGCTCGCTCATCGCCACGCGAGCCGGGCGCGGTCGAGGATCAGGCCGTTGGTCGGCTCTCCGGCCGGGCCGCTCACGGCGAAGACGAGCGCCTCGCCCGGCTGCCAGGGGAACGGTCCAAGCTCGATCCGTTCCCAGTGACGGGGCGTCGTCGGCTCCCAGGTGGCGAGAGGGCGCTCGCCGGCGCGGAGCGTGAGCGTGAGCGGCGAGTCGGTGTTGCGCACCCACTCGAGCTCGACCGTGACCGTGAGCTCGCGGCCGCCGGCCACGGGATATGCGGTGGCCTCCTCCCCCTCGCGTAGCACCCAGCCGCCCCGGTAGCGGGTGCGGTCGAACATCCACCGGTCCGGGTGGAGGTGCCCGCCCGACTTGGCGACCCAGGCGTCCTCGAGCTCGATCGTGCGGGTGGGCAGCCGGGCCGCGAGCAGCGGCAGCGCGGCGAGCGCCGCGAGCGCGAGCGCGGCGCCGCCCGCCACGGCTCCGCTCCGGCGCCGGGGCCAGTGCCAGAGCGCGGGAACACCGGCCAACAGGAGGAGCGGGACGATCCAGGTCGCGGGGCGCGGGCGGAGCATGCTCGGGGTCAGCCGGGCGATGTCGCTCCCGGTGCGCGCCCCGAGCTGGTCGAGCAGGAGCGTACGGCCGTCGGCGAAGTTGTACGTCCAGCCGGGGACGACGGTCCAGAGCAGGAGGAGCGCGACCGTCGCGGCGAACAGGCCGCCGAGCAGCCAGCGGGCGCCGAGACGCCGCCGCTGCTCGAGGAGGGGCACGAGCATGAGCGTGAGCAGCGGCAGGATCACGAGCGCGTAGCGGAAGGGCGGCGACCAGCCGCCGTACCACTCGCGCCGGCTCGCCACGATCAGCAGATAGGGGCTCGAGAAGACCAGGAGGTCGAAGAGCAGCGGATGCCGCCGGGCGACCAGCAGCGCCGTGGCCGGCAGCAGGAGCAGCCAGACGGGGGTTGCGCCGAACAGCCCGAAGGCGATGTCGAAGAAGAGCCCGGCGCCGCCGAGGAGGTAGGTCCGGACCGGCGTCTCGTGGAGCCGGAGCTCTCCGAGCGTGTGGATCTTGAGCGGGTTGCCGTAGGTGAAGGTGTTGTAGCCGAGCATCGCGGCGCTGAGCAGTCCCAGCGCGATCCCGAGGATGATCAGCGGCTTGCGGGGCCGTCCCGCGTGCCACCAGGCGAGCGCCAGCAGCGGGACCGCGAGCAGCAGGAGGCGGATCTTGAGCAGCGGCAGCAGCAGGAGCGGCAGGCCGATGCCGAGCCAGCGGCGGCGGTTCCAGAGGCGGTCGTACTTCAGCTCGAGCAGGTGATCGAGGGCGATCGCCGAGAGCAGCGCCGCCGGCACCTCGACCCAGACCTGCGGCGCGTAGAGGAGCAGGGGCGAGAGCAGCGCGCCCGCGAGCCAGGCCACGAGCACCGGTCCGGGGTGGGCGCGGAAGTAGTGCCGGGCGAGGCGGAGCGTCACCCAGGCGAGCGCCGCGGCGAGCAGCGCCATGACCGTCTGCGCGCCCGCGGCGCCGGCCAGCCGGTAGGCGGGGGCGAGGAGCAGCGGCAGGAGGAGGTTGTGGCGCGAGTAGAGCTCGCCGCCGCTGCCGACCGGATCGCCCGGTTGCGGCTCGAGGCGGCGATCGAGGAAGGCGAGCGAGTCGCCCGCGGCGTAGTTGTTGGCGAGGTCGTCGTCGAGATCGTAGGCGAGGCTGTGGGCCACGAGGAGGTAGTACGGCTCGTCGCCATCGGGCAGGCGCGCGGCGGTGACCCACGGCTGGAGCCCGAGATAGACGAGCAGCGGCAGCAGGAAGAAGACCGCGGGCGGGCGGGCGGGCAGCCGCGCGCCGAGCAGCGGCCGCAGCCCGATCCCCCGCCGCAGGGCGGCGAGGAGCAGCCAGACCGTGAACCCACCGACCACGGCCGCGGTGGCGAACGGCAGCGCGAGCCAGGAGCGCACCGCGGCGAACGCGACGAGCAGGCCAAGCGCGAGCGCTTCGAGTCCCGAGGCGAGCTGACCGCCGACGCGCCGCACTCCCGGCAGCGCGTCGATCTCCCGGAGGCCGGCGACGATCCAGGGCAGGAAGAGGAGCGTGCCGCGGAGCGGGTCGGCCCTGTCGAGGGCGATTCCGAAGGCGATCGAAGCGGCCGCCGCCGTGCCCCAGCGGACGAGGCTCGCCCTCACCGCCGCACTCCCACGCGATGGATCGCGAGCGTGAGCTCGGGCGGCAGGGCGGGCTCGAGACCGATCCGGACCGCCACCGGCGGCGCGCCGCCTTCACACGGTGGCGGCGACCAGACGAGCCGGTACCGCTGCGCGAAGAAGGTCGGGTCGGGTCCCAGCCAGGAGATCCAGGCGGTGGCGGGTGGCGGCCCGAGACGGGCGGCGAGGTCGCGGCGGCGCGCCGCCCAGTCGGCGACCTCGATCCCGGTCCGCAGCGCCCGCTCCACCGCCGCGCCGTCCTCGCAGTCGAGACGGATCCGGCCGATCGCCGTCCCCGAGGCGAGCTGCGCCGAGCCGGCGAGCGCCAGCTCGACGACGATCTCGCCGGGAGGCGCGGCGAGCGGTGCGCTCCAGAGCGGCCCGGTGGCGGCGAGCACCACCGGCTCGGCCCCGAGCAGCGGCGTCTCGGGGCGGAACAGACCGCAGCCGGCGAGCAGGAGCGCCGGGAGGAGCGCGAGGTGCCGGGGCGCCGCGGCCCGGGGCCAGCGGCGGACGAGGAGCGGGAGGAGCGCGGCCGCCGCCAGCGCGAGGAGGACGGCGGTGACGAGCTGCCGGGACGGGCTCGTCGCGGTGCCGCCGAACCAGGCGAGGAGCTGGCCGGCGGGCTGCGGCGCGAGCCATGGGAAGCCCGCGACGAGGGCCGCGCCGGCGAGCAGCCAGCCGCTCCAGAGGGTGGTGAGCCGGTCGCGCTCCGGCGTGGGCGCGAGCGCGAGCGAGAGGAAGAGGAGCGCCGGCGCGAGCGCCGCGATTCCGTGTCCGGTGGCGGCGGCGGCGAGAGCGAGACCCCAGCCGCCGAGCCACCAGGCGCGGGCGCTCCGTTCGCCGGCCGGCCAGAGCGCGAACGGGGCGAGGAGGGCGAGCGCCGCGAGTGCCGCGAAGACCGGCTGCTCGCCGCGAGGCAGCAGGAGGAGGCCGGCGCTGCCGGCGGCCGCGAGGCCGAGCACGAAACGCGGATCGGGCCGCTCGCCCCGCCAGCCGGCGACGCCGGCGGCGACGAGCAGCAACCCGGCCGCCACCGGCCCGAAACCGCCGAGCGCCACCGCGACGAGGGCGCCGCCGGCAAGCGCGCTCCGCCCCGCGACCCGGCCGAGCAGCGCGAGCGCGAAACCCGCGGCGAGCGCCGGCAGCAGGTCGGTCCAGAGGAGCGCCGGTGCCGGGACGAGCAGCCGGGGTGCGGCGAAGAGGGCCTGGAACGCCACGGCGAGCGGCACGAGCGGCAGTCGGAGGCCGCCGGCGTCGCGGCGCGCGAGGAGCCGGACGGTACCAGTGACCACGGCGGCGACGAGCAGGGCGCCGAAGGCGGCGCCCCGCTGCGGACCCGCCGGCAGCACCCAGGCGGCGAGGTTGCTCGCGATCGCCGCGGCGCCGATCTCGTGCCCCGGCCGGGGCACGGCGAGGGCGAGCGGCACGAGCACCGCGAGCGCCCAGCGGGCGAAGTAGGCGCTCTCCACCGCCGCGGCGCCCTGCTGGTGCGCGGCGAGCACGGCGAGCGCCGCTCCGGCGGCCAGCGCGCTGGCGAGGGGCGGGATGCGGCTGGCGAGGGCTCGGATCGATCGCGCGGACACGGGGCGGAGCAGACGCAGGAATCGGATCGTATCGCCCGGCGCCCGCTGTGGAGAGTCTACGGTCTCTCGCCGCTCGCCGTTGTGACGTTTGACGCTCTCTCCGCGCGGGGGCTAGAGTGACCGCGTCATGCTCTCCCGCGACCTGCTCCGCAACGAACCCGACCGGGTGCGCGCCGCGCTCGCCAACCGCGGCCAGGACGGCGCGCTCGTGGACCGCTTCCTCGCCCTCGACGGCGAGCGGCGGGCGCTCCTGGTGGTCCAGGAGGACCGGAAGCGGCAGCGCAACGAGGCGAGCCGCGAGATCGGCCGCCTGAAGGCGAGCGGCGGGGACGCGGCCGCGGCGATCGGCGCGGTCGCCTGGCTCAAGGGGGAGATCGAAGCCGCCGAAGCGCGGCTCGCGGCGCTCGACGAAGAGCTCGCCGCGGTCGAGCTCTCGCTGCCGAACCTCCCGCACGAGAGCCTGCCGGTGGGGCCGGATGCGAGCGCGAACCGGGTCGAGGCGGTGGTGGGCGAGCCGCCCCGCTTCGCCTTCCCGCCGCAGGCGCACTGGGATCTCGGCCCCGCGCTCGGGATCCTCGATTTCGAGCGCGGCGCGAAGGTCGCGGGCGCGCGCTTCACCACCTACTTCGGCCCGGGCGCGCAGCTCGAACGGGCGCTCGTCAACTTCATGCTCGACCTCCACACCCGCGAGCACGGCTACACCGAGGTGCTGCCACCGTTCGTGGTGAACCGCGACAGCCTCGTCGGCACCGGCCAGCTGCCGAAGTTCGAGCAGGACCTCTTTCATCTCGACGGCTTCCCGTACTACCTGGTACCGACCGCGGAGGTGCCGGTCACGAACCTCCACCGCGACGAGGTGCTCGAAGCGGCGGCGCTGCCGGTGCGCTACTGCGCCTACACCCCCTGCTTCCGCAGCGAGGCGGGCTCGCACGGCCGCGACGTGCGGGGGCTCATCCGCCAGCACCAGTTCAACAAGGTCGAGCTCGTGCAGCTCGCCACCCCCGAGACCGGCCTCGCGCAGCTCGAGGAGATGACCGGCCACGCCCGCCGGGTCCTCGACCTGCTCGGCCTGCCGTACCGCGTGGTGACGCTCGCGACCGGCGATCTCGGCTTCGCCGCCACCAAGACCTACGACCTCGAGGTCTGGCTCCCGGGGCAGGAGGCGTACCGGGAGATCTCCTCCTGTTCGCTCTGCAGCGACTTCCAGGCACGCCGGGCGAACCTCCGCTACCGTCCCGCCGACGGCGGCAAGCCGCGGCTGCTCCACAGCCTCAACGGCTCCGGCCTCGCGGTCGGCCGCACCCTGATCGCGATCCTCGAGAACTGCCAGCAGGCGGACGGCTCGATCGTCATCCCGGAACCGCTGCGCCCCTACCTCGGCGGCCGCGACCGGATCGCCCCGAACGCCTGAGCCCGGGCCGGGGCTTCCCGGCGTGGAGCTAGACTCTCTCCCGCCGGAGGGGTGGCAGAGTGGTCGATTGCGGCGGTCTTGAAAACCGTTGGCCCGCAAGGGCCCAGGGGTTCGAATCCCCTCCCCTCCGCCAGCGGCCAGTGGCCAGCAGACGAGTCGTCACGGCGCCATGAAGACGTGGGATTTCGGCAGACTCCTCCGGGCTCCCGGGTCCCGGGTGGCGCTGGTGGCGCTGCTGATCGCCTTCGGCTTCCTCGGCAGCCGGGCGATCTGGGATCCGGACGAGGGGCGGTACACGAACGTCGCGCTCCAGATGCTGGCGAGCGGCAACTACCTGGATCTCGCGCGTCACCACGAGACCGGACACTGGACCAAACCGCCCGCGACCTACTGGGCGATAGCCGCTGGCGTGAGCGCCTTCGGCCCCACCCCGGCCGCCGCGCGCCTGCCCGCGGCCCTCTCCTTCCTCGCCTGTACCGGCCTGGCGGGGTGGGCGGCGCGCCGCCTGCAGCCGGGGACCGGCGCGCTCTCGGCGCTGGTCTTCGCGACGATGCTCCTGCCGTTCGTCGCCGCGAACGTCATCACCGCCGACTTCCCGCTCGCCGCCTGCCAGGGGCTGGCGATGGCGGCCTGGCTCGAGACGCGTTTCGGGACCGGCCGGGAGCGCGGGCGCTGGCTGCTCCTCATGTGGGTCGGGTTCGCGCTCGCCTTTCTCGTCAAGGGGCCGCCCGCGCTGCTGCCGCTCCTGGCGGTGCTGGCCGTCGAGTGGCTCGCACCGGCGCCGGGAGCGATCCGCCGCCGCTGCTGGCCGATCGGCCTGCTCCTCTTCGCCGCCCTCGCCCTGCCCTGGTTCGTGGTCGTGGTGCTGCGTCATCCGGGACTGCTCGCCTACTACCTCGGCACCGAGATCGCCGGGCGCATCGCCGGCGCCGACCTCGACCGGCACCCCGAGTGGTACGGCTGGCTGTCCGTCTACGGACCGACGCTCGTGGTGGGCACGCTGCCGTGGACGGCGGATCTCTGGCGCGCGCTGCGAAGCCTCGCCGCGCACGCGCGCAGGTGGCGGGATCCGGCCGTCCGGCTCGCCGAGGCGCCACTGCTCGCCCTCGGGGCGTGGGTCGCGTTGCCGCTGTTCGTCTTCTGCGTGGCGCGTTCCCGCCTGCCGTTCTACCTGCTGCCGCTCTTCGTGCCGCTCGCGCTGCTCGTGGCCCGTGAGCGGCAGGCCCGGGGCCGGGGCTTCCCGGGGTGGCGCCTGGTGGGGCTCTGGGTCGCCCTCCTCCTCGCGCTGCGGCTCGCAGCCGCCTACTGGCCGACCCACAAGGATGCGCGCCGCTGGGCCGAGGAGATCCGCGCGCGCACGCCGGGGATGGCGATCGAGGAGGTCGTCTTCGTCGAGGACATGGCCCGGTACGGGCTGCACCTCCATCTCGGCGCCACGGTGGAGAAGGTCTCCCTCGATCCGCAGCCGAAGCCGATGTTCGGAGCCGCCTACGACGACGACCTCCTCGGCGAGCTCGGCGAGCCGGAGCGGCGGGTCTGGATCGCGAAAGCGGCCCGGTGGCCCGAGATCGCGGCGCGGATGACCGCGGCGGGCTACCACCTCGAACGGCTCGGTGAGCCCTACGCGGGCCGCCTGTTCTTCCTCGTCGAGCCGGCGGACGGCGCGTCGGGCGCGACCGGCCAGCCAGACCCGCCGGAACCCGGACCGGAGTCCGGCGGGAGGTAGACTCCTCTCGCCGGAAGGGACCGATGGGAGAGAGGCTGACGAGAGGAATCCGGCTGCTCGCGGCGGGGCTGCTCGCCGGGGCGGTACCGCTCGGGGCGACGACCTACTACGTCGCGCCGCCGCCGGCGGGCAGCGATGCGAACCCCGGGACGCTGGCGCTGCCCTGGGCGACGCTGCCGCACGCCGCGGCGGCTGTCGGCCCCGGCGACACGGTCCTCGTGCGGGCCGGCAGCTACACCGGTTTCCAGCTGACGACCTCCGGCGCGCCCGGGGCGCGGATCACCTTCCGGGCCTACCCCGGCGAGCAGCCGGCGATCGTCGCCGACAACCCGTCCACCCCGGACGGGATCAACCTCGAAGGGGCGAGCTACGTGACGATCGAGGGGTTCCGGGTCGACGGCCGCGGCCGCGCGGGGATCCGTGCGGTCCTCTGCCGGGAGGTCGAGATCCGGGGCAACAGCGCCGACGCCAACCAGCGGTGGGGGATCTTCACCGGCTGCTGCGAGGACCTCACGATCGCCTACAACGTGACCACCGGCTCGCTCCTCGAGCACGGCATCTACGTCTCGAACAGCGGCGACCGCCCGGTGATCCGCGGCAACCTCTCGGCGGCGAACCGGGCGAGCGGCATCCACATGAACGGCGACCTCTCGGTCTCGTGCGGCGGCTTCGTGCCGACCGACGGGATCATCTCCGACGCCCTCGTGGAGGGGAACGTCCTGCTCGGCAACGGCGCGGGCGGCGGCTCCGGAATCAACTGCGACGGGGTCCAGGGAGCGACGATCCGCAACAACCTGATCGCCGACAGCCGGGCCTCGGGGATCTCCCTCTTCCAGCAGGACGGCGGCGCGCCGTCGCACGGCAACACCGTGGTGGGGAACACGGTGCACGTGGCCGCCGGAGGGCGGTGGGCGCTCAACGTCCAGGACGGCTCGACGGGCACCGTCGTGCGCAACAGCTTCTTCTGGAGCGATCACTCCTACCGCGGCGCGATGAACGTCTGCCCCGCCTGCCTGGCCGGCTTCTCCTCGGATCGGAACGCGCTCGAGGACCGCTTCACCCTCGACGACGGCGCCACCGTGCTGACCCTCGCCGCCTGGCGCAGCGCGACGGGGCAGGACGCGAGCTCGTTCGTGGCCACGCCCGCCGCGCTCTTCGTCGACGCCGCGAGCCTCGACTACCACCTGCGTCCCGGCAGCCCCGCCGAAGACGCCGGGGTGCCCTTCCCCGGCCTCGTCGAGGATCTCGCCGGCACCCCCCGGCCGCTCGGCGGCGGGGTGGACATCGGGGCGTTCGAGGCGATCTTCGGCTGCGGTTTCGAGTCCGGCTCGCGGTTCGGCTTCAGCGCCGCCACCCCGCCATCGCGGCCGGTACCGGCCGGCGACTGATCAGCGCACGGTGGCCGCGCCGTTGCCGACGAGGATCGGCATCTTGGCGCGGAAGAGGTGGTGGAGACGCAGGCCGCTCTCCTCGGGGACCACCAGCGCGATCAGCGGCGGGTGGACGGCCTGCTCGCCGCGCAGCCGCAGCCAGCCGTCGCGGATCGCCTCGAGGAAGCCGTGCCAGAAGCCGGATTTCGGCGGGGCGTTGACGATGTAGAGCTGCCACTCGTTGTCGAGCAGCACCCGGTAGGTCGCGCGGGGTTCGTCGTCCCCGTCCTTGCCCGAGGCCGGGACCGGCGCCGGCGGGGGTTCGTCCGCCGTCTCCTCGCCCTCTTTCGGGTACGGCCGCAGGCGCACCGGCGCGATCACCTCGCGGTCGGTGTCGCCCGGCCCCTGGAGGATCGTCCAGACGGCCGGGATCGTGAGTGGCGGCGCCACCGCTTCGCCGAACAGCGGCCGGTAGGTGAGCAGCGCGAGATCCTGGAGCTCGACCCGCTCGATGACGATCCCGCGCACCCGGATGTCGAGCGTCTTCGCCTCGGGGTCGAGGACGAGGTAGACGCTCGGCGTGCGCGCGAGGCGGCCCTCGAGGTCGACCAGATGCAGCTCCTCGGGGGTGCGCGCCGGGCGCCCGTCCGCGGCCCCGGCGGCGCTAGTACAGAAAAACGCGAGCGCCCAGAGGAACCGTCTTGTAGACGAACTCAAGGTCGTCGTCTCCCAGTCGCACGCAGCCGTGTGTCACCCGCTTGCCGAGCAGGGTCTTGAAGAGCGTGCCGTGGATGATGTACCCGTCGGGCATGTAGAGGCCGTAGCCGCCGAGCGAGATGTCGTCGAAACGGTCCGGCGAGCCGCGCGGCGGCGGCTCGTAGCCGTCCTCGATGAACGCCCAGTCGGGCTTCGCCCAGACCGGGTTGCGCCGCTTGTCGATGATCGGGTGCTCGCCGAGCGGGGTGTCGAAGACCCAGGTGCGGCCGGTGCGCGGATCGTGGAGGACGCGGCCGGTGCCGGTCGAGCAGATCGCCTCGCGCAGCAGCTCCTCGCCGCGGAAGACCCGCAGCTGGTTGCGGTAGGTGTCGACGGTCACGTAGACGCCGCGCGGCCGCTGCGCCGCGAGACGGGCTTCGATCCGTTCGGCGGCGGCCGGGCTGATGACCTTCGCCTCCGGGTCGGCGGCGAGGCTGCTCGTCGCCGCGAACGGCCGGGCCGCGTAGCTGCCGCCGTAGCGCGCGAGCCCCGCGGTGGCCGCGGCGCCGACCAGCACCGCGGCGGCGAGGGCGAGGAGCAGGAGGCGCAGCCAGAGCCGGCGCCGCGGGACGATGACGACCAGCGGCCGTTCCGGCTGCGGCAACGAGGGGAAGGTCATGGCGGCGATTCTAGAACGTGCCCACGATCGTCACCGGCGTTCCCACCCGGGAACGGGCGAAGACGTAGTCCATGTCCTGGTTGGCGAGCGCCACGCAGCCGTCGGTCCAGTCGCGCCCCTGGCCGCCGTCGCCGTGGATCTCGATCAGGTTACCGGGGTGGGAGCGCGGCGGCGCCTGACCGGTCTTCTTGGCGAAGGCGTGGCGGGCGCGGTCGGCGTCGTTCGGGTAGTTGATGAGCAGCGCCTTGTAGTAGATCGTGCGGCGCCCCGACTTCAGCTGCACCACCCGGTACCGCCCCTCGGGCGTCGCCTGGTCGCCGGAGTGCATCTTCTGACGCAGCCCCTTGGCGCCGAGCTCGGCGTCGAGGGTGGCGATCCGGGAGCCCGCGTAGTAGACGTAGAGCTTGCGCTTCAGCTTGTCGACGATGATGGCGTGCTCCTGATCCCGGCGCGACTGCGCCACCGTCTCCTCCACCCAGGAGCGCCAGAGCGCGAGGTTCCGCGCCTCGCCGAACCGGGCGTGGAGCTCCCGCCACGCCTTGTGGACGCTCTCCGAGAAGTCCATCGCCGTCATCGCGGCGGTGTTGGCGCGGTCGAGCTCGCCGGCGGCCGCGTACCGGCCCGCGAGGACGGCGTGATAGGTGGCCTTGCGCGCCGCCGCGATCTCCCGCGCGCTCACGCCCGACTCGCCGGCCTCGAGCTCGGCCTGCCGGACCTGCCGCAGCATCGCCGGCTCGAGCTCGGCCCAGCGCGCCGCCGCGTTCTGCCGGCGGCCGCGGACGACGGCGAGGCCGCTGCGCGCCTCGGCGTGCACCCGCTGCCAGGCGGCCGCGGCGCGCCCGGCCGAGCGGCGCCAGGGGGGCGCGGCGATCTCCTGCGCCGTCGCCACCTCGGCCTGCGCGACGAGCTGTTCGATCAGGCGCGCGCCGGCGGGCAGATCGGGACGCAGCGTGCGCACCGCGTGCTGTGCCGCGGCGCGGGTGGCCGGCACCGAGAAGCTGGGCGGGGGGGGCAGGTCGAGCCGCAGCAGCCCGAGGAGGCCGAAGCCCGCCAGCAGGAGCAGGAGGAGAAAAGAAAACGGCCGGCGGCGAGGCCTCGCCACCGGCCGGTTCCAGCGCAGCAAGACAGCTAGCACTTGATCTTTTCTTTGGCGCCCTGCATGTCGGTGACGAGCATGTCGAGCTGGCCCTTCAGCGACTCGGCCTGAGCCTTGGCGCCGAAGTAATCCTCACCGGCGAACGCGCTGTCGAGCGCGGCGCCCTGGGCGACGAGACCGTCGAGGTTCCCGCGCATCCCTTCCATGTCCTTTTTGAAGTCCTTCGGCTGGCGGCGGCACTTGCCGAGCTCGGCGAAGAGCTCCTCGGCGCTGGCGATGGCGGCCTTGGCGTCCTCGATGGCGGTCTCGGCCTCGTTCTTCGCCCGCTCCTTGCCGGCGATGGCGGCTTCGTTCGCGGCGGTAGCGGCCTGGGCGGCGGCGGCGGCGAGCTCCTGCGCCTTCTTGTACGAGCGGAAGAGCGCGAACTTCTGCGCCTGCGCCTCGACCTCGGCGTTCACCTGGTTGATGGCCTGGGTGGCGGCTTCCCACTCACCGGGCGCATACCGGGCGGCCTGGGCGCCTTCGGCGACCGAAAGGGCGGCCTTGGCGGCGTCGATCTCGTTCTGGGGCGGTTTGGCGCAGCCCGTGGTCAGGGCGACCACGGCCAGCACTGCGGCAAAGGCGATCAGCTTCTTGTACATGACTCTCCTCTCCCTCCTTGGGGACTTGGTACTGCTACCGGTGTGACTTGGGTTGGTTCTGGTCGTCGTCGTCTCGTCTACGGATCCCCTCCTGAGATCGGATACAAGGATCCTGACCGATACACGGTGCAGTATATCACACGCCATCACGGGCCGGCTCCCGGTTGCCGGCGAGGAGGCGGGTGGCGGCCGCGACCACGCCGGCGACGCTCAGGCCGAACCGTTCGGCGAGCGCCGGCGCCGGCGCGCTCTCCCCGAACCGGTCGATGCCGAGCACCGCGCCCTCGCTGCCCACCCACCGGTGCCAGCCGAAGCTCGTCCCGGCCTCCACCGCGAGCCGGCTCCGGACCGCGGGCGGCAGCACCGCATCCCGGTAGGCCGGCTCCTGGCGGGAGAAGAGCTCCCAGGAGGGGAGCGAGACGACCCGGCAGGCGATGCCACGGCCGCCGAGCTCGGTGGCGGCGCCGAGCGCGAGCGCGACCTCCGAACCGGTGGCGAGCAGCAGCAGCGCCGGCGTCCCGCCCGGGCCGGTCTCCGCCAGGACGTAGCCGCCCCGCGCGACGCCCTCCGGGGCGCGCTCGGCGCTGCCCGGCAGTACCGGCACCTGCTGGCGGGTCAGGGCGAGCGCGGTCGGCCCGTCCCGGCGGGCGAGCGCCACCCGCCAGGCCGCGACCGTCTCGTTCGCGTCGGCGGGGCGGAGCACGACGAGCCCCGGAATCGCCCGCAGCGCGGCGAGCTGTTCGACCGGCTGATGCGTGGGGCCGTCCTCGCCGAGGAGGATCGAGTCATGGGTGAAGACGTAGACGACCGGCAGCCGCATGAGCGCCGCGAGGCGGACGGCCGGCCGCAGGTAGTCGGAGAAGACGAGGAAGGTGCCGCCGTACGGGCGCAGCCCGCCGGTGAGGGCGAGACCGTTGAGGAGCGCCCCCATCGCGTGCTCCCGGACGCCGAAGCGGAGGTTGCGCCCTCCGGGGGTGGCGGGGAGCGAGTCGGCCTCGCCGCGCAGGAGGGTGTTGTTCGACGGCGCGAGGTCGGCCGACCCTCCCACGAGCTCGGGCAGTCGCGGGGCGAAGAGGTTGAGCAGCTGGCCGGAAACCACGCGGGTGGCCTCGCCCTTCGGATCGGCGGGGAAGACCGGGAGGCCCTCGTCCCACCCCGCGGGCAGCTCGCCGGCGAGGCGCCGGGCGAGCTCGGCGCCGAGCGCGGGCTCGGCCTCGGCGAGCGCGGCCGCGCGAGCGAGCCACTCGGCCCGCGCCGCGGCGCCGCGCCGGCGCGCCTCGTCGTAGACGGCGCGCGCCGCCTCCGGCACGAGGAAGGTAGCCTCCGGATCCCAGCCGAGCGCGGCCTTGGTGAGCCGGGCCTCCTCCGCGCCGAGCGGCGAGCCGTGCGCCGCGGCGCTCCCCTGCTTGTTCGGGCTGCCGTAGCCGATCTCGGTGCGGACGACGAGGAGTGTCGGCCGCTCCCGTTCGGCGGCGGCGGCGGCGAAGCCGTGGGCGAGGGCGTCGAGGTCGTTGCCGTCGGCCACCCGCTCCACCCGCCAGCCGCAGGCGGCGAAGCGCGCGCCGACCTCCTCGGAGAAGGCGAGGCCGGTGCTGCCGTCGATCGTGATCCGGTTGTCGTCCCAGAGGAGCTTGAGCCGGCCGAGGCGCTGGTGGCCGGCGAACGAGACCGCCTCGGCGGCGACCCCCTCCATGAGGTCGCCATCCCCGGCGAAGGCCCAGACCGCGTAGTCGAACAGCTCGCGCCCCGGGCGGTCGAAGCGCGCCCCGAGGAGACGGGCGGCGAGCGCCATCCCGACGGCGTTCGCCACCCCCTGCCCGAGCGGTCCGGTGGTCGTCTCGACGCCGGGGGTGAGGCCGTGCTCCGGGTGGCCCGGGGTCCGCGAGTCGAGCTGGCGGAACCGCCGGAGCTCGGCGAGCGGCAGGTCGAAGCCGGCGAGGTGGAGCAGGGCGTAGAGGAGCGCCGAGCCGTGACCGCCGGAGAGCACGAACCGGTCCCGGCCCGGCCAGTCGGGGGCGGCCGGATCGAAGCGCAGGAAGCGGCTCCAGAGGACGTGGGCGGCGGGGGCGAGACCGAGCGGCGCTCCGGGGTGGCCGGAGCGGGCGCTCTCGATCATGTCGACGGCGAGGAAGCGCAGGGTGTTGACGGCCAGGCGATCGCGGTCCATGAGCTCGTTCGGGGAAGTGGTCGGTGGCGGTGCGACGGCTTCGCCCGAGTCTAGCCGAGGCGGCGTCGCCGCCGCGGCTTTGACTTGGGCGCCGGCGACTCCCTAGAATCACAGCCCCAGCGCCTTCCGGAGACGTGGCCGAGTGGCTGAAGGCGGCGGTTTGCTAAACCGTTATACGGGCTACAACCTGTATCGAGGGTTCGAATCCCTCCGTCTCCGCCATCCCCTCCCCTTCAGGCGAGATCGATCACCACCGGCGCGTGGTCCGACGGGAGCTTCCCTTTCCGCTCGTCGCGATCGATGAACGCTCCCGTGCAGCGCGCGGCGAGCGGCGCGGCGAGCAGGACGTGGTCGATCCGCAGGCCGTCGTTGCGCGGAAAGCCGAGCTGCCGGTAATCCCACCAGGAGTAGTGACCGCCCTCGTCGTGGTGGAGACGGAAGGCGTCGGTGAGGCCGGCCGCGAGGAGCGCTTCCCAGGCGGCGCGGGCCGGCGGGGCGCAGAGGACGGAGCCGGCCCAGACCTCCGGGCTGGCGACGTCGCGCGCGTCGGGGGCGATGTTGAAGTCGCCGCAGAGGACGAGGGGCGGCGCCGGCGGCCGCCGCCCGACCCAGGCGGCGAGGCGGTCGAGCCAGGCGAGCTTGTACGCCCACTTCTCCGAGCCGACCTCCTTGCCGTTCGGAACGTAGACGGAAGCGATCATGAGACCGCCGACGGTGGCGGTGACCAGACGCGCCTGGCTCTCGTCGCCGCCGTCGCCGAAGCCGGTCGCGACCTCGGCCGGGGCCTCGCGGGCGAGGATCGCGACCCCGTTGTACGTCTTCTGCCCGTGCACGGCGGCGTGGTAGCCGGCTTCCGCGAGGGCCGCGGCGGGGAAGCCGGCGGCCGCGGTCTTCAGCTCCTGCAGGCAGACCACGTCCGGGCGGTGCCGGGCGAGCAGCGCGAGGAGGCGCTCCTGCCGGGCGCGGATCGAGTTCACGTTCCAGGTGACGATGCGCATGCGTGCCCCTCCCGCGGCCTGCCGGGGTCATTGTAGGCAAGGGAGCGCGGCGGCCGCCGCCGCGACAGCGCATAGGATACGCAGGTGCGCTCCCCACGGCCGGTTCCCGCCGGACGGTCCCCGAGGGCGATGACGGAGCGGGGCGATGTCTGAGACCAACGGGCTCGCGAGCCCCGAGAGCGTCGCGCCCGGCGGCCACGGCTTCGGCACGCCGACGGTCTTCCTCGCCTCGATCTGCACGATCCTCGGCGCGATCCTCTACCTGCGCTTCGGCTACGCCGTCGGGCACACGGGGCTCGTCGGCACGCTCGCGATCATCGCGCTCGGTCATCTGGTGACGCTGCCGACCGCGCTCGCCATCTCCGAGATCGCCACCAACCGGCGGGTCGAGGGGGGCGGCATCTACTTCATCGTCTCCCGCTCGTTCGGGCGCACCATCGGCGCGGCGATCGGCATCGCCCTCTACTTCTCGCAGGCGCTCTCCGTCGCCTTCTACATGATCGGCTTCGCGGAGGCGTTCCGCCCTTGGTCGGGGCTGCTGGAGAGCTGGTTCCGGATCCCGTTCGACGTCCGCTGGGTCTCGCTGCCGGCGACCGCCGCGGTGGCGCTGCTCGCGCTGCTGCGCGGAGCCGACGTCGGGGTGCGCTTCCTCTGGGGGATCGGGGCCGTGCTGGCGCTCTCCCTCGTCCTCTTCTTCACCGGCTCGCCGCTGCCGGGCACGGCCGAGGGGCCGCTCGCGATCTTCGGCGGCATCGAGGGCGGCGACCCGTTCATGCTCGTCTTCGCGATCGCCTTCCCGGCCTTCACCGGCATGGCGGCCGGAGTCGGGCTCTCGGGCGATCTGCGCAACCCCCGGCGGTCGCTCCCGCTCGGGGTGATGTCGGCGGTGCTCGCCGGCCTCGTCATCTACGTCGCGGTCGCCGTCAAGCTCGCCTTCTCGGCGCCGCCCGAGGTGCTGGCAACCAACTACCTCGTGATGGTCGACATCGCGAGCTGGGGGCCGATCATCCCGATCGGCCTCGCCTGCGCCACCCTCTCCTCGGCGGTCGGCTCGATCCTCATCGCCCCGCGCACCCTGCAGGCGCTCGGCGCCGACGGCGTGGCGCCGGGCGAGGCCGTCAACCGCTTCCTCGCGGCGGGAAGCGGAGCCACGAACGAGCCGCGCAACGCGACGCTCGTCACCGCGGTGCTGGCGCTCGCGATGGTGGCGCTCGGCAACATCGATTTCGTCGCGCGGATCGTCTCGATGGTCTTCATGGTGACCTACGGCTCGCTCTGCACGATCAGCTTCCTCGAGCATTTCGCGGGGCGCCCGAGCTACCGGCCGAGCTTCCGCTCGAAGTGGTACCTCTCGGCGCTCGGCGCGGTCACCTGCTTCCTGCTGATGTTCCAGATGGACCCCGGCTTCGCGCTGCTCGCGCTCGTGCTGATGACGGGGATCTATCTCGCGCTGCGCAGCACCCACGGCCGGCAGGACGACCTCGCCGAGATCTTCCGCGGGGTGATGACGCAGACCGCGCGCTACTTCCAGATCCAGCTCCAGCGGGCGGCGGCCCGGTCGCGCGGGGAGGAGTGGCGCCCGACGCTGATCGTGGTCGGGGAGCGGAGCTTCGAGCGGGCCGCGCCGCTGCAGCTGCTCACCTGGCTCTGCCGGCGGCAGGGGTTCGGCACCTACCTCCACCTGCTGCGCGGCCGGCTCGACGCCCGGACCTACCGCCAGGGGGAGCGGCTCGCCACCCAGCTCGTGACGCTCCTCGAGGCCCGGCGCAGCGCGCTCGTGGTCGACACGATCGTCTCGCCGTCGCTCCGCACGGCGCTTGCGCAGGCGTACCAGATGCCGAGCTCGGCCGGGCGCAAGCACAACGCCACCCTCTTTGACTTCACGCCCGCCGATCCGGAGGCGCAGCTCGCCGAGATCGTCGACGGCTGCACGCTCGCCTGGGACGCCCAGATCAGCCCGCTCGTCCTCTCGCATGGAGAACGGTTCTTCGGCAGCCGGCGCGACGTCCACCTCTGGCTCACCTGGCACGACCACGAGAACGCGCCGCTGATGATCCTGCTCGCCTACATCCTGCTCGGCCATCCCGACTGGACGGGGGCGGAGGTGCGGATCTTCGCCGCCTTCCCGCACGCCGACGTGGAGCGGGAGCGCGCGAAGCTCGTCGCCCTGATCGAGACCGGCCGGCTGCCGATCAACCTGAAGAACCTGCGGATCATCCCGACCGACGACGCCGTCGATTTCCAGGACCTCGTCGCCCGCCTCTCGTCGCGGGCCGATCTCGTGATCTTCGGCTTCACCCGGTCGCGCCTCGAGGAGAAGGGCGCGGCGCTCTTCCGGCGCCATCCGGCCCTCGGCGAGACGCTCTTCGTCTCGGCGACCGAGCGGATCGCGATCGACTAGCCGGGAGCGCCGCCCGTTCCGGGAAACCTTCGACCGCCGCCGGCGTATCTTCGCCACGCAGGCCGGCAAAGGGGGATGGAATTGCCACCGACACTGGAGCTCGACGCCGTCCGCAAGACGTTCGGCGATTTCGTGGCCGTCGACGCGGTCTCCTTCGCGGTGCCGCCGGGGTCGCTCTTCGGCCTGCTGGGGCCGAACGGGGCGGGCAAGACGACGGTGATCCGGATGATCATGGACATCCTCGCCCCCGACCGGGGCGAGGTGCGCCTCCGCGGCCGGCCCCGCACCCGCGACGACCTGCGCCGGATCGGCTACCTGCCCGAGGAGCGGGGGCTCTACCGGCGGATGACGGTCACCGACCAGCTCGTCTTCCTCGGCGAGCTCCACGGCGTGCCGCGCGGGGAGGCCACGAAGCGCGCCGCGCAGTGGCTCGAGCGGCTCGGGCTCGGCGCCTGGGCGAAGGCGAAGGTCGAGGCGCTCTCGAAGGGGATGCAGCAGAAGATCCAGATCGCCGGGACGCTCCTCCACGAGCCCGACCTGCTGATCCTCGACGAGCCGTTCTCCGGCCTCGACCCGATCAACCAGGGGGTCCTCAAGGAGGCCCTCGCCGAGCTGCGGGAGCGCGGGACGACGATCCTCTTCTCGACCCACATCATGGAGCACGCCGAGAAGCTCTGTGATCGGATCTGCCTCATCTCGAGTGGCCGGGTGGTGCTGGCGGGTGAGCTCGCAGCGCTGAAGCGCGAGCGCGGCGGCAACGTCTACCGGGTGCGGACCGATGGGCCGGAGGCGGCGCTCGAGGGGCTTCCGGGCGTCGCGCAGGTCGTGCCGAAGGGGGATGGCGAGGCCCGGCTCCTCCTCGCCCCCGAGGCCGATCCGGGGGAGATGCTCGCGACGCTCGTCGGCCGGACCCGGGTGCGGGAGTACCGCTCCGAGGAGCCGGATCTTGAAACCCTCTTCATCCAGGCGGTGCGCGATGCGAACTGAGGCCGTGCTCACGATCGCCCGGCGCGAGTACCTCGAGCGGGTGACCAGCAAGGGGTTCTGGATCGCCACGGTGCTCATGCCGCTGTTCATGGCGGCGCTGGTCTTCCTGCCGTCGCTCCTGCTGCTGAAGACGCAGACGACGCACCACATGGCGGTCGTCGACGAGACCGGGGTGGTCGGGTCCGCACTCGTCGCAGCGCTCGCGCCGAAGAGCCCGGAACCGGAAGAAGGGGAAGGGCTCGAGCGGCTCGGCCGCGAGCAGGCCGAAAAGCAGATGGCGCGCTTCGAGGTCGATCTCGTTCCCCCGGGGGAACCGGAGGCGCAGCGCGCCGCCCTCGACGCCCGGGTACTCGCCGGCGAGATCGCCTCCTGGGTCCGCCTCGGCCCCGAGGTGCTCACCGGCGGGAAGGCGGAGTACCGGGCGGCGAGCGTCTCGAACATCCTCACCCAGGAGCGGCTCGGCGAGGCGCTCACCCGTGTCGTCTCCCGGGTGCGGCTCGAACAGGCCGGCCTCGATGCCGGACAGGTCGAGGACCTCACGCGAAGGACCCGGCTCGAGACCGTCCGCGTCTCGGCCACCGGCGGCCGCGCCGAGGGTGGGATGACGGGCTTCTTCCTCGCCTACTTCCTCGTCTTCCTCCTCTACATGGTGGCGCTGCTCTACGGCCAGCAGGTGCTCAACGGCGTGCTCGAGGAGAAGACCAACCGGGTGGTGGAGGTGCTGCTGGCGACGGTGCGGCCGTTCGAGCTGATGCTCGGCAAGCTGGCCGGGATCGGCCTCGCCGGCCTGACCCAGCTCGGGATCTGGCTCGCCACCGCGGTCGTGCTCACCGCCCCTGGGGTGGTGGGGGCGCTCGCCTGGCTGCCGGAAGGGCAGCTCCCGCAGGTCGAGGTCGGCCTGGTGGTGCACTTCCTGCTGCACTTCCTGCTCGGCTACTTCTTCTACGCCACCCTCTACGCGGCGATCGGCGCGGCGAGCAACAACATGCAAGAGGCGCAGCAGTTCGTGGGGTTCGTGACGGTCTTTCTGGTGGCGCCGCTGCTGCTCATGATGCCGGTGATCAACGACCCGGACTCGGTACTCGCAGTGGTCCTCTCGCTCATCCCGCCGTTCACGCCGCTGCTCATGATGCTGCGCATCGCGGTGAAGATGCCGCCGCTCTGGCAGGTGGCGCTCGGCTACCTGCTCTGCACCGGCTTCATCCTCCTCCTCGTCGAGCTCTGCGGCCGCATCTACCGGGTGGGGGTCCTGATGTACGGCAAGAAGCCCACCTTCGCCGAGCTCTGGCGCTGGCTTCGTTACGCCTGAGACAGCGAGAGAGGCGAAAAGAGAACGGGCCCGGCGAGATCGCCGGGCCCGTTCTCATTTCAGGATCCTCGCGAAGCGCGCGGCTCAGCGCCGGCCGAAGCCGCCGGCCGGGCGCCGCGGCGCCCGCGGCCGCTCCCCCTTCAGCTTCCGGGCGGTCTCCCAGGTGGTGCGCTGTTCGGGGGTGAGGAGCGCGTTGAGCTCGGTGTCGAACCGCTCGCGCTCGGCCCGGAGCTGCTCGCGCAGCCGGTGGTTGGCGATCACGAGCGCGCCGACCGCGGCCGGCGCCGGATCGTCCCCGGCGAGCAGCGTGCGCAGCTTCTCGCTGTTGGCCCGCTCCTGATCGTGGAGCGAACGCCCGGTCTCCCGATGGCTCGTGACGAGCGCTTCGATCTCCGTCCGCTGGGCGGCGCTCAGGTCGAGCAGCTGGTCGAGCCGGGCGAGCAGGCGCTCCCCGGGCTCGAACGAGCCGTACCCCCACGGTCCCATCCCGGCACCGGCGCGGGGGCCGTAGCCGGCACCCGGCGGCTGCGCGAGGGCGGGCAGCGCGGCGAGCAGGAGGAGGGTGGCGAAGAGAGTGAGGTGGCGCTTCATGAGGGCTTCTCCTTTCCTGGCTTCCGGAGGAGCCCCGGCGCTCTCGACCGCGGCTCCGTTCACGGGGAGAAACCCGCCGCCCGCCCGATTCCTGCGCCCGCCGCTCAGAACTTCGACCAGAGGTACTGGTTCGTCACCTCGTGGTGGAACTGGATCTCGCCGGTCTTCACCCGCGTCCCGAGCGCCTTCGGGCTGCGCTCGGCCTGGGTCATCTTCACCTCGGCGTAGCGGCCCTGGAGCTCTTCGCCGAGCAGCTCGGCGGCCCATTTGCCGGCCTTGAAGAGGCGGATCGCGTCGTAGATGTTGTCGGGCAGGAAGCGGGTGCGGGGGCGTTTCGGCTCGCTCTCCTCGACCGGCTCGGGCCCTTCGAGCCCGGTGCGGAGCAGCGCGTAGATGGCGAGGTACGGGTTCGCGTCCGGGCCGATCGAACGCACCTCGACCCGCGCCGAGCGCTCGTTGAAGAGGGGGATCCGGATCATCGCGCCGCGGTCGATGGCGGAGGCCCGGATCTGGTTCGGGGCCTCGAAGGCGGGATCGAGCCGCCGGTAGGCGTTGACCGAGGAGTTGAGGATCAGACAGAGATCGTTGGCGCTCTCGAGGATCCGGGCGGCGAAGCGCCAGCCGCTGGCGGAGAGCTGGTCCTGCCCGGCCGGGTCCCAGAAGAGGTTGCGGCCCTCCCGTTCGAACGAGATGTTCGTGTGCATGCCGTTGCCGTTGACCCCGGCGACCGGCTTGGGCAGGAACGACGCGGTCATCTCCATCCGCGCCGCGACCTGCCGCGAGAGGAGCTTGTAGAGCTGCGCCTGGTCGGCGGCCACCGTCGCCTCGCTGTGCGCGTAGTTCATCTCGAACTGCGAGGGGGCGACCTCGGGGTGGTCCTTCTCGTTGGCGAAACCCATCGCCCGCTGGACCTCGGCGGCGGCGTCGATGAACTGCCGCAGCGCGTCGCCCGGCAGCGAGTGGTAGTAGCCGCCGGTGGAGATCAGCTCGAGGCTGCGGGTCTCGAGGTAGCGGCGCTCGGCGTCGCGCCCGCGGAAGAGGAACCCCTCGATCTCGTTGGAGATGTGGGCGACCGTCCGCTCCCGTTCCCAGAGATCGGCGCAGTACGCCTTGAGCCGGGCGCGCAGATCGGCGCGGTACGGGGTGCCGTCGCGTTCCCGGACCTCGCCGAAGACGAGCACCTTGCCCGGGCCGAAGATGTCGGCCGGCAGCCAGTAGAAGGCGGGCCAGTCGATGGCGAGGCGCAGGTCCCCCTCGGTCTGCTGCGCGAAGCCGCGGATCGCCGAGCCGTCGAAGGTGAGGTTGTCGGCCGCGCGCAGGAGGTACTTCTTGTCGTAGTCGAGCATGTGGAAGCGGCCTTCGAGGTCGGTGAAGCAGGCCGTCACCGCCTTGATCCGGCGCTCGTCGGCGAGGTAGCGGAGCCGCCGTTCGGCGATCAGCCCCGGATCGGTCCGGGCGAGCCGCTCGGCCTTCGCCTCGAGGTTCATCTCTTCGAGCTGGTCGTACGGGATCTCCAGGAAATCGCGCAGGGGGGTGGTGGTCATCGGCTCTCCTTGACGGTACCTATCTCGCAAGTCGGTCGATTTGTCATGAATCCGCCCTGTTTTATATCAAAACGAGCGCCAGTTATAGTAATTCGTGCGTTCCATGGGTGTGCCGTTGTGGATGGGGTTGCACCCCCTCACGCTGGGTGGGAGGAGGCGTCGCCGCGAGCGCTCCGGAAAAAAAGCGCCGGGCGGGAGGCCCGGCGCCGGGAAGGGACGGATGGGCGTGCCGCTCAGCGCAGCGCCTTGCCCGCCATCCGGAGGATGTCGTCGAGGGGGTTGCCGTCGCCGTTGAGGTCGAGCATCGAGGCGAGACCGCTCAGGCCGCCCGCGCTCGCCGCGGGCTGCTGGCCGCCGCCGAGCAGGCCGCCGAGCAGGCTGCCGAGGCCGCCGCCGGCGCTGGCGCCACCCTGGGCCTTGGCCATGAAGCCGGTCACCATCATCGCGAGCATCGGCAGCATCTTCTTCAGCAGCGCCGGGTCGAGGCCGGACTTCGCCGAGGCCTGCTGGGCGACCGTGCGGCTCACGTCCTTCGAGCCGAAGATCTGGGCGAGCACGTCGTTGCCCTGGCTCACGTTCGCCGGCTTCGTGCCGAGCACCGCGTCGAGCAGGCCGCCGCCGCCGAGCTGGCCGAGCAGGCCGCCGAGCCCCTCGAGGCCGGTCGGCTGAGCCTGCGCCTGCTTCTTGAAGCCGCCGAGGATCGCGGGCAGGAGCGCGGCCGCGCCGCTTTCGGCCTGTTTCTGGCTGATGCCGAGCTGCCGGGCCATGTCCTGGAGGCCGCCCATCTGGGCGAGGAGGTCGGTGATCTGCATGGTGTTGCTCCTATTCTTCGTGGGTGGCTGGGTACCGCGAGAACGGGAAGGCGGGGTGGCAGCCGCATCGCACCCGTGCCGGCGTGACCGCATCGTGACGGAAAGAGGCGCCCGCGGCAAGGGGCGGCTCTTCCTCAGCGCCGCCGCCGCGCGCGGCCCGGCTGGCGCGGGCGCAGCCGGACCGGCACCGTCTCCCGGTCGCGCAGGCGGAGGTTGAGCATCTCGACGCCGACCGAGAAGGCCATCGCGAAGTAGAGGTACCCCTTCGGAATGTGGAAGTGCAGCCCCTCGGCGACGAGCGAGGTGCCGATCAGGAGCAGGAAGGAGAGGGCGAGGATCTTCACCGTCGGATGCCGCTCGACGAACGCGGCGATGCTCCCCGCCGCCGCCATCATGACCAGCACCGCGGCGACGATCGCCGCCACCATGACCGGGATCTGCTGCACCATGCCGACCGCGGTGATCACCGAATCGAGCGAGAAGACGATGTCGAGCAGCGCGATCTGGACGAGTACCCCCGCGAAGCTGATACCCGCCTGCGCCGCCGCGTGCTCCGCGGTCCCCTCGAGCCGCTCGTGGATCTCCCGGGTGCTCTTGGCGAGCAGGAAGAGGCCACCTGCGAACAGGATCAGGTCGCGCCCCGAGACGTCGAAGCCGATGACGGTGAAGAGCGGATCGGTCAGCCGCGCCATCCAGGCGAGCGAGAGCAGCAGCAGGATCCGGGTGATCATCGCCAGCCCCAGCCCCAGGGTGCGGGCCCGTGGCTGCCGGGCGGGAGGCAGCCGGGCGGCGAGGATCGAGATGAAGATGATGTTGTCGATGCCGAGGACGATCTCGAGCGCCGTCAGCGTCACGAACGCGATCCAGACCTGCGGGTCGGCGAGCCATGCCATCGCAACCTCCTGCCGGGTGTCGGCCGCCCGGTACGGCCTCAGCGTTTCGTGAAGAGCTCCTCGGCGGCGGGACCGAGGCGGGCGAGCAGGGCGTCGCGGCGGATCTTGAGGGTCGGCGTCAGGAGCTCGGGGTAGTCGGCCGGCTCCCCCGGCAGCACCGTGAGCCGCTTCGGCTTCTCGTGGTCGGAGAAGGCGTCGAGCGCGGCGTGCAGCGGCCCGAGCAGCTCCCGCTCGGCGTCGAGGCCGGCGGCGGCGAACCGGTCGAGCGCGGCGCGGTCGACGAAGACCGCGGCGGCCACGAACGGGCGCCCCTCGCCGAAGAGGACCGCGGCGCGGAACGGCTCGCGGGCGGCGATCGCCTGCTCGATCGGCTCGGGCGAGAGCTTCTTGCCGGTCGAGAGCGCGAGCATGTTCTTCGACCGCCCCTCGATCCAGAGCCAGCCGTCGTCGTCCAGCCGCCCGAGGTCGCCGGTGCGGAAGAAGCCGTCCTCCGTCCAGGCGCCCCGCCCGTCCTCCTCCTCGAGGAAGCCGGAGAGGAGGAGCGGCCCGCGCAGCAGCAGCTCGCCGTCGGGTCCGAAGCGGACCTCGTGGTCGGCGCTCACCCGGCCGGCGCAGCCCGGCAGGCGCGGCCCGGCGACGTAGTTGCAGGCGATCATCCCGGCGGTCTCGCTCATCCCGTAGATCTCGACCATCGGGATGCCGAGCGCCTCGAAGAAGCGGAAGAGCGCGGGTGGCACCGCGGCGCCGCCGGCGTAGAGGGCGCGGATCCGGCCGCCGAGCTTCGCCCGCACCGCGCGGCCGATCGCGCGGTCGGCGAGGGCGGTGCCGAGCCGGTCGCGCACGCTCCGCGAGCCGTCGAGGCGGTACCGCTCGGCGGCGGCGAGCGCGCCCCGCAGCGTCGCGCGCAGCGGCGCGGGCATCGCCGCGAGCTTCTGCTCCACCCCGGCGCGGACCCGCTCGTAGACCGCGGGCACCGAGAAGATGTAGGTCGGCCGGAGCGCGAAGGCGGGCTCGATCTCCTCCCGCCGGGTGACCATCAGGAGCTCCTGCCCCTGGCCGATCCCCATGACGAACTGCGCGTGGCCGGCGACGTGGCCGTACGGGAGGAAGTGGAGGCCGACGTCCTCCTCGGTGAGGCCCACCGCTCCCTGCGCGGTGTCGATCACCCGGATCGCGGCGCGCTGCGGCACGCGGACCCCCTTCGGCCGCCCGGTCGTGCCGCTCGTGAAGAGGAGGAGGAAGGGATCCTCCTCGCCGACCGCCGCGGCGAGGGCGGCGAGCTCGGCGAACGGCACCGCCGGCGCCCCGTCGCCGAACGCCGTCGCGAAGGTCCTGGCGGTGAGGCCGTTCGGGAGGCTCGCGGGGTGGAGGGGCTCGCCCGCCACGAGCGCCGCGAGGCCCGCGGCCGCGAGCTCCCCGCCGGCCGGCGCGAGCTTGCTCCACCCCTCCGCGTCGCCCACGAGCGCCACCCGGGGGCGCACCCGCCGGGCGATCGTCCGCGCCTGCTCCCCGGCGAGGCTCGCGAAGAGCGCCGCCGGCTCGGCGCGGAGGCACTGGGCGGCGAGCGCGAGCATCTGCCACTCCGGGGAGTTGGCCGCGAAGAGGAGCACCCGGTCGCCCGCCTCGACCCCGGCCGCGCGCAGCAGCGCGACGCCGCGCGCCACCCCGGTCGCGAAGCCGCCGAAGGTGACGGTGCGGGGCGGCGGCGGCCCCGCCGGCCCGACGAGGCGGAGGAAGACCCGCTCCGGCACCCGGCGCGCGGTCGCGATCAGGAGCGCCGGGAGGGTGCGTTCGGGGAGGCGGACGGGCTGGACGCGGGGAACGGACATACGCAGGCGGGAGGAGGAGCCTATCCCAACCCCCTCACGATCCGCCCCGCGCCGGCCCGTCGAGCCACCGCCGGAAGCGCGATTCGAGCGCTTCTTCGTCGAGGCCGAGGCCGGCGGTGAGCGGCGGCGGGGTACCGCCGGCGGCGCGGGCCGCGAGCCAGGCGCGGAAGCGGGGAGCGAGCTCCGGGTCGAGGAGGAGGAAGCGGACGAAGAGCGCGGCCTGGTCGTAATCCCAGCTCACGGGATCCCGGTCGAAACTGCTGCGGGGGAGCGCGACGAGGCGGGCGAGCGGCCCGGCCCGGCCGGTCGCGTACCCGCCGCGGAGTCGGGTGCGCAGGCCCTCCATTCCGGTGAAGCCGGCAGGGGACGCGAAGCCGTCGGGGCCGGCGGAGTAGCCGAGCTCGTCGGCGAGCCCTTCGGAGAGCCACGGCTCGAGCGGCGACCCGAAGGTGCGGCGGTAGGCGAGGTGCGCGAGCTCGTGGATCAGGGTGCCGGCGACCTCGGCGAGCGGCCGCTCCCCGGCGGGCAGCGCCACGAGACCGTCGAGCGCGAGCGAGAAGCCGGCGGCCACCCGGGGCAGGCGCGGATCGGCAGCGACGTACCGCTGGAAGCGGCGCCGCTCGGCGAAGAGCACGAGGGTGCCTGCGGGCGGCTCGCTCGGCGCGACCCCGAACCGGTGGCGGTACTCGCTCTCGAAGGCCGTGACCGGCCCCGCGCAGAGCTCCCGGAGGCCACCGAGAAGCGGCCCGGCAGCGTCGGTGAGGAGCTGGTACGGCCCGCACGCTTCGGCGACGACCGGGGTGCCGAGCGCTGCGCGCGCCGCCGCGACCGCCGCGGGCTCGCCCGCGCTCACCGGTCGGCCGGCGGGAGCAGGTTCGGGTTCACGCGGTGGCGGCGCGGTGGGGAACGGCCCGCCCGCGCCGCCCTCCGGGGCCTGCCGGCAGCCGGGAAGAGCGAGCGCGGCGAGGAGGAGGAGCGCCCGGAGCGCCCGGCCTCCTCCCGGTGGCGAGGAGCGGATCGGCAGTCGCATCGCGCCCGAGCCTATCCCCCGCTCGCGCGGGGCGAGGGAGTTACTCCGGCCGGTAGCGCGCGGCGACCCGGCGGTACGCCTCGCGGAACGGGATCCCCTCGGCGAGCACGAGCCGGTGCGCCTCCTCGGCGGCGCCGAGCTCGGGGGGCAGCGCGATCCGCTCGGGGAGGAAGCGGATCTCCGGCAGGGTGGCGGCGAAGAGACCGGCGGTCGCCCGCGCGAGGTCACAGGCGCGGAAGAGCGGCGCCTTCAGCCGCTGGAGGTCGCGGTGGTAGCCGGAGGGGAGCTTGGCGGGGAGCGCGAGCGCCTCGACGAGGGCGCCGAGGGTGACCGCGCCGGCGGCGCGCGCGAGCTCGAAGAGGTCGGGGTTCCGCTTCTGCGGCATGAGCGAGCTGCCGGTGGTCATCGCCGGCGGCAGCGCGACGAAGCCGAGCTCCTTCGAGGCGTACCAGACGAGGTCGGCGGCGAGGCGGCCGAGGTCCTGCGTGAGGAGGTGGACCTCGAAGAGGAGCTGCGCCTCGGCCTTGCCCCGGGAGAGCTGCACGGCGGTGACCGGCTCGTGGACGGCGGCGAAGCCGAGCGCGGCGCGGGTCGCCTCCCGGTCGAGCGCGAGCCCCGGGGTCCCGTAGCCGGCCGCCGAGCCGAGCGGGTTCTTCTCGATCCGCCGCGCGCAGGCGGCGAGCCCGGCGGCGTCGTCCTCGAGCTCGGCCGCGAAGCCGCCGGCCCAGAGCGGCACGGAGGAGGGCATCGCCGGCTGGAGGTGGGTGTAGCCGGGCAGCGCCACCCCGTCGTGAAGGCGCGCGACCTCTCCGAGCGCCGCCGCCACCTCGCGGGCGAGGCCGGCGAGCGCGGCGGCCTCGGCGCGCATCCAGAGGCGGAGCGCGGCGAGCACCTGATCGTTGCGCGAGCGGCCGAGGTGGAGGCGGCCGCCCGCGGCGCCGATCCGCGCGGTCAGCTGCCGCTCGAGCGCGGTGTGGCCATCCTCGTCGGCGAGCTCGACCCGCCAGAGGCCGCGCGCGTGCTCCTCGCCGAGCGCCGTGAGGCCGTCCCGGATCGCCGCGAAATCGCCGTCCGCGAGGAGCCCCCGCCCGTGGAGCATCGCCGCGTGGGCGAGCGAGGCGGTGACGTCGTGGGCGATCAGGCGGTCGTCGAGGGCGTGGTCCTCCCCCGCGGTGTAGGCGAGCACCCGGGCGTCGAGCGCCCCGCCGAGGTCCCAGAGACGGCTCATCCTTCCTCCTTTCCGGCCGGGCCCGGCGCGGCCGCGAAGGCGCGCACGAGGACGGCGTAGAAGTCGGCTCCGGCCACGAGCTCCTCGTCGCGGACGTACTCGTCGGCGGTGTGGGAGCGCTCCGAGCGCCCGGGGCCGGCCTTGATCCCGGGCACGCCCGGGGGGAGCAGCGCCCAGTCGGAGAGCGTCGCCGAGCCGTAGGTGCGGGCGGCGGGCCGGGCCTGGCGCGCGGCGGCGAGGAGCGCCGAGCCGGACGGCGTCTGGCGCGGAGCGAACCGGTCGGAGACGACCCGCACCTGCCCGCCGACGGCGCCGCGCACCCGGGCGACGAGCTCGCCGGTGGCGAGGCCGGGCACGACGCGCAGGTCGAGGAGCGCGCTCGCCTCGGCGGGCACCGCGTTGCGCGCCTCGCCGGCGCGCAGGAGCGTCGGCTCGAGGGTGGTGCTCCCGAGCTCGGGGTGCGGCGGGCCGAGGTCGAGCCCGTCGAGAGCGACGAGGTCGTGGGCGAGGCGGCGGGCGGCGTTCTCGGCGCCGAGCGCCCGGGCGTGGGCGGCGTGCGCGGCCGTGCCGTGCGCGGTGAGCTCGAGCAGGAGGAGCCCCTTCTGCGCCACCGCGAGGTCGAGCCCGGTCGGCTCGCCGAAGACGGCGCCGGCGAGCGCGAGACCCCGCGCGGCGAGCCGCTCGAGGATCGCCTGCGTGCCCCGGTTCGTCGTCTCCTCCTCGGCGACGAGCGCGAGGCCGAGGGTGATCCCGCCGGTCGCGCCGGCGGTCTCGAGGAAGGCCGCGACGAGCGCCGCGACCGCCGCCTTGGCGTCGTTCGCTCCGAGCCCGTAGAGCCGGTCGCCCTCGCGGGTCGCCGCGAACGGCGGCCGCTGCCAGCCGGGCGCCGGCGGCACGGTGTCGAGGTGGCTGTCGAGCAGGAGGAGCGGCCCCTCGCCCGCGAGCGCGAGGAGCGAGTCGCCGTGCCGCTCGCAGGCGACCCCCCGCGCCGCGAGGAACGCCGCGAGGAACGCGCAGATCGCCGCCTCGTCGCCCGAGACCGAAGGGATGGCGACGAGCGCCGCGTGGAGCGCGAGCAGCTCCTCGCGCGCGAGCTTCACGGCGCCGCGCCCGTGCCGTTGGCGACCACCATCGTGCCGACGCCTTCGTTCGTGAAGACCTCGGCCAGGAGCGCGTCGGGCGCTCCGGCCGGGATGACGTGGACCCGCGGCACCCCGCCCGCGAGCGCCTGCCGGATCGCCGCCGCCTTCGGCAGCATCCCGCCGGAGAGCGCCCCGGCGGCCGCGAGCGCCTCGAGGCCGGGCAGATCGACGAGGGAGATCACCGAGTGCGGATCGTCGGCCCGCTCGAGGATGCCGGGGACGGCGACCGCGAGGATCAGCTTCGCGGCGCCGAGCGCCACCGCGAGCGCCGCGGCCACGGTGTCGGCGTTGACGTTGAGCGGGGCGCCGTCGGCGGCCGCCGCGAGCGAGGCGATCACCGGCACGAAGCCGGCCTCGGCCAGGCGGGCGAGGAGCCGGATGTCGACCGCTTCGAGATCGCCGACGTGGCCGTAGTCGACCAGCTCGCCGTTCGCGGCGGGGACCGGCGGCCGCTGGCTCGCGGTGAGGAGGTTGCCGTCGATGCCGGTCAGGCCGACCGCCGCGAGCCCGGCGCGGCGGGCCGCGGAGAGGACCCGGGTGTTCGCCTGCCCGGCGAGGGCGAGCACGCTCGCCTCGAGCGTCGCGGCGTCGGTGACCCGGCGCCCGTCGACGATCCGCGTCGGCAGGCCGAGCCGGGTGGCGAGCGCGGTCGTCTGCGGCCCGCCTCCGTGGACCAGCACCACGTGGATGCCGAGCTGGCCGAGCACCTCGACCTGTTCGAGCAGCGGCAGCAGGAGGTGGTCCTCGGCGAGCGTCTCGCCGCCGAGCTTGATCACGAAGGTCCGGCCCCGGAAGAGCCGTACGTAGGGGATCGCGTGCCGGAGCCCGGCGATCTCGGTGGTCCGCTGGCCGATGTCCTTCATCCCTCTCCCTTTCCGGCGAGCAGGCGGTGGAGCACCGCCATCTGCGCCCGGAGCCGTTGGTGTGCCTGGTGGACGACGGCGCTCCGCGGGCCGTCGAGGACGCGATCGGTGACGACGACGTTGCGCCGCACCGGCAGACAGTGGAAGAAGCGCGCCGCCGGGGCCCCGGCGAACCAGGGCTCGTCGACGCACCAGTCGGCGAGCGTCCGCCGCCGCGCGCTCTCGGCCTCCGGATCGCCGTACCGCTCGCTCGCGGCCCACGACTTCGCGTAGACGACCGCCGCCCCGGCGAGCGCCTCCTCCCGGTCGGCGCTCTCGCGGAACGAACCGCCGCCGCGCGCCGCCGCGCGCGCCATCCGGGCGGCGAGCGCGAGCGGGAAGGCGTACGCCGCCGGCCGCAGGAGGACGACCTCCATCCCGCGCAGCCCCCCCATCTCGGCGACCGCCGCCGGCACCGCGAGCGGCAGCGGCCGTGGGTGGTTCGCCCAGGTGAGGACGAGCCTGCCGTTCGCGGGGATGCCGAGGTCGTCCATCGCCTTCCAGTCGCCGAGCGCCTGGCAGGGGTGGTCGATCGCCGATTCGAGGTTGACGAGCGGCCGGTCGACGAGCCGGGCGAAGCTCGCCATCGGCTCGTCGGCGAGATCGGCGTCGAGGTCGGAGAGGGAGGCGAAGGCGCGCACTCCGAGCACGTCGGCGTAGCCGGCGAGCACCGGCAGCGCCTCGCGCACGTGCTCGGCGGCGGCGCCGTCCATGACCACGCCGTCGCGCGTCTCGAGCGTCCAGCTCCCGCGCCCCGGCGCGATGACGAACGAGCTGCCGCCGAGCCGCGCCATCGCCGACTGCATCGAGGCGAGGGTGCGCAGCGACGGGTCGAAGAAGAGGAGCCCGAGGACCCGGCCCGCGAGCGCCGCCGGCTCGGGCTTCCGTTCGAGGCGGCGAGCGAGGGCCACGAGGTCGCGGATCTCCTCCGGGGAGAGGTGGCCGAGCGAGAGGAAGCTCTTCATGCGCGCTCCGGTGCGAGGCGGGAAGGGTGTGGCGGAACGGTCGCTGGAATCGTCATCGGCGCCTCAGAACCAGCCCGGGCCGGGAACGGCGAGCCCGGCGTTCTCGGGGAAGCCGAACCGCCGGTTGAGCCACTGGAGGCCGCCGCCGGCCGCCCCCTTGGCGAGGTTGTCGATCGCCGCGAAGAGCGCGAGCCGGTCGCCGCGCACCGCGACGCCGAGCGCCGCCCGGTTCGAACCGGCGACGTCGACGAGGCGGGGCGGGGCGGTGGCGACGGTGACGAACGGCGAGGCGGCGTACGCCGCGGCGAGCTCGGCCGCCACCGCCGCCGCGCTCGCCGGCCGCGCGAGGCGGGCGTGGAGCGTCGCGTAGATGCCGCGCGCCTGCGGCCCCGACTGCGGCACCAGCGCGAGGTCGATCTCGACGCCGGTCGCCTCCCGCACGAAGGCGACGACCTCCGGCTCGTGCCGGTGGGCGAGCGGGGCGTAGGCGACGACCGTCGAGCGCCGCTCGGGATGGTGGGTCGCCGCCGACGGCTGCCGGCCGCTGCCGGTCGAGCCGGTGATCGCGGTGGCCGCGATCTCGGGGGCGATCCGCCCGGCGCCGACGAGCGGCACGAGGGCGAGGAGGAGCGCGGTCGCGAAGCAGCCCGGATGGGCGAAGCGGGAGTGCGCGCTCGCCGGCAGGTGCTCGGGCACGCCCCGGGCGAAGGTCGGCAGCAGCTCGGGCGCCGGGTGCGGCCGGCCGTAGACCGCGCTCCAGGCGGCCGGGTCGGCGAAGCGGAAGTCGGCGGAGAGGTCGGCCACCGCGAGCTCGCAGCCGGCCGCCGCGGCCGCGGCGAGGGCGGCGGCGACCGCGCCGGCCGAGGCGCCGTGCGGCGCCGCGGAGAGGAGCGCCGCCCGCGGCGCGGCGGCGAAGAGCTCGGCGAGCGCCTCCGCCGGGCCGAAGCGGAGCTCCGGGTAGGCGGCCGCGAGATGGGGGAAGGCGGCGGCGACCGGCTCGCCGGCGCGGCTCGTCGAGACGACCGCCCGCACCGCGAAGCCGGGGTGCGTCGCGAGCAGGCGCAGCGCCTCGCCCGCGACGTAGCCGCTGCCGCCGAGGATCCCGATCGGAATCGGAGCGGAAGCCGGGGCGCTCATCCCGCCTCCGGGCCGCCCGGCGCGGCAGCGAGGCGCGCCGCGACGAGCTCGGCGAGGCGTGCCGGGTCGGTCCGGGCGTTGGCCGCCGGCACGCCGAGGTCGCGCTCGATCATCTCCGTGCCCACCGCGTTGTCGGTGGCCGGCCCGGTGACCGCGACCGGTTCGAGCCCGTAGCGCTCCCGCAGCAGCCGCACCCCGCCCCAGGCGGCGACCGGATCGTTCGCCGCGAGGACGATCGCGGTGAACGAGCCGGCGAGCTCGCGGTCCTCGAGGATCGCGTCGACCCCGTAGGCGCCGAGCAGGCCGTCGCCGAGCTCGACCACGATCGCGTCGGGCCGGCCGGCGGCGAGCCGGGAGAGGAGCACCCGGGTGACGCGGTCGGCGTTGGCGCGGGTGGTCGCGACGATGCCGAGGTCGGTGAAGAGCGCCGTCGTCCGCGCCCCGTCGTCCTCCATCGCGAGGATGTCGCGCCGGAGCGAGACCCCGGTGGCCTTGAAGGCGTCGAGCGTCAGCCCCCGATGGGTGAGCTCGCGCACGATCGCGCAGGCGGCGGCGGTCTTGCCGGCGTTCATGCAGGTGCCGACGAGCGCGATCACCGGCACCCCGTGCGTCGTGAGCGGGGGCCGCTCGGCGAGCGGCTCGCGGGCGATCCGGGCCGGGCGGCCGATCCGCTCGCCGAGGAACGGGAACTCCAGCACCACCCCGAGGACCTCGCAGTCGAACGGGCGGCCGAGGTCGGGATTGACCGAGTCGCAATGCCCGAGGACGCCGCCGAGGTTGAGCAGGTTGACGTGGTCGCCGGGGGCGAGCGCCGTGGGCAGGTGCCCCGAATAGCCGAAGAGCGCCTTCCGGTGGCCGAGTGCCCCGGCGACGACGTCGCCCCGCTTGACCTTCGCCATCCGTCCGGTCGGCAGCTCGAGCTGGTTGTAGGTCGTCTTGTCCTGGAGCACCCGCACCGCGACGACCACCCCCTCTTCGCAGGGGATCTCGCGGGCGAGCCGCACCTCGCGCTTCAGGCCGCAGGTGCGGGTGACCGAGCCGATCTTGTCGAGGATGACCTTTCTCACGATGCTCCTTCCTCCGCAGGGTTGGCCGCGCGGGCGGCGAGCTCGCCGGGCAGCGCCACGAGGCGGGCGAAGCCGCGGGCCTCGGCGGCAGTCCACTCCCCGGCCCGCTCGCCGTAGACGCCGCGCGAGGCCGCCATCAGCGAATGGGGCGAGCTCACCCCCTCGACGGCGAGGCTGCCGGGGCGCAGGAGGAGGGAAACCTCGCCGCTCACCCGCGCCTGGGAGGAGGCGAGGAACGCCTCGAGGTCGCGCCCGACCGGCTCGAGGAGCTGCCCCTCGTGGACGAGGTCGCCGTAGAGGGCGGCGACCGTCTCCTTGGCGCGCAGCTGCCGCCCGGTGAGGACCAGCTTCTCGAGCTCGCGATGGGCGACGAGGATCGTCTCGGCGGCGGGCGCCTCGAAGGCGACCCGGCCCTTGATCCCGAGGAGCGTCTCGCCGAGGTGGATCCCGCGGCCGATGCCGAACGCCCCGGCGACCGCCTCGACCCGTTCGAGCAGCGCCACCGGAGCGAGCCGCTCGCCGTCCCAGGCGACCGGGACGCCGCGCTCGAAGGCGAGGACGTGCCGCGCCGGCGGCCGCGGGTTCGCGAACGCCTCGCGGGTCACGACCCAGGCCGATTCGGCGAGCGGCGTGGCGCTGCCGAGCGTCTCCGCGCCGCCGATCGTCGTCCCCCAGAGGCCGCGGTTGACCGAGTAGGCGGCGCCGAAGGCGGGGACCGGCAGGCCGCGGGCCTCGAGATAGGCGACCTCCTCGGCGCGGGAGACGGGCTGGTCGCGCACCGGGGCGAGGATCTCGAGCCCCGGCGCGGCGGCGCGCAGCGCCACCTCGAAGCGGATCTGGTCGTTGCCGGCGGCGGTCGAGCCGTGGGCGACCGCGGTGGCGCCGAGCGCGCGGGCCACCCGTGCCACCACCTCGGCCTGCAGCGCCCGCTCCGCGCCGACCGAGAGCGGGTACGTCCCGCCGCGGCGGACGTTGCCGGCGATCAGGAAGCGGAGCACCCGGTCGAAGAGCTCGGCGCGGGCGTCGACGAGCTGGAAGCCGGCGGCGCCGAGGGCGCGGGCGCGGGCCGCGAGCGCGGTGCGGCTCGCCGCGTCGAGCCCGCCGGTGTCCACGCTCACCGCGACCACCGGCCGCCCGGTCGTCTCGGCGAGCCGGGGGACGAGGTAGGAGGTGTCGAGCCCGCCGGAGAAGGCGAGGACGATCGGCGCGCCGCTCATGCTCCCTCCCCGGCCGCGAGCTGCCGCAGGCGGGCCGCGAGCCGCCCCTGGTCGCGGGCGTTGCGGGTGGCGAGGAAGATCGTGTCGTCGCCGGCGACGCTGCCGACGAGCTCCGTCCAGCCGGCCCGGTCGATCCCGATCGCCACCGTCTGCGCGGCCCCGGCGGTGGTCAGGAGCACCGTGAGGTGGGGGCCGGCGGGGCGGACGGCGACGAGGAACGGCGCGAGCGCGGCGAGGGCATCGGCGCTCGCCGCGCCGAGCTCGCCGGGGAGCGTGTACCGGCCGGCGATCTTGGCGATCCCGAGGTCGCGCAGGTCACGCGAGATCGACGACTGCGTGGCGAGGTGGCCGCGCGCCGCGAGCCGCCGGGCGAGGGTCGTCTGGCTCGTGATCCGCTCCCGCCGCACCAGGGCGACGAGCTCTCGCCGCCGTGCTTCTCTCGTCTCGGTGTCCGCTGGCATCCCGGCCTCCTTCCGCCAAAGAATGCGCATAATCATGCAGCCGGGTCGGGTTGTCAAGGGGGCGGTGTCCGCCCCCGGCCGGGGCGGCTCGCTGCTATCATCCGCCGCCGTGAACGGACGAGGCGGCCGGCTCGCGACGCTGCTCCTCCTCCTGGCGCTCCTGCCGGGCGGCGGCGAGGCGTTCGCCGATGCCGTCCATCACGCCCGCCACGGCGGCATCCTGCGCGCCGCCGGCGATCCGGGGAGCCCCGCCTCACCGGGCGCGGCGCACGACTGCGGCCTGCTCTGTCCGCTCTGCGCCGGCGTCGCCCCGGCCGCCACCCTGCGCGCCGCCGGCTGGCAGCCGGGCCGCGAAGGGGGCATGCGGCAGCCGGTGGCGGCCCCGCCCGCGGCGCAGCCCGCCGGGGTTGCCCTGGAACACCCCACGCCTCCTCCTCGCGGCTGAACCGCCGCTTCTCTCGCAGGGGCCGGGGACAGCCCTCGGCCGGGAGCCGGCGCCGCGCGCCGGGTCTCCGCCCCTGCCGATCCCGGTCGCGCGCCCGGCCCCGCGCGCGCCGCTGCCCGGAGCGCCGTTGATCCCGATGTCCGCACCCACCCTTCGCCCGCCGGGCGCCCGCCGCCGCTGGATTGTCGTGTCCCGGCCGCTCCTCGCGCTCCTCGCGCTCCTCGCCGCACCGCTCGCGGCGGAAGCCGACGTCGAACCGCTCTCGCTCGCCGCCGCGCTCCGGCTCGCGGCCGAGCGCCATCCGCTGCTCGTCGAACAGGCGGCCGCGGTGGCCGCGGCGGAAGGGGAGCTGCTCGCAGCCCGGACGCTGCCGCACAACCCGGTGCTGGAGGTCGAGCGGGCGTCGCGCGACGAGGCCGGCGAGCGGAGCAAGGACCGGGAGATCGCGCTCGCGCAGGAGCTCGAGCTCGGCGGCCAGCGCCGGCAGCGGATCGCGAGCGCGACGGCGCGGCTCGAGGCGGCCCACGCCGAGCGCGAGCGGGCCGGACAGGAGCTCGCCGCCGAGGTCGCGACCGCGTTCGTCGATGCGCTCGCGGCGCGCGAGCTCGCGGCGCTCGCGCACCTGGAGCAGGAGCTCGCCGGCGCGCTCTTCGTTTTTGCCGAACGGCGGCTCGAGGCCGGAGCCGGCACCCTCGTCGAGCGGAACGTGGCGCGAGCCGCGGCGGGGCGCGCCGAATGGGCGCACGCGCTCGCGGCCGCCGAGGAGGCCGCCGCCCGGATCGCGCTCGCGGCGCTGATCGGGGTGCCGGCCGCCGAGCTGCCTCCGCTCGCCGGGGCGCTGCCCGCCGCCTGGCCGCCTCCGCCGCCCGCCGCCGAGCTGGAGGCGGCCGCGCTCGCCGGCCGGCCCGATTTCGTCGCGCAGCGCGCCGAGCTCGAGGCGGCGGCGGCCCGGCTCCGGCTCGAACGCGCCGCCGCGGTGCCGAACCTCGTCCTCGGGGTGGCCCGCGGGCGGGAGGCCGACCGGGAGGATCTCGACACCGTCCGCGCCGGGATCGCGATCCCGCTCTTCCAGCGCAACCAGGGGGCGATCGCCGTCGCCCGGGCCGAGGCCGAGGCCGAGCGCGCCCGGCTCTTCGGCACCGAGCTCACGGTCCGCCGCGAGGTGGCGGCCGCCGCCGCCCGCGCCGAGGCCACCGCCCGCGCCCTCGGGCTGCTCCAGCACGCCGTGGCCGGCTCGCTCGGCGAGAACCTCGACCTCGTCCGGAAAGGGCTCGCCGCCGGCAAGCTGCGCGCGAGCGAAGTCCTCGTGATGCGCCAGGAGCTCGTGGCGAGTCACCGCGACCTGATCGCAGCGGCCGCCGACGCCTGGCGGGCGCAGATCGCCCTCGCCCTCGCTCTCGGCAATGCGACCCCACCCCTCCCCGACCCCGCGACCCCGACCCTGGAGGCCGTCCGATGAAGCCCGTTCGCCGTCTCGCTCTCACCCTGCTGCCGCTGCTCTGGGGCCTCGCGCTCGCCGCCTGCCGGGAGGGGTACCCCGCCGGTGACGAGCCGGCCCACGCGCATCCGGCGGGCAAGTCCGCAGAGGTGGCTGCGCTCCCGCCGGCGGCGCGTGCCCGCGCCGGGATCCTCACCGCGCCCGCCGCGCCCCGCCGGCTGCGGACGGAGCTGGAGACCACCGGCACGATCGACTTCGACCAGCGCCGCCATGCGCACGTCAGCCCCCGGGTCGGCGGCCACGTCGGCGAGGTCCTCGTCGACCTCGGCGATCGCGTCGCCGCCGGGCAGGTCCTCGCCCGGCTCGACTCGCTCGAGCTCGGGCAGGCGGTCGTCGAGTTCCTCCAGGCCCGGGCGCGGGTCGAGCTCGCCCGCGAGACGTTCGAGCGCGAGGAGCAGCTCTGGCGCGAACGGGTCTCCTCCGAGCAGGAGCTCGTCGCCGCGCGCGCCGAGCTGCGCGAGGCCGATGTGGCGTGGCATGGCGCCGAGGAGCGGCTCCACCTCTTCGGCCTCTCCCACGAGGAGATCGCCCGGCTCGACTACGACCAGGCCCGCACCTCCTGTTACGCGGTCCGGGCGCCGTTCGCCGGGACGATCGTCGCCCAGGAGGTCACCCGCGGCGAGCTCGTCGGGCCGGAGCGGGAGCTCTTCCAGATCGCCGATCTCTCCCGCGTCTGGGCCTGGATCGACGTCTTCGAACGCGACCTCGCGCGGGTCCACCGCGGCGATCACGTCGTCCTCGAGGTGGACGCCTGGCCGGGGGTTTCGTTCACCGGCGAGGTGAGCGATCTCGGCACCAGCGTGCAGAGCGAGACCCGCGCCGCGCGCGCCCGCCTCGCCGTCCCGAACCCCGACGGGAAGCTGCGGCCGGGGATGTTCGCCCGGGTGCGGATCCTCGATCCCCACGGCGCCGACGGCGACACCCTCGCCCCCGAAGTCCTGGCGGTGCCGGAGGGCGCCATCCAGCGCGCCGGCTCGGAGACGGTGGTCTACGTCGCCCTCGACGAAGGGCGGTTCTCCCGCCGCCCGGTCACCCTCGGCCGCCGGGGCGAGGGGTACGTCGAGGTCCTCTCGGGCCTCGCGGCGGGGGAGGAGGTGGTGATCGAGGGGGCCTTCTTCGTCAAATCCGAGCTCGCCCGCGAGGAGCTGGGCGGCGGACACAGCCACTGAGACCCCCCACTGAGACCCCGATGATCCGCCGCCTCGTCGACCTCTCGCTCGACAACCGCCTGCTGGTGGTGGCGCTCTGGCTCCTCCTCGCCGGCTTCGGCATCCACGCCCTGCTCGACCTGCCGATCGACGCGGTGCCGGACGTCACGAACGTCCAGGTGCAGATCCTCACCGACAGCCCCGGGCTCGCGCCGGAGGAGGTGGAGCGGTTCATCACCTTCCCGGTGGAGACGGCGATGAGCGGCCTGCCGCGGATCGAGCAGATCCGCTCGCTCTCCCGCTTCGGGCTCTCGGTCGTCACCGTCGTCTTCCACGAGGGGACCGACATCTACTGGGCCCGCCAGCTCGTGAGCGAGCGGCTCGCCGTCGCCCGCGAGGGGATCGCGGAGGGGTACGGCGAGCCGGAGCTCGGGCCGATCTCGACCGGCCTCGGCGAGATCTACCAGTTCGAGGTGCGCACCGACCGCCCCTGCCCGGCAGGGGGCCCGGCGACCGAGGGGTGCCACACCCCGATGGAGCTGCGCACGATCCTCGACTGGTACGTCAACTACCAGCTCCGCACGGTGCCGGGGATCGTCGAGGTGAACTCGTTCGGCGGCGAGCTGAAGACCTTCCAGGTGACCCTCGACGCCGAGCGGCTCACCGCCCACGGCCTCGCGGTGGGCGAGGTCCTCGCCGCGCTGCGGGCGAGCAACCGCGCGGTGGGCGGCGGCTACCTCGTGCACCAGGGAGAGCAGTACCTGATCCGCGGCGAGGGGCTGCTCGCCGACCTGCCCGCCATCCGCGCGGTCGTCCTCGCCCACGACGCGGCGGGTACCGCGGTGACCGTCGGCGACGTCGCCACCGTGGAGCTTGCGCCGATGCTCCGCCAGGGGGCGGTGACCCGCGACGGGCGGGGCGAGGCGGTGGTCGGCATCGTCATGATGCTGATGGGCGAGAACCCGCGGGTCGTCGTCGACCGGGTGAAGAGCAAGCTCGCCGAGATCGCCGAGCACCTCCCCGAAGGGGTGACGATCGACCCCTTCTACGACCGCACCGACCTCGTCCGGCGGACGATCCACACCGTCGCGAAGAACCTCACCGAGGGCGGCCTGCTGGTGGTCGTCGTGCTCCTCCTGCTCCTCGGCAACCTGCGCGGCGGGCTCATCGTCGCCTCGGCGATCCCGCTCTCGATGCTCATGGCGTTCGTCGCGATGCGCGAGCTCGGGATCTCGGGCAACCTGATGAGCCTCGGGGCGATCGACTTCGGCCTCGTCGTCGACGGCTCGGTGGTGATGATCGAGAACATCGTCCGCTCGCTCCACGAGCGGCGGCGGGAGACCGGCGTCCCGCACCTGGAGAAGGTCCGCGCGGCGGCCCACCAGGTCGCCCGCCCGGTGGTCATCGCGGTCGGCATCATCATCCTCGTCTACCTGCCGATCCTCGCGCTGCGCGGGGTGGAGGGGAAGATGTTCCGGCCGATGGCGCTCACGGTGGTCTTCGCGCTCACGGCCTCGCTGGTGGCGGCGCTCACCCTGATGCCGGTGCTCGCGAGCCTGCTGGTGCGGGAGGCGCCGGAGCGCGAGCCGTGGCTCTTCCGGCTCGCCAAGCGGCTCTACGTGCCGCTGCTCGACGGGGCGCTCGGCCGGCGGCGGCTGACGGCCGTGATCGCGGTCGCGATCTTCGTCACCTCGCTCGCGCTCATCCCCTTCCTCGGCGCGGAGTTCATCCCGCAGCTCGACGAGGGGGCGATCGCCATGCAGATCTGGCGTCTCCCTTCGATCTCGCTGGCGCAGTCGAACGAGATCTCGCTCGCCACCGAACGGCTGCTGCGCGAGCGGTTCGCCGACGAGATCGAGACCGTCGTCTCGCGCACCGGCCGGGCCGAGATCGCCACCGACCCGATGGGGGTGGAGATCTCCGACACCTATCTCATGCTCACGCCGCCGAAACGGTGGCGCTACCGCGACAAGGAGGCGCTCATCGCGGCGATCGAGGCGACGCTCGAGGCGGAGATCCCCGGCGCGATCTTCAGCTTCTCGCAGCCGATCGAGCTGCGCGTCTCCGAGCTCCTCTCGGGCGTGCGCTCGGATGTCGCGGTGCAGATCTACGGCGACGATCTCGAGCTGCTCGAACGGAAGGCCGACGAGGTCGTCCATCTCCTGCAGGAGGTGCGGGGCGCCGCCGACGTGAAGGCCGAGCAGGCGACCGGGCTGCCGGTGCTCCGGGTGCGGATCGACCGCCCCGCGGCGGCGCGGCTCGGCATCCGGGCCGACGACCTGCTCGACGTCGTCGAGGCGATCGGCGGGGTCTCCGCCGGCGTCGTCCACGAGGGGCAGAAGCGGTTCGATCTCCGGGTGCGCTTCGGCGACGCCGCCCGCGCGAGCCTCGAGAAGATCCGCGATCTGCGCGTCGCGGCGCCGCCGGCCACCCCGGGCGGCGCCCCCCGGCTCGTTCCCCTCTCCCAGGTCGCCACGATCACGATCGAGGACGGCCCGGCCCAGATCAGCCGCGAGAACGTGAGCCGCCGGATCAGCGTCGAGGCGAACGTCCGCGGCCGGGATCTCGGCTCGTTCGTCGCCGCGGCGCGGACGGTGGTCGGCCGGGGCCTCGAGCTGCCGCCGGGCTGGTCGCTCGCCTGGGGCGGGCAGTACGAGAACCTCCAGTCGGCCGCCCGCCGGCTCACCCTCCTCGTGCCGGTCGCGCTCCTCCTGATCTTCCTCCTCCTCTACTCGACCTTCGGCTCGGCCCGCCTCGCGACGCTGATCTTCCTCAACGTCCCGCTCGCGGTCACCGGCGGCCTCGCGGCGCTCGCGCTCCGCGGCTACCCGTTCTCGATCTCGGCCGGGGTCGGCTTCATCGCCCTCTTCGGCGTCGCGGTCCTCAACGGCGTGGTCCTCGTCTCCTACATCGTCGCCCGCCGCGAACGGGGCCTCGCCCCCGACGCCGCGGCTCGCGAAGGGGCGCTCGTGCGCCTCCGCCCGGTGCTGATGACCGCCCTCGTCGCCGCCCTCGGCTTCGTGCCGATGGCGCTCGCCACGAGCGCCGGCGCCGAAGTGCAGCGCCCGCTCGCCACCGTCGTGATCGGCGGCCTCGTCACCTCGACGCTCCTCACCCTCCTCGTCCTGCCCGCGCTCTACACCCGGTTCGCGCCGCCGGCGGCGCCGGGAACCGGCGAGGGGTAGCGGGAGAACGTCTCTTTCCACCTCGTGGAGGTTTCCGGCCCGAAGCTCTTCGTGCCGGACGCCAATCGTCGGCCTCCAGTCTCTGTGTAGCATGAAGGTGAGCGACAGGGTGATGAGGAGCGGTGGCCCGAGCAGTCCCGGTGTGATCCCTGCGAGAGTATCCGGCACAATCGCCGTACCGAGGGGTTGGTCGTCGGCATTACGCGGGCTCGTTCTCGTCGCTCTGTGGAGCCTCGCCGGCCTTCTCTACTCGGTGCAGATCCACCAGGTCGGCCGATCTGAGGTTCCGGGTTTTCCGTTTGCCTTGGCGGCGCTCCACGCCATGCCGGTCTGGTGGATCTGGCTCCTGCTCACGCCGTTGGTAGCACTCCTGGCCAGACGGGTTCCGATCCGCCGCGACCAGGTTCTGAGGGCGGCTGCGTTCCACATGCTGGCGAGCATTCTCACAGCGTTCGCGGTCGTCGTCTTCGCCGCCTTCTGGTTCAGCCTCACCCCGGTTTTCCCGGAACGGGATCGAACCTTCGTCGAGTGGCTGTGGGGGTTGTCGCACGCGACGACCTTGCAGGGATGCATTGTCAGCTACTGGTTGATCGTCGGCGTCGTACACGTTGTGGACCACGAGCGGCATCGGCAGCGGCTGGAGGTGGCAGCGGCCCACCGCGAAACGCTGGTGGCGCAAGCCCGCATGGGCATGCTCGCGCGTCAGCTCCAGCCACATTTCCTCTTCAGCTCGCTGGATGCGCTGTCGGAGCAGATCGTGCGCGGGGACACTCGGGCCGCTGGAGGGATGCTCGGTGCCCTCGCGGAATTCCTGCGTGCGACGATGCGTCTGAGAGATCGAGCCGAGCAGCCACTACATGCCGAGCTGGAGCTCGTGTCTCTCTACCTCGAGGTGGAGAAGGCCAGACTGGGAGAGCGATTCCGAGTGCGGGTCGAGATCGACCATGAGGCCGAAGAGTTGCCGGTACCCGTGCTCCTTCTCCAGTCACTCGTGGAGAGCATGGTTCGGCATGACATCGCCGCCAACCCCTCAGGTGGAGAGCTCGTCATCCAAGCGCGCCGTGCTGGAGAGGTGATACGGCTCGAGATCGAGGGCGAAGGTCGGGAGCATGCCGCTGAGTGGCAAGAGCGAGCCGAGGAGCGCTTCGGGTTGAGGCCCATCCGTCTTCGGCTGCGACAGGCGTTCGGGGAACATGCCAGTCTGTCACTCGAAAGGATTACCTCAGTCCGAACCCGTCTATGTCTCGAGCTTCCCACACGCACCGATGAAGGACAGGCGGCAACTGCTGTGAGTGAGGTCTTTCCGCTAGACCGTCCCGGAGAGAGCCGAGTGGCCGATCTCCCTGTCTTCGATAAGACACTCGAAATTGAGACCGTCAGTACGCAGCCTCCACGATGGAAAGCTTCTGTCGTTGCATTGGTAGCCGGCGCGTGGACTCTTCCGGGGCTCCTCTACGCAATTCAGCTCTATGAGATCGGCCTCCTTACTGAACCGAACTTCGGGTTCGGGCGTGCACTGCTGGCGGCGCTGCCCGCATGGTGGATCTGGATACCACTCACCCCGCTCGTCGCCTATTTCGCACGCCGCTTTCCGATCCGGCGTCGGGAGCCGCTCGTGCCCCTTCTGAGACACCTCGCGATCAGCCTCGCCGTCGCCATCGGTTCCGCCCTGACGCAGGCTGCTTGGCACACCCTCGGCCCGGAGGTTCCGGGCATCGTCTTCGATTTCGGCGGCTGGGCACGTGCGAGTCTCCTGAGCACGGATTACCATCTGAATGTCTTCAGTTATTGGCTGATCGTCGGAGTCGTCCATGTCCTGGACCACGAGCGCCACCTCCGGAGACTCGAGGTGTCGACGGCCAGAAGGGAAGCGTTGGTCGCGCGAACACGACTGGAGGCCCTCGCACGCCAGCTGCAGCCCCATTTCCTCTTCAATGCGATGAACGCCCTGTCGACTCAGATACTGCGAGGAGATACCGCGGCCGCCCAGGCGATGCTCGGCGCCTTGACGGAATTCCTGCGAGCCACCCTGCGCCTGCGAGACCGGTATGAGCATACGCTGGGTGAGGAGCTCGAGCTCGTCTCCCGGTTCCTGGCGATCGAGAAGGCAAGGTCGGGGGAACGGCTCACGGTCCGGGTCGAGGTCGATCGCGACGCTGTGGAAGCGCGGGTGCCGGTCCTGCTTCTCCAGCCACTCGTGGAGAATGCCGTCCGATACGGGGTGATGGCCGGACAACGGGAGAGTGAGATCGTGATACGGGCGGTTTGCAGAAGTGAGACGGTACGTCTCGAGATCGAGAACGACGGTCCGGGGTTGCCGGCGGACTGGCGGGAACGGATGGAGGAGCGGGTCGGGTTGAGCAACACTCGCGATCGGCTCCGGGAAACGTTCGGTGATCTGGGCAGGTTGGAGATCGAGGAGATGACCGAAAACCGGGTCAGGGTCTCTCTCGAATTTCCCCTGCGTGAACAGACCGCGTACGGGGCGATACCGGGGCAGATGGAGATCGTCGCGCCGGGAGCGACCGGATGAAGATACGTACCGTCATCGTCGATGATGAACCACTCGCTCGCGAAGGGATTCGACTGCGGCTCGCAGACGAACCCGATATCGTCGTGGTCGGCGAGTACGACTCAGCAGAGCAGGCGGCGAAAGCGCTCGATCGGGACCGACCGGATCTTCTCTTCCTCGATATCGAGATGCCTGGCGAAAGCGGTATCGAGATGCTGCGTCGTCTCGGGCCGGAGCGTGTACCGGCGGTGGTGCTGGTCACGGCTCATGACGAACATGCCCTGGACGCGTTCGAGGTCTCGGTTGTCGACTATCTCCTCAAGCCGATCGTCGAGGCGCGCTTCCATCTTGCCCTGAGCCGGGTCCGCCGAAGGCTCGAAGAGCACCGGGCACTGGGCGTCAGAGAGCGTCTCCGGGAGCTTGTCGGGCAGTTCGAGGAGGCGCGCCTTCCATCTTTTCAGGGGGGCGGTCTCGAACCGACCGAACCAGCTAAGAATCTGACCCGGTTCCTGGTGCGAACCGGGGGGCGTGAACACCCGGTCCCTATCGGCGCAGTCGATTGGATCGAAGCCGCCGGAGACTACGCGCGGCTGCACTGCTCCGGCAAGACGTATCTTGTTCGTCAGACACTGACGGCTCTCGACCAGGGCCTCGATCCCCGTGTCTTCGGACGGATCCACCGTAGTGCCCTGGTACGGTTTGACCGGGTAGCTTCGCTGGTCGCCGAGGGACACGGCGACTGGGAGGTGCGGCTCATCGACGGCACCCGGTTGCGACTCAGCCGGACCCACCGGGACGCTTTCCGGCAGGCACTGGCCCATGCCGGAATCACGACGGAGTCGCAGCACCCCGAGCGCACCTGATTCCTACCCTCCAGGCCTCGCCACCGGTGAGGAGAGGGCCTCCGGGACGGGGCCAACGCCGTCCTTGGCACCCTGCGGTCCGGATCAGCCCGCATCGAGGCCTGCTGACCGCACGGATCCGCGTCTGGTCGCAGGCGGCGACGGATAGCGGTGTCGTGTGCTTACGATATCCGTGGCAAACAGCGGCCGAGCAGCTGCCAGATGGAACGACCGTATCTCTCGGCCGGTTTCAACGGTCACGGAGGTGTCGATGAAGCGTGCGATCAGGGGTCTGGTGGCGGGAATCTGGCTAGTCGTCGCGGTCGGGGCCTGTAGCGAGCCGCAGTTGAGGATCTCAGGCAGACTTCTGGGCGCTGACGGGAAGCCGATCACCGTCGCGCACGTTGCACTCTTCACCGGCTCTCCATCGGCTGCGCCGTCCGCTTTGGCTCCGGTCGGAGCGGACGGTACCTATTCACTCACCTCCACGGCGACCGGCCTCCTTACGTTGCGTTTCACCGGCGTCGGTCACGCTCCGGAGACGGTACCGCTCCTGATCACCCGTGCTGTCGGCGTGGCGCAGGTGGACGTCACGCTGGCCCGGCTTGCCTATGCTGACGATCTCTCCAGGGTGGCACTGGTCGGGGATTTCAACGACTTTCAGCGAGAGAGCGGTACTCTTCCTCTCTCCGAGTCCACCGACGGCCGGCTTTCAGTTTCGCTGGGGTCACTCGCCGGTGATCGGATCGCCTATCAGCTCATCAACGCCACCGCACCGGTCGAGAGCATCAATTCGACCTATCCTGGTATCGCCATTCCCGGCACTGCCGCAGATGAGTATCTGCTCCGCAAGGACGGCACCTATGCCTCGGTACTGGCGGTAGAAGGCCCCGAGATCAGGATCTCTTTCGATCCGGCACCGCTCGCCGGGCCCAAAGGAATTCCTTCTGTAACAGTCGGGGATGCCGCTCCTGAGACCCAGCGTTTCGCGGAGCTCGCCGCGGCGATGCGCCGCGAGCTCGAGGGGTACACACGGCTCCGTCTCGCGCTCAAGCACCGGGGCGCCTCTGCCGCTGAGGTGGGTGCCTTCGTCGCGAACTATGACTGGGGTCGGTTCGAGGCCCCAGTGCGACAGGTATTGGCCGGCGATGCCTCTCCAATCTTCAAGCAGGCGGCTCTTGTTCTTTACCTCGAGATCGTCGGCGAGGCCGCCGAGATGAGCCACAGCCCGCTTGCGCCCGATCTCGCGACACAGAGCCTGCTTGAGGTGCCTCCTTCCTCTCAGGTCTGGACAGCGATTCCGGGCGCCTTTCAGGCCCTCACCTGGGCGAACTACCATTCTCCAATACCCGGCTACGAGGCGTATCTCGACCGCATCGTCTCGCTTCATCCTGATACCGAGCTGCGAACATCCGTTCTCGACTACGCGCTCTCGGTCGCTTATTACGCGGGTGACACCGTGATGGCCCAGAGCCTCTATGAGCGGCTACAGAGCGACTTCCCGGACTCTCGGGCAGCCGCCACTGCAGCCAAGTTGCTGGCGCCCGATCGTCGCATTCGTGTCGGCGAGCCGGTACCGGAGTTCCGGATCACTTCTCTGGACGATCCGACGATCGAGCTCTCCCGGTCCAGCCTGCTCGGCAGCTACTACCTCATCGACTTCTGGGCCACCTGGTGCGGCCCGTGTCTCGCAGAGATGCCGAGCCTTCATGAGGCCTGGGCTCAGCACCGGGATCAGGGGTTCACGATCGTGAGTCTCAGTTGTGACGAGAGTGCGGAGAAGGTCAGGCAGTTCCGTCGCGACCGGTCGCCGATGCCCTGGCTGCATGGTTTTCTGGAGCACTGTTATTCGGAGAGAAACGAAAACGAGATCGTAACCGCTTTCGAGGTCGTCGGTTTCCCGACCGGAATACTGGTCGGTCCGGACGGAACGATCCTCGCGGTGGGCTCCGCATTGCGTGGCGAACGCCTCGCCGAGACGCTCGCGCGGCTGGTCGGTTCGCCGGTTCAGGAAGGTTCCGAATGAGATCGTGGGTCGTGTCGAGGTTGGACTTCCTCCGCCGCGAGCCGGGGATACGGTTCTTCCGATTGGGGATGCCGACTCGCGCGACGTTTGCCGTTCCAGTCAGACCCCATGGCGTGAGTGAGCATGACAGGAGCTCAGATGGGCCGATGGAGATCGGCCATAGGACAGGGCGCCCGCGATGCGCCGATCCAGAAGGAGGATTGCGTATGAAAGCGAACGTTGCACGTGGCTTCGGAAACCGACTCACCCTGCTGGTGACGGCGTCGGTGCTCTTCTTCGTTGCAACGCCCGGTTGGCCTCAGGGTGACCTGACGGGGAGTGTCGTTGTCACCGTGACCGACGCTGACGGTGGTGCCCTGCCGGGAGTGACGCTGGCTCTCAGGAACGCCGCCCGCACCTTCGCGGGCACGACCAACGCCAGCGGCCAGTATCGATTCCTCGTCGTGCCGGCCGGAACCTACGATCTGCAGGCGGAGCTGTCTGGATTCACACCTGCGCTGCTGACGGGCCTCAACATCCGTTTCGGCGAGACCTACAGTGCTGCGCTCACGTTGCAGATCGGTGCTTTCGAGGAGACGGTCACGGTCAGCGCAGCGCCGCCGCAGGTGGACGTGACCCAGTCGGCCAGCAGTGAAACCCTGGAGCAGCAGTTCGTGCAGGACATCCCACTGCGCAATCGGAACTTCGAAGACCTGGTCAACCTCATGCCCGGAGTCGCGGATGGTCAGGTGCGCGGCTCACGCGATACCTCGACCGGCTTCCGAATCGACGGCGTGACGAACGTAGACCCGTATACCGGGGGTGTCGAGATCACGTTCAGCCAGCATGCGATCGATCGGTTCGAGATGGTCCCGAACGGATTCCAGGCGCGCTATGGCGATTTCTCGGGCGGCGTCGTCAACGTCACCACCCGCAGTGGAGCCAACCAGTTCGCCGGGCACCTCGGCTACTATTTTCGTAACGACAGCTTCGTCGCCGCGCCTCCGGTCCGCTATCCGGACCAGGAACACAGGAAAGCACCCGATACCCGGAGATTCACCGAGGTAGCCCTCGGCGGAGCGATCGTGCCGGACAAAGTCCACTATTTCACGACCCTGGAGTACCGCACCTCCGACATCGGTACGGTCTTCGCGGTCCGGACCAGCGAGACGGACTCGTACCTCGGCAGCCTCAAACTCAACTACACACCGCGGGCTGAGGATCAGTGGGTCTTCTTCGGCGCGAGCAACATCAACAGGACGGACAACACCGTCGCCACCCGCTTCGTCGCACCGGAGCACAACGCAAACCGGAAGGACGATCGGTCGCTGTTCACCGTCCAACAGAGTCACATCTTCTCCGACTCTCTGTTCCTCGAGTCCCAGCTCTCTTTTCTTCGGGTGACCGACGGCCTGATTCGTGCCGATCCAAACGCTCATGTGACCCTCTACACCTTCACGCCGACCGGCACCTACACCTCCGGGATGTTCACGAGCAACACCAGCCATGCACGGACACGCATCCGGATCGCGGAAGCGTTGACCTGGTATCGGGACGACCATCAGATCCGGCTCGGGGTCGACGTCGGCCACCTTGCGACGAGGCTCGATCAGAACATCACCCCGACGAGGTTCGATTTCCGTCCTCTCGGCAACGATCTCGCGCTGCATTACTACTTCGACCCGGTTCGATACGACGAGAGCGGTGGCGAGGGCGCGGCCTACGCACAGGATACCTGGCGGGTCACCAAGGGGGTCACGCTCGATTTCGGCATCCGTGCCGAGTACCAGAGCGTGACCGGGAACACGGATCTCGCTCCGCGACTGGGGATGTCCTGGGATGTCCGAGGCGATGCCCGGACGAAGCTATACGCCAACGCAGGGCGATATATAGAACGGGTCTACGACCGGTATCTCGAATGGGGCTCACAGCCAGGTGGTGACTTCTACTACGTCTTCGACCCGACTGGCGAACTCGCCGACGGCACAGAGGTACCGGGTGGCACTTTCGGATACCGGATCTTGGGAGACAACAAGACGCCCTACGCAGATGCCTGGACGGTTGGCGTCGAGCACCTAGTCGGCCGTGATCTGCGGATCGGACTCGCCTTCACCGACAAGCGGCTGCGGCGCCAGCTGCTGACCTATTACACCTCGGACGACGCGGAAGACTGGTACGAATTCGAGGCCGACGGCGAAGGGCGCTACCGGGGCGTGGATCTCGTGGCTACGAAGCGGTTCTCCGACCGGTGGGAGGGTCGCGCGAGCTATACCTGGTCCAGGCAGACCGGTATGGGTGCCTATCTCGACACCTTCTACGGAGCGACTCAGATACCGCCGGTCAACAGCATCGAAGATACCGACCGGACCAACGTCGTGAAGCTCTCCGGTTTCGGTCAGCTCCCCTGGGAGATCGTCCTCTCGGGTTCCTACACCTACGCGACCGGATTGCCGTATTCGGTGGTCACCTACGACGCGAACGGCAACCCGCTGTTCGTCGGGAAGCGCAACTCCCACCGGATGGGAAACACACAATCCCTCGATCTCTCCATCCAGAAGAGGATCCGGATCAAGGGGACCGCGCTCACCCTGGTGGCAGAGGGGTTCAACCTCACCAATCACGAGAACGTGACAGCGGTGACGACGGCCGTGGACGAACATGGAGAGCCCACCGCCTTCGATGTCGGCCGAACCTTCCAGTTCGGCGTCAAGATCGACTTCTGATCACGCTTTCCCGCATTCTCCCCACCTGTCGGAGGAGGCTGCCGGTGCTTTCGGGCGCGGCAGCCTCCTCGGGCAGGATCAGGTCGCAGGAGCCGATACATCCACCGCGGTGACCACGAGCGTCAGGAGCCCCACACGCCAGCCTCCGGCGTGCAGGTGCTGGCCGCCGGGGTGAGGGCGAGCCGTTCCCGTTCGCTCCGGGACCAGGGGCGGCAGGTCAGGGAGACGTCGGTCACGCCCCGCAGCCGTACGAGCTGCGGGGCGGGCCCGGCCTCGTCCCCGCAGACCATCGCCCCCTGCAGGGCCATCGCCGGGGAGCTGGTCACCGTGTACGGAGAGGTGCTGCATGCCTGGACGACGTGGAGCCGGGTGCCCTCGGCCGGCTGGACCCAGGCGGGCATCAGCACGAGGAACGAGACGGGGGGCGCAAGCGCGGGCTGGTCGGCATCGGGCAGCGGCGTGTTGAGCCCGAGCAGATCGATGGTGGCGCGCCCGGAGAAGAAGCGGATCGCGCCGGCGTCGGTGACGGCGATCCAGTCGCCCGGCCGGGTGACGCTCCCGAGCCAGGTGCCGAGCGCCCGCTGCACCTCGTTGATGTTGCGGCAGTCCTGATGGAACCCCCGCACGGCGGGCACGGCGGTGGCGAGGATCCCGGCGAGGCAGAGGGCCGGGAACGCGAAGCGCAGCGCGAAAGGGAAGGGGGCGCGCAGGCGGCGGGCGAAGAGCGCGACCGCCACGGTCACCGCGGCGGTGAGGAGCGGAACCGGCGGCAGGAGGTAGCGCAGGTGGTAGAAGGCGCCGGGGTCGATCGGAGGCATCACGGCCAGGTTCGCGAGGAGGAACCCCAGGCCGGTCCCCCACGGGAGCAGGAGCCGGCCCCGTTGCCGGGCGTCGCCCGTCGTCGCGAAGGGCAGAGCGAGCAGCGCGAGCCAGGCGATCAGCCCCCAGAACGGCGGCACCCGGGAAAGGAGCGCGAGCATTGCCGTGCCGAGCCGCGGCAGCAGCTCGAGGAGCGAGAGCTCCTGCTTGACGTGATAGGTCGAGGTCACGAGGCGCCCGGTGGCCAGCAGGTACCGGGTCGTGGAGACCGCGAGGGCTGCGAAGACCGGCAGCGCGAACGGCAGGAGCGAGCGCAACCAGCTCCGGGTCCGGAGCGAGGCGAGACTCCAGAGGGGGAGGAGCAGGAGCACCGGCGCCGTCCCTTCGGGCCGCGCCCAGCAGACGAGCCCGGCGAGGAGCCCCGCCTCCCAGGCGGTGCGGGCTCGCGGCGCGGCTGCCGCCTGCGGCCAGGCGCGGAGCGCGAGGAACACCATGCCGCAGAGCAGGGCGGCCGTGAGCGTTACCTCCATCCCGGAGAGGGCCGCGACCAGGAGCGGCGGGCAGAGCGCCACCGTGAGCCCGGCGAGGAGCGCCCACCGCCGGCCGGGCGGGCCCAGGAGCGACCCGACGATCAGGGCGGCAAGCGCGCTGGCAGCGGCGTGGAGCCCCGCGCCGAGCCCCTGGACCGCGCGCACGACACCGTCGGCGCTGCCGGTCAGACGGAAGACCGGCGCGACGATCAGGGGCCAGAGCAGCGAGGTGCAGCCGCGACCCGGCTCGCCGGGGTTGTAATGGAGCCCGCCCTCGAAGGCCACGGCCCGGGCGTAGACCATGTGGATCCAGGCGTCGTCCAGGGGGAAGCCGAGCGCCCCCGCGGGGATGGTGGCCATGATCACCACCGCGGCGAGCAGGGCCGTCCCCGCACAGAGCAGGGCGACGCCCCGCACCCCGCTCAGGAGGGGCCGACTTCCCGGCGCGCCGCCGGAATCGTGGGGGTTCGGAACGGGTCGCGACACGCCGGGACAGTATCGAAAAAGCGTCGGCAGCCGTCAACGCGAAGAGGCCCCGGGCACGCACCTGCTCAGTACACGAGCCCTTCGCTGGCGCTCCACCGGCAGACGCTGCCGCCCTCGGCTTCGAGACCGTCGTCGAAGATCTCGGCGCGCTCGCCCCCTGCCGCGAGCTGCCCGCGGCACCGGCGGTCCTCGATCTGGGCTGCGGCGTTGGCGGACAGACCCTCCACCTCGCCGGCCTCCTCCCCGACGCGCTCATCACGGCCGTCGACCACCACGCCCCGAGCATCGAACGGCTGCGCGCCACTCTCACCGCCCGTGGCCTCACCGGCCGGATCCACCCCCGGGTCGCCGACATGGCCGCCGCCGGCCTGCCGCCGGCGAGCTTCGACCTCGTCTGGTCCGAAGGCGCGCTCTACAACCTCGGCATCGACCGGGCGCTGCGCCTCTGCCGCGGGCTGCTCCGCCGCGGCGGCTACCTGGCCTTCACCGACGCGGTCTGGCGCCGCGACGATCCGCCGGCCGCGATCCGGGCGAGCTTCGAGTCCGACTACCCGGCCATGGGCCGGATCGAAGACCTCCTGGCCGCGATCGCCCGCGCCGGCTTCACCCTCGAAGGCCACTTCACCCTCCCCGACGAAGCCTGGTGGGAGGAGTTCTACACCCCGATGGAAGCCCGCCTCGAAGAGCTGCGCGCCATCTACCGAACCGACCCCGAAGCCCTCACCCTCCTCACCCAACTCGCCCGCGAACCCGAGCTCCACCGCGCCTGCTCCGACTGCTACGCCTACGAGTTCTGCGTGGCGCGGTGGTTGGGGTGAAGGGGTTGGAGACTTGCGCCGGCCTGGCCACACGGGTCCGGGGGATGGCCCTCCGAGCGGATCGTCAACGCCCTGGCCGTACGGAGGTCTGGCCGGCGGCTGAAGAGCCTGCGGATCTGCCCGGCCGAATCCGTGGACCGTCTCCTCTGGAGAGCCCGGTCCTTCTGGTCTGCCTCAGACGCTGCCGGGCAGGAACCAGCGGGTCAGATGGAAAAGGATCGGCGCCGAGAAGCAGAGTGAATCGATGCGGTCGAGCACGCCGCCGTGGCCGGCGAGCGAGCTGCCCCAGTCCTTGACGCCGGCGTCGCGCTTGATCGCCGACATGGTCAGGCCGCCGGCGAAGCCGAGAAAGACGAGCAGCAGCGCCATGCCCGTCGCCGCGACCGGGGAGTACGGGGTCAGGAAACCGAGCCCGCCGCCGACGCCGGTCGCCGCGAGGCCGCCCACGATCAGCCCCTCCCAGGTCTTGCCGGGCGAAACCGTTGGCGCCACGGGGCGGCGGCCGAGCGTCTTGCCGGCGAGATACTGGAAGACGTCCGAGAGCTGGACGACGACGACCAGCCAGAGGAGCAGCTTCGGGGTCGCGCCGGCACCGCCGGGCAGGTCGAGCAGCAGCAGCGCCGGCGCATGGCTGACGCAGTAGACCGCCACCATCAACCCCCACTGGATCTTCGCGGTGCGTTCGAGGAAATGCTCGACGTCGCCCGCGAGCGCCGCGCGGATCGGCACGAAGAGGAAGGCATAGACCGGGATGAAGATCGCGAACATCCCGTACCAGCGCACCGCGAGGAAGACGTAGTGCAGCGGCAGGATCACGAAGAAACACCAGACGAGCGTAGCGTGATCCGCGAAACGGGTCGGCGTGAGCGTCACGAACTCGCGCAGCGCGAGGAACGACAGGAGCGCGAAGAGCGCGGTCGAGGCGAGCGGTCCGATCACCGTCGCCGCCGCGAAGACCGCGCACATCCCCCACCAGGCGACGATCCGCTGCCAGGCGTTCTCGACCGTGGCGCGCGCGCCGGCCGCGGTGACCCGGCGGCGAAGCACGGCGCCGACGGCCGTCGCCACGACGAGCAGCGCCAGCAGACCGCCGAAGACCGCGACGAGCTCGGGGTCGAAGCGCGTGCTCACCGCCTTCCGAGCTCCACCACCGCGTTGCGCAGACGGTCGAGGAAGGGACCCTTCTCCTCGCCCTCCGCGAGCACGACCGGCGCGCCGAACGTGGCACTCGCGAGGAACGGCACCGGTGCGAACTCCCCCTTCGGCAGGACCCGCTTCAGGTTGTCGAGCCAGACCGGCACCAGCTCGAGGCCGGGGCGCATGCGCGCGAGATGCCAGATGCCGGGCTTGAACGGGGCGACCCCGGCGCCGGGGTGCCGCGTCCCTTCGGGGAAGAGGATCAGCGACGAGCCGTCGGCGAGCGCGGCGGCCGTCGTCTCCACCGCGGCGCGGGCGCCCGCCTCGCGCTCCTCGGCGGAGGCGTTCGGGACGCCGCGCGGGATGAGCACGGCGCGGAAGATCCGGTCGGCCAGCCAGCGCCTGAACCCCCGGCTCCAGTAGTCGGCGGCCGCCACCGGCCGCGTGCGCGCGCGCAGCGCCGGCGGCAGGGCCGCCCAGAGAACGACCGTGTCGAGGTGGCTGCCGTGGTTGGCGACGTAGATGCGCTGCCGCGCCTCCGGCGCGCAACCCACCCACCGCGCATGGGCGCCGCAGAGGAGCTTGACGGCGGCGATCAGCACGGGCGTCAACGGATGGTTCATCGCCCCCTCGCGAGCTCGGCGACGATCCGGCGCGTGCGCCGGACCGCGGCCACGAGCGAGAGAACGGCGATCGCCACGAGCGTCCACGGCAGAACCCGCGCCGGCGTGCCCGCGAGCGCTTCGCCCGCCGCCGCGACCAGACCGAGGGCGAGCAGGACCATCCGTTGCTGCTTGGCGCCCGGGCCGGCGAAATGGGCGGAGGTCCCGGCCGCCACGCCGAGCGTGCGGACGTAGGCGGTGAACACCGCCACCAGCGCCGCGCTCCAGCCCGCGACCGGCGACCAGGCGACCGCGGGCGTCGCGTAGCCGGCGGCGATCAGGCAGAGCGCGTCCGAGATCCGGTCGGGAAGCTCGTTCCAGATCTCTCCGGCGGCACTCCGGCGGCCGCCCTCGATGGCGACCATGCCGTCGAAGAGATTCGCCAGCAGGCGCAGGGGGATCGCGAGCGCTCCCGCGACGAGGAGCAGCGCGCGCAGCGTGCCGCTCTGCTCTCGCGACGCGATCGCCGCCGCGGCGGTGCCGGCGGCAAACAGGACGCTCGCCGCCGAGATCGCATTGGGCGCCACTCCCCACCGCGCCAACCTCCCGGCGATCGCGGCAGCCCAGCGCGTGCCGCGAGCCGCGATCGGCCGGCGCAGAAGACGTTCGTCGGTCATGAAATCGGCGCGGATGCTAGCACGGGTCCGGGTGGCGCTCGGGGCCGCATCCCTCGCGGCCGACTCGGCCCGAGCGGCCCGGGCCGCGATCTCCGCCCGCCGCGCTCGGAACCCGCCCAGGCAGCCGGGGTCGCGGCTAGGGCCCGGGCTCGGACGCCGCCGGGACCGCCGGCGGGTTGCCGGGCGCGGGCGCGAGCGTTTCGATCAGGGCGCCCCGGCCGCCGGCCTGTTTGACCCGGTAGAGGAGGGCGTCGGCGGCGGCGAGGACCGCGGTCTCGTCGAGGCCGGCGCCGGCCGCCACCGCGACGCCGCCGCAGGAGGCGGTCACGGTCAGGGCCCCGGCGCCCTCGCCCTCGTGGATCTGGATGCGGCCGACGCGCTCGGCCACCGCCGTCACCGCGTCGCGGTCGGCGTCGGGCAGCAGGAGGAGGAACTCGTCGCCCCCGTACCGGCCGACGAGATCGTGCTCGCGCGTCGAGCGGGCGAGCTGCTCGGCGGCGGCGGCGAGCACCCGGTCGCCGGCCGCGTGGCCGCGGGTGTCGTTGACCCGCTTGAAGCCGTCGAGGTCGACGAGGAGGCAGCCGAAGCGGCGGCAGGCGGTGCCGCGGGGGGCGAGGTGGGCGCGCAGCTGCTCGAGGATCGCCCGCCGGTTCCAGCGGCCGGTGAGCGGCTCGTGGGTGGCCAGGTGCTCGAGCTCCGCGTTGGCGGCGCGCAGCTCCGCGGTGCGGGCCTCGACCGCCCGCGCCAGCTCCTCGTTGCGCCGGCGCAACGCCAGGGTGCGGGCGCGGTGGATGCCGACGGCGAGGGCGAGCGCCGCGGCGGCGGCGGCGACCCGGAACCAGACCGTCTGCCACCAGGGCGGATGGACGCGGATCGGCAGCGCGACCTTCTCGGCCCAGACCCCCGACTCGTTGGCTGCCTGCAGCAGGAGCCGGTAGCTCCCGGGCGAGAGGTTCGTGTAGCGCAGCTCGCCCGGGCGGCGCAGGGGGAGCCAGGTTTCCTCGAGCCCGTCGAGCCGCGCGCGGAAGGCGGCCCGCGCGTGGTTGCGGAAGGCGAGCACGGCGACGCGGAAGTCGATGGTGCGCTCGCGCCAGCCGAGGTCGAGCGCCGCGGGGTAGGCGATGCTTCGCGTGGGGAGGCCGGCGCTCTCGACGACGAGCCGCGGCGGCACGGCGTTTTCGTGCCGGCCGGCGGGGTCGAAGCGGGTGAGGCCCGCCACGGTGCCGATCCAGACCTCGCCCGCCGGGTCGGCGAAGAAGCCGAACTGGTTCGCTTCGAGCCCGGCGAGGCCGTCGTCGAGGGTGAACGGCTCGACGCGCCCGCCGGGAAGGAACCGGTAGGCGCCGCGCGCGGTGCCGATCCAGACCGCGCCGTCGCGGCTCTCGCCGGCGAAGAAGACATGGTGGCTCGCGAGCCCCGGTTCGTCGTTGAGGAGCCGCCAGCGGCCGTCGGTCTCGCGCCGCGCGAGGCCGGCGTCGTTGCCGGCCCACAGCCGGCCGCGGGAGTCCTCGAAGAGGGCCGAGACGTAGGTGCCGGCGAGCGGCGGCGGATCGCAGTAGCGGCGGAGGCGCTCGCCGTCGGAGACGAGGATCTCGCGCCCGGTGGCGACGAGCACCTCGCCGGAGCGGCGCGGCGCCACCACGCGGCAGCGGCGCACGTCGACGCCGTCGTCGCTCGCCGACCAGGCGTGCCAGCGGCCGGAGCGGTCGCGCATCGCGACCCCGTGCGCGGGGTCGTAGCCGGCGAGCCAGAGACGCCCCGCGGCGTCCACCGCGATGTCCTGCGTCGTCTGCGGGGCCGGCACGGAGGGGGGGAGCTCCGCGAACCGATCGGCGCCGGGGGGGCGGACCTGGTAGATCGTCTCGGTCTGCACCCAGAGCTCGCCCTCGGGCGTGGTCACGACCTTCCAGACGTGCTGGTCGCGCAACCCCTCGCGCGCGCCGACGGTCTCCAGAACCCGGCAGTGCGGGCGCACCTGGTAGTGCACCGCTCCGCGCAGGGTCGCGACCCAGAGGCTGTCGGCCGAGCCGCCCGGCGCGATGCCGAAGACGCACGGGCTCGGGAACTCGCCGCGGACGCCGTGGTGGCTCGCCCCCTCTCCGAGCGCGCGCACCAGGCCGCCGATGTCGGTGCCGATCCAGAGGTTCCCCTCGGCGTCCTCGAAGGCGGTCGAGACGACGTCGGTGGGCATGCCGTTGGCCGTGGAGAGATGCTCGAAGCGCGCGCCGCCGGGTGGCTTGCGGGAAAGGCCGCCGTCCTGGGTGGCGACGTAGAAAGTGCCCGAGGCGCCGACGACGAAGCGGTAGACGTTGCGGCCGGCGATCTCCGGGGGCGGCACCGGCCGCCACCCGCCGGCCGCCTCGAGGAAGACGCCCTGGGCGGCGGTGCCGAGCCAGAGCCCGTCGGCGGTGCGGGCGACCGCCCGCAGGGTATCCGGCGGCAGCGGCGGGGTGGGCAGGAGCTCGACCGCGCCGTCGGCCGCGAGGCGCAGCAGCCCGCCCGCGGTCGCCGCCAGCATCGCGCCGCGATCGGGAAAGAGGTCGTAGACGATGCCGCCGGCCGGCCCGACGGGACGGAACCCCTCCCCCTCGCGCACCAGGACCCCGGTGTCGGTACCCACCCAGAGCCGACCCTCGCCGTCCTCGGCGAGCGCGCGGCAGCGCTGGCCGTCGAGGTCCGGGTCGCTCACGGGCGCGAGCCGCCGGTCGCGCCAGACCGAGAGGCCGGAGCCGGTGGCGATCCAGAGCACGCCGCCGCGGTCGAGGAGCAACTCCTGCACCCGGTTCGAGGGCAGGCCCTGGCCGACGAAGAAGGGAGTGAACGACTCGCCGTCGTAGCGGGCCAGCCCGCCCCAGGTGGCGACCCAGAGGTAGCCGTCCGCGTCCTGCGCGACGTCGGCGACCTGAGATTGCGGCAGGCCCTCCTCGAGCCCCAGCACCTCGAAGGGAAGCACCTGCGCTCCGGTGCGGGCGGCGAGGGCTGCGGCGAGGAGGACGAGCGGAAAGAGGCGCCGGGCAGCGCGAGATCGCATCTGGGCTCCGAGCCGTGTGCAGCGTAGCACGCGATCGCGCCCTGCGCTCGCCGTCCGCGCTCGACATCTACGTCCGGCTGACCTGGCGGCTCTCCCGGCTCCGGCGGCCGGTGACGACCCTCTGGGCCTCGCCGGCGCTGCAGTTCGGATCCGGGTACGCGAACCCGCGGCACTTCAAGAGCCGGTTCCTGGGCTACCTGCAGAGCGTGGTCGACTACTACCCGGAGATGAGGCTCGAGAGCACCGGCGCGGGGCTACTCCTGAAGCCGCCTCCAACTCACGTCGAGGGGCAGCCGGGTCACTGCTGAGTGATTCCGGGAGCCCGAACGGCTCGAGCGCCGAAGGCCTCCCGGCCTACGGACCCTTCCAGGCGTCGCCGGGGAGCCGCGGTGCGATCTCGTTTTCCGGCGCTGGTAGAG
>Ga0255342_1000325_pt1 | contig 85458 bp, 86 predicted proteins | sample wastewater_treat_3_FD_192416 | JGI IMG/M metagenome (GOLD analysis project Ga0255342, IMG submission 192416) | Wastewater microbial communities from Lulu Island WWTP, Vancouver, Canada - plant14 | ecosystem: Engineered > WWTP > Wastewater > Unclassified | place: Canada: Vancouver, British...
CTATGAGGGGACTTGGGGCGGCTGCATCCCAATCGGCTGCCTGTGAAAGGATACTAAATCTCTCAAGATTTTCCATTTACTAAACACAAGTTTAGTAGCAGTATTATTATCTGTCAATCCTTTTTTAATCCATTATTAAAAGAGGCTTTTCAATAGCAGAATAGTCTCGGCTAGTTGCAGATAGCAGAGAAAAATAAAAAAGCCCTCTTTCGAGGGCTTAGTATTTTTCCTTAGCGGGAGAGGGGATTGAACATAGCATAATTCAAGTAAATAATTCTAATATAAGCATATACTTGCACATAGAACACGCTGCATCTACAAATAGTTTACAAGCGATGAATCATAACGTTAGTAGTTATAGTATAAGTGCTGGTAGTATAACTACTTATCTTCTTTCTGCTTGCTATTCTCTATTGCCTCAAGCTCGCCCATTATCGCCCATAAAGACATCATGCAGCCAATAATCTTTTGCTTTAAAAGATATTGATCGCTACTATCCAGCTTCGATAGCTCTGCTAAGTCGCCATGGTCATACTGCCAAGTGATCGCGCTGCAATGGCGCATGATCTCGTTGTGATCAAGTGGTTGCTTCTCTAGCATTCGCTTCTCCATACTCTGATATAAAAGCGCGGCGTTTCGTGAAGTATTGCGCTTCTTATATAATTTAGAATACTGAATCTTGTTCAGCAATGCCCTCATCGTACATGCGCAAGTAAGACACTGGTTGTCGCTGTACTTAGTTAGCTTCGTTAGCTACGCTTTCTTTAGCTTCGCTTGGCATGCGCCAGTAGCCATCATCACACTTCTTAAGGCTATATACTATTATGAAATAGCCATCAGCATCGCCTGTATCAAGGGTCTCCTGCGACACTTTGCCACCACCAAAGGCTTCATCAGTTCTGTCCAAATTGGACAAAACTGACTGATTGTATTTATAGCCTCCAAGTGTTGGCTTCGTTAGTGTTGACTTCGTTAGTGTTAGTGTTAGCTTTAGAAGCTGCTTTAGGCTTGCGGTGCGGCTTTTGTGTTTCAATAATTTCAATATCTGCTATGGGTTCATAAATACCACTAGCCTTTTCAAGGCGTGTTATGCGTTTTCTCAGCTTCGCAATCTCAGCATCAAGATCAGCATGGTCTTTGTCTAAGTGTGTAGTGTGCCAAGATCGTAAAAGATTCAAAACCTCAACGATTGCCTTCAGTTTTTGGTCTAGATCGTCCATTCATTACCTGCCATTTACGTCACCGATTAACCCATCCAGAAAAAGTGCTCTTATGTTAAAAATGTATCCGTTTCGCATTCTGTCGCTCTTGCATATTTTGTCAGTTTTCTCATTTGCGGCCTTTAGCTATGCAACAGTAAATTGCTAATTCGTCTTTCAAACATTAAAGAAATAAGCCCACCTTAAGACCGCTCTCGCTAAAAGCGCGCATTGTTGAGGTCCCAATATGCCTTTGTTCCCTTAATTTTGGGATTATTCTGGGCATAATCAAATGCAGTTTTGCCTTCATTGCTTTTTGCTTTTGCATCTGCCCCGGCATTCAGAAGCGTTGTAATGACATCGGGATTCTTATTGAACCCCGCTGCATACATCAAAGGGGTCCAGCCATTCTTATCTCTGTCATCCAGCTTAGCGCCAGCATTCAGAAGCGTTGTAATGACATCGGGATTCTCATTGAACCCCGTTGCCCGCATCAAAGGGGTCCTGCCATTCTTATCTCTGTCATCCAGCTTAGCGCCAGCATTCAGAAGCGTTGTAATGACATCGGGATTCTCATTGAACCCCGCTGCCCGCATCAAAGGGGTCATGCCATACTCATCTCTGTCATCGAGCTTAGCGCCAGCATTCAGAAGCGTTGTAATGACATCAGGATTTTCATTATTTGAGGCTGCCCACATCAAAGAGGTCAGGCCATCTTTATCTCTGTCATCGAGCTTAGCGCCAGCATTCAGAAGCGTTGTAATGATAGCAGAATTTTCATTGAAGGCTGCCCACATCAAAGGTGTCAGGCCATCTTTATCTCTGTCATCGAGCTTAGCGCCAGCATTCAGAAGCGTTGTAATGACCTCAGGATTCTTATTGAACGATGCTGCAAGCATCAAGGGGGTCATGCCATCCTTATCTCTGTCATCGAGCTTAGCGCCAGCATTCAGAAGCGTTGTAATGACATCGGGATTCTCATTGAACCCCGCTGCCCGCATCAAAGGGGTCATGCCATCTTTATCTCTGTCATCGAGCTTAGCGCCAGCATTCAGAAGCGTTTTAATGACATCAGGATTTTCATTGAAGGCTGCCCACATCAAAGGGGTCATGCCTAACGTGTCGCGGTCATTTACGTTAGCGCCAGCCTTTATCGCGGCCTGCACCTGTTCCGGGGTTCCAGTTTTGACTAGATCAAATAAGCTTTGCGCAAACAAGTACATCCCGCAGAACAAAAGCACAAGCGCTATAGACCATTTTTTCATATTTGGCCTCCATAACTAGCAATAATAAATATTTTAGCTGCTCACAATTCAGAATACAAGAGCACACATTCCCTCATTGAAAATCTAACCCAGTGCGAGTCCCCATACCCCTTGAAAGAAAAACCCATTTTGAGGATATACCCCTGTCGTATTCTCTCGCTCTCGCATATTTCGCCAGTTTTCACACGTATGTTTTTAGTTGTCAGTAGCTTCCGCTATGGCATCTGCCCGCCAGTAGCCATCATCACACTTCTTGAGGCCGAATACTGTCGTGAAGTAGCCATCAGGGTCGCCTGTATCAAGGGTCTCCTGCGACACTTTTCCATCACCAAGGGCTTCATCAAAAAACTGCTTCAGTGCCTCTGCGTGGTTATATTGCCCTATTCGCCGCTCAAGTGCATCAATCCTGCGTTTCATTGTTTTTTCCATATGTCCCCATTCCTTCTGTTTTCCCCTTGTCTGTTTCCCCTTCATCCGCTTTCTTTTCCAGCCTGTCAAGGCGTTCTTCAATACCATCCAGCTTTTCATTTCGCAAGACGTCTGCCGCTGTCGAAAGGATGAAAGTCAACGCTCTGTAGTATTGTATCTGTACAGGGTCAGCGCCAGCGTGTCGTGCTTCCTCATAGACGCGTACGATCTCTTTTCTGATACTCGATAGCGTTGCAAGCTTGCGAATCCTCACAAGTTTTTTCTCATGCTCAATGTTCTGTTCAGCCATATCCTTTTTCCTTTTTTGTGGTTTTAAGTGTATCTTTTTGTGTACACTAACATAGCCAGTTTATGTCATCAAGCGTCAGCTAGCGCCAGCTAGATAAGCGTTAGCAAGCGTAAGCTAGGTAAGCGTTAGCTAAGCAAGCAATAGATGGTTATTATCGTTGTTTTGTCTCTTGCACTATCTGCAATAACTCAATGCCAGCATCGTTGCCTCTAGCTATCAATGTGTTCGCGATATACTCCAAAACTTCAATGCCAGCCATGTTAAAGTGCTCTTCTTCCAGGTCAATGTCGAAGTCATCAGCCAAGCCATATGCAACCTGCTTTAAGTAAAAATCATCACTTTGTTTCATCTTACTGTTCCTTGCGTTAGCAAGCGTAGCTAAAGCTAACTATGCACAATAGTGCAACGCGTATCTCCATCTAACGCTATTCGCATTCTCTTTAGTAGTTCAACGCTCGTCTGGTCGCCACGCATCAATATCGTAGTTGCCACATAATCGAATAGTGCTTCGCCAGGAAGCTTTCGTTGTTCATCGTTAAGTGGAACATCAAACTCAATCGCCAGTTCAAGCGCATACTCGTATTCGAATCGTTCAATCTCTTCTTTATTGCTTTTCATGTTTTTTCTCCATACTCCAAAAGTAACCGCAACACGCAACATTTATATCGTATCTCTTTATGCCATATAAACATCATCATGTTGCGGTTGTGTTTTTGTTGCGGTTGCCATCCGCAACATTTTAGAAAGTAAACTCCGCTTCTTGTGTCTCAGGCTTACCAATAGCCACAACGCCACGGCTCACGTGCCTATAAACTCCTAGTTGGTCGTAGTATTTCTTAGCTGCATCGAAAGCCTCAGGTGGTACTCCTTCCGCCGCGCATGAAAGCCGCCAGTTTGCCAGACAAAGGCCATTCTTGTTAGTCTCGATAAGCCGCTGAAACACACTTGCCACAATAGCAAGATCGTCGTTTGTAAAGTTGCCGCTTTCCATCGTCTCTCCTTCAACATCATCAATGTTGCGCTTTACATCCGCAACAGAAACATTTCCGCAACATTTTATTTCGTTTTCAGCTATAGAATTATCTGCATTTGTTGCGGTGTTGCGGTTGCTAGGTAGGTATCGCGAAAATACATCTTTGAAAGAATCAGCCGAATATCCTTTTGGTGTTTTGCTTCCATCTCGCAGTGTGCAGGTTCTGATCTCGAAGCGTGCCAGCATGCGCGCTAAGCGGTTCGTGGTGAGTTCTCGCCCGTGGTTGATTTCTTTCCAAGGTGCTTCATCAAGCGCATTAAGTTCATCCACAAGTAGTTGTGAAGGCCACTTTGTGCGTTCTGGTTGCTCGGCAAAGATTTTCTGAATATCGCTAAGTAAGCGAATGCCAAGATCGCCGTCATCGCTCTGTTTCGCGCACAATTCTATCGCTGCTATTCGTGCTCTCTGTGGCCAGCTCCCGCCTGCTGTGTCCGCTATGCGTAAGAGTTCACGCCAAACATCGGCTTGCCGATCGCTTAACGCAGGATCAATTTCAGGCTCTTGCGCAAGGATTTTCTCTGCATTGTCTTGTGTCCAGCGTGCGATCCTTGCAAGCAAAGGTTGAAAGCCTTGATCTTTATCACTTCGCAAGCGCTCGATAGCCTCGTCAGGTAGCCGTCGCCGCATTCGAATAATCACTGATCGCGATTCTATGGTATCAGGTAAAGTTCCTATCAGCGCGATAGCCTTCGGCGTGTACACGGTGAATTGTCGTACTTCGAAATCATCGCCGACAGTTCGCGCTACATTTGCTGCGCTTTTCGTAAATCCTGCGTTCATAATTGTTCTTAAATCATTATTCTGTCTGAATATAGCGTCGGCTTCGTCGATAAGTAGTGTCGGTGCAAGCAATTCAACGGTTCTGAACAACGCTGCAACGCTAATGCTCGCCACACTTAGCGGTTTTGGAACAAGTCTCGATACTACATCCAGCGCGGTTGACTTGCCACAAGCTTTGACTGCACTTGAAAAAACTATGTTTGGACAGCACGGTGCTTTGTGTGCGATATGCGCGAACACACACCAAAGCGTTATAGCATCGATACTTACTTGATCAGCTACCACAAAACGCCTTACTTGTTTTGCCACGTCGTCAAGCAATTTCTCGCCGTCTTGTGCCTCTGCTGCTGGTACTGGTTCAGGCAAGGTCAATGCCCGCCCTTGAAGTTTTTCTCCATTTTTCTGCTTCTCCTCTTGCCTTCGAAGCTTATCCAGTACAGAAGGCCGAACGCCTGCTGCCTCTGCGATCTTTGCTCTGTTTTGTTCGTACTCAAGGTCATCCAGCTGAGGAACAAGCGAAAGCGCAGTTTTTATAGTGCCTGCTTCCAGGTGCATGAAGAGGTCATTCAGTGTTTGTGAGCGCCGATCTATCGCTTGCAGTTCTCCGCCAAGATCGCGCCGTATCGCATCGTAAAACTCGGTTCTTGCGTCAATCATGGCGTGCCTCCGTCAGTTGAAGCGCGATTTGCCAGCACGCAGAAGCATCAATGCCTTCAGGATCGTTCAGCGCTGCAAGCCGCTCAGAAGCTTCAACGTAAACTAGAAAAAAGGCGATGGCCAGTGTTTTTGCACGGTTGCTATAAAGGCTAGGTCTTCCAGTATAAAGTAATTGAATGTCGCGCCGCGCGCTTTCTCTGAACATGGTCGCCCAAACTGAAGCTGCCTGCTCCATCTCGGTGCGGCTCATCGACCATTTTTGGCATATGCTATTGACGCGGCGGTATAGTTGTGATAAATTGTTGCCATAGCTTGAATTACTCGCTCTTTCGTTGAAGCCTGCGCTGCCTGCAGGCTTTTCATTTTTCGCGGGGTTCATTTTAAGCCTCGCGAATTGAGCAAGTCTTTTGCGCGCTCTTCGATTTCTGCTTTTGTTGGTTGCCGAGAATTCTCGAATAATGCTTCAATCTCAGTTTTTTTGAAGAAAAGTTTGCCACCTAATGGTCGATAGACAGGCAGGCGGCGTTCGAATGCCAGCTTTCTGATATACTTTGGCGTTGTTTTGAGGAATGCTGCTGCTTCGTTGACTGTGAGAAACTCGTCGTTACTCATGTAAATGACTCCACAATCCTACTTTTGCAGGTTGTTAGAGTCATCTACCAAATCGATAACTCGTTATGAGAAAAGAATTTAGCGCGCGGCACTTTTGTGCTCTATGGCGCTAAACGCTTATTTTTTTATATCTATACAGGCTGTCTGCGCCTGCTCACTTTTCGCTTGCCAAATACCGAATCCAGCAATTCATTAGCGGCGCGCCAATTGTCGGAATCATAAATCGATCCATCTCTGCGCTCAATTGGTTTTTTTGCGCCAGCCAAAGCCTTTGTGTCGCCGCGAATAGCCGCTTTTTGCATCGAGCGAATTCTCTTTGAATTCTGCCGTATCTCGTCGAGACTCTCAATTTCGATCGAAGCCCTCAAGCATTGTAAATCAAGCCTTGTAGGCATTTCATTATTGTATAAGACATTACCCCAATGGCGCGTTGACCCGCCAAAATAATATCGCATGATTTCTGCTGGTTTTATGCCGCTTAGTTGTGCTCGCGCGGCTTGTTCCTCGCTCAAGCCAAAAGTTGCCATCAAATACTTTTTGCGAAACGCGCGAATGAGAGAGAGAGCGCATATTCGATCGGTCGTGTCCATTGCAAAACAGACTATCACTATACATCAGTGTAGTCAAGTGGTTTTGTGTAGAATTTGATAAAAATAAGTGCACTTTAGCCTAATAAATCGCTTATATTCTTTGCCAAGTTCAAACTTCCTACCATCTTGCTAGCTTTAGCCACGCTTACTAACGCCAGTATATCAACGTTCAAATAGAAGGCTATAGCAAGGTTTTTTTTCGTTACTTGATACAATTATCCAAAACAAGCATCCGAACGCATAGCGGCCGTTTTTAGTGCACTGGTGAGCAAAGAGTAATAAATGCTTTTACTACCATAAGCTACGAAGCTTTGTTTGTGTTAGTTTAAGTTAGATAGTGAATGGCCAAACTACACTTGTGAAATGTTGCGGTTGCCATCCGCAACAGAAACACATCCGCAACATAGCTATGCTTATATGGTATATAGACTTATCATAAAAATGTTGCGTGTTGCGGTTGTTTTGGAAGATACAGAATTATTTTTATGTTGGTCTTTTGTTTATCATTCTTCATTACTTAGCCTTGCGAAACTGCTTAAGCTCTGCTCTCTTGTCAAGTTCCAAGGTCGGCAATCCTTCTACTGCTTCACGTTTTAGCTTGTCGGTTGCTTTTGCGTATACTTCAGTTGTTGAAATGTTCACATGCCCCAGCATCCGCTGAACGGTGTAAAGGTTAGCGCCGCCTTCCAGCGCAAGAGTAGCAAAGGTGTGCCGTGCGGTATGCCAGCCGATCTTCTTTGGTATGCCTGCCTTCGCTGTCCACATACGAAAGTATTGTGTTGCGCTTGTCTTAGATGATGAAAGCTTTGGAAACACAAGCTCAGTACCGTCATGGAGTTTTTTGTCATCGATAATCTGCCACGCGCTCTCATTTATAGGAACGCCTACCACTGTTTGCGTTTTTTGTTGCCGCTTCATAATCATGAGCGAAGGTGAACGCGTAATGTCGCCCCAGCGTAAGCTTTTAAGGTCTGATATGCGTAAACCCGTCATGCATCCAAAGAGGAACGCGCAGCGGATAGTATCGCCTAGTTCGCCGCCTAGTGGTGTTCGTGCAAGCTTTTCGAGTTCTTGTTCAGTCAGCCACACCTTCACACTTTCAGGCTCCTGTATCTTCTTAACATTCGCCGCGGGGTTACGCGTAATCAGCCGCGATTGATACGCAAGCTTCAATACATGACACGCCGCAGCGTAGTAGTGCGCCGCTGTTACTTGCTTAATAGTGGACTGCGAAAGTAAATAGCTCTTAAAGCCTGCCAGCCATTGCTCATCTATCGCCTCAAGTCGCACTCCATGCGCATAATCTCGAATATAAGGAAGTGCCTTTGCTAGGTGCGATTTTGTCGGCATTGTCTTTGCTATTTCTTTGCAGTAATCTTCAAACTTCTTTTTGCCAGCAATCGGATCAAGAAGATTCCATTCTTTCGAGAAGAGTTGTTGCTCACGAATAGAACGCGCAAGCTTCGCTAGTCGCCACGTTTCAGCATCCTGCTTTGCATCGCCTTCAAGCCTAAGCCCTAAGCTTTCCCATTTCCGCCTGCCATTCGAATAAATATCAAGATACAGCTTGCCCCGCACATTTCGGATATGCACGCTCATTTTTACCCCCTCTAGCGGCAATAGCGCCTTTTATTTTATCTACATACTGTTTACATATAGTTTACAAAAAGAGGTTTTGTCAAGTAGAAAATGGTAAAAAGAAGCACAATATAAAGAAAGTTGAATATAACAGAAAAGCCTGTGAATAGCGCATAAAATCAATAAAAAAGGCTTCCTTTCGGAAGCCATATTTTTGCTCTAGCGGGAGAGGGGATTGAACCCACGACCCAGCGGATATGAGCCGCTTGCTCTGCCAACTGAGCTATCCCGCCATGCAGGTGGTTGTATATCTCAAAAATGCCCCTTGGTCAATACCTTGTAAGATTTTGACCTCTAAGGCTATAATTTGCAGGATTTTGAAGTTGGGGTTTGAATGGCCAGCTGGTTTGATCAAAAATACATGGAAGTGTTCGATGGAACATTGAATGGCCTAGGACATCGTCGTGCTACCGACCCTGCCTTTTCGATTGGAGACGCAGAAAATCAACTTGCTCACCTATATGTGCTAGATGGAAATGATTGGTTAGGCCGTGGTTTGCTTGGAGATCTAATTTCAGAGGCCACAATCGCAGCCTATGAGCTTTTCATCGAAGAATGGAGAACTGAAAAAGGGGGAAATGATGCCTGTAGAGATTAGTAAGGTCGAAAGCCGGAAAGATCTGAAACGATTCATAGATTTTCCTGTGCGCCTTTATTGGGATCAACCCAACTATGTACCCGCTCCCCGCTTTGATGAACTGCGTACATTAAGCAAAGATAAGAATGCGGCTTTCGAATTTTGTGAGGCAGAATATTGGACAGCATGGAAAGACGAAAAAATCGTTGGCCGCATTGCAGGCATAATCAATCACCGCTTTATAGAAAAATGGGGAAAGGCATGGGGTCGTTTTGGCTGGATCGATTTTATCGATGATTCCGAGGTCTCCGCAATGCTCTTTAAGACTGTTGAGGAATGGGCGGCTTCGAAGGGTATGGAGGCGCTGCATGGGCCTTTGGGTTTTACTGACCTCGATCGGGAAGGCATGCTGGTGGAAGGCTTTAATGAGCGTGCGACCTTAGCTACGATCTACAATTATCCCTATTATCCTCAGCATTTGGAGATGCTTGGTTACCGAAAAGATGTGGACTGGCTTCAATTCCAAATCTTCACCCCTAAGGAGATTCCGGAGAAAGTCCAGCATGTGGCTGATTTGCTCGCAAAACGCTCCGGGGTGCGGCTGTTCGAATGGAAGGACAAGCGCGTCATCGTCGAAAAATTCGGCAAGCAGCTCTTTGCGCTAATAGATGAAACATATGGCGATCTCTATGGAACAACGCCTTTGAGCGAGCGCCAGGTAGAGGACTATATCAAGCAGTATCTTGGCTTTGTGGATCCACGATTTACCAAGATTCTGGTAGATAAAGATGAGCGCCTAATAGGATTTGGCATAGCCATGCCTAGTCTTTCGGAAGCTTTCTATAGATCGCGAGGCAGGCTCTTTCCAACTGGTTGGTATCATGTCTTAAAAGCGCTGAATAATCCAAAGGTGCTTGATCTATATCTTGTAGCTGTTCGTCCCGAATATCAGTCTCGGGGCGTGCTTGCCCTGGTTATGAACGAGCTTCAGCGCAGTGCCATGGAAGCAGGTGTCGAATATGCGGAAACCAATCTCGAGCTCGAGGATAATATCAAAGTTCAGAGCATATGGAAGGATTATCCCAAGCGCCAACATAAGCGCACCAGGGCTTATAAAAAGGAGATTTAATCAGCGCGCTATTGGAGTGCCTATTTCCGGTTCACGGAGATAAATAGGTCCTGCGGTATCATTGGCACCGCCCTTTTCCAGATATATATTGATACCCAGGACAGAGAGGGATTCTATTTCTTTTTCAAGGTTTGGTCTATGCAATATCCATCCTTCTCTGTCAAGGCAGATAGCCTCGGCCAGCTCTGCATCCGGACCTACAAAATGAACCTTATCTTCGCCATGTATCTTCCATATTAGTTGTGTGAGCTCGATATCCATCCAATCGCCTATTCTTTGACCGAAAGAATAGCGAGCACAATAGACTCGATGCTTTCGTGCATCGATGACAGGCACGACAATGCCTTCGAGTTCTCTCCAAGCCCATCCATATATATCCAGGGTAGGGACAAGCACCATAGGAATTCCAAGTCCGAGAGAAAGTCCTTTTGCCGTTGCGATTCCTATCCGCAGACCTGTAAATGAGCCGGGGCCGCCTGCAATAGCGAGTAATTCGATATTATTTATCGTAATTCCTGCTTTTTGAAGTACTTGTTCCACCGCGGGAAGAATGGCCTCAGCATGAGTGACAGGCGGCTCCAGAGCAGATATGACAAGCGTTTTTTCTTTTGAAACACCGACCCTCAGTGTCGGAATGCTCGTATCAATCGACAGGACAGTCATTTTGGTACCTTTTTGACAAGGTTGAAGCAAGCTGTAAATCGATAGAATAGGGAATCTTGAAACGCTGCCAGTCGATATTCTCGATCCAGTCACCTTCGATTAGGATAATTCTGTTTCCCCCTTCTTTGACAACCATGGTGATGTATTGGGTTTCGTTTGGCAATACTCCCGCGATTCTCTCGCTCCATTCTATGAGACTCAGTGAGCCGGGCGAACCAAGAAGCTCTTCGCCTCCGGTCTGCACGAATTCATCCTCATCCGAGAGACGATATGCATCGATATGTACAAGATGTAGGCGGCCTTGATATTCGGCTATTATCGTGTATGTGGGTGAAATTATAGGCTCGGCTATTCCTAATCCTTGAGCAACTCCTCTGGCGAGCGTTGTTTTTCCTGCACCAAGATCTCCGCGGAATGCAACGATAGATCCACCAGGCGCCGCACGCCCTATTGCTCTGCCTATTGCAATTGTTCTGCGCACATAAGGGCTCGAAAGAATAATCAGGTATTGTCCTCCTTCGGCATATTCTCTTATTCTATAGTATTCGCGAAAATCGGTTTTTTCTAGACCTGAAGAAAAAGAAGCGAATAATTGAAGATCAAGGCTGGACATTTAGCCCACTTAGCACAATAATCATTGAATGAGAATGAAATATACCGATCATTATAAAAAGATCAGCATTTAACATTGAGGGGCTTAGATGGAAAAATTCAGAGCGAGCGATGGCAAAGAACTGGCTTATCTGCGATTCGACCCCAAAAATGAAGCAAAAGCCGTGGTTATAGTTGGTCATGGCATGAATGATCACAAAGAGCGTTTTATGCATCTTGCCGAGGCTCTTACGCCAATTGGTGTTTCTGTCTGGATTCCAGACCTAAGAGGTCATGGAGATACCGATTCTGGCACCAATAGAGGTTATCTAGCCGACAAGGATGGATTCGAACGTGTGGTCCAAGATTTGATTGAAATGGGGAACTACGCTTCTAGCTGCATGGGAGAATTACCACTTTTTTATTTTGGGCATTCCTTTGGAGCCCTTATTGGTATGGCGCTGATCGCGACCTACGGAAAATACCTTCACGGAGCGGTGCTTTCCTCTCCACCCGAAAAGCAGAAACTATTCATGGATAAGATAGGAGGACTGATGATTTCCATGGGAGGAGCATTAAAGGGCTTTCATGCTCCTGCAAAGCTACCAAATCAGATGACCTTCGGCCAATATGCAAAGAGCGTAATAGATGCGAAGACAAAATTCGACTGGCTTTCCAGGGATTCGGCTATCGTAGATGCCTATATTAGAGACCCTAAATGCAACTTTATCTGTACTTATGGATTCTATCGCGATCTTCTCCATGGTGTTAGAAAAGTCTATAGTAATGGTTTTTTGGAAAGCATTCCTCCATCCCTTCCTTTATTCTTGCTATGTGGTTCTGCGGATCCGGTAATAGGAATGAAAGAGGGATATGAAAAACTTGGACAGAGATTCAAACTTCTTGGCATGATTGATTTCGAATCCAAGTGCTATGATGGGGGCAGGCATGAATCTATCAATGAAATCAATAAGCAGGAAGTAATCAACGACATCATCGACTGGTTCTCTCGACACATTCAATGAATTTTTGTACTGTATGAGCGTGCATGTTGGAGCAGCTTTGTGAGAATGCGGTACTTTCGCAATTCAAATGGTAGTCTAAAGGCAAAAGCGCGAATATACGGCCAAGAAGATCATTGCATCGACATATCTTGCATCGATAGAGAAGCGCTAGCTATAGTGAATAGGCTAGTTTCGCATGGATATTCAGCGTATATCGTTGGAGGAGCCGTACGCGATTTATTGCTTGGAAGGCGGCCCAAGGATTTCGACATAGTAACCGATGCCTTGCCCAATCGTATCCGGAAAATATTTAGTAATTCTCGCATCATTGGAAGGCGCTTCAAGCTCGTCCATGTCTATTCTAATAGGAAGATATACGAGGTGAGCACGTTTCGTTCCCTGTCGAATGGTTCTGTCGGCAATGAATATGGGACCATCAGCGAAGATGTACTCCGGCGAGATTTCACCGTGAATGCGCTTTACTTGGATCCGATTGCCCTGGAGATTCTGGATTTTGTCGGCGGAGTCGATGATATCCATTCCGGCAAGTTAAAGGCAATTATTCCTCTGGATAGGATCTTTAGCGAAGATCCTGTTCGTATGGTGCGCGGTATTAAATACGCTGCAACCAATCAATTTGTAATTCCATTTTCATTGAGATTGGCTATTCGACGCGATGCGTCACTTCTTGATTCCGTAAGTCCCTCGAGGCTTGCGGAAGAGTTCTACAAGATAATTGCCACAGGGAAGTCGGTGGAGATTTTCCAGGCATTGGATAAATATGGCCTATTGCAGTATCTATCGCCTGAGGTTCATGCCTCAATCCATGGAGATAAGGCATTTAAGGAAGCATTCTTAAGAGACCTGGCTTCCATGGATATGCTAGCTCAGGTGCCTGAGGGTACAAGCTTATTGAACAGCGCAACCCCCGCTGAGATTATTCAGACGGACAAAAGGCTCATATCTCCATTTCTGGCCTGGTTTATCCGCCAAAGGATCAAGGATTTCTCTTTTCTCAGAGATATATCGAAAGACCCCGTCACATTCAGGCATCAGATCTTCTCGGATATTCGGGTATTTCTATCGCCACTCAACTTGCCTCGAGTGGCATTAGAGGAGGCAATGGAACAAGTGCTTCAAGAAGAAAATCTCTTGCCAGCTCCTCCTCCTCCTAAAAGAAGAAAACAAGGCCAACGGAAGAAAAAAGCCAAACCGCGGGATGAGTCGATGCACCTCAAAGTCTCTGACATCGATTATACCAATGCCTACAAACCAGGTTTTTAGGAATAAAGGCCACCACAGTTCTCTAAAGCAAAGAAATAGTCTTAATTGACAGCAGTCAGTACGGCTAGTATAGTTTTAAATTAGATTGGATTTTCGTCATTTACGCAAATAGAAGGGAGTACTGCAATGAATAATAAGCGGTATCTATACAATCGATTCTAATATCAATAGATGATGTAATAGTAGGCAGTCATGGATTTGATTCGCTTTATTGCTAGAAGATTCTTGAGGCTTATCCTTTCAGCTTTCATAATTGCTACAATCGTATTCTTTGTTATTCGCGTCATTCCTGGGGATCCTGCATTGATTATCGCAGGGATTGATGCAAATCCTGCCGATGTGCAGGCAATCCGAACAAGGTTGGGTACGGACCGTCCTATTCTTGTGCAATACGGAGATTTTATCTGGCACATGGTGCGCTTTGATTTCGGCAATTCCATGATCTCTGGGGAACCTGTTCTTAAACTCATTTTAGAGCGATTTCCTCTTACTCTTAAACTTGCGATTTTCGGGATTGCGTTCAGTATTGTCGTTGCATTGCCCCTTGGTGTTTTATCCGCAGTAAAAAGATGGTCGGCATGGGATTACTTTGGATTGGTTCTTTCCCAATTGGGTATGGCGATTCCCAGTTTCTGGTTAGGCATAATTTTGCTTTTGATTTTTGCTATCAAGATACCAATTTTCCCGCTTTTTGGTTCGGAGACCTTTGCACATTATATTCTGCCAATAGTCTCGCTCGGATTTGGTCGCGCAGCGATAATTTTGCGCCATACTAGAGCCTCCATGGTAGAGGAGCTATCCAAGGAATACATTATCACTGCGAGGGCAAAAGGCCTTACTGAGCGTATGGTAAAATACAAACATGCACTAAAGAATGCTCTCTTGCCGATAATCACCGTTACAAGTATTGAACTGGGCTATATGCTTGGCGGCGCAATCATAATCGAGCAGGTTTTCTCGATGCCAGGATTGGGAAGGCTCTTCTTATCTGGCATCTATCAGCGCGATTTCCCAATCATTCAGGGAGGTGTTGTTTTTGTGGCCATCTTGTTTTCATTTATAAATTTCATTGCAGATATACTTTACAGCGTTGCTAATCCTAAGATAAGGCTGAGCTAAATGGAAAGAATGGCCTCCCTTTTATCGATAGAAGACCTGAGAGTCGCATTTTCTCTTGGTAAGAAAGAGACCACTGTTCTGCGAGGCATAAATCTGTCCATTTTAGGAAATGAGATCCATGGACTAGTTGGAGAGTCAGGATCTGGCAAGACAGTTACATCCACATGCATAATTGGGCTCCTGCCTATTCCTCCTGCGAGAATTTTATCGGGACACATATACTTCGATGGGAAGGATTTGCTGTCATTACCAGAGGACCAGATGCGAACCTATCGAGGCAGGAAAATTGCTATGATATTTCAGGAACCTGCGAAGTATCTGAATCCTGCATTCAAGATTGGAGAGCAGATAATAGAAATGCTTATGCTTCATATGGGAATGAAGAAGCGATCTGCTTATGAGAGAGTTGTCGAGCTGTTGAGGTTGGTTGGTCTGGATGAGAAGGTTATCGATAGCTATCCACATGAATTATCAGGAGGTATGAAGCAAAGAGCCATGATTGCCATGGCCATATCCTGCGATCCTGATCTTATTATAGCTGATGAACCAACGACGGCACTCGATGTGACACTGCAAGTTCAGATTCTCGCTTTGCTGAAAAAACTCAAAGATATGAGAAAACTGGGTGTGTTGTTTATTTCTCATGATCTTTACCTTGTAAGCGAAATTGCTGATCGAGTCTCTGTTATCTATGCGGGAAGAATTGTCGAAAGCGCCACAAAGGAAGAGCTATTTAGAAATCCTCTGCATCCTTATACTCGCCTGCTTATGCATTCGATTCCAGATGCTAAGAAGAAGGGATCGAAACTAGCCACAATTCCAGGACAGGTTCCGGATGCGGCAGAAATAGGGAATGGCTGCGCGTTTGCAAATCGATGTCCAATTGCGAAAGAGGATTGCTTCAACGATATTCCAAGCTATGTGGCATATGAAAATGCACATACAGTTGCATGTTATTATGCAGGTAAGATATGGCAGATCTTATAGAAAGCAAGAATATAACAAAGATATATCGCTCACGCGGCCTAGCTGGATCAAAACATGGCTTTAAGGCTGTCGATGAAGTTTCAGTGAATATAAAAAAGCAGAGCATTTTTGGGCTTGTTGGGGAGTCGGGATGTGGCAAGACGACGTTTGGAAGAGCGCTTATGTATCTTGATCCCCCAACATCCGGTTCAGTGATTTTCGATGATGTGCCGCTTGGGTCGTTAAAACCTAAGGAATTGAGAAGATTTCGAAACAGGATGCAAATTGTATTCCAGGATCCGAATAGCGCGCTGGATCCCAAAATGAGTATCTATAATAGCCTATCAGAGGGAATGGTGAATCTCAAAATCCCTAAAGAACAGCGAGATCGCAAGGTCAATGATCTTATCAATCTTGTCGGAATCGGCAAGGCATATCTGCGTCGATTCCCCCATGAACTATCTGGAGGGCAAAAACAAAGGATTGTCATTGCTCGTGCTCTTTCTATGGATCCCGATTTTCTTGTATTGGATGAACCCACATCCAATCTTGATGTATCTATTCAGGCACAGATAATAAATCTCTTGATCGATTTGAAGAATGAATTTGAATTGACCTATCTATTCATCAGCCATGATCTCAACCTCGTATCCTATATGTGCGATGAAATAGCAGTAATGTTCAAAGGCAGAATAGTGGAGCAAGCAGAAACCGAACTGCTCATATCCGAACCAAGTCACCCATATACCCAAAAGCTTTTCAGTTCGATACCAGGAGGAGCGCAGAGAATAGGAGTAAAGAGTCTGAATATCGGAGAACCTGGCGAAAAGACAATAAGAGAGCCTCAGAAAGAAGAAAAATCTCAAGCGAGTTGTTCTTATTATTCGCAATGTCCCATGGGTGATGCCGAATGTAGCTTGTCTGCACCCTTTTTAAGGGAGCTTTCAAGAGGGCACGTTGTGTCCTGTCATAAAATCAGAACCGGCAAATGACTGGCAATTCTCAGGAGAAGAAAATGAAAAGATCGGTTATTTTGGGAATGGTTTTCCTTGCCCTTTTATCTGGGGTAGGGAGTTCCCTTTTGGCACAGGGGAAAGGATCTATTGCATTTGGTCTATCCGGTAATCCAGATACGCTTGATCCTCAGAAAACGGCTGGAACATTGACCTTTCAGGTTGTCAAGAGTTTCTATGATACGTTGGTCGAGCCTGACATGACAGGCAAGCTTGTGCCAGCGCTTGCAGAGAGCTGGACGGTCTCTCCTGATGGATTGACATGGACGTTCAAGCTGAGGCCAGGCGTTGTGTTCCATAATGGCCAGGCATTGACCTCTCGAGATGTCAAGGCAACATTGGATCGCATACGAGATCCAAGCTTCGCATCACCAAGAAGAAGCGAATTCACTGCCATAAAAGAAGTGAAAACGCCCGATCCGCAGACCGCTGTGATCATTCTTGGTGCGCCTTATGCACCGATTCTTGCTAACCTTGCTTCGGGATGGGGGGCGATTCTTCCAGCTGATCTTATTCAGTCTGGCCATAACTTTGATTCTGAACCTGTTGGAACTGGGCCATTCAAATTCGAGAAATGGATTCGCGATAACAAGATATCTATGGTCAGAAATGAAAAATACTGGATGAAGGGCTTACCCAAATTGGCAAGAGTGGATTTCCAGATAGTTCCAGAAAGATCCGTACAAATACAGGGCTTGATGTCTGGTGCTATCGATGCCGTTGAATATGTCGATCCAGAAGATCTGCCTATACTCCAATCCAATCCAAACATCACAATTCGAAAAGAACAGACATCGATGATCCTGGTTATGGCGATGAATTGCTCTCGTGAGCCACTCAACGATCTTCGTGTGCGTCAAGCCATAAATTACGCAGTAGATAAACAGCTTGTATTGGATATTGCCTATGGCGGTGGAAAGGTTGGGTCTTCTTTCATGGATACCGGCAATGCTTACTATACGGATTTTTCTCATTTCTATCCTTATAATCCCGATAAGGCTAAGCAGTTGCTAAAGGACGCGGGCGTTGGTAACAGACAATTCACGATCACGGTGCCTCAGAATTATCCACTACATGTAAAAGCAGGTGAACTTATTCAACAGATGCTCGAAAAGGTTGGCATGAATGTCAAGATACAGCTTGTAGATTGGTCGAGCTGGCTGGCCAGAATCTATACAGAAGGCAATTTCGATTTGACAATCATCGGGCATACAGGGAAACTCGATCCAGATGGAACACTTGCAGGCTATGGTACCGATAAGAAGTATGTCAGATGGATCAATCCAACATGTGATGCAAGAATAAAAGAGGCTGCCACTATCTCTGATTTTGCTGTTCGCAAGAAGCTATATACAGAGGCATTGGAGATAATGGCAAAAGAGGTACCTTTTGTATACCTTGGAAGCTCATATCGCTATGTAGCTATGAGATCGAATATAGCAGATTTCAGGATTACTCCAAACCTGGACTCCTACGATTTCAGGTGGACAGAATTGAAGTAGAAGAGTATGTTCGGAAAATCCCAGAAGATCTTGTTTGACCTAGCGGTATTGTACCTTCTTATATTGATGATATCAGCAATAGCCGCTCCATTGATAGCGCCATACAATCCAACTGAACAGTTTCTTTTGAAGCGTTTTCATTCGCCGAGCCTTGAAAATATTATGGGGACCGATAATTTTGGTAGAGATATCCTAAGTAGAATCATCTATGGATCTCGGTCGGCACTCATTGTAGGCATTGTGACAGTCGCTATTTCGCTTGCAATCGGTATGGTTATAGGGCTGCTAGCAGGTATGGGCACGAGAAGTCTGGACAATGTGTTGATGCTATTCATGGATAGTCTGCTTTCCTTTCCCACGATTTTGCTTGCAATCACTGTTGTTTCATTCTTAGGCTATGGAATTGTGCAGGTGATGCTCGCACTGGGAATAATCAGTAGTCCTATATTTGCAAGGTTAATAAGAGCAGAAACGCTTGCTATAAAGACCGAAGGATATATCGAGGCAGCAAGAGCCTTAGGGACATCCTCATTCAAGATAGCTTTCAAGCATATTATCCCAAATCTTCTGGGGAAGGTAGCCGTTCAATGCTCTCTTACATTTGGTCAGGCAATAGTCATTGAGTCTTCTTTGTCCTATCTGGGGGTTGGCACTCAGCCCCCAGATGCCAGTTGGGGACTAATGCTAAAGGATGCACGTAATTACCTAATCCAAGCTCCCTGGATGGCTATATATCCAGGTCTATGTTTGGCATTGACAGTTCTTGCATTCAATATCATTGGTGATTCGCTTGCGGAATCGTTTAACCCAAGGCTCACAGGTTCTTCTTAAAATATGAATGAAGACAAGATCGTGAAGATGTGTTCTCCATTTTTCGATTTGCTGAAGGAGGAAACAGGGATGATCGCGGGCATAGATATTGGAAGTACGAGTACAAAAGTGGTTTTGCTTGATAATGGATGTATCCTGTGTAAAATGCGCGTGCTTGCTTCGGATGCTGTTACTGCTGCGGCTGGTGCATTGGGCAAGCTTGACACTGAGAAAGGGCATAAGATTCAAAGCATAGATAGAATTGCAATAACCGGTGCAGGTGCATCAAAAATCCATCAAGATATATTTGATATTCCAACAGTAAAAATAGAAGAAATCATGGCTATTGGACATGGTGGCAAATTTCTTTCCAAACGCGATGATATCATAATCGCCAATATTGGGACCGGGACACCCTTCATTGAAGTAAATCAGAATGGAATCGCTCATATTGGTGGAACTGGAGTAGGAGGAGGCACAATCGTTGGTTTGGCAAAAGCACTGATCAAGACAAGCGACTTTAATACCATAATGGATCTTGCTTCAAAAGGGGATTTGAGTCGTGTGGATCTAATGATTAAAGATATCGCGGATACAGACATCAGTTTCCTGGCTAAAGATATGACAGCCTCGAATTTTGCCAAAATGTTGGAAAGCGCAACAAGAGAAGACATCGCAATGGCCATTATAAATATGGTGTACCAAGTAATCGGAATGCTCTCTGTATTTGTAGCGCAGAGTAGAAATAAAGATAGTATTATTGTGACTGGCAATGGCAACAATAATGCAATTGGAAGAAATGTTCTTGGTAGTATTTCCGAAATGTATGGGATTCATTTTGAGTTCCCCGAAGATGCTGAGTTTTCTACCGCTATTGGAGCGGTATTGGCAGCAAGTTCGGCATAGCTGGTATAGTCAATTCATATTGATGCCGAGAAAAATGCGGATTAAGTTCCGCTTAAGAGATAAAAGCAAAGGAGTCTATTATCATGAGAGATTCGATCACCGATGTTCCTGGTATTAGAGTAGGAAATGCTCAGGATCAGGACAAAGCACGAGGATGCACTGTTGTCTTATGCGAAAACGCAAAAACAGCCGGAGTGGATGTTCGAGGAGGTTCTCCAGGTACGCGGGAGACGGATTTGCTGAACCCAGTCAATATGGTGCAAGCCCCTCATGCCATTTATTTGAGTGGGGGGAGTGCCTTTGGGCTGGCAGGTGCCGATGGAGTTATGCAATATCTATCCGAAAATGGTATTGGATTTCATTTGCTGAATCTAGTTGTTCCAATAGTATCGGGAGCGGTAATCTTTGATCTGACAGTAGGTGATCCATCGGCATATCCAGGTCCGGCAATGGGCAGAGAAGCATGCATGAATGCAAGCCAAGAAGTATCTATGGGCAATGTTGGTGCAGGAACAGGGGCATTGATAGGCTGGGCAGCGAATTTGAATCAGCGAATGAAGGGTGGGCTTGGTACAGCAAGCGCATCAAGGGGCAATCTGGTTGTTGGAGCGATTGTTGTTGTCAATTGCATGGGCAATGTTTACGATCCTGAGACAGGAGAATTGCTTGGAGGGACATTGGATCCAACTGGTAGGTATATTCTTGATGGTTATGAAGAAATGAAGAACAAGCAAGATGCCCTTTCTTTACAAGCAGATCCAGAGGGTCTGACAACGCATACGACAATCGGAGTGGTGGCTACCAACGCTATTTTGAGCAAGCCGATGGCCACAAGAATGGCAATGATGGCGCATGATGGATATGCAAGATCTATAAACCCCTCACATACTTCAGGCGATGGAGACACAATTTTCTCCATAGCTACAGGAGAGGTCGAAAGCAATATAGATATTGTAGGTTCTATGGCAGCGGAAGCCATGGCAAGAGCAATAGCAAAAGCCATTAGATATGCAGACTCCGCTTATGGGTATAAAAGCTATTCCGAGCTTTCTAAAAGCTTATGATTGTTGGAGCTTTCGATATATTATGCAAATTCGAAGGCGACGATCTTACCTACCAAAAGATGGACCCGCTACACTTTCGGCGTTATCTGTGCTAAATTCTAGTTTAAAAGACTTGACCATCCCCTTGATGCTGTATGTTTTTTTCCTTTAGCCAAATATGGCATGTTGAGTTGATCATGTCTTTCCTATTTCTTTTGTGAATCCGGGTTTTATTAAAAGGAGGTTTTTCATGTCCGTTGTTCGAACGACCCCAGTTCCACCAGATGTAGATATTGCTCAGTCCGCGGATATAAAGCCGATATCCGACATTGCATCGAGCTATGGCCTGGAAGAAAAGTACCTCGAGCATTATGGAACCGACAAGGCGAAAGTCCGGCTAGAATTCTTATCGGACAGGCAGGGACAGTCTAGGCGAGGAAAGTATATCGATGTAACCGCGATTACGCCCACGCCTCTTGGTGAAGGAAAGACAACAACCACCATAGGTCTTGCTCAAGGCTTGGGATATCTTGGTAAGAAATCCATTGCGACTATCCGGCAACCTTCCATGGGACCGACATTTGGCATAAAGGGCGGTGCGGCTGGAGGGGGCTATAGTCAGATTGTTCCAATGACAGATTTCAATCTGCATCTAACAGGAGACACACACGCCGTGTCTGCGGCGCACAATCTCTGCGCCGCTGCCATAGATGCACGCATATACCATGAGAGCCGGTGGTCGGACAGTTATTTTGAAAAGTTTGGCTTGAAAAAACTCAATATCGATCCATATTCGGTACTCTGGCGTCGTGTCGTCGACATGAATGACAGAACACTGAGGAGCATAATTGTTGGATTAGGTGGCTTAGAGAATGGGCCTCTACGCGAAACGGGATTCGATATATCCGTTGCCAGCGAAGTCATGGCCGTGTTGGCACTTGCGACAAGCCTTGATGATTTGCGACGGCGTATAGGAAAGATTGTCGTAGCTCTAGATAAGTCAGGCAAAGCTGTCACTACGGAAGACATCGGAGTAGCTGGAGCAATGACAATTCTCTTGAAAGATGCCCTAAAGCCTAATGCCTTGCAGACGCTAGAAGAGCAACTTGCCTTTGTTCATGCAGGACCTTTTGCCAATATAGCACATGGCAATTCCTCTATTACCGCAGACCTTATTGCAAGCGAGATTTCTGATTTTGTAGTAACGGAATCCGGATTTGGCTCTGACATGGGCTTCGAGAAATTGATGGATATAAAATGCAGATCTTCTGGTCTCATGCCAGACGCGGTGGTTCTTGTTGCAACGGTAAGAGCGCTAAAGATGCATGGCGGTGGGCCAAAAGTGACACCAGGCAAGCCACTATCCAGCGCTTATACACAAGAAAACCTGGAACTTCTACGCGCAGGATTGTCAAATCTCATCGCTCACATCGAAATCATCGGGAAATATGGCCTTCCTGTAGTTGTCTCTATCAATGCTTTCCCAAGCGATACAAAACCTGAACATGAGCTTATCAGGGATGCGGCTCTCAAAGCAGGTGCTTTTGATGCGGTAATTAGCAGGGGCTGGTCTCTTGGTGGAGAAGGCTGTGCGGAGCTCGCTTTAGCGGTGGATAAGGCTTCATCTCAGCCGCATAAGGCTAATTTGCTTTATCCTCTCGATATGCCTATAAAAGATAAGATAGAGATAATAGCTCATGAGATTTATGGAGCCGGAACAGTTGTATACACGCCGGAAGCCGATGCGGCAATTGGAAAGTACACCGATCTTGGCTATGGCAATTTCCCGATATGCATGGCAAAGACGCAATATTCACTTTCCCACGATCCTGCCATAAAGGGAGTTCCAAGAGATTTCGATTTCCCGGTGCGGGAAGTTAGGCTTTCAGCTGGAGCTGGTTTCATTGTCCCGATTACGGGCGAGATAAGTACGATGCCCGGACTGCCATCGAAACCAGCGTTCATTGGCATGGATATTGATACCATGACGGGGAGAATCACTGGGTTGTCTTGATACATGCATATTGACAAGGACATGATCATTCTTTCACTATACTATTGTGAATCCGGAAATACTGTCACTTCTTTCGGACGAAGAACTCAGGACTCTAGCTGAGAAGATGAATATCTATGTTCCAGAAGGACTCGAGAGGATTTTTCTGATCGAGGAAATCATCGATGCTTACGAAGATGATACGTCGGATAAGGTATATTCTCACGATGCTCCGGACCATCTGGAGGAAAAGAAACTCGCAGGTACAGGTTTTATTCCCGGAAGGCTAGAGGATATTTCTATTCCGGATTATTACAACGAGACATATATCAACGCAATCGTAAGAGATCCATTGTGGATTTTCGCATTCTGGGATATTGCTGATTCTACACGACAGAAGTACATCGGAGAAGCTGAGACGTCTCGGCTTCTCTTGCGGATAAGCGAAGCCACCGGTTTCGAGCCAAGTTTTTCCTATGACATTGTGGTGAGCTTCGATGATCGCAAGTGGTACATAAACGTTCCCCACCCAAAGCGTTCCTACATGATAGACCTATGCATCGCAAAATGCCACAAGGTCAGAATACTAGCTCGTTCCAATATTGTGCGCATGCCATCACAGTACCTCGATATATCTTCCAAACTTCCGCAGGTAACAAGAAGTCTTCTTGTTCTCTCGGGTTCCGAGGAACTTCATCTGATCGAGCCTAAAGAGGAGAATTCTCTGCGGATAATGAGTATGGAAGGAGAATAATGGCCAACAATTCCCCTTCGATAGCTCTTGTTCTCAATGCTCATCTTCCTTTTGTGCGCAAGCCGCAATATCGTCAGTTCTATGAAGAAAGATGGCTTTTTGAGGTTATTTCAGAGACATATCTTCCTTTGCTGAGGATGTTTCGCAAACTGGAGCTCGAGAACATTCCTTTTAGAGTGAATATGGTTCTTTCTCCTACTCTGCTAGCCATGCTTTCAGACGAGCTTCTTTGCGAGCGATACATCGAATATCTCGACAATCAAATCGAGCTTGCCCAAAAGGAGAGGCGAAGACTTGCGGGGGATCCTGTGTTCGAGCCTCTGGCTGATCTATATTTTGCAATGTATAGCAGGAGCCGTGAAGAATTCGAAGATCTCTATGGCCGCAATATCATAAGAGCCTTCGATTATTTTTCCAAGAAAGGCTATATAGAGCTCATGACCACTGCCGCGACTCATGCCTTTCTGCCGACCTATTCAGATATTCCCGAAGCCATCGATGCTCAGATTGAATCTGCCATTATTGCCCATAGAATGGAATTTGGAAAGAACCCTTCGGGATTCTGGTTACCTCAACTTGGATGGTACCCGGGGCTTGAGAAGCATCTCAGGGCTTATAATCTTAAATACACAATAGTGACGACCAAGGGGGCATTGCTTGGTTCGCCCTCACCATTCTATGGATCATTTTCTCCGGTCATGACTGCTTCGCATATTGCCGCCTTTATACGCGACGCTGGAGCAACCAAAGCGATCTGGTCTGAAACCGAAGGCTATCCAGCTCATTCAGTCTATAGAGATTTTTATAGGGATATAGGGTACGACCTCGATCCTAGCTATCTAGCTCCCCACCTTTATGGTGTTGAGCGAGGATATACTGGATTCAAATATTGGGCAGTAACAGGCAAGACAGACAATAAGCGTCCATATGAGCCATCGGCAGCATCGGCTCAGGCCATAATGCATGCGCATGCCTACCTCTCCGACAGAAAAGTGCAGGCGCGTGCTGCTTCCTATTGGATGAAGGACAGATCTCCCATCATAGTATGCCCCTACGATGCTGAGCTCTTTGGCCATTGGTGGTTTGAGGGTATCCAGTTTCTGGAGGCTTTCTTTCGCACCATGAGCCGCAAAGATGAAGAAAACCCACTTCGCCTTGTAACCATGTCTGAATACTTGTCAGAGAATCCCTCCTGTCCTCGATCAGAACCCGAATTCTCTTCCTGGGCGGAAGGGGGGTATGCCGAGGCCTGGCTGGATGGGCGCAATGACTGGGTCCTAAGGCATACCAGAAGAGCTGCTGAGCGCATGAGAGAGTTGACTATTCGCTTTCCGAACGAGAGTGGACTGAGAGAACGCATTCTCAATCAAGCAGCTCGCGAAGTGCTGCTAGCCATGTCTTCGGATTGGGCTCTCTTATTGAGAAGTGGCAAATCAGCAGATTTGGCCGCGAAGCAAATTCGCGAGTCGATCTATAATTTCAACCACATCTATGAAATGCTCTCAGCGCATACCGTGGAAACGGAATGGCTCACGAGTCTAGAAAAGCGCAATAATATATTTCCATACATGAATTACCACGTTTTTGCACCTAAGAAATAGCAATAAGGAGTCTATCGTGAATGTTGTCATCATAGGAGCACAGTGGGGGGATGAAGGAAAAGGCAAGATTGTCGATTTTTTAGCAGCAGATGCACAGATAGTGGTGCGCTTTTCTGGTGGCGCTAACGCTGGCCATACTATCGTTCTGGGCGGTGAGCGGTTTGCGCTACATCTAGTACCCTCAGGCATTCTATACCCCGATAAAACGGTCATCCTCGGTTCTGGCATGGTCATAGATCCGGAAGCGCTTTTCGGAGAGCTAAGAGATCTGGAGAATAAGGGCATCGACTGGAAGGGCAGGGTATTTATTTCCGACAGAGCTCATCTGGTTTTACCCGGATATAGAGAAATGGATAGAGAGGCCGATGCTCGACGTGCAAAACCCATAGGAACCACAGGAAAAGGCATTGGAATTGCTTACGCTCTTAAGGCAAGCAGAGATGGCATCCGGATCGCTGATATCGACAACATTGAAAGACTCGTCAATCTGGGTTCAGAAGATAGGGAATGGCTCTTTCAATGGAAGGATAGACTTTTGCCTTTAAAGATAGATTTGGCTGCCTATCTGCGTTCTCACCGCAATACCTGGCGACTTTTCGAGGGGGCTCAAGGCGCATTGCTCGACATAGATACAGGAACCTACCCATTTGTCTCTTCAGGTATGTCATGCGCCGCGGGCGCTGCTGTGCAAGGGGGAATCGGTCCGCGAGCAATCGATCGAGTATTGGGGGTCTTCAAGGCTTATTCCACGAGGGTTGGAAATGGTCCTTTCCCAACCGAGTTCGCGGACGATTCGCCAGGCTCGCTGTCCCAGTATATTCGTAAGGTGGGGAACGAGTATGGTACTACGACGGGGCGCCCGCGGCGCTGTGGTTACCTAGACCTTGTAGCCCTTCGCTACGCATGTGCCGTAAACTCTATCGACAGGCTTGTGCTCACTCACCTGGATGTCTATGACGCTCTGGAAGAATTCGAGGCATGCATAGGATATCATATTGATGGCAGACTTACGGAGGACTTTCCGGCTTCAATAGGAGATCTTGAGGTCGCCCAACCCGTCCTGAGAACATTCAAAGGATGGAAGCGATCTATTGGTAACACCAGGACCTATGGGGATTTGCCATTGAACGCTCGTGAATACATTGAATTTATAGAAGAATTCACCGAGACTCCGATTTCGATAATTTCTGTAGGTTCGGACAGAAATCAGACAATTGTTCGGGAAAGTCCATGGATAAGATAATCATTCTCGATTTTGGTAGCCAGTATACCCAGCTAATTGGTCGCCGTATCAGGGACCTAGGTGTTTATTCAGAGATCTTGCCTGGGGAGAAAGCACTGGAATCGGCTGCAAGCAAGGGTTGTCTAGGTTTTATCCTTTCTGGCTCACCTTTCAGCGCAATGCAAAAAGAAGCTCCTGCTCTTCACCCAAGTATTCTGGAATCAGGCCTTCCGATACTCGCAATTTGCTATGGTATTCAATGGCTTACTTTACAATCGGGAGGCATAGTAGAGCGCTCCAAGGCGCATGAATATGGCCCTATGACCGTGAGCTTTTTGCCTAAAGCCCGACAGGGCGGGAATCCTTGGTCCCTCTTCTCGGAAGGGCTACCAGAGCGATTCTTGAGCTGGATGAGCCATGGAGACAGCATTGTGCTCCCTGGAGATGGCTGGGAAATCATCGGTGTATCGGAAAGCGGAGTTCCTGCTATTCTAGCTCATAAATCCAAGCCATGGTTTGGATTGCAATTTCATCCCGAGGTCAGCCATTGCGAACATGGAATGGACATTTTGTCTCGTTTCGTGTTCGGTGTCTGCAAAGCTAAAGCCACTTGGTCATTAGAAACCTATCTCGATGAGGAATCAAAGACTATCGAAACAAGAGTAAAATCTGAACCAGTTTTGCTCTTGATTTCAGGGGGCGTCGATTCGACGGTCACTGGAGCTTTTTTGCTGAGATGCTTGAATCCTGAACAGGTCCACCTCTTATATATAGACACAGGTCTCATGCGAAAAGCGGAGAATGAAGAGGTCATGTTAAATCTGAGCCGCCTTGGAGCTCGACATCTGGAAACTGTCGATGCGGAATCTCGATTTCTCGAGGCGCTCAAGGGTGTTTTAGACCCTGAACAAAAGAGGCGCATAATTGGCGATATGTTCATACGAGTTCAGGAAGAAGCTGTTCAGCGCCTTGGAATTCCCAATGCATTTCTCGCCCAGGGGACGCTCTATACAGATTTGATCGAATCAGGCAAAGGGATCGGCGACAAGGCTCAGGTAATAAAGAGTCATCATAATGTGCGCAGCCCTCTTATCGAAAAGAAGAGAGCAGAAGGACGAGTTATCGAGCCTTTGGATAAGCTATACAAGGATGAAGTTCGAGCTCTTGGAAGGGCATTAGGCTTGCCTGAAGAAATTGTAGGTCGACATCCTTTTCCTGGTCCGGGGCTTGGTGTGAGGATTCTGGGTGAAGTAACAAAAGAGAAATGTGACATCCTGCGAGAAGCGGACAGTATCTATATCGAAGAACTTAGAAAGCGAGGGCTGCATGAGCAGATATGGCAAGCTTTTTGCGTGCTTCTTCCTGTTCGTTCGGTAGGTGTAATGGGAGATGAGAGGGTTTATAGGTATGTAGTTGCACTTCGGGCTGTCAGGAGCGAGGATGGCATGACTGCTCAACCATTTGCCTTCGAAATGAAAGATCTTTTCGAGATATCCGCATGTATCACGAATCAGGTACCTCAGATTGGCAGAGTTGTCTACGACATATCCTCCAAACCGCCTGCAACTATCGAGTGGGAGTAAGCATAATAGATCCTAACCCTCAGATTTGAGCTTCTCAACACTGTAAATGCTCTTCTGGGTATTCGCATAGGCTTCCATCAGGTAAGCGAAGCACCCAGCTGTCATTCTTTCGCTCGACTATTCCTTCAGGGAGGTATACTTTTCCTCCTCCACCCGGTGCATCCACCGAGTAACGCGGCAGTTCCAAACCTGATAATTCTCTCTTCAGCTTTTCGTAGATGATTAACCCTTGAGAAAGCGGTACACGGAAATGTGCGGTACCGATGGCTAGATCTCCTTGAAAGAGATAGTAGGGATGAATGCTATGTAGGTTAAGAATAGAGAAAAGCTCGATCAAAGTCTCTGCATTGTCATTGATTCCCCGCAAAAGGACCGTCTGACTATGAAGCGGTATACCGGCTTTGAGGATAGATTCCGATTTATCCAAGAATTCAGGGCTCAATTCTCGCGGGTGATTGATGTGGAGCATAATTTGAAGAGGGCGCAGCTCTGACAACAGGGAAATGAGGTTATCGTTTATTCTCTTAGGCAGCACGATGGGCGCCCTTGTGCATAGCCTAATCAATATTGGTCTTTCGACCGAGCGGATCGCGGATAGAAGCCTCTCAAGCTTCTCATCGGATGCAATTAGCGGATCTCCACCCGAAATCAGTACTTCGCGGATCTCCGGATGTGACCGAAGGAGCAATATCAGCTTATCGATCGTAGACTCATCTATGAATTCTAGTTCCGAGGGCAAAAGCGAACGCCTATAGCAATGCCGACAGAAGAGAAAGCACTGACCGGTCGCCCGCACAAGTACGCGGGAGCGATAATGCCTTATAACACGGTTGGCAATCGAATGACTTTCTTCTCCAAGTGGGTCGCATCTATCCCAGGGAGAAGCACGCGATTCGGCGGTGGATGGCACGGCTTGTGCAAGAATGGGATCTAGGGGTACTCCAAGTTCATTTCTTTTGCAGCTTTCCACCGGCTCATGAGCAAGGCTGAGCCAGAAAGCCGTCGAGCGGTAGGGCAGGCTGATTATCTGTCTAGAATTCTGCATCTCTGGTCAATATAATTTCTAAAAAGATAATGAGCAATGAGGCTGAGGGTATAGAATATGGCTTTTTCTTGCCTTTTTTGCCTACATATGCAATAATGAATTATAAGGTGGCAATAGTAGAATTATCGGAGAGATTATGAAAGAACGAGCAGAGAGATTGAAGGTAATAAAAGCCATCATCAAAGAGAACAGAGTCGATTCGCAGGAAAAGCTACTTCAGATTTTGGAAGATCATGGCTATTCGGTGACGCAAGCGACACTTTCTCGCGATTTGAAGTATTTAAAGGTCGGGAAGCTCTCCGATGGGCATTCTGGCTATTACTATTCCATTCCTTCAGAAGAAGAACGCAGAGAATCAGAGCGTCACTATATCCAGGATTTTTTGAGAGGCTATGTTTCGCTCGATTGGAATCAGAGCCTCGTGGTTGTGCGTACCTTTTCAGGTCATTCGGATTCGGTTGCCCTTGCAATCGATAATATGGGCTTTGATGAAGTGATAGGCACGATATCGGGACGCGATAATGTTGTATTCATCGCGCTCAAGAAGGGCGTGAGCGGCGATGATTTTATCCGCTCACTCAAGGCAAAGATTCCCGAATTCGAGGAAGAATAATCGGCGCTTATATATTGCACAATCCTTCGGTGATTCATAGTCAACTGAGCATGGGAGAGCAATTTTTATAATTTAATTTGCCAAAAGCCTGTCTGAATTTGTATACTTAATAGAGAAGAATCTCTTTTGAATCACGAAGGAAATACACTATGAATTATGAACAATTCACCTTAAAAGCGCAGGAAGCGCTCCGCAACGCAGCTTCCATAGCTCAGAAGAATGATCACAGCTCTATAGAACCTGAACATCTGCTCCTGGCCTTATTAGATCAGGAGGGAGGAGTCGTATCTTCGATCATAGAGCGCTTAGGAGTAGATAGGACCAAGCTTGAGCAGAGGCTCGCTGATCTGCTTAAAACGCTGCCAAAGGCATATGGCGAAACGGCTCAGGTATACTTCTCTCCTGCCATGCAGAAGGTCATTGCCAAAGCCGAATCCGAATCCGAATCAATGAAGGATGAATTCGTAGCCAGTGAGCACCTTTTCTTAGCTCTTTTAATAACGGAATCCAGAGCAGCCTCTTTGCTTAGATCGATAGGAGTCACGCACGAAGGAGTGCTTGCAGCCTTAAAGTCGATAAGGGGTTCTCAGACCGCTTCCGATGAGAATGCTGAGCAGAAATATCAGGTCTTAGAAAAATACACACGCGATCTCACCGCCCTCGCTCGTGCTGGCAAGCTTGATCCGGTAATCGGTAGAGATGAAGAAATTCGCAGGGTAATGCAGGTCCTTTCCAGAAGAACAAAGAACAACCCCGTGCTTATTGGAGAGCCCGGAGTAGGGAAAACAGCCATTGTAGAAGGCTTAGCGCAGCGTATAATATCGGGCGATGTCCCGGACAGTCTAAAGGACAAAAAGGTTCTCGCCCTCGATTTAGGAGCCATAGTGGCCGGAAGCAAATTTCGGGGCGAATTCGAGGAACGGCTCAAGGCCGTCATCACCGAGATCACCAAATCTGAAGGCAAGATAATACTCTTCATAGATGAGCTTCATACTCTGGTTGGAGCCGGAGCCGCGGAAGGAGCTATGGATGCGTCAAACCTCTTAAAGCCAGCCCTTGCGCGTGGGGAGCTTCGCGCCATAGGTGCGACTACTCTCGATGAGTATCGCAAGCATATCGAAAAGGATGCTGCGCTTGAGCGTAGATTTCAGCCTATTTATTGTGCACCCCCTAGTGTGGAGGATACAATAGCTATATTGCGAGGCCTTAAGGAGCGTTATGAGGTGCACCATGGAGTGCGAATTCGCGATGATGCGCTAATAGCCGCCGCAGTTTTATCCGATCGCTATATCACCTCTCGATTCCTGCCTGATAAGGCTATAGATCTAGTCGACGAAGCAGCCTCAAGACTCAAGATGGAGATCGAGAGCCAGCCTACAGAACTAGATCAGATTCAGCGCAGGTTGATTCAACTTCGGATGGAAGCAGATGCTCTTAAAAAAGAGACAGACCCTGCTTCCATAGAGAGACGGAGCAAGCTCGAAAAAGAGATAGGCGAGCTCTCCGAAAAACGCGATGAAATGATGGCTCGTTGGCAGCAAGAAAAGCAATTGATTGAGGATATTCGTCAACTTAAGCAACAGATCGAGGAATATAAAATCCAAGTAGATCAGCTTGTGCGCGAAGGTCAACTTGCCAAGGCTTCTGAGATCAAATATGGCAAACTAGTTGAAGCGCAGCAAAAGCTCGAAGAATTATCGAAAAAAGTCCAAGAGGAAGAGGACAAGCCAAGACTCCTGCGCGAAGAAGTATCCGACGAAGATATAGCCAAAGTCGTGTCTCTCTGGACGGGCATTCCTGTTTCCAAGATGCTTTCGAGCGAAATACAAAAATATGTCGAGTTAGAGAGCCAGTTAGGAAAGAGGGTTATCGGTCAAGAAAAGGCGCTGCGAGCCGTAGCCGATGCAATACGCCGTAACAGAGCGGGGCTTTCTGATCCGCGCCGACCTATGGGCTCTTTCCTCTTTGTTGGACCGACGGGAGTTGGAAAGACAGAGCTTGCAAAGGCGCTCGCTGAATTTCTCTTCAATGATGAACGAGCTCTTACGCGGATCGATATGAGTGAATACATGGAAAAGCACTCAGTGTCGAGGCTCATCGGGGCTCCTCCCGGATATGTTGGATATGAGGAAGGTGGTCAACTCACCGAGGCGGTGAGAAGGCGCCCCTATTCTGTCGTACTATTCGATGAGATCGAAAAGGCCCACCCCGAAGTATTCAATGTTCTTCTACAGCTTCTGGACGATGGACGGTTAACCGATGGACAGGGTAGGGTCGTAGATTTTCGTAATGCTATTATCATCATGACAAGCAACATAGGCTCGGAGTTCATTCTCACCATGAAAAGCATGGATGAGATTCGAGATCGGATCGATGGACTTCTTAAGACATACTTCAAGCCCGAATTCCTAAATCGCATCGATGAGATCGTTGTTTTCGATCGCCTCGATGAATCCATGATCCGCAATATTGCTAAATTGAGGCTCAGTGAACTCGCAGATCGGCTTGCGCAGAGAAATATCAAGATCGAGATACAAGACAAGGCCATTGATTATATCGCAAAGGAAGGATACGACGAACAATTTGGCGCGCGTCCTCTTAAAAGAGCAATACAAAACTTGCTTGAAAACCCCATTGCCAAGAAAGTCCTTTCCGGGGAAATCATGGAAGGCGATACCATTCATGTTAGCCTTTCCGGTAGCGAGCTTGCCATCAGCACCGAGCATGCCGCATGAGAAAGCACCTTATCGCAGAGTGCCTAAGGTTTTAACTCTTGCTGGATGCGCCGAGCCTCTTTCGATAATGCGAGACTAGGTCTTAAATATATGGAATGAGGCTCGGTGTTTCCATCTTCTATTTCTTTCACTGTCTTTAGGAGCGCTCTCAGGAGATTGGATCTATTCTCTCCAAGCGATGCAAATAATTTCTTATGCGGAATATCTTTCCCCAGGCCTCTTATATCGGCAATGATATCTATTCCTTGAATCTCACAAGTTTTTTCTAGAGCAAGCCTGCTAGTGCAAGCAAAGATCAAAACGCTGGGTTTTATTTCTTCTATTTGTTCTACCACAGAGAGCACTTGCTCCAGCCTATCTCCAGGAAGATTCAGATTGTCTACATCGAATACTTTAAGAGCATTTTCGGGCATAATTGCGGCTTGATTTGAAGAATTTTCTTGCTCAGTGCCCATGGTAGCCAGTAGATAACTATCTCTAAAGGCTCGATTGAATACTTCCAGTTCTGTATCGCTCCTTCCTATACCGCGAGCAAAGAGCAGGGCCGCTGAGGCATTTTTGTCTGTCTCTTTTTGGAGAACAGCAAGGCGATAGCCCGCTAAGAGCCCAATCTGTCGGTATGCCCACGCATTATCCCATTCGACAGAATAAAATCCATTGGCTGGAGTTAAAAGGTTTATTAACGCAAAGCAGCCTTTGGAGGCGAATTCTTGAATTACTGGAGTTACAGATGGACTGGCTATGATGATTTTCAAAGACTGATTATCCGTTGTTTTCGGATCAGTCATTTTTTCCAAAAGCTGTGTAGCGGCCCCGGGGCTTGCCACACTATCCAGCTGAAATTTACTTGCAACGGCTTGGGAGAGATCTGGATAGAGAAGCATAAAGGCTTCATCAAAGACCGCCTGTGCCATCGGATGTCTGCAGCTTGAGAATAGGAGGCTGATCAGGACAATGGTAGTATACAGCATTTTGCGAGCGAGTCCCTGACGGAAGGAAATGCAGAAGTGCTTATTTTTGTACCACATTTGATAAGCCTGTTGCATAATCGCATAATTCTCTATATAACGACAATAACCTGCAGCAAAGAGAATTTATAATTTTTCGGAGGATTATATGATCAGTTATAAAGAGCTTGGCCTGGTAAACAGTGTTGAACTTTTCCGCAAGGCTATGGAGGGTGGATACGCTATCCCGGCTTATAATTTTAACAACATGGAGCAGATGCAAGCCATCATTCAAGCTTGCGTTGAGACGAAAAGTCCTGTCATACTTCAGGTATCCTCTGGTGCACGGAAATATGCAAATGCCACGCTATTACGATCGATGGCAAAAGGCGCCGTCGAATATGCAAAAGAGCTAGGCTATCCTATTCCGATTGTATTGCACTTAGATCATGGAGATAGTTTCGAGTTATGCAAAGACTGCATAGAAAACGGCTTTTCTTCCGTAATGATAGATGGTTCACATCTCCCTTATGACGAAAATGTGGCTCTTACAAAGAGAGTGGTTGAATTTGCGCATGCTCAGAAGGACTATGTCAGTGTAGAAGGAGAGCTTGGGGTGCTTGCAGGTATAGAAGATGAAGTATCGGCAGAAAAAAGCCATTACACCCGGCCTGAAGAAGTCGAAGACTTCGTCAAAAAGACAGGAGTCGATAGTCTGGCAATCTCTATCGGCACAAGCCACGGTCGCGCGAAGTTCAAGCCAGAGCAGTGTACTCGCACTTCTGATGGAGTGCTGATTCCTCCTCCGCTTCGCTTCGACATCCTCGAAGAAGTCGAAAGGCGAATTCCTGGATTCCCAATTGTTCTTCATGGTTCTTCCTCAGTTCCCGTAGAGTATGTGCGCATGATCGAGCAATATGGTGGGAAGCTTCCAGACTCTGTGGGCATTCCAGAAGATCAGCTTAGAAAAGCAGCTCGCAGCGCGGTATGCAAGATCAACATCGATTCCGATGGCAGGCTTGCCATGACCGCTATTGTGAGAAAAGTCCTTTTTGAGCATCCAGAAGAATTCGATCCGCGCAAATACCTGGGGCCTGCACGCGATGAGCTAAAGAAGCTCTACATGCACAAGAACATTGAGGTGCTTGGTTCTGCGAACCGGGCTTAGGATGGAGTATTTTGTAACCAATATACCTGTAGGCCTTTACCTACAGGAATGAGTATGATAATATACGCCGCGCCTTTAAGCTGTCGAAAAGGCAGATGAAAGAGGCCGTTTCTCTTCCCCCGTTAGGAGAAGCGAGCCTGCGGCAGAGGAGGCCAGTTGGCAGAGAAAGATTTGCGGATCAACGAGCAGATCCGTGTGCGTGAAGTGCGTCTTATCGATGAAAATGGCGAACAGAGAGGCATAGTACCTACTCTTGAGGCATTGCGGATAGCACATGAGGTCGGACTCGACCTGGTGGAAGTTGCGCCGCAGTCCGTTCCGCCCGTATGTAGATTGCTCAACTATGGCAAATACAAGTTTGAGCAAGAAAAAAAGGTAAAAGATGCAAAAAAGCGAGCAAAGGTCACGGAACTAAAGGAAATTCGCATGCAGCCCAAGATCGCCGAGCACGATCTCGACTTTAAGGCTAACCATGTGCGGGAATTCCTGGAAGATGGCAATAAGGTCAAAGTGACTATTCGCTTCCGCGGACGAGAGCTGGCGCATACGGAAATAGGCGAGGAAATCCTTAAAAGAATTCTTGCCAAACTGGAAGGCTCTTATATACTGGAACGACCTCCAGTCATGGAAGGTCGGTTTATGTCGATGGTACTTCTACCAAAGACAGGCGCAGCAAAAAAACAGCCGGAAAGCGATGCAATAAGCGTTGCCCCGGGAATAGAACATTGATTTATAAGGATGGTGCATCATGCCCAAGATGAAGACCAAGAAAGCCGCAGCAAAACGCTATAAATTGACAGCGGGCGGTAAGGTAAAATACAAGAAGATGAACTTGCGCCATATTCTCACCAAGAAGACCACAAAGCGTAAGAGAAACTTGAGGAAACCTGGATTCCTTGATGCAGGTCCCGTCCATCAGATAAAGAAAAAGCTTCTTCCTTACGGCTGACAGAATTGGAGGATGAAAGGCTATGCCAAGAGCAATAGATGGAACAAGACGAAAGAATCATCGAAAAGAAACACTCAAGCTTGCAAAAGGCTACTGGGGTCGGCGACATTCTAATCATAAAGCGGCAAAGGATGCGGTTGCCAAAGCGCTCCAGGATTCCTACAACGATAGGCGCAATAGAAAAACTGACTTCAGAAGACTCTGGATCGCTCGCATAAATGCGGCTTGCCGCATGAGGAATATCAGTTACAGTCGCTTTATGGAAGGACTTTCGAAAGCCGATATAGATATAAATCGAAAGATGCTCGCTGATATGGCCGCGCGTGACCCGGTGAGTTTTGATGCGGTTGTAGAGAAGGCTAAAACAGCCCTTCAGGGGTAAAGATATGTTGAATCTTGAGCAGGTTCGAGCGCTGGAAGCGCGGGTCGAAAAAGCGGTTATTCTCATTACAAAGCTGAGACAAGAAAACGCTGATTTAGAAAGCAGGCTTGCAGATACAGCCCGCTCAGAGGAGCTGCTCAGGAGTCAAAATGCCGAACTCGAACGTCAGAATGCGGCTCAAACAAGATTGGTTTCAGAGATTTCCGAGAAGGTCGAGAGTCTTAGCGCTCATGCCAAGGAAGCCGAGGAGAAAGCAGCCGAGGCTGAACTAAAGGCAGCCGAAGCCAGGGAGCGCGCAGCCGCTATGGAGCGAAAAGCTCAGGCTGCTGAAGAAGAAATAGCACGTTATCGTGATCGCGCACTCTCCGCAGAGCGACGAATCTCCGAGATGGAAGCTAAAGCAGAAGAATTAAAGTCCGAGCAAGATAAGATCGAGCAGGGTCTGATTCAGGCCCTCTCAAAGCTCGATTCATTCGAGGATATGGTGCTCGAGATGTCGATAGGATCAAACCTACAGGGAGCGGGATCTTTTTTTCAAACGCAAAAAGTCCCTTCTGCATCTGAAGAATCAGCAAAGAAAGCAAATGCTTCGGATAAAGCTGAAGCCTTGGAGCAGAGAGATAGCCTGGAATCCTCCGAGCCATCTCTTGAAGGCGAGGCGCAGGAAATGTCCGAATCGAGTCAAGGAGGGGGAGATTTAGAGGAGCCGGTCGACGATTCCCAGCCGGATTCTGAGTCCCAGAATGCCCCCTTTCGAGGAGGCCAAGATGAGCTCGATATCTTCTAGCCATCCAATGCATATCGAAATACTCGGTCAATCTTTTACGATCAAGACCGATGATAGCCCTGAATATATCGAGAGCCTGGTAGAGGATTTGAAACGGAGATATGCAAGGATATCTGCCAGGATGAGTGTGGCTGACCCTCTGCGTGTTGCGATTTTAGCAGGTCTTTTCCTTTTGGATGATTTACGAAAAGCAGAGAGTCCCACGATATCGCTCAAGAGCAAGGCAGCCAAGGATAAAGCAAGCCAATCCGAAGGTCGGCTATTGAATGAAGACTTTGACGAAGACCAGATTCTTGCGCAGTTGGATAAGAAGCTTGGAGAGCTTGGGCTTTGATTATCCGGAATTGTCTATATTCATGTATTCTAATATATTCCTATTTCCTTTATTTGAAATTAAACCCTAGATTGAGGAGAATTTTTGATGATAATGCCGCTTGAATCTCTTATAAATTTCTCGGGTAATGCATATGAATTGGCTGCGGCGATTGCCGTTCGAGCTTACCAACTTGCCGTATTGCGGACACCTGAAGTGGAAAAAAACAACGGCAAGGTCGTTTCTATGTCCACTCAGGAAATCCTCGAAAAGACCATTGGCTACAAGTTCATTGCCAGTTGATGCCATAATATTTGTTGGTCCAACTGCATCTGGGAAAACCCATCTTTTAGACACTATTTTTGGTGAAGGCGCAGATTTATGGATTCCGCGACTTCGAAGCCTATGGCACGCTGATCTAAATGCTGCTCAAGTCATCTCGGCGGATTCTATGCAAGCCTATCGCTTTCTGGATATTGGAACGGCTAAGCCTTCGAAGGATTTACTCAAGAGACTTCCTCATCATCTTATAGACATAAAAAATCCCGATGAGCAGTACACTGCAGGCGAGTTTGTCGAGCGAGCCGATGCATTGTGCAATCAGCTTTCAGCTCAAGGGATTTTGCCTATTTTGAGTGGTGGAACTGGCTATTACCTCATGAATTTCATCTGTGGCTTGCCCACTTCTCCGCCAAGCTCCCGAGCAATTCGTGCCCAGGTTGGTAGAGATCTGGATGAATTCGGGCCTCAAGTCTTAAGAGAAGAGCTTGCGGAGGTTGATCCCAATGCCGCCGCTCGAATTCATGAGCGAGATATCTATAGACTTACAAGAGCCATCGAGATTCTCAGGACCTCAGGAAAACCGCCAAGTCTATTTGCCCCTAAGAAGGCCATTCGTTCAGGTAGGAAATTCATTGTTATTGGAATAACGCGAAGTCGTGAGGAATTGCATGTACGAATCCATGAACGAGTTGAAGCCATGATGAAGGAAGGTCTTGCTTCCGAAATTGAGAAACTTAAGAGTCTGGGCTATAGTTCTAAGGATCCGGGTCTTCGAGCCATTGGATATCGCGAATTTTTCGAACTCGAAGAGGATCCGATCGAAAGAATATCCAGTGCCATAGAATTGCACACAAGGCAATACGCAAAGCGTCAAATGACATTTTTCCGCGCTTTGCCAGGGATTATCTGGATAGAGCCATATCCTGCAGATTTTTATCGAGTTTTGAAAGAAATCGGATCGAATAGCTAAAGCGAGGCTATGCACAGTGACGTTCTGCGATTTTTGGCATTCCAAGATGGCGTAACATAGCCCTAGTTTTCATCTATTTGCTCTTTCTATAGACAGACTGAAGCGAGGTCGCTATAGTGCCCGTGATGAATGCAGACCTCATTAGGACGATTGTTCTTTCGATTCTTCCAGTGTCGGAATTGAGGGGAGCAATTCCATACGCCGTTTACAAGGGATTTTCCATTCCTATTGCAGCTATCATATCTATTGCCGCTAATATATGTATACCAATTATAGCTTTTTTATTCCTGGAAAGCCTTCATAGACTCTTATATAAGATTCCGCAATATAAGCGATTCTTCGACAGAGTTGTGAATAGAGCGCGAGCTAAGGTACACACAAAAGTGGAAAAATATGGCTATTGGGGTCTCTTGCTCTTTGTGGCTATACCCCTGCCAGCAACGGGTGCATGGACAGGGACTTTGGGTGCATGGATACTTGGGCTTTCGCATAAGAAGGCTTTTTTCGCCATTGCCGGAGGTGTCATTCTGGCGGGCATAATAGTCAGCATTTTGGTAGCATTATGGGGAGTCGGCGCTCAGACTATTTTTTTACGACCAGTCAACTGAGTTGCATGATCTGATAGGTGGCTGGTAGAATTGAATCGTCGATTCATAGACATAAAGACCATTTGAAAACTCTTTGAAAAAGAGGCTGATTCGGACATGTCGGAAATTTCGCTCTTGAATGCACTCTTGCATGGCTTCGATGTTGTGGTAAGAGATCCTGTATGGGGAGATGTGCACATGGATTCATCGCTCCATGCGCTATTTCAATCCAGAGCCTTCATGGTTTTAGACCGAATTCGACAGCTGGGACCAGTGGCGCTGGTTTATCCCGGCGCAACGCATACCAGGAAAGCTCATAGCCTCGGAGTATATCATATAGCGCGGCGTATGGCCTTGGCTTTGGTTGAAAAGGGAGAAATAGACTTTGTCAGCAAGGAAGGGCTTCGCTCTTTTTTGGTTGCATCTCTTTGCCATGATATCGGGCATTATCCCTATGCGCATTCTCTAAAAGAACTTCCCCTTGAGCACCATGAAGCTCTTGCTGGAGAAATGATAATTTCAAGTCCTCTAAGAGAGTACATTCTTGAATGTGGCGCGGATCCTGAGCAGACCGCATCTATCATAGATCCCGACCGAACAGAGAATAAGAGCAGAGAGACGCTTCTTTTCTGCTCTTTTTTATCAGGTGTACTAGATCCAGATAAAATCGATTACTTGACGCGTGATGCATTCTATTGTGGCGTTCCATATGGCATACAAGATGCTGACTACATAATGCGACGACTCATAGTGCATGATGACAGACTTGCCATCGATTTGAAAGGTGAAATGAGCATTGAAGCCCTGATCTTTGCAAAGTATCAAATGTATCGCGCTGTTTACTGGCACTCCGTTGTAAGAGCCGCAACAGCCATGGTCAGAAAGGCAGTGTACCTGGGATTGGCTTCTAATGTCCTTATACCTTCGCAACTGTATGGTATCGATGATACGAATTTCAATCGGCTTATGAGTAGTCCTAGATTCCCTCCTTTTAGGCTTGCAAGGGAAGCTGAAGAGAAACGAGTATACAAGCTTGCGGCTGAACATGTTTTCGATGAATCCAACCCTCTGCATAGAGACCTATTGGATATCGTAAAGCGCACGGAAGCGGAGAGCGCGCTTGCTCAAGCGGCGGATATAGCAGAAAATGATGTAGTTATAGATATTCCTGAGCGGATCAAGTTAGAAACCGATTTGATGGTTCAAGTTGACAATTCTTTCGAACCTTTTGATCAGCGTTCAACTCTATTTTGTCCCAATATAGTGGAAAAAGTAGCTGAAGCGTTGAGAACAATCAGAATATATATCCGGCCCATAGATGGCATCGATTCCAGCAAGATTGCCTCGTTGGTCGATACTCTGCTTGACTGAAAATTTCCATACTGCCAAATCTCATGACCCTATACATATGTATAGCCAAAAAAGATAGGTTTTTGTTTTCTGTCGATTCTTTTTCCTAAAGTTTCGTTGACACATCAAGATTAGCGCTTAAAATGATAAATAGGTGGTAAATTGTGGTAAATGGTAGGAAATAGTGGGAATGAAATCTTTGACCGGTGAATTCAGAAATACTCTTGATGAGAAAGGCCGTCTTTCTCTTCCTGCCCGCCTGCGAGCTAATCTATCGTCGACGCTCGTACTCACGCAGGGGGTTGACCCTTGCTTATGGCTCTTTGTACCTGAAGAATGGGAAGTTCTTTCTCAGCGGATTCTTGCCACCACAAGTCTTTTTCAAGCCCGTTCGCGCCTAATACAGCGAAGAATCATTGCTCCTGCCCAAGAAGTAGAGGTGGACAAACTGGGTCGAATATTCATTCCTCAGAGCCTGAGAGAATGGGCTGGATTATCGAAAGAGTGTGTTATCCTTGCCATTTCTCGTTATATCGAAATATGGGACTGTCAGAGATATCAAGCCTATATGGCAGAAAAACAATCGGAGTTCCTTATGGCTGCCGAAGAGCTTGGTGGGCTTACACTTTCTTGAGGGATTGTCTATGCAGGGTAAGCGCATGATACGAACGCAAAAACCCTACTCTGATAAAGAGAGCGGCATGGATTTTTTCTTACATACGCCAGTAATGCTGGAACAGCTATGCAATCTTGCCTCCACAATAAAGCCCATGACCCTCTATGTAGATTGCACAATTGGAGCGGGCGGACATGCCGAAGCGCTCTTAAAAAAATATGAAGGGCTTCGTTGCATTGGCATCGACGCAGATCCAGATGCTTGCAATCGTGCTGCCGAGCGACTTAAGCCGTTTGCAGATAGGCTTTTAATAATCAATGGTTACTATGATGAGGTTCTTTCTGACATTCGAAATAAGAGAGCTGGTTATTGCATTCCCGGTGACTTTTCTTCCTGTCTTTGCAATGAGAATGGCGAATCAAGATTTTCTCTCGTACTATTCGATCTTGGTATCTCGATGTATCAGCTTAGGAGCTCAGGAAGAGGTTTTTCCTTCTATGCAGATGAGCCATTGGACATGCGTCTTTATCCATATTCACAGTGTACCGCAGGAGAACTGGTCAACCGACTTTCGGAAATGGAACTGGCGGATGCAATTTTCAAATTTGGAGAAGAACGCTTTTCCAGACAAATTGCGCATGCGATAGTTCAAAAGAGGAAGAAAGAACGTATCCGTACATCATCTGAGTTGGCTTCGATCATATCTGGTGCAGTGCCTGTCAAATATCGCAACGGACGCATTCATCCCGCAACCCGAACATTTCAAGCGCTTCGCATCTTGGTCAACGATGAGCTTGGTCGTCTTGAGAGAGCTTGTATCGATGCTCTGAATTTGCTCAGCCCCGGAGCCGTCTGTGCGGTGATAACTTTTCATTCACTAGAAGATCGCATTGTCAAGAACATATTCGCGGAAGAAGCCAAGAATAGCCACTTTTCGCTCGAATGGAAAAAGCCCCAGTCTCCAACATTAGAAGAGCTACGAAATAATCCCTCATCACGATCCGCTAAATTTCGAGCCATTCGAGCAAATGCTCGAGAGGAACAGAAATGAATGCAAGGCGCTTTTGGTTTTCCGGAATAATAATCTGCCTTTTGTTTATAGCCCTGGTGTATCAAACAACGCGCTATGCTGCTTTGAGAGCCGAAGTAAGAGAATTAGAGCGGGCTGAGCTGGATCTGCTAAAAGTGGGCAGAGAATTGGATGCAGATATCACAAAACTTGCCAACCTGGAGCGTATTGAGAGAGCCGCAATCAGAAAAGGAATGATAGTCGCGACTCCGGAACAGCGTATCATCGTAACCGAGAGACAGGAACAGAAGGCTTCGGAGGTGAGCAATAATGGAAGACAATAGCATCGCTTCCGACCAGCAGGTTTTGTTCTACGCGGGCGAACTTGCTGGTATCATTGGAGCCACTTGTAAGGGCGAGCTTAATACTCCGATATGTTCCGTTGTCACCGATTCGAGGCTAGTAGAGCCAAACAGCATGTTTGTTGCTCTCAAGGGCGAGAGAACAGATGGTCATCATCATATTCTCGAGGCAATCAAAAATGGAGCAAGGACAATTCTTGCGGAAATAGATGAAAAAGATGCGGCTATTGCTTCAATTCGAGATAGCGGTCTTGTTGCGGAAACCTGTCTTCTCCTTATTGATTCTCCTCTTTCTGGCCTTCAGAATGCGGCTCGGGAATATCGAAGAAGGCAGAATCTACTCAGAATTGGAGTGACAGGATCTAGCGGTAAGACAACTACCAAGGAATGCATTGCTTCTATGCTATCAGCATGCTTCCCAGAAGAGAGCATCGCAATGAGTCCTGGAAATCTGAATTCTGATATTGGGCTTGCTCTTGCCATTTTTGGCATTGAACCTCGACACAAGATAGGCATCTTTGAGATGGGCATCAATCGCAAGGGTGAGATGGACGAGCTAGCCAAAATGTACGAGCCGGAAATTGCGCTCATAACCAATATAGGCTCGGCACATGTTGGCATGTTTGGTTCTAGAGACGAAATTGCAAGGGAAAAAAGCAGGATATTCTCATATTTCGATGGCCAACAAAAGGCCTTGTTATGGGAAGACGACGACTACAGAACCTACCTTTCTTCAAAAGTGAAAGGTTCTGTTTATTATTTTGGGCTTCGTAGTACTGAGGGACTTGGGCGCATCGAGAACAAAGGTCTGGATGGTTGGAAAATCGAATGGAAAGGTCAGACCTTAGATTTCCGTCTTCCCGGCAAACACAATCTCCTAAATGCATGTGCTGCCTTATCGATAGCGATACTTATGGAGCTTGATCCGATTTTAGCGGTTCAGGGGCTTTCAAAAGTGCAGCCTCTTTTTGGTCGCTCGGAAATCTGTAAAGGCAAGATCACTGTATTTCAGGATTATTACAATGCAAACCCCAACAGCATGGCTGCCGCGATCGACTTCCTTTCTGGAATATCATCGACGAATCGCAAAGTCTTGATCCTCGGTTCCATGTTGGAGCTTGGAAAAGAAAGCGATAATGCGCATCGCGATGTGGGTTTTATGGTGGCAGAAATGAAGCCAGAGGCTGTTTTTCTTTTTGGAGAAGAAATGAAAGCAGCCGAAGCCGCACTCAAAGAAGCTGCTTTTAGAGGCGTCTTGATGCATACGACAGACATGGGGAATCTGATTGATACGGTTTCCAGTTATGTTAGAGAAGGTGATCTTGTGCTCATAAAGGGTTCGCGAAGTATGGCCCTTGAAAGGATCTCGCACGCTTTCCAGGAAAAAGGGCTCATAGATTTGTCTGAAGCGAGCAAAGGAGGAAGTCATGCTTCGTGAGTTTCTTCTTCCTTTAGTAAAATATTTTACCCCTTTCAATATTTTCAGATATCTGACTTTCCGATCCGCTTACGCTGCAGTCACTGCTCTTTTGATTAGCTATGTCTTGGGCCCGTGGCTTATCGATCGGTTAAGGGTGCTCAAGTTTGGGCAATCGGTGCGATTAGACGGACCTCAGAGTCATTTGGCGAAAACAGGAACACCCACTATGGGTGGTATTTTGATAATATTGTCGGTCTTGATATCTGTTGTGTTATGGATAGATATATCAAGCGTATATTGTTGGATCGCACTTTCGGCGCTTATAGGCTTTGGCCTAATCGGAGCTGCGGATGACATCCTCAAGATTAAGAAACATAGCTCGGATGGACTCTCTGTCGTTCAAAAGCTAATCCTACAATTCATTGTCTCGACTATAATTGTCTATTCGATTTATCGCACAACCGGTCCTTCTATAACAAAGTTATATGTTCCATTTTTCAAGGTCCATGTCGTAGATCTCGGAGTATATTGGTTGCCAATAGCCATTATTTATGTTGCCACATGGTCGAATGCGGTCAACATAACCGATGGGCTAGATGGTCTTGCCGTGGGGCTCGTAATCTTTGCAGTCCTGGCTTTTTCTGTCCTGACATACGTAACTAGCCGAGCAGATTGGTCGCAATATCTGGGACTTCCATATATCAAGCAGGCGAGCGAACTCACGGTGTTCAATTTTGCTTTGTTAGGTGCCTGTGTAGGATTCCTATGGTTTAATGCTCATCCGGCAGAGATATTCATGGGAGATGTCGGTTCTCTCTCTCTTGGCGGAGTCCTAGCTGTACTCTCGCTCATGGTTAAAAAAGAAATTCTTCTTTTGGTCATCGGTGGTGTTTTTGTGGTCGAGATTGGCTCCGTAATGCTGCAAGTGGTCTACTTCAAGCTGACCAAGGGGAAAAGGCTTTTCCTCATGGCACCTCTTCACCATCACTTCGAGCTAAGTGGTTTGAAGGAGACAAAAGTTGTCGTGAGGTTTTGGATTATGGGAGGTATTTTTGCCTTGATTGCATTGTCAACGCTGAAGATTCAATGAGGTTGTTGGTAGATGAAAGAAGAGAGCAAAAGCAAGAGCTTGCTTATAGATTCGCATCGAATAGATTGGCAAATGGTCTGCGCAATAATTATAGTCTCATTGATAGGAATAATGACCCTGTGGTCTGGCTCAATCGGTTTTGCCATACGCAATGGGGGACCTAACTCGGTAATAATCAAACAAGCTATTCTCTATGCGGCATCGCTCATTTGTATGGCCGTAGCAGCGGTTATTCCTATGAAGCTCCTGCGTGCGGTCTTGCCTGTTGCAGTCGTCCTATGCGTAATTGGTCTTTCTTTGCCAATATTCAGCCCTCTGGGGATGACAATCAATAGGGCACGCCGTTGGATCCGGATCGGTTCTTTCAGTCTTCAGCCTTCGGAAATCTGGAAACCGGTAATGGTTTTGTATCTCGCATCTTTTCTAGAAAAACGGAAAGAGCGACTTGTCGAATCGGGTCTGGTTGCTTTGCCTGCGATTGTCCTTGTGATCATATCCGCAGTCCTGATCTTTCTTCAACAGGATTTTTCGACTTCTATTCTAGTACTCGCCATTGCATTTGCGATGCTGTATCTCGCAGGTACTCCATTTCTATTCATGAGCAACCTAGCATTATTTTTGATTCTCTATGGTGCTCTTATGATCTTTTCCTCGCAGTATAGAGTACAACGCCTGGTTGGTTTTCTCATGCCAGAACAGCACACGCAAACAGTGAATTATCAGATGTATAGCGCACTCAGAGCGATTCGTTCCGGTGGCGTCTGGGGGAAGGGTGTCGGACTTGGCACACTAAAAATCAGCTCCATTCCAGAAGTTCAATCTGACTTTATATTTGCGGCATTTGTGGAAGAATCTGGATTTGCGGGTGTCTTGGTGGTTATGGGGCTTTGGTCCTTCATACTGATACGGGCGGGCAGAATACTTATTGGATCAGATTACTTTTCTAGGCTTGCAGGCTTTGGAATGATAACTCTCTTATCTTTGCAGGTTCTTCTGAATCTTGCTGTTGTTACTGGAGTGATGCCAACTACCGGTCTAGCCCTTCCTTTCTTTTCAGCTGGTGGCTCGGCACTACTTATGAGCGCAATTTCTTGTGGCATTCTCATCAATCTCTCTCGAAGTGGTCAAACTGAGACAGGCATGAGAGCAGCCTTAAGAAAAGAAGGGGCGGCATATGACTGATGTCAGATTGCAGGAACAGGGCAATGAGACAAAAGCCCTGAGAAAAAAGGGAACGCATTCGCTTCTCTCGAAATCTGATAATTATTCTATAGATATCATCCAGGCCACTACACGCTGTGAGACTGCCCTCCCTGGCAGTTCAACGGCGAAAAGCTCGGGGACCAGAATAAATGCGGGCGAGAAGATCCAAATATCACAGAGAATAAATACCTCCTCAGAACAAGCTCATCGAGCAACAGAAGAGAAAGCCCAATCCCTATCCGCGACAAAGATTTCCGTTAATCCATTCATAAGGCGTGCTCCACAAGATTCTGTTGCCCTATCTGTACAAGCCGAAAAACTCAGTGAGTCCGTAAAGCCTGCCAAGACATCGATGGCTTCGAAGAGACATAGAAGCTTACATATCCTAATTGCAATTACCTTATTATGTGTTCTATCGGCTGGAGCGGCTATATCGCTGCCACGACTTACCAAGATCGATGCAGTTAGGGTAAGCGGCTTAGAGACTATATCAGAAAACTCAATAATCGAGTCCTTAGGCCAGATTGCAGATGAAAATATTCTTTCGATAGATATAGAAGAGATAGCAAGTTCGATTAGGAAAAACCCTAGAATAGCTGGCGCGAAAGTCTATAGGGTATTGCCTTCCACACTAGCGATCGATATCCGAGAGCGTCTGGCGGTAGCATCGATAACGATTAACACCGAACAAGGTTCAAAACTCATTCTGGTCGATGGCGAGGGAATAGCATTTGCTTCTCTTGACGCAGACGATTCCAATAATCCCGAGCTACCGGTGGTATCAGGCATTAGATTTGAGCAGTTCAGTTTGGGCCAGCAGCTACCGGAAGCCATACTGCCGCTTTTTGCAAATTTAGCGGTTATCAAGCAAGATTCACCCGAACTACTAAGGGCGTTTTCAGAAATACATGTGGAAAGAATCTCGGCAAACAATATCGAAATTGTGCTTTATCCCATGCATGTCAAGACGGCGGTACGCTTACCGCTCAGATTCAGTGCCGAAGCTCTATGCAATGCATTGGTGGTTCTTGATATTTTGCATGCGCGCGGTTTAAGTGACCAGCCAAGCGAAATAGATTTTCATTCCGGCACCGTAATCTATCAGGCAAAGGAGGGAGTCTCTGGCTGATACAAGTATTGTAGTTCTGGATATTGGAACCACTGTTACAAAAGCGATTGTCGGTGGATTCAACGAGATGGGACAATTTGAAATCTTTGGCATTGGAGCAGCGCCTTCGAGTGGACTGCGACGCGGAGTAGTGCTCAATATCGAAGGCACTTTGAATAGTATCAACGCTGCCATTGATGCAGCGGAGCTTATGTCGGGAATAGATATTAGGCAAGTCTCGCTGGCTCTTTCCGGTGCGAACATCGAGAGTTTCAATACCAATGGACAGATAGCGGTAACAGGGCGAGGCCGCGAAATAACGGCAGAGGATATCGCTCGCGTTCATGAGGCTGCTCGTGCGGTCTCAATTTCAATGGATCGCGAGATTCTTCATGTCGTCCCTCGATCCTATACGGTGGACGATCAAAAGGGAATTCGTAATCCGCTCCACATGACAGGTGTTCGGCTTGAATGCAGTGTCCATATCATAACGGGCTCGGTATCAACCGTACAAAATATGTTGAAATGTGTTACAAGGGCAGGTTACAAGGTTGAACAGAGCTATCTCGGAATATTGGGCTGTGCGCGCACAGTGCTCACAGAGGATGAACGTGAGTTAGGCTGTCTTCTCCTCGATATAGGAGGAGGCACTACAGATCTGATGGTTTTTTCGGAAAGCGATCCCGTCTATACATCGGCCATTCCCTTGGGAGGAAGCCAAATAACGGGCGATATATCGATAATGCTCAGTATTCCCATCGATAGCGCTGAGCGCCTAAAAAAAGAATCTGGAGCCGCATGGACCGAGGCTATCGATCCGGATGAGGCTGTCATTGTGCCGGGGTTCGGAGCACGCGAACCAGTGGAATTAGAACGCAGAAAACTGGTATCGATCGTGCAGCCACGTGTAGAAGAAATATTCGAAATGGTAAATGAACGACTGGTAAAAAATGGATCGAAAGAACTGATAAAGGCTGGAGTCGTTCTTACAGGGGGCTCAGCTCTACTGCCTCATATAGACGAATGTGCGCGGTCAGTATTCGGGGTGCCTGTAAGAATAGGAGCACCTACAGCCTTGCCCGGCCTTGATGTGGGTTTTCGTTCACCGGCATTCTCTGCGGCTGTTGGCATAGTTTTGCTTGAGGCGGAACGAATTGGAACACCGGAACCTTCGACGAGAAGAAAAGCACGAAAAGGCAAAGAAGGCGGATTTTCTCCCATAAAATGGATAAAAGATAGGTTTTTCTGATGCTTGTATAGGAGGAAGAATATGGCAATAGAACTTGTTGACGACAATGGTATAGGAAGCCCAACTGTGATAAAGGTCATTGGAACTGGTGGCGGAGGCTCGAACGCAGTAAATCGCATGATTATGGCAGGGTTGAAGAATGTGCAATTTATTGCGGTAAACACCGATTTGCAGGATCTAGGTCGTGCAAAAGCGGAAATAAGGCTTGGAATAGGATCAAAAATAACAAAAGGGCTCGGCGCCGGAGGAAAACCAGAGATTGGAGAGAAGGCTGCCATAGAAGACAGAGATAAGATCGAGCAAGCGCTCCGCGGAGCCGACATGGTCTTTGTAACAGCTGGTCTTGGTGGAGGCACGGGTACGGGTTCTGCTCCGATAATTGCACAAACAGCCCGAGATCTTGGAGCATTGACGGTTGCAGTCGTTACAAAACCTTTCGCTTTTGAAGGCAAAATAATAAACAGAATAGCAGAAGAAGGTTTTTCGAAGCTAAAACAGGCTGCCGATACGGTAATCGTCATACCCAATCAGAATCTTCTTAGGGTTGTAGACAAAAAAACCCCGTTAAAAGAAGCATTTCGAATTGCTGATGAAGTGCTTAGACAGGGGGTGCAGGGAATCTCTGACCTGATAACACTTGCTGGAGATATCAATATAGATTTTGCTGATGTCCGGACCGTAATGGAAGGGCAGGGCGATGCAATAATGGGTATCGGCGTCGGCAGCGGAGACAATCGGGCACAAGAAGCTTCGGAGAAAGCGATAAATAATCCTCTTCTCGATGATGCATGCATCGAAGGCGCGCGAAATATCCTTGTAAATGTCACATGTGGCGAGGACTTTTCTCTAATAGAATATCAGGAAGTCATCGATCTAATAACATCAAAGGCGGCCGAAGATGCCCACATCATTGTCGGTGTAGTAACAGATAGTTCTATAAAAGATGAGGTGAGAGTGACGGTGATCGCTACTGGTTTTGGTGCCTTGCATCAAAAACTAGGAGAAAAGACTGTAACAAAGAACACCATTGCGATGCCTTTAGGATCAATTCGTCCAAGCGAATTTCTTAGCCCAGGCGAATGGCCCCTGCATGAAGAAAAACCAGCCCAAAAGCGAGATCAAGCAAGCGAGAATCAGGATAAATCCTCTTTTAAGGATAATTTTGGCAGAATAAGTTTCGATCCGGAATCCGATAATGACGAATTCGACATCCCAACAGCACTTCGCAATAAACGCTTAATGCCCGAAGACTTCGGAGGCAGAAGGTGAGTATTCTACTCCGGCGTTTTCAAGCCTATCTACTCGCTACAAGGAGACGCTCCGTACTTACTGCGGATGCATATCTTCGTGAGATAGAAATGCTGGAGAATTTCCTTTTTCAATATGGAAAAACGCCGCTCGATGCTGGTGAAGAAGATCTTCTTGCATATCTCGTCAACAGGTCACAGTCAGGGCTTCAAAGAACAACCATGGCTCGTATTATAGCTAGTCTGCACTCATTCTATCGCTTTTGTCTCAACGAAAAACTCAGAGCAGACGATCCATCGATACAAATACGCACACCAAAGCAGGATAGGAATCTGCCTGATGTGCTCGATCCTGATTCCATTGAACATGTATTGGAATGCATTGACATTACTTCACCTAATGGGCTTAGGGATAGGGCGCTTTTCGAACTCATATATTCTTGCGGACTAAGGATCTCCGAGGCAGCTAATCTTAAATTTCAACAACTCTATCTCGAAGAAAGACTGCTAAGAGTCATAGGAAAAAGGAAAAAAGAACGTCTTGTTCCATTTGGAGACGAAGCCAAGTATTGGCTCTCACGCTATTTGGCAGAGGCAAGGCCTCTTCTCGAAAAACGAGAGAGAACGGATTTTGTATTTCTTAATCAGGAGGGCAAAGGCATCTCTCGCAAGGGAATCTGGAAGCGTTTCAGCAAGATACGTGAAAAATCAGGGGTCAATGCCAAGGTGCATACATTTAGACATAGTTTTGCCACCCATTTATTAGCAGGAGGAGCAGATCTCAGGACTGTTCAGGAGCTTCTAGGGCACTCGGATATAGCTACAACGCAGATCTATACTCACATCGATGAAGAATCGCTGATGATGTATCACAAGGAGTATTTTCCACGCAAATCGGAGAAGAATAAGGCATAGAAACAGGAAAGCAAGAAAATGAAAGCGGAGAACGAGATTAGATGCGCTTATCCTCATGGAGGGTTCTCACAGATGACACTCGGGAAACAGCACAAGGAAATAGGCAAGCTTATCCAATTAGAGCTCGATCGTATCTCAGCAATTCAGCCTTCAATGGAAAAAACTCCTCTTGCTCTAAGACTTGCTTTCCAAAGACTTCATTTTCTCAGTTGGCAGGAGCGTGTTTTGCTGCTTGAGAACATTCATGACATGGAGGATTTTCTAGCCCTGGGTCTTGCCGAAATCGAAAGCTTTCTATACCGTTCCATGCATGCACGACCATTGGATATGGGTAAGATATGGGAACAAGCCGAGAGGGATATCAACATATTAGATCGATTAGGAGCTAGATTTGTCTGCGTTGTCGATAAAGATTATCCACCGCTTCTAAGGGAAATACATAGAGCACCATTTGGTCTTTTTGTGCGAGGCGAGACAAAGGCTCTAAATCAGGCATCGGTGACAATGGTGGGGACAAGAAGTCCGACATCGAGAGGGCTTTATACTGCACAACTTCTGGCAAAAGAAACAGCTGATGAAGGTATTGTGATAGTGTCTGGAATTGCTCGTGGTATAGATGCCGCGTCTCACCGTGGAGCAATTCAAAGCGGTGCTGCAGCTACTATCGCTGTTTTACCCTGTGGGCCAGAGCGAGTCTATCCCTCCTCAAATGCAGCTTTGGCAGCGAAAATCCTCGATTGCGGAGGATGCTTGGTTACGGAATATCCGCCGGGCGTAAGTCTAGATAGATATCGGTTTCCGGAACGAAATCGCATTCTTGCAGGATTTTCTAAATTAACATTAGTTGTAGAGGCTCCAGAGAAATCTGGAGCTCTCATTACTGCGGAAATTGCACTGTCAGAGGGTCGGGATGTGGCGGTCGCTGCCTCTTGCCTTGGATCTTCTCGAAATTCAGGAGCGGATGCTCTGAAGGAAGATGGCGCTTTGGCAATAAAAGCTGGCGCTGAACTCATTCCCATGATCCGGTGCGAATATAATGGAATATAGACGGCGATGATTTATACCAAGTCAAGCCGCAATCGAAGGAGTTGCATTTCAAGAGGTTATTGAATGACAGCAAAGAAAAGCAAGGAAAAGAAGACTCCCGAAGCCGCTAAGGCGGCTGAAACTCACAAGCTCAAGACTCTTGTAATAGTGGAATCGCCTGCAAAGGCTCGTACAATCGAGAAATACCTTGGTTCTCGGTACAAGGTCCTTGCCTCCAATGGCCAGGTTATCGATCTTCCAAAATCGCGTATCGCGGTCGATGTTGCACATAATTTCGAGCCGGAATACATTACCGTGCGCGGAAAAGCCGAGAAATTAAAAGAACTAACCGAAGAAGCAAAGCGCTCGAGCGCGGTGATTCTGGCAGCAGACCCAGACCGTGAAGGAGAAGCGATTGCGTATCAAATAGGAAAATACCTAAAAGATAGAGCAAAAGATACACCTATAAGCAGAGTTACTTTCAATGAGATAACAAAGCAAGCTGTACAGGATGCGATGGCTAATCCGCGTGATATAGATATGAATCTCGTGGAAGCTCAGAAAGCCAGGCGCATAATAGACAGACTGGTTGGCTATACGCTTTCACCGCTTCTATGGAAAAAAGTAAAATCAGGACTTTCTGCCGGTCGTGTACAGTCGGTTGCTCTCAAACTCATCTGTGATCGAGAAAAAGAAGTAGAATCCTTTATCCCCGAAGAATACTGGACAATTGAAGCCCATCTTAAGGCCCATCAGCACATTGTGCGAGCCGAATTAGCTTTGCTCAACGGCGAGAAGCCCTCGATCAAGAGTGAAGCAGAGGCAAACAATATTCTTGCTCTGTTTTTGGGAAAACCAGCGCTGGTAAGCGATATTCAATCTATCGATCGCACAGTCAAGCCAAAACCTCCCTTTACGACATCGAAGCTGCAGCAAGCGGCATCCAACAGACTTGGATTTACGAGTACAAAGACGATGAAAATCGCCCAGCAGCTTTATGAAGGGGTAGATATGGGGCATCAGCGGACTGGGTTGATTACATACATGAGGACGGATTCAACAAGAATTTCTGAGGCCGCTCTCCATGAAATATACGAATGGCTCTCAAAATACTTTCCCAATCAAACCCCAGCTGCGCCTATCAGATATTCGGTCAGCAATGCCGCTCAGGACGCTCACGAAGCAATCCGGCCGACTCGAGTGGACATTACTCCCGATGAAGCAGGGCGTTACCTAAAAGGAGATCAGTTGAAATTGTATACTCTCATTTGGGAACAATTCGTTGCCTCTCAAATGAAGCCTGCAATAATTCGAACCTTGACTGCTGATATTTTAATTGGTGATGGTATTTTTCGTACTTCAGCCTCTAGCTTCTTAGAGGAGGGCTTTTATAAGGTAATTCGCCTCGCGGCTTCCAAAGAGGAAAGAGCAAGCCATCATCTTCCGTTCGAGAAAGGTGAGACTCTCCAGGTTGAAAGAATTGAAAGCGAACAACACTTCACGCAAGGGCCTTCGCGCTACACCGATGCCTCAATTGTGCGAACCCTAGAGGAGCTGGGAATTGGAAGGCCTTCAACCTATGCGCCAACAATCGAGACTCTCATCGAGCGATATTATGTCCACAGAGATAAACGCCAGCTTGTCCCAACGCAGCTTGGCAGAATAATCGATGACCTTCTTTCCCAGAACTTTCCGGAAGTAATCAACACCAGCTTTACTGCGGAAATGGAAACCATGCTCGATAAAGTCGAGGAGCAGAAGATCGATTGGGTAAGTGAGCTCAAAAAGTTCTATTTCCCATTGGTGGATAAAGTCGAAAACGCCTTGAACGTCCTGGAAGATATGCATGGTGCATTGGACGAGAAGACCGATGAGAAGTGTCCGATCTGTGGCCGTCCTCTAGTAAAAAAGCTAGGCAGGTTTGGGTATTTTATATCTTGTTCAGGATTTCCAGAATGCACATTTACTAAATCAGTGCCGCTGGCTACCTGTCCAAAATGCGGGGGCGATATTGTTCCGCGTGTCTCTAACAAAGGTAGGCGAAAGAAATTCTATGGCTGCTCGAACTATCCTGAATGCAATTTTAAAACCCTTTATAAGCCAAGCAATTCTTTGTGCCCAAAATGTGGCTGGTTTCTTGTTGAGAAATACGACAAAAAAACCGGTCATCGCAAACTTTGCATAAATCCAGACTGTGATCATCTCCACTCGAGTCAACAGAGTGGAGAAAACAACGGAGAGTCATGAATCATGGATGCGCGACTTTTGGACTACCTTGATTATCTCGCTTCTGTAAGAGGCCTTTCGATTAGAACAGTCGAAGCATATAGGCGAGATCTCGCGAAGTACGAGATATTTCTCGAAGGAAAGGACCTGGATGAGGCGGATGCAAGTGATATTAGAACATTTGCCGGTACTCTTGTGATGGAGAAGAGAGCTGCATCATCTATCAACAGGGCTTTATCTGCGGTACGCGGCTTTTATAGATATTGGATGAAGTTTCATAAAAAAGGAAAAGATCCTGCACGAGAAGTAGAAAATGTTACGGTGGGAAGAACTCTTCCATCATTTCTTTTTGAAGAAGAGATCAATAGTCTTCTTGACGGTTTAGGGGGAGATACTTTTCTGGATGTGAGGGACAGGGCTCTTTTGGAGGTTATGTATTCCACGGGCAGTCGCGTTTCGGAGCTATGTGGTATGCGACTTTCGAGATTGAACACGAACAACTGCACGATCCGAGTAAAAGGCAAGGGTTCTAAGGAGCGTCTTGTATTCCTATGCGATGCAGCGAATACAGCGCTCGGCCAATATCTGCCTTATAGAGCGGCAATTCTTCGAAAATATGGCATCGAAGAACATGATAGGATCTTTGTCAATTCGAGAGGTCGCCCATTGAGTTCTCGTGGTGTTGAAAAGATAGTCGAAAATCGACGTCTCAAAGCTGGCATCAGAAAACACCTGACGCCCCACACATTTCGCCATAGCTTTGCCACTCATTTAGTAGCTGCTGGGGCTGACATGCGCGTTGTACAGGAGATGCTCGGTCATTCGAATATCTCGACGACACAGGTTTATGCTCATGTCGATATGGAGCGATTGCGTCGGGTTTATGAGCAGGCGCATCCTCACGGTTCAAAGACCAAATAAGAGAAAGAGAGGGAAATATGGAACTGCATGCAACAACGATACTGGCTGTCAGAAAAGATGGACATGTTGCAATGGCCGGTGATGGCCAGGTTACGATGAATAACACTGTGCTCAAGAGCAATGCTCGCAAAATACGGACAATCTATAATGGGAAAGTTCTGTGTGGTTTTGCAGGAGCTACAGCTGACGCCTTTACCCTATTTGAACATTTCGAAGCCAAAGTGCAGGAGTATGGTGGCGATCTGACCAGGGCTTCGGTTGAGTTGGCAAAAGACTGGCGCACGGATCGTGTACTTCGCAGGCTGGAGGCTATGCTCTTGGTTGCGGACCAATCCAAGATGTTTTTGCTTTCTGGAACAGGAGATGTGGTGGAACCAAGCGAAGATGCCATTGCGATAGGTTCAGGAGGCAGCTATGCATACGCTGCCGCAATTGCTTACCTCGATGCTTCTCGCAGAATGAAAGAAGCAGCAAGATCCACCCCGGGCGAGGATGCGGGAATGCTCCCAGATAGCTTCTCCGCTCGCGAGATCGCGGAACGAAGCCTAAAGATCGCCTCAAGTATATGCATATATACGAATGATCAGATTATCGTGGAGGAGATATGATTATAGAGAAAGATGCGCTTACTCCCCATAAAATCGTCGAAGAACTAGACCGGTATATCGTCGGCCAGGAAAAAGCAAAAAAGGCCGTAGCCATTGCATTGCGCAATCGAATTCGGCGACAATGTCTTCCTCCAGAAATCCGGGAAGAGATTGCTCCAAAGAATATTCTTATGATCGGCCCCACCGGGGTGGGAAAAACCGAAATTGCTCGTCGGCTCGCCAAGCTCTGTAATGCGCCTTTTCTTAAGATCGAAGCCACAAAATACACGGAAGTTGGCTATGTAGGTCGGGATGTCGAATCTATGGTCCGAGATTTGATGGCAGCAGCCGTATCGATGGTCAAAGAGGAAATGGACTCCCAAGTCGCGACTGAAGCGAAGAGGCGCGCAGAAGAAAGACTTTTGGATATTTTGCTCCCAGGCCTGGCAAAATCTGATGAGCCTATTGGGCAATCTCAAGCAACATTGATAATTCCTAATTCCGGAATGGAAACCAAAGAAAAATTCCGCACTCTCTTAAAAGAAGGCAAACTAAATTCGCGACAAATTGAAATTACGGTGCCCGCTCAGGGCCCACAAATTGAGCTCTTTGCTGGGACGCAGTTCGAAGAGATGAATATCGCTTTGGGCGGGCTGCAAGGCTTATTTGGTGGTAGCAAAAAGAAAAAGACGGTTAGTGTCGCAGAAGCCTTACCTATTCTTGAAGCCGAAGAAAAAGAACATCTTGTAGATCAGGAGAAGGTTGTCCAGGAGGCTCGTCGACGCACTCAGGAGTTGGGCATCATTTTCATAGATGAGATGGATAAGATTGCGAACCGTGATGCTAGAGGCTCTTCGGGCATAGATGTCTCAAGAGAAGGAGTCCAGCGAGATCTTTTACCCATCGTCGAAGGGACGACCGTCAACACAAAATGGGGACCAATCGATACAACTCATATTTTATTCATTGGAGCTGGAGCCTTCACTGTGGCTAAACCTCAGGACCTCATACCGGAGCTGCAAGGGCGCTTCCCAATTAGGGTAGAGTTAGACGCTTTGACTGGCGATGATTTCGTGAGAATACTCACCGAGCCTAAGAACGCTCTTGTAACCCAGTATATTCAACTCCTGAGCACGGAAGATGTACAGCTTGAGTTCAATGGGGATGCTATTGCAAGAATTGCCGAGATCGCCGCCGCAGCCAATAGGCAAAGCGAGAACATAGGTGCGCGGCGCCTTCAGACGGTAATGGAAAGGCTCTTAGAAGACATTTCTTTCGATGCCGACAAGCATACAAGCACAAAAGTTGTCATCGATAGAGCATACGTGGACGAACGCTTTAAGGACTACGTCCAACAGCAGGATTTGAGCAAGTATATCCTTTAACGGAAAAAGGGAAAGGGCGGATCATGGACTATGCAACATTAGAAGAAGATCGTTTATGGGAGCTTTACCGACGGACTGAAGATATCCATATCCGCAATGAGATCATCATGCGCTATGCCCCCCTTGTGAAGTATGTCGCAGGAAAAGTATCTGTGACTTTGCCCTCGATGGTGGAATATCGAGACCTTGTCGGTTATGGAACATTTGGGCTTTTTGATGCAATAGAAAAATTCGATCCAAACAAGAATGTAAAATTTAAGACTTATGCGGTCACACGGATACGTGGAGCCATCTATGATCATCTCAGAGAACTGGATTGGGTTCCTCGTTCCATTCGTCGAAAGACGAAGCAGATAGAGCGCGCTATCGCTGAATTGGAGAGTCAGCTCGGCCGACCCGCCACCGATGAAGAAATAGCAAAGGAGATGGGGATAGATTGCAAAGAACTCTTGAAGATAATGTCTAAAGTGGCGTCTTCTTCGATTCTTTCTCTGCATGAGATCTGGCCAATTAATTCCGAAGCGGAGGGATATACTATAGAAGATTCTCTCGAATCGACGCGACTTGAAAATCCAGACTTGGTGCTCGAACGCGAGGAAATTCGAAGAGTCATATTTGAGGCTCTCCAGGAGTTGCCCGAAAAGGAGAAAAAAGTCATGGTCCTATACTACTATGAGAATCTGACCTTACGCGAAATAGGCAAGATACTTGAGGTAACAGAATCTAGGGTGAGCCAACTCCATACCAAGGCCATATTACGCCTTCGTGCCAAACTATCGAATAAAAAACGAGGCATAATATAGCCAGTATGCTCATATTGTATCAAGGATCTTATCAATTCTCTGTTTCTTCTCTCGGGTTGGAAGACACCGAAGAGTTGGCTTCTTGTTTTCCAATCCCATATTGCGCTATTTTCTGATAAAGCGTCTTTCGGCCTATTTTAAGTATCTCGGCAGCCTTAGACTTATTTCCTCCTACAAGAGCAAGCGTTTCAGAAATGATAATCCGTTCGGCTTCTTCCAGAGATGAAAAGGCCGGTATGCTGATTGTGCGAGCTTCTCCGCTCGAGCGCGGCCCCGGAGGAAGGTCATCGAGCGTTATCAGCTTACCGGAGGCCATAACCACTGCGCTTTCGATGCAATTTCTCAGCTCTCTGACATTTCCTGGCCAGTCGTAGGCGTAGAGAGCCTGTCTGACTCTTGGATCGAAACCCTCGATCTGTTTGCCATTCTCATCTGCAAACTCTCTCAAAAAAGCCATAGCGAGAAGCGGAATATCTTCTCTGCGTTCGCGCAATGGAGGCACATGGATGTTGACTACATTCAGGCGATAATATAGGTCTTCTCTAAAGCGGCCTTCGGTGATCTCTCTTTTGAGGTCTCGGTTGGTGGCAGCTATCAATCTAACATCGACTTCTATAGTCTCTTCGCCGCCAACTCTTTCGAATTTTCGCTCTTGAAGAACACGCAGAATCTTGATCTGCACATTCTGATTGATTTCGCCAATTTCATCGAGGAAAAGCGTTCCCCCATCAGCCATTTCGAAGCGTCCTCGTTTTCTGCCGGTCGCACCCGTAAAAGCGCCTTTTTCATGTCCGAAGAGCTCGCTTTCGAGAAGACTCTCGGCGAGAGCAGCGCAGTGCACCTTTATAAAAGGCTTGTCTCTGCGTGGTGATAAGTTGTGAATCGCGTCGGCTACAAGTTCTTTTCCGACGCCCGATTCGCCTGTTATTAATACGCTTGCTTTGGTTGGGGCTACTTTGCGTATGAGGTCGAAAATGCGTTTTATGGAGGGGGCTTTACCAATGATGTAGCTCCGAGCTCGCTGGCTTTCGACTTCTGCCTTTAGCTCGATGTTGGTTCGATAGAGCTCTCTTGTCTCCAGAGCGCGGCGGACAAGATTGATTAGATGATCGGTATTTGGCGGTTTGGCAATGAAATCGAAAGCGCCTTCTCTCATTGCCTCCACGGCCTTGTCGACACTACCATGAGCCGTGAGTATTATCACAGGTATGCCCGGATGTGTGCTAACAATGTACTGCAGAAGATCGAGACCGCTCATCCTTCCCATTTTGTAATCGGTTATGACTACATCGATATCTTCCTTATCGACGATCATCTTTCCCTCTAAGCCATCCTTTGCAGTTTTTACATCGTAGCCTTCCAGGGAAAAAAGCTGGGCGAGTCCTTCGCGTATGTTGATCTCATCATCTACAACCAACAGTGTTGCTCGCATCTATTCCTCCCTCTCCGAGCCTTCAATTTGTAGACCCTCTTCCCAAGGTGGCAGGGATTTCTGCTCAGGTTGAGGTATAGGCAAATGGATTGTAAACGTTGATCCTTTTGATGGCTTGGATTCCACGGTGATTTCGCCATTGTGTTCTTTTATGATCTTGAATGTGATCGTAAGCCCTAGGCCTGTACCGCTTTCCTTTGTAGTAAAATAAGGTTCGAATATCTTGGCAAGGAGTTCTTCAGGAATTCCGATGCCTGTATCGGAAATAGATATTTGAAGTTCGTCGTGCCTTGTCACGGCAGAGATAGTAAGAGTTCCACCATTAGGCATGGCTGCAATAGCGTTCTTGACAATATTGAGCAGAGCCTGCTTGAGATGCTTAGGGTCTATCATAACTTCAGGAAGATTATCTTCGAATTCGCACACGATATTGATATGATGGACAGAGGCCTCATTGCCCATTATTTCAACAACTTCCTTGATAACATCTTCAACACGATTACGAATGAGCGTTATATCCATGGGACGAACGGCAAATAGAAAATCGACTACAATCGAATTGAGTCGATCTATTTCCTGCTCAACTAAAGAAATGTTATGAAAGATAGGCTCTGTTTTTTTGGCGCAATTCTTTTCGAGTATGCGTCGAATAATGCCAAGCTGAATTCGGATCGAGGCAAGGGGATTCTTTATCTCATGCGCGACTCCAGCCGCCAGGGTTGTAAGAGCAGCCAAGCTTTCTGCCCTACGGAGTTGAGCTTCGCGGCGGCGCTTCTCTGTAATGTCCTCGATGTGAATTAGGTTGCCCGCTATTTTTCCTTCCGATACCAGCGCAGATATGCTGATGGATAACAGCCTCGTCCCTCCAGGCCTGCTGATAGAGAGTTCGTGATTCAATATATTCTTTTCGGATGAAAGGGCTTCTTGGATAAAATCAGCCAGATTGTCATCATCGAGCTGTTCCCAAAGTACAACTTCTTGTGCCCATGATACGATTCTTGTGATTTTTTCTGCCGAGCGATTTATAAAGAGCGGTTTGTGGGCTAGATCGCATACGATGATCCCATCGAGCGTAGAATTTAGGGCAGATTCATAGATCGAGTTCTCTGCTAATAGGTTTCTTACTATCTGTTTGAGACCCTCCGGAGGAATACGATCGATTCGCTTAAGAGTGTTTTCATATGCGGCTTTCATACTGCTCTCCAAGTATATCGGCAAATGCTTCAAGCATGAGTTCTGGCGACCGATTCAATGTACGATATTGCATGTTCATCTCCCTCAGCTTGGAAAAGAGGCGATCTACATACATGATAAGAGAAGGGCTCGAGCTTGGATCAGCAGCTATATGCGCCAGATGCTGTGAAACCGCTCTCATGAACACGAGAAATGAATTAGCGAATCTAGAATTCTTGGCACCAAAGGCATTCGTTTTGTCTGACACTTGGCGAAGAATCGATAGAGCGGAGACATTCTCACATTGCGCCATGGAGGCAAGTTCAATAGCATATTTTCCACTCAATCCAGGATTCTCTTTCATGGTTTTTCCAAGCAAAGCACCTATAAATAAGGCTGCATCTCGGGTGGCGACCTTAGGTGGATAAGGGCTCTTATTCTGAAAGAATTCACTTATGCTGTTAATGTTTTGCAGGTCTTCATCTACATGAAATAGACGAGAGATGATTTCGCGCGCTTGATCACCCGTTCGAGAGTCAAACGATATGAGCCTTGATCTTGAAAGAATGGTTGCAATGACAGCAGCGCGGCGAGATGAAGTCAGAATAAAACGAACTGTCTCTGGAGGCTCTTCTAGAATCTTGAGCATTGCGTTTCGCGCACTTTCATTAGCGGCATCGGCATTTTGAATTATGATCATTTTGGTTTTTGCAGATGGCGCAAGCACTGCCCATGAAATCATGTTTCTGATCATAAAAACTGGAATACCATCTGGTACCAGAGATTCTAGTCCAGCTGCCGCATTTATGGCATTTTCTACCGCTACAGTCAGGGCGTGATTTTTTTTCTTCAACACAAGTTCAGAAATCTCTTGTATCAGCTCCTCGCAGGTTTCTATGGATGGTATAGCCTTTGATAGTCTTGCTTCTTCTCCCTGCCAAAGAACTGAATCAAAGCGTTTTAGGAGTTTCCTTATCGAGCGCACAAAGGCATAATATGAAGTCAGGCCAGGCTTGCCGATCAGATATTCTCCTGTAACGATGGTTTCCTGGGCGAATTCTCTAGGCCCAAAGAGCAAAAGGTCGGGATGCATAAGGTTTCTATGACAACGACATTGTGTACATTCGCAATTCCATTCCGCTTCTTTTTCGCAAGAAAGAACACGAGCGCATTCAAGGGCTGCTGTCAGCTTTCCGGATCCGGCAGGACCAACAAAGAGAAGGGCGGGTGGCACCTTCTTTTCCTTTGCCAGCGAAACAAGCTGTTCTAAAGCATGTTCTTGAAAAAGCAGGTTCTCAAACATGATCATTTGCCTTTGGGCTTCTGCTTAAGGATTGGCATATCCATATCCTTTAGCATTGGGCTCAGAGTTCCACCTATGGCGGGTTCGACGATTGGTCCCAAAAGTTTTACATAGAGCGAATTGGAGAGTATTGCCTTTGCGTCTACAATAGGCTGTATCTCCAGAATAACAATAAAGAGACCCACAACAATAAAACCTTCCGCAACACCCAGAATAAGGCCTAGGATTCTATCGAGTATGTCAAGGTTGGATGCCTCGAGCCCTTGGCGAAGCATGCGCTCTATGATCTTCATGAGAAGAAACCCTGCTATGAAGCAAAGAACAAAGGCGATGATATACTGAGCTTGATAAGGAAGTTTGTCGGCGTTGATCTTCGGCAATATCTGCAGGATGACAGTGTTTGAAAGCAATAAGCCAGCAAGGATTCCCAATGCGATGGAAGCTACAGATAGAATCTCATGGATAAAGCCTCTAACAAAGCAACGTGCTGCGAGTATTATTACAATCCCGCTAAAAACCCAGTCTATTGTACTCATGCAGATTCCTTTGCCCATTCTGCCATCTTTGTTAGAAGGAGCTGAGCTATATATTCCGCTGATAATATTGGATTTTGGCTAGGACCATCTGTAATTTCAGGAATATGGGGGGTTTTGACAATGTGCACTAAGTTGCGGCATGCCTCTTCTGCCATGGCATAATTCTTGATATTCAGATATTTTTTGACTGCATCGACAAATAAATCCGATGAAATATTGGGCTTCAGCAGAACAGTCGCTATGCCTGAATGTTCAGCAAGAGCTGCATTTTCCACTTGGTCGCCCCGAGTACCAGATCCAGATAAAGGAATGAGGATCATAGGCTTGCCAAGCGATGCTGCCTCCCATATCGTGCCTGCACCAGCCCTTCCTGCAATCATGCTCGAAGCCGCATAGATGTCTGCGATTTCAGAACCTATGTATGGAAAAGGACGGTATGCTCTGCGCACGGCTGGATCATCCGGAACTCTCGCCTTGACTTCATCGAAATTAGCCCTACCTGTTTGGTGTACTATTTGAACCAAAGGTACAAGCAGATTGAGCGAGGAAAGTACGATATCGTTTACCTCTTGTGCTCCCTGGCTTCCACCTAGCACAAATAATACGGGCTTTTCAGCTACAAATTCGAGCATTGATAGTCCGCGCTGTCGATCTCCATTCAAGATATCAGGACGTACTGGATTTCCGGCTCTTATGATCTTGGTTCTGAGACTCTCAGGAAAGTATTGAGCCGTCACCTCCCAGCTTGTCAGGATAAGCGACGCTTTCTTGCTGTTGAGTCGGGTTGCCAGCCCAGGTGATGCATCTGATTCATGGGTAATTACGGGGATACCCAGGGAGGATGCAGCCCAGCAAGGAGGAACGCTCACATAGCCTCCTTTGGAAAATAGGATCGATGGACCGATATCTTTTAGAAGAGCCCGCGCTCTGAAATAAGCCGAGGCAACCCTGCCCAGATCAGAGATATTGCGAAGCGAGAGCTCTCTACGAAATTTTCCCGAAGGAATCGCATGATACTCTATACCTTGTCCGGTAACAATGCTGCGATCTAATTCTTTTTCGGAGCCTATCCATGCAATTCTTCCCTTAAACCCAAGGCGGCGCAATTCTTCTATAACCGCCAAGCCAGGGTATATATGACCTCCTGTTCCTCCACCCGTAAAAGCGATGCAGTCATTCTCAAGTTCATCCTTCTCCTGAAGCTCCGTTTCATAAATAGACTGCATTTTACCTTCTCCCATTGGTCATTGATTCCCATTATCCAACTGACTCAATCACCATTATTCTCGACAGCTCTCAAAGCAGAAGCAATGAAAGCATCTAATAGTTCATCATCAGTGGATTCACCTTTGGTGATTGAGCTCAAGGCCTTTTTTGCAAGGATTTTTCCTAGTTGTACACCCTCCTGATCGAAACTATTGAGATTCCACACAAAACCCTGAAACATAACCTTATTCTCGAAATGGGAATAAAGAGCGCCAAGCTGCCTTGGGCCGAGTTCTCTAGCCAATAGAAGTGTCGAGGGACGGTTCCCTGAGAAAGTTTTGCTTGGATTTTCATCCTTTTTGCCGATGGCAAATGCAAGGATTTGAGCAATGAGGTTGGCCAAGAGTTTTTGACGCGAACTCGAACCCTCAGAAATCATATCTGGCGAAAGTTGATTTCTGAGAAAACCTATGAATTGGAGAGGAATAATATCCGATCCCTGATGCAGAAGCTGGTAGAAAGAATGTTGGCCATTTGTGCCAGGTTCTCCAAATACTAAAGGCCCGGTTGAGTAAGAAATAGGATGACCTTCCCGATTTACTGATTTGCCGTTGGACTCCATGTCGAGCTGTTGAAGGTGGGCGGGGAAGCGAGAGAGGGATTCGGAATAAGGCAAAACAGCCGTGGCTGGCCAACCCAGTATATTTCTTTCATATATGCCGATCAAAGCATCCATGAGTACTGGATTCTTTCTCAAGGAAGGTTCAAAGGCTAATCTATCAGCTTCATTTGCTCCTTCTAAAAACTCTTCAAAGGTTTCAGGGCCATAGGCAATCGAAATGATCACCCCTCCTACCGCGCTCGATGTCGAATACCGTCCGCCTATGAAATCGTCTATATAGAAGCTATCAAGATAATGGGGGTTATGAGCTAAGGGACTCGAAGTGCTTGTCACAGCCACCATATGCTTATCCGGATTAAGTCCGGCCTTCTGCAACCTATCGCGCACAATTGTTTCGTTGGCCAGCGTTTCCTGAGTGGTTCCACTCTTCGAGACGAGTATAAACAGACTCTCTGAGAGATCTATGTTTGCTAGCACATAATCAGCATCGTCTGGATCTACATTCGAAATAAACCACGGTCTGAGCCTAGCCCGTCCTGCTGCAACTGCCCAGCGAGAAAGGGCTAGGCTCGCGGCTCTTGGACCTAGATCTGATCCTCCTATGCCGATCTGTACAATTTGCGTAAAAGCCTTGCCTGTAGTGCCGAGGATTTCGCCTTCTCGAATCTTATGTGCAAAATCGTAGAATCGATGCTTTTCTTCTCGATAGAAAACCTCCATATCCTGGCCATTCCAGATAACAGGCTTGCCCAGGCGTCCTCGAACCAAGTGATGGAGCACCATCCTTTTTTCGCCTGTGTTCATAATCGCACCTTCTGTCAGTATGCGATACTTTTCTATGAGCTGTTGTTCCCTGGTCAGTGCTTCGAGCCAGTCTATGACCGAATCGTCTACTGGCGCAAAAGCATAGCAGTAGCAAAAACCTGCGGCGTGAGGGATCCACCAGTCCGATATTCGCTTTTGGTCAAGAGATTTGTGCAATACGACGGCCGGAATCTTCTTTAGGGCTTCAAAGGCCTGGCATGTATCAAGGTTTTTGAAAACAACCATAATGACCCCTCGATTCAAAGTCTTTCTTGTTGAAGTGTTTCTTTCTCATACATGATATTGCTAATAGCGATACACTTCAAGCTCATACAAGGCTGTTGCGAGCAAGTCTGCTCAGAGCTTTGCCTTTTTGGCTAAGTAGAATCCTGTTCTTCCGGGTTCCCTTTTTCGGTGCATAGAGGATATCCAGTAAGAATAGTGCATTGATCAATTCTTCTCTTTCTATCTTTAGCCATCCATATAGACAGCCGGCATATTCCCCTTTTCCTTTTCCATGAGGCCCCAGCGCATCGACTAGTTCTTGGGAAGTAAAAACTCCATGGTGTGAGTCACAGAAAGAAATAGCCTCAATAAACCCTTCTGCTCTTGACAAGAATTTCCATTCCGGAAGGATATCTGAGGCATCTGAATTGAATTGCGTTCTCTGAGTATGTGATCCTTCGATACAATTATCGCATCTCCCGCATTCTGGAGTTTTTTCTTCACCCAAGAGATGAAGCAGAAACTCTCGTCGGCATGAACTCAAAGTGGGATAGGGCAAAAAACAAGCTTTTCGAATCGACTGTATGTCTTGGATGTTCTTATCCTTCAGGTTTTCTCTGTAATATCGCACCGCAAGATCATCTATGAGCACAGCTAGAGCATTCTTTCCGTCACGGCCTCCACGACCGGCTTCCTGAATATATGCTTCAGCACTTTCTGGCAGCGAGCTGTGAACAACAGTCCTGATGTTTTTCTTATCCATGCCCATGCCATAGGCATTTGTGGAGACCAAGATTGCGTCGTCTGAGTCTTGAAACCATTTTTCAATATTGCAGCGTTCGGCTCGATCGAGGCCAGCGTGATAAAAGCGCGCTTGAGAAAATCCAGAAGCTTTGAGCAGCTCGGCTTTTAGTCTTGTTCCCGGACGTGAACGATCGAAAATAATAGCCGGTTTTTTACAGCACAAAAGGGTCTGACGGAGAGTCCTGGTAACAGAAAGTGTATGCACAACCGCATAGAGAATGTTGGAACGATCTGCCTCTGAATCTACTAATCGATAATCCTTATCCATGAAGAGTCTCTTCTCGATCGAGTGCACGATATGAGGGCCGGCTGTTGCAGTAAAAGCACTCAAAATCCCAGGCGAAATTGCCTCAACAGTCTCACCGAGAGCAAGGTAGGAAGGCCTAAAACTCTCTCCCCACTCGCTTATACAGTGGGCTTCATCGACTACGAAGTGAGCAATTTTGAATCGATTCAAGAATCGCCGCAGCTTTGGTGCGCTTAAGATCTCAGGATTTGCAACGACCATATTAGCTTTTCCCGAAGAGACCAGCTTTTCCTCTTCATTCCATTCTTCTTGGCTAAGGCCTCCGCGAAAAAGAGCGCAGGAAATATTGGCCTCATCGAGTCGGCGCTTTTGGTCATTCATAAGAGCAAGAAGAGGATAGACAACTATAGTCAGTCCATCCAAAAGCAGCGAGGGTAGTTGAAAGCAGACTGATTTGCCAAATCCAGTCGGAAATAGGATAAGCTGACGATAGGTTTCCTGTCTTTCTTGGAATTCATTTTCTTTATTCAGGTTTGAGACTGCGTCATCGTCTATAGGATCCGAACTTAGATTTCTGGTCAACATCGCGGAGCCTTTAGTCTCATCCAATATATTCGCAATCACAAAGCGCTGGAGAGGCGTCAAATGTGGGATATGAAATCTATCGCGCCCTAGAATTCCAATAGGGTCTTCAGATTCAGAAACGAGATCCGGTTTGAACATTTTTAGCTTTCAACTATTAGACGCTCTATTCAACGCCTTTGCTTCAATAAAGCGGATAATCCTATCTTTGGGCAGATATCGTCAATGGGACAGTGCTTTTTTTGCTCTGTACAGGCTGGCTTGCGTGCAGTACAAGTGAACTTACCGTGCCTATTCACAGCATACGAGAATTCTGTATGCTTTTCTGGCGGAAGGTTCGCTCGAATGATGGATTCGATAAGAGTCGCTTCTTTCTTTGCAGATACCCCTAGCCTAAAGAGCACTCTAAGCACATGTGTATCCACAATGATACCAGGCTTTTCATAACAGGCTGCTATAAGCAGATTTGCAGATTTTCTTCCTACGCCAGGTAGTTCAATCATTTCTTCGAAATTAGATGGAATTTGCCCGTTGAATCGCCCTTGGAGCACCTTTGCGGTCTCGATTATATGCTTTGCTTTCACATGATAAAAGCCCAGAGGGTAAATGATATTTTCTACCTCATGTATATCTGCGGCAGCAAGGCTCTCGGAATTCGGAAAGCGATGAAAAAGCTCTTTCGTTACAATATTGACCTGATCATCCGTGGTCTGAGCACTGAGAATCACGGATATAAGAAGCTCAAAGCAATTGTTATAATGCAAAAGAGGGCGAGTGTCAGGCCATATCGGAACAAGACGAATGTATAATTCTTCTAGCAACTGAGGAAGGGGAATAGATTCATTTATTTCTTTTAGGGATATTTCCAGTTCATTGCTCATTACTCTCTCCTGGCGCAAACTTGACCTTTCTCAATTCACCATATAGTATATGGCGGCTCTATTTAATAGCAATAAGAGGGAGGACTCGTGAATCCATCTATTCTGAAAGGAAGATCGCTCCTCACATGGATCGATTATACACCGGAAGAAATAAGGTATTTTTTGAGTTTATCGAAAAAAGTCAAGGAAGAAGCGAAAAAAGGCATGCATAAGCAGCGTTTTAGGGGAAAGACTATGGCTCTCCTTTTTGAGAAACGCTCTACACGCACTCGTTGCGCATTCGAGACAGCCTTTGGAGAAGAAGGCGGGCATCCCGTCTTTCTCTCTAATCAGGACATTCAGCTTGGAGCCAAGGAATCTATCGAAGATACGGCTCGCGTGCTTGGCCGCATGTTTGATGCCATAGAGTTTCGTGGCTATAAACAAGAATATGTCGAGATTCTTGCTAAATACTCAGGTGTGCCCGTTTATAACGGCCTGACAGATTTATTTCATCCGACACAAGCTCTTGCCGATGTCTTGACTATCGAGGAGAATTTAGGCAATTGCGCCGGAAAGCGTCTCTGTTTTATCGGTGACGGACGCAACAACGTAGCTCGCTCGCTGATGGTAATCAGCGCAAAACTGGGCATGCATTTCACCATTGTATCGCCACGCGAGCTCTGGCCTGATAATGAGCTAAAGAACCTCTGCGAGGGCTTTGCTAAGACATCGGGTTCTACCATAATAATCACGGATGAGATAGAGAGTGGGGTCAATGGGGCTGATGCTATATATACTGATGTCTGGGTTTCAATGGGGGAAGAAGCCCTCAAAGCCGAAAGAATCAGAATGCTCTCCCCATATCAGGTAAATGCTGAACTTATGGCAAAGACCGGAAATAAGGCCTGCATATTCTTGCATTGTCTACCGGCAGTGAAAGGGGAGGAAGTGACATTCGATGTCATCGAAGGGCCTCAATCAAAGGTGTTCGAAGAGGCAGAGAATAGAAAACACACCATAAAGGCCATAATCCTTGCTACGCTGTAGCATCTGGGATGTGAATCAATAATATCTGCTATGAGACAAGTTCCAAAGATACTTATAGACTTCATAAATCATCACGATTGTTTTTATATACTGGGTCATCGCGAACCTGATGGCGACTGTATCGGTTCCCAACTGGCACTTGCTTCTATGCTCCAGAGCATGGGAAAGCGCGTTCATGTTCTGTCTTCCGGGCCATTCAATAGGATCGAAATACTCCGGTTTGAGGCGCGCTTCAAAAGCGAGGTCCCAAGCGAAAGGGATTTTGAGAGAACGGCTGCAATTGTGCTGGATTGCTCATCGATGGAAAGAATAGGAAGTGTCGCCGAGAGGATGCCCAATATTCCCGCTTCATTCATTGATCATCATTCGACATCGAGTGCTCCGGGCCCATATGATTGGTTGGACGAATCGGCTTCGGCCGTATCGGCTATGATTTTGCTTCTTATGGAGGCAATGGGTCATAGCCCGACCAGAGAAGAAGCAGAGCTACTTTTTTTTGGCTTATGCACAGATACAGGCTTTTTTCGACATTTAGATGAACATGGAAGTGAGAGCCTTAAAATAGCCGCAAGGCTCGTAGAAGCCGGCGTTTCACCTAAGCGTGTGTATATGGCAATCAATGGCGGAAGGACTCTGGCTTCTCGGCGCATGCTTGGTGAGCTTCTGCTTCGTATTCAGCCATACTACGAAGGCAGACTTCTAGTTTCTTGGGTTACCATAGAAGATCAACAGAGATATGGCATGTCCAGCAGAGACTCCGATTTGCTATATCAGCTAATGATGGGCATAGTCGACTGCGAGGTCTGTTTTGTAGTCAAACAAGAGACCGAGGAAATGTGTACCGTTGGTCTTAGGTCTAAGAATTCCATCAATGTTGCTAGAATTGCCGAACAGTATGGAGGTGGTGGGCATCGGCTTGCCGCTGGCCTTTCTATCAATGGCAAGGTGGATGAGGTCGTCCACACGCTAGTCAGAGTATTTGGGGACGTTTTCAGAGACGAAGAAATCGAAAAATAGAGACTGAATTGCGTGAAGGCAGGATAGACAACCTGCTTGTGCCGAAATAAGCATAATTAAGCGCTCATTGCTAATTGTCCTTTTTCAGGGAAAGTGTATTCTTTCCAATGAGAAGGACGGGGAAATACCCTGCGCAAGCGCCCTTTGTATGAAAAGGCAAGTCCTTTGCCTGAGAAGGCAATATCATCAAATTTAACTATTATTTTCGTCAGTCAATAGTATTACCGAGTTTTTGCCTTCTATAAATGAGTACTGCGCAGCAATAATCAAGAACTTGCTTTCCATCCCATATTTCAAGCTTGATTTGTTTTCAATCGAGTTTTGTAATATCAAATAATTCCTGATTAAATAGTAAAATAAAAATTGCTCTTTCATCTATGCTTAGTTTTCAAATTTGGCACATTGTTTGCTGATTAGAATCGGAGGCTCAAGAATGGATTCTCAAACCTACCTCGATCTTGTCCGCAAGATGTATGAACATCCAAAGCGCTATGGCTTTTTCACAAAGGATGAAATATCCGATGCGCTCAATAATTATCGCAACCGCATTGAGCTTATACTTGAACGGGCTGAAAATGAAAGCAGAACAAAAGATGCATATCTGCTGAGCAGTATGCGATATGTCGCAAAGAGTGTACATCGTCAAAATTATAATCTCAGTCTTTGTGAAACTGCTTATATATATTCCAATTTCACAGAAGAACTCGCAATTGAATCTCCGGTTGAACCGTGGACATATTATGAAACAATAAATGATGCAACCACAGAGAAAGGAATTTTAAATCTTCCTCCCAAAGTAATTCTGGATAAATTGAGCCCTGCTCACAAGAGACTGCTTTTTCTAACAATGAAATGCGCTTGGGAGATAGATGAGGAACTCTTGAGCAGATGCAGTCTTTCTCTGGGTATACCCAGAGAATACCTTTTCAATCTAATCGAATTGACAAAAAGAAGAACCGAGAGAGGCTGGAATAAAGCAGAGCAAATGAATATCAAATTGCATGCACTATGGATTCGCCTCCGCGTGTTGGAATTCAGACTCGAGACCTGCCTTCTTAATGAAGAGAAAGAATATATTCTATGCTCTCTAAAACGATGTCGAGAGCGCTATGCCAGGCTTTTGGAAAAGCGCTGCCATCGCAGATCGGCTGTCTCCAATGAATCAATTTCGCAAATACTCGGGGTTCCGAAGGGTAGCATTGACTCAGGACTTTTTTATCTCAGAAAACATGTCGATTCAGGCAGGAGTCTTGAAGATTATAGAAAACTAGGCTAAAAAAACCCTATGAGATTTGTCGTCGCCACAAACAACTTGCATAAGATCGTTGAACTTAAGCCCCTGTTTCCATGCCACGAGCTACTAATGCCTTCAGATCTGGGAATCAATGAATTCTGCCCCGAAGAAAATGGGAAGACATTTTTTGAAAATGCTTATATTAAAGCAAGAAGCCTTTATGAGCTATTAGGAATACCATCTATGGCCGATGATTCAGGGCTCTGCGTTGAAGCCCTGGGCGGAAAGCCCGGCATAGGATCCGCCAGGTATGGTTCTAATGGCAAAGAGCTTCTTGCAGCTTCAGAGAAGAATAGCCTTTTGCTCTCCGAACTTGCGGGTGTTTCCAATAGGAACTGTGCTTTTGTTTGTTGTCTTGTTTTCTATTATGGAAAGCAGCGTTTTATGTGTGTCCAGGAGACTCTAGAAGGCGAAATTGCCGGAAGTCCAAGCGGGAAGGGCGGTTTTGGTTATGATCCGATTGTCTACCTTCCGCAGTATGGAAAGACAGTCGCAGAACTATCCGCTGATGAAAAGAATAGAATTTCGCATAGAGGCAAGGCGGCGCAAAGAATGGCAACGATGTTAGCTACCCTCAGCCTTGGCTGTAGAGACTGAGAAAGCTCGCTCTTAGCTTTGAAAATAAAAAAGGCCGCCTTTTTTCGATGGCAGCCTTTATGCATCTGAGTCTCAAGCTATTATTTGTTTTCGTTAGTCTTTATCCCATATTTCTTGTTAAAGCGCTCGATGCGCCCCGCAGTGTCGACAAGTTTCTGTTTGCCGGTAAAGAATGGATGACAGGCAGAACAGATTTCAACTTGTATGTTCTTAGCTGTAGAACGGGTCTCGATTACATTCCCACATGCGCAAGTTATTGTTGTGATATCATATTTTGGATGTATTCCCTTTTTCATTTATTCCTCCATAGAGCCCTGGTAAAACTACTGTAAGAAGATCAGCCAGATATGGCGATTCAATATATAAAATCAATCAACTCTAGTCAATACGACGTAAGGCTATTCCATACTCGAATAAGGCGTGTTCATCGATTTAAGAAATGCGTCGTTGTTCTTTGTCTTAGTCATGCGATCGATGAGCAGTTCGATTATTTCAGCATCATCCATCGGATTTATTACTTTACGCAGAACCCAGATCTTTTGAAGCTCTTCTTCGGAGATCAGGAGCTCTTCTTTTCTTGTTCCAGATTTTTTAATGTTAATAGCAGGGTAGAGACGTCGATCAGACAAGCGTCTATCGAGGTTGATCTCCATGTTTCCTGTTCCCTTGAACTCTTCAAAGATTACTTCGTCCATTCTAGAACCGGTATCGATAAGGGCGGTGGCTATGATAGTCAGCGAACCGCCTTGTTCTATATTTCGTGCTGCTCCGAAGAATCTCTTGGGCTTGTGTAGAGCATTCGAATCGACACCACCAGACAGTATCTTGCCTGAAGTGGGGACAGTTTGGTTATAGGCTCGTGCTAGCCTTGTAATCGAATCGAGCAAAATTACTACGTCTCTTTTGTGTTCAACAAGACGCTTGGCCTTCTCCAGCACCATCTCAGCTACTTGAACATGGCGGGTAGCTTGTTCATCGAAGGTGGAAGAGATTACTTCAGCCTTTACGGTTCGTTCCATATCTGTGACCTCTTCTGGCCGCTCGTCGATAAGGAGGACAATGAGATAGACTTCAGGATGGTTGGCCGTTATAGCATTGGCTATCTTTTGCAAAAGAATGGTCTTTCCTGTACGAGGCGGAGATACGATGAGGCTTCGCTGTCCCTTTCCTATTGGACAAAAAAGATTGATGATTCTAGTAGAGATTTCTTCGGTGCTGGTTTCCAGATCCAATTTTTCCGTGGGGTAGAGAGGGGTAAGATTCTCAAAGGGAATTCTATTTTGAGCCACCGATGGATCATCGAAGTTGATCTGTTCGATACGGAGCATGGCAAAAAACCGCTCGCCTTCCTTAGGGCTCCTGATCTGACCATAGACAGTGTCGCCAGTCTTTAAGTTAAAGAGCCTGATTTGCGAAGGAGAAATGTAAATGTCATCTGTGCCAGGCAAATAAGAGTTTTGAGGAGAGCGCAAGAATCCATAGCCATCGGGGAGAATTTCAAGCGAACCATAGGCATATATTATGCCGCCGTGCTCGGTATGGCCTTTCAGAATATTAAAAATGAGTTCTTGTTTTTTTAGTGTGATGAGCAAATCATGATTTATACCGTATTTGGCCCCTAATTCTCTCAACTCGATTATACCCATCTTTGAAAGATCATTGATCAATAAGCGAGCTCTGGATTCTACTCTCTGTTCTGTACGGTTTTCTGGCTCCGGCTTGGGCAACTCCGACAGTCTCTGATTTTGATGTTCATCGAGCGGCATAGCTGCAACAACGAATCCATTGGGTTGTTCTTCGATTACTTCGGAAGTTGTTGTCGATTCAGGTACTTGAGTTTCCTCCAGGAGGCCTGTTTTTTGAGTGGGCTTCTTCTTTAAACGGATTTTAGCAACTGGCTTTCGGGTTTTTTGTTGCTGATTCTTTACAGGTGCGGCGACATGTACATTGTTCAATGACCTTTGTATGTCTTGAACGAGATCTTCAGTCTGTTCTTCGAAAAGTGACTCGTTTTTTAAGACGGGTTGCTCTTCGGGCTGACTCTGATTCATGGCTATTTCCTCTCTTGGCTCCGCGGAATTATTCTCATCGTTATTCGAAGATGTTGTCTGGGATGAATCTATCTTCTTTCTATTGTGAATTGCCATCGAGAATCTCCCTGATTTTAAACGATCAAAACGGTGCCAATCATCTCTATGGCTCCCCGTCTACTTTATATGGATTCTTGAGCGGCGCATTGAGTCAAATCGAAAGGTATGCTTTTTGGAGCAAATGCGGCATTTTGCGCCGCAAATATGCGATAGACAATTTCAATATAGTGTGACAATGGAGCGATGTCAATGTCCTCTATCTACTATCGGGCTATTATGATCTGGATAAAACCCAGCCATCTCGATTTTGCCTTCAAATTGCGAACCTTCAATAATATGGAGGCATGCCACTTTAATATCGCTCGAAACATTAGCATTAGGAAGAATTATTATTTCTTCAGAAACGCTCATAGATCCTTTAAATTGTCCGGCAATAACAACTTGATGGGCTTTTAATAGATCAGCTTCTATTATGGCATTCTTGGAAATCTTAATGAAGGTTCCTTCTATTGAACCATGAAAAGCACAATGCAAGTCAAGGGGCTGATTAGAACGTAGAATTCCATTCAGTTTTAACGCAGGCCCGATATGCGTTGCGTACGGTTCCGAAGGTTCCAAATTTGACTTTTTCATGATAGACATAGAAGGCTACCATCATTAACAATATCCCTATTTAGCAAAAATGGACAGCAATTAAACTCTCTTTCTGAATGATTTAGGGATACGCTCGATATCCATTTCCCATGCGGCTCTTTTGAGCTCTCTGCCGGGCCTAAAGGTGGCTACGCCGTGATCTGTTACAGAGACGATTTCGCCTGTCTTTGGATTTCTAGCCTTTGATCTGCCTTTTCTGAGTTTTACCTCGAAAGTGCCAAAACCTCTCAGTTCGACTATCTTGCCATCAAGAATTGCGCCTTTTATCTCAGCAAATAAACCGTCGATAAGCTCATGGATTTCTTTTCTTGTAGTGCGGCTTGTCGACGACAATGAATCATACAGCGCATCTATCAATTCAGCTTTTGTCAATTTTTCGGCCATATCGTTCTCTGCTCCTTCCTGAAGGTACTATACTCTCTGATTTATTGATCTATCTTGTTTACAAGTCGCTGCATACGGGATTTTTTCCTGGCTGCAGTGTTCTTCTTTATTATTCCCTTTCTGGCTGCTGAATCAATCCGCTTGATCATCTCTGATAGAGCCTGTTTTGCCGCTTCAGTATCTTTCTTTTCTGACGCCATTACCACTTTTTTGGCTGCGGATTTTATAGAAGTCTTTGTACTTTTATTAGCAAGCCTGCGCTTTTCATTTTGCCTCTGGCGCTTTTCTGCAGACAAGTTAGTTGTACTCAATGGAAATCCTCCGGATAGCATTGCTTAATACAAATCTTGGGTTGATCAAAATTCTGTGCTAAAGCTAGCAGATACCTAGCATCAATGTCAATACTTTTTTGAAGGAATTGCATTCCTAGGCAAAATAGGATAAAGATTTAGGATAATGCTAATCAATGGTATCGTAGTCTTGATCATAGTCTCCATGTTGCTTCTCCTGGAGTATATTCTTGCGCTGAGGTGTCTATTTGCAGATAGATATGAGCGCTTTCATCTTTGTGCTAAGTATGAGCAAATTGGTGCAAAGATTATCCTTGGGTTATTCAGGGTCTTCCGTGGATTCAGGATTAGGGTGCATAATCCCGAGCGGCTTGAAATTCCTCTTCGATGTCTCGTAATTTCGAATCACCAGAGTCTACTGGATATCTTGGTGCTCATAGCTTTCTTAGGAATTGAACGAAAGCCTCGCTTTGTCGCCAAGAAGGAGCTTCAATATGGTATTCCCTTTGTGAGCTTTACGTTGAGAAAAGGAGGGCATTGCCTGATAAAGAGAAAAGGAGCTCCTCTTGATGCAATGCGAGAAGTGTCAAAAATGGCAAAGATATGCGCAAAGGAGGGTGCTTGCCCTGTGATTTTTCCTGAGGGAACAAGGTCTAGAAATGGACATGTAGGAGAATTTCACACCGCAGGTGTCAGAAAATTGCTTGAGTCTGGTGGAAGACTCTCTGTTGCCGCTATAGCTCTGGAAGGCGGCTGGCGAGTAGCAAATGCTATGGATTTTCTTAAGTTATTTGGCAAAACTCCTTATATTGTCGAAATAGTCAAGATATACGAAGCTCCACGCAATAAATATGATATCGAAAACATGCTCATCGATGCGCGACGTTTGATCGAAGAACGAATCCTTGAGCTTCGGCGGCTACAATAATGCATCTTCGAATAACATTCTGCAGGACAATGCATATAAATAAAAAGCCCCGGCAATATGCTGGGGCCTTTTATCTTCTTTTCGGATCATTTAAAGATCACTTGAAGTCGCTTGGGCGTCTCTCAACTCTTTTGCATTTTTCGCATTCAGCTATAGTTCTGACCTTACTGTTTTCAAAGATGGTTTTCATCTTTATTTCACCGCCGCAAGAACAATAGAAGCGTTGAGTTGAAGAGCCTGTGCGAGCATTTTTAGAAACTTGTGCCATAACGACTCCTTTTCTCAAAAACCGGAGTAACAATATAGAAATAAGTATAAAAAGTCAATTCATGATAAAAAATGCCGCCGGATAAGGAGGGATATCCGACGGCTAATACAATGGAGGCTGCATGAAGAAGCTACATCAACTTGCTCTTCATTTATTATAATACGAAATCATTCCAAAAGTTACAATTTTGCAATAAAATTCTCTACTTTTTTTGAAATCGATCCAAAGATTCTGCAAGCATGCTCGAAAGAGCTATTTCGATTTCGTTTTATCTCGTTCTTAAAGCTCTCTGCAGCTTCGTCTATAGCAACATAGCCGCCCGATTTGCGTTTGAGTTCATCCCAGTGAGCAACAAGAAAAAGGTATAAATCAGATACAGTCCTTCCAGGAAATAGCGATAGAATATTCTCTGCTTCAATAGATTGAGATATTGGCTGGTAGACATTATCATGCCAAGAATATAGAGCAATATGAAAAGGGATTTCTTCAGGTAGATGTTGATTCAAGAAGTATTTGTGTACAAGGACGTGTTCTTTTATACTATCGAACCTACCAGGTTCGCTAAAGTTAAGATCATCCGCCCCGACAATATTTGGATAATTGGTCTCCCTGTAGAATTGTTTTTTTTCATATTCGATAACAGCTTTCTTTATATCTTCGATCGTCATTTCTGGATCGAGTTGAATCTCCGAATGAAGCGATATTACCTCGGCATCTATGAACTCCTGTTTCTTAGCTCTAGCGACCGATACTCTATGATTGCCATCGCGGACAAAGAAGACTCCACCCATTTCATACAATACCACAGGAGGAAGGCTCACATCCTTATATTGCAATTCATCGATAGTTGTCCAACGAGCTTTTAGATGCTCTTTCTTTGGGAAAAAGAAACGATTGAAGTCTCTATAGCGTCCCTCGCTTCCAACGATTCTATCGATAGGGACAGCAGTAACCCCTCTATATGTCTCAGTTCTGGGCTTGAGCAACTCCTTAGCTTGATCGAAGGGCATTAAATCGGACATTGAAGGCCTTAGCATTCCGAATATTGATGCGCTAATAGCCTTACTTCTCGCCTTATAGAAATCTGATTCGGCAAGGGCGTGGAGATCATCGGCCATTTTTATCCTCCCTTGGCAGAGTTATGACTCGATGCCCGTACACATTGACAACAGAGGTATCATAATAATCGATTTCGCGGAGCGCTTGCATGTCATATACGTGCACATGTCCATGAACGAAATAATAAGGCTTGGCAAGTCGAATAAGCCATCGATAAGCAGAGAATCCCTTATGGGCGGGATCTCCACCATCGTGAATACCGCGCGGAGGAGAATGTGCAAGAATGATGTCTACTGATCTTCCCCATAGCAGGCGTCTCAACAATAGCCTTGGGAGCATCAATATTATACGAAATGTCATCCATGCATCGGTATATTGATTCTGACCTTTGTTGTAACGAATCGAACCTGGCAGGCCAAGAATGGATATACCACTTTCTTTCTCTATTCTAAAGCTGATTTGACCAAAATTCGCTGTCTGATTCCTTGGGTAATGAATGCCAGCATTCTCAATATCCTGTTTAGATTTATCATGATTTCCTGCTACAGAGATTAGCGGCTTGTTCAGCATGCTTGCTATATATTCGAGATAGCCATCGGGCAGATCTCCAGCCGACAATATCAGATCGACATCCGAAAAGCGTTCGCAGATCTGCACACTATAGACAAGTAGATCCACTTCGTCCGCGACACATAATATTCGGACCGGTCTTATCATCCGATAGTTCTCCCAAACATTGAATAGAGCTGCTGTCTTGGAAATGCAAGATATATTGGACGTCCATGAGGACAGCGAGGCTCTGGCAATTCCAGAGATTCTTGAATAAGCTTTAGGGCTGAGATTTGATCCATTCTGTCTCCGTCTTTTATCGCTGCCTTGCATGCCAGGCTTGCAATAAGAGCATCTATGGGGGAGGTTTCAAAGCACGGCTGAGAAAGCCATTCAACAAGCGCTTCGAGAGCCTCCGAAGCCGCAATGGCTGGAACAGCTTCAACAATCCAGGTATTCTTGTCTCTTGTTATTCCATAACCAACAAATTCCAGATTATCTTTTGATTCTTCCAAGTAATGCTCATTCTCATAAGGTTCCAGCAGATAAGGAACAAGGAGCAACTGACTCTCTCCTCTAGTTGATTTGATTTTGTTGTATAGAATTCGCTCATGGGCTGCATGCTGATCTAGTATAAAGAGCGCATCGGATAGCTCAAAGATTAGAAATGGTCCTGGCCCTTTTCCTATGTATCGAAGGGTGGATAGATTATCGTCTTTTATTCTGTGCCAGAAATCATCTGGAAGCTGTGTGGAGTCTCGACGGACAAAGTATGAATTAGATGAACAATTTGTGAATTCTCTTCCCATTTCCCTGTCATATTTCGTTGAATGCAAAACCTGCGGTTGATCCGCTAAGCCCGGCGCGATTTGTTTTTCTTTAGTTGAAAAAACAAACTCTTTGAATTCGGGGTAAATTGCCGTTTCAAAAGCCTGAGTCATGCCTCCATATCTATGAACTAATTCGTGAGATAAGAGTTCATGAAGTACGGTCCTTAATTCCGCCAGCTTTTTTAGACGGACCTCCTTCTTAGCTGGATGTATGTTAAAATCTGCAAGCGAAGGATCTATTTCAATAAAAAGAAAGGCAATAGCATGCGCCCCCCCGGGGAGATATTTGCCAAACTCATATTCCATCAGGCTGAGCAGGTTCCATTCCGGGACTCTTCTTTTATTCACGAACACCTGAAGGAATTTTCGGTCTCTCCTATAATTGGCCACATCAGCGTAGATACAATGCATTTGAAGCTCCGATGTCTCAGCCATTGCTTCAAACAGTGTAAAACGAGAAAGATCGGCGTAGCAGCGAAGAATGCGATCCTTCAAAGAAGACGCAATCATAACATCCATATCGCTCGACACTGCCCAGCGAAAGCAAATGTCAGGATGAGAAACCGCACGCTCGATGAAGGTAGAACGACACAGAAAGGCTTCGCTCTGAGGTCTTTTTAGAAACTGACGTCTTGCTGGATAGGATTCGAAGAGCCCCCTCATGGTCAATCGAGTCCCCTCCTTGCAGGCAAACGGCTCGATTACAGGTTCCTTTAATGGAGAGCTGGATAATCGCCAGCCTTCATTAGATCCCCTTAGCTTGCTTACTATTTCCAATCGAGCTACCGCAGCTATGGATGCGAGCGCTTCTCCTCTGAATCCAAGAGTTTTCGCTTTCAAGATATCGTCTGGTCCATAGATTTTGGAAGTTGCATGTTCGGATATGCTTAGAATGAGGTCTTCTTTCGACATTCCCCAGCCATCATCGGCAACGGTTATCTCCTCTATGCCTCCTTGAGCTATAGAGACCGAAATATTATGCGCATCTGCATCTATAGAATTGTCGATAATCTCTCGTAGTGCTGAAGATGGCCGATCTATCACTTCTCCTGCAGCTATGCGGCGAGAGGTTTCGGGTGGTAGGATTCTTATATTTCCCATTTTTCGTATGATAATGGTTTTCTGTAAAAAAACAAAGGCGGCGTCCTTCTAAGACCACCGCCCTTACACTGGAGACATTGGCCTCAAAAGCTCACAATTCAAATCCTAGAGACATGCTAGAAACCACATCAAAAGCACCCGCCCCGCTATTCTTTGTTGGATTCCAGATATAAGCATAATCCATAGACACGATAGCCGTGCCTGCTTTATAGCTTATGGTCATACCAATAGAAGAATCCTCAAAATCGATAAGGTCTTTAAGGACATCATTGCTCTTTCTGCCAAGGAAGAATTTCTCATATCTAGCAGCGATGTTAACATTGGGTATAAGGCCACGGGCCAGATTTAGGCTACCCTTTATATGTGCATAATCAGCAGGGTTGTCCGTTGCAGGCGAGGGGAGTTCTTTGAATGGAGCATCCAATATAACGCCAAAGCTCAATGCGGATTTAAAGAGATCAAGACCAAGAGATGCTAGCCAGCCAGGAATAAAATTATTCTTTGCGGGATTAGTCTCAATATATACAAAGCGATCGGCTCTGTAGATATCATAATTTGCGTCAAAATAAGATGGGATGAAGCCTTCCTGGAGATATCTAAATTGAGCGAGATAGGAGAGAATGTCAAAGGCGCGCCCCTTTATGCCCGCGATAGCTCCGATGGCATTGTTCATCTCATATGCCCCTTCTCCAAAGGGAGTAAGTGAAAATGCGGGGCTTTGGATAAGAGGCAAGGTTATATCGGCTCCAACTACATAGATCAGTCTTGTCTGCTGAGCCAGATAGGGAGTTCCAGTATATAGCAATGGATCTCTATCGAATACGCCAGTTGCTGCCAGCTGCAATCTTCCAAAAAGGCTCTCTTCCATAAAAGCAAGTGGCCTAACATAGATCCTGCCCCCTATTACATCGAACTTAGAGACATTTCCAGTGAGTACCTCTAATCCGACATAAGGAAAACCAAAAAGGCTACCATCGATTCCCAGCTGCATGCCAAATACGCGCCGCTGAGGAAGAAATCGCATGTTGGAATAATTGTCGACAATAAGACCATTACCAAGGCTAAAATCGGAGATCGAGCCCATTTTTACATAAAACGGATCTTCCCATTGTTGACCATAGCGGATATATAGAATCTTAGGAAGATACACATCAAAAATGTTCTGGCCTTGCTGAGGAATCCAGTCAGGCTCATAGATTTCTAGACTTGTATTGCTTCCAGTGCCAAGCTTGAATCTAAACAATAGATCGAGCCCAATGCCAAATTTACCAATACTGAACTCGGGCTGCATACCTATTTTAGACCAGCTTTCGAACTTCGAAGGGTCGCCAGGATCTGGCAAAAGGTCCGTCCCAAGGTTAGCTATTATGCCAAATGAAGGATTCATTCCTTGCTGCGCAAAAATAGGAAAAGAGAAAAGAACAAGAGCGAATAATAAGGTCGCTTTTTTCATCATAACCTCCTTCTACTTTCCTTTTTAAGCAATTATACTATATCACCGATTCGATTGTATATTATCTTTTTCACTTTTATAGGGGATAGATGGATATGGGCTTTTTCGAATACATCGAAGAAAGAGCAGATAAAATGGATACCTTTCTATGCATTGGTCTCGATCCTGCGTTTTCAAATTCAGAGATAGAGAAAAGAGGTAGTCTTGAATGCGCTGCGTGTGCGCTTGAGCAGAATTTGAGAATCATTGAGGGCACCGCATCTTATGCATTAGCCTTCAAGCCCAATATTGCTTTCTACGAAGCCATGGGTAATGCTGGCATGTCAGCTCTATACAAGACTCTAGCCCAGATTCCCGAAGAAATTCCAATTATCATAGATGCAAAGAGAGGAGATATTGCAAACACGGCAGAAGCTTATGCTCGGGCAATTTTCGGAGAGCTCAAGGCCGATGCGGTCACATTGAATCCTTATTTGGGTCTTGATACCCTAGAGCCATTCCTGCGGTGGAGCGATAGAGGAATTTTTGTGTTATGCAGAACTAGCAATCCCGGAGCCGGATTCCTCCAGGATATCACTGTTAACAAAAGCCCTCTCTATTCAATGGTAGCTCAGAAATGCTCTGATTTATCGGTCGATGTTGGACTGGTTGTAGCAGGTAATGATCTGGAAGCGCTTCAGAAAGTCAGGAAAGTTGCTCCTTCAGCTTGGTTTTTAAGCCCTGGTATTGGTGCACAAGGAGGAAGAGCCGATCTTGCTTTTGCCGCGGGCGCAAGAAGCGACGGCAAAGGTATACTTGTTGCTGCAGCGCGTTCTATTTCGGAAGCACAAAGGCCTGATGATGCTGCACTAGAGCTTCGAGATGTCCTAAGAAGAGCAAGAGACGCTTTTTTATTTAAAGCCGCAGTCAAAACCGCAAAGCCGTCTAAGAAGGCTGAAGATGAAGTCGCATCCCTAAAACGCGAATTTGTCGATGTCTTGCTTTCTACTGAATGCTTCAGATTGGGCGAATTTGTGCTTAAGAGTGGCAAGAAAAGCCCTTTCTATATCGACCTTCGGAATCTAATATCGGACCCAGAAGCTATGAGGATTGCAGGAAGAGCTTATGCACATCTCGCATCATCTTGTGATTTCGATATCATAGGCGGAATTCCCTCCGCTGGCCTGCCTCTCGCCACTGTAGCATCGCTTGAACTTGGCAAGCCTATGATCTGGCCTCGAATGCCTGCCAAGGATCATGGTACGGGAAAGCGCATCGAAGGCAGATATGCCAAAGGAGATCGAGTTCTTTTGCTAGATGATCTTATAACAACCGGTGCAAGCAAGATAGAAGCTAAAGATATATTGAAATCTGAAGGGCTAGAGGTGCGCGATTTGGTTGTACTTATAGAGAGAGGCAGTGAGGGAAGGGTGGATATGGAGCGGGAAGGGGTAAGACTGCATGCATTTATGCATGTAAACGAACTCTTTGAAGCGCTGAAAGAGAATGGGAGGATTAGTGAAGCCCAATACTCTGATCTTGTCGATTTTGGGAAGACAATATAGCAAGAACATGGCATCGGGTTGAAAATGCAGAAATCCAGGCTTCTGCATCTCCTGCAATATGCCTAAAAGGCCTTGCGTTAATCCGATATGACTTCTGGATAGGGCTTGAGAGCTACTCAAGAAAAGAAAGAACATAGATGCAGGCAGAGGATATTGTGAGTTTTTCCAGCTCGAGATCATAGATATGATCTGCCGAAATTCCATGATTAATAAGGAAAGACATAAGAGAATATTTCAAGCCAGTTCTTACAGTTAGCACAAGAGCGTCAGGGCTCTTTGTGCCAAGCACAAATTCTAGAAGGCTTAGATGGCCACCTCTATGTTCAAGCTCGAGGGGGCCGATTTCGTCTATCAAACAAATTTCTCTTTTTTTGTCGGGTATGTTTTGAGGATGTTGCGAAATAATATCCGATTCAACAGTCTGAATGTAACTTTTTCTTATATGTGCGAATGCATCGGGAGAGTATTCAAATGGAACATCCCCTCTGTCTATTGGACGCGAGGCTGCTAGGAAAGTATCTCCATTTGACACATTGTAAAGGTCTATGCTATGAGGTATTCCATTCTCTGAACGTTGCGAAATCTCAATGCAGCCCCTACAAACGATGCCTTTATCCTCTGCTGACTTAATGAGGGAATTGCAAAATGAGGTTTTACCGGAACAGCGCGAGCCTGAAATTAAGAATATTCTCATAATCTCAAGGATGGAATTCTGGCTTAGGAAAGTCTGGCTTTTGTGCGCATCATAACCGAGAGTATTGCGTATCCAGAAGACAAATCTTCTCTCTGAACAATCACATCATCCGGTACTCTGAGTTTCACATTGGTAAAATTCCAGATGGCCTTTATACCAGCGTCGACAATCGCATCACAGCTTGACTGCGCATAAGGAGAGGGGACGGTGAGAATCGCAAGAGTTATCTTCATTTCGTCTGCAATCTCTCTAAGCTGATTCATCTGGTATACATGAATCTGATGGATATTCTTGCCCACCTTCAAGGGATCGCTGTCGAAGGCAGCGACTATATGAAGGCCATGATTTCTGAATTCTTGATAGCCGGTTAGAGCAGATCCCAGATTCCCTGCACCCACAATCATTGCCTTTTGTTCGACATCCCAAGCTAGATAGTGTTCAATGGCTGCAATTAGCTGATCTACTGGATAGCCTTTCTTGGGTTTGCCTACTATACCAGTAATGGAGAGGTCTTTTCTGACCTGTATTGGCTCAAGGTTTAATTCATTCGCTATCAAAGTGCCGGAAATATAGGGTTCACCGGTTCTCTGAAACGCCCGTATTATATGGAGATATGAAGGAAAACGGCGGATCGAAGGGACATAGTTGAGCTTCGTTTTTTGAGACATCAGGGTTCCTCTAATAGCTTTGCATGAGAGACTAATTATTAGACTTATGTTAACCTATACTTATGTATCGATAAAAGTCAAGCGATTGAATCAACATTATCCGGTATCCAAAAAGTTCAACCATATTCAACCATATTATAAAAGAAAGGCGCTGAGGAAAAGGAGGTAAACCTCAGCGCCAACGCTCATGAAAGGCATATCGCATCATTTTTCTTCAAGTGTTTCTATCCATAAGTATATCATAAGGCTAATGGATATGCAACTTATTGCGATTTTTTTTGCAATTTATGCAAATTAACAAAAGGAATCGCTTAGGATCATTGGCACACTCAGTCCCACCAAACCCTGCCCGAAAAATCAGCATGGACGCATGAACCGGCATGCCGAATCGAACAAGCAGTTCTCACTTCTCCAAACAGCGGAGATAGCCTCCTTGAGAATAAATCCAGTGTGTTCCCTCTGGCAACATCTTCATCATATAGAAGAACATTCTTATTGCGATAGTCAAAAAGCCATGCTTGATCCGACAGGCTTATTATAGGTTCTTCATCGTGGCGTTTAAACATCGAAAAGCGAATAAAATATACCGGGATTTCAAGAAGTTCGGAGAGTATAAGAGCGGGCATGATGGAACCATGAGCTGCGGCGACAATGAGACTGGGTCGAAATTCTCTGGATATTTTCTCCGCAAGTTCCAATAGGAGCGAAGGCTGAGAACCTAGCCATGTGTAATGATCTTGCACTGCCGTATACAAAAAGGAAGCAATGCCTGATGGAATTCCAAAACAAAGCTCATCTATGGCTGATATGGCTTGAGGAGCACATTGATAACACAAGCGTGCAACCTCGATAGATTGCCAGTATTGTTCATTGGCTTGCTGGATTTCGGCTAGTGAATGGCGTATTCTGTACTTGCGCGCCTCTTTGAGTTCGTAATATACGGTAGGATGAAGCGGAAGGTCATGTTCCACACAGATTTTATAGTTTAGCAGTATGTTTACAAGAGCTGGAGTCAGCAGATACAAGCGGATTGCCTTATCAAGCAACTCTTGAATTCTATTAGAATCGAGTTTCTCATCGGACAGCTGAGCGGATTCAATGGCAGGGATGAGCTCCTTAATAGTCTGAATTATACATTGAAAAGAGAGGGAGCAGTTCATCTGTTCTGGTGGAGCGGACCAATCTGCCCATTTGAGTATCTGCATGAATTTGGTAAAACATGGCATAATAGTATCCTATGGCAGATACAAAAGCAGAACAAGAAGTCTTGGGCTTGATTGCGGAGCAAAGGTTGCCGTTCTCAGCAGTTATTCTCAATGGTGGTCATGCCAGGCGTTTTGGTGGAATTGACAAGCAAGAGGTCGAAATAGAAGGAGTTCCAATCGGTTTTTTGCTCGCCTATCGATTAGGCAAGATTGCACAAGAGCTGCTGATTGTAGGCAAGCCTCACAAGTTATATGAAGACCTTGGTGCCTCTCAGTTTGAGGATGATATAAAGGAAGGCGGTCCAGTATGTGGCTTATTCTCTGCTCTAGTCAATGCTTCTTTGGAATGGGTTTGCCTTTGTGCGGCAGATATGCCATTTGTATCTTTGGCATTAATTCGATATCTCTATGTTCAATCCATGTCGAAGGAAGTGGATATAGT
>Ga0255342_1000329_pt1 | contig 85124 bp, 69 predicted proteins | sample wastewater_treat_3_FD_192416 | JGI IMG/M metagenome (GOLD analysis project Ga0255342, IMG submission 192416) | Wastewater microbial communities from Lulu Island WWTP, Vancouver, Canada - plant14 | ecosystem: Engineered > WWTP > Wastewater > Unclassified | place: Canada: Vancouver, British...
TTGAGAAATAGCAAGGGAACTGCTATTCACGAGCTGATCATGACGGCGCTGACAACATGGGGACAGAGAGGATTGGATTGCCTCCAAATGCTAACCATAAGACTGGCCAGCTAAACACGTACTAATTTTTTTATCTTCCAATATATTAATGTGTTTTGAGGCTGTGGAGGGACTGATGGACAGGCTGTTGACGATCTGGGAGAATTTCAGGCCGGGAGATTCAATCAGAACGAGAATTATATCGCGAAAGCGCTTCTGCTGAAGAAGGGGTGCCAATGTCTTCTCCATGGGTTTCAGCTTGCCTTGAACAAAATAAACCTTCAAATTGTTCTGTCTTTGGCAGGCGATAGAGCCCCTCTTCTCCAGACAATCAAGGTGGTAGCGAAGAGTGGATAGACGCATATCAAGGTCCCTGGCGATCTTTCTCATATGTGAGCCGGGGTTATGCGATATATAGTCCAGAACCATACTCCTGTTATCAAAGGACGGGGCCTCTTGCATACCCTTTTGGGCGCCCTTCTGCACATCTTTAGGCGCGCCCTTTTGCATCCTCCTTTGCGCACCCTCCTGCGCCCCCTTTTGCATATCCTCTTGCATTCTGTCAGACCCTCTTATGCCCGAATTCATAGAGGAGAAAGATCAAAAATGCTGCAATTCTGGAATTATCCCAGGGATCGGTAAATAAAAATGCCACAATTCCAGAATGGCGGACCTTCTTCAGGCATATTGTTCCGAATGACTCTCTCTTATTAATAGTATATGCCCTTTTCTAATGCCTCTTGCAATATTTAAAGGGGAATAATGAAAAAATAAGAGATCCGCAAGCCCGATCTTTGCTGGAAATTCCACTGCCCAGTCCATTCATCCGCGATAGCCTGGTCCGAGGCGATTTTGAGGGCGGAAAAAGTAGATATGATACATCCTCCATGCAAATAGGCGATGCCTAATTTCAACGTCTTGCTGGAGGGTGCCTGGCTGGTAAGAGATGTCAAGACTGAGGATGATGCCATTGGTGTGGCCATCTCTGAGGCGGGCAAGAGATTGAACCAGAGAAAGATGGACTTTGTGGAGGTGGAGGTGGGCCAGTGGGATTGTCCGGAATGCAAAGAGCCATTAAATGGCGTCTTTCTCGTTGCCAGCACGGCGCTGGTGGCCCTTCTATTCGAGATCAAGATATTCAATGCAGAGAGCGAGGAGCATGCAGGCAGGATCGCCAAATCCACTGTAGGAAAGGCTCTGGGCACCATACCGCTGCGGGTGATCGAGGTCGATCAGATCGATTGAATATTTAAATATTAAATGAATTTTATTGTTTAAAAAATATATATTGGCGGGACCTATCCTCCAGACCGGCCCGAACCCCCGGGAGCGGCATTGCCCCTGGGGCTGTAACCGCCCAGGCCCAATGACCTTGCCAGCTCCCTCAGATCCCTCTTGCTCCCCCTCCGGGCCCCTCTCCTCTTATGAGGCCCGGCCTTTGAGCCTCCATCCGGGATGATCTCTGAGTCCCCTCCGGGATTGTCCACCGCTTTATTCTCTCCTCCCCATCCCTTGATCCTCTCCCGGATCAATTCCCGCCCCTCTCTGGCATCAACAACGATCAGCTCTTCTCTCACCCAGCTGGGAAGGAATTGATTGACCCCTCCCAGATCGTCATCCTTGAAACGGCGGTCGCAGAACAGCAGAACGCCCCTCTCCGACTCCGCCCGGATGACCCTTCCAGCAGCCTGAAGCCCCCGGTTTATTGCCGGGAGGGTATAGGCGATTAGCATCCCTTTGGTCCTGCCGTATTTCATGGTGTAGTAGCTGTTGATCTCCCTTTGGATCTCATCGTAAGCCGCCAAAGGCAGCCCGACCACTGCCACCCCCTTCAGGGCCTCGCCTTTGTAGTCGATGCCCTCTGCCAGCTTTCCTCCGCACACGCCTGTCAGCACTCCGCCCCCCCTGGCCCCCAATGAGAAGAACTGATCCAGGAGCTCGGGGACCTCCTCGGCACTGCGCGGCTCGACGCAGAGCCTCTTTCCAACCCTGCGGGAGGATGCCAGGCAGAGATCCCGGTAGTTGTTCATCATGGGATAAGAGGTGAAGAATACAGCCACATTTCCCGGCACACACTCGATCAGCGACCGGATATGTCCTGATATCTCCTCTCTATTGTCTATGTCCTCCCTCTGCTCCAGATAGGTGGTGGCCTTTTTCGCCGCTAAAAGGAGCCGGTTCTCCCTGGGGAAGGGATTGGGCAGGCTGAGCTTCTTCGCCCTCCCCTCCTCTCCCAGGCAGTAGAGCTCATAGGCCTCCAGAGGAGAGAATGTGCCTGAGAGCATGATAGTGGCATTGATATTGTCTGTGATCCTGCGGATGTTTGCTGCCGGATCGATGTTATTGACCTCCAGCCGGACGAGCTTCTTTTTGCCTGAGCCGGTGACAACGATCTTTCTCTGCAGGGCTATATCCTTCTCTGCCGCCTCCACATCCCTGAGAAAGAGAAGCACCAAAGCCAGGCTGGGCTGAATATCGCCCTGCAGGTTCTCTCTGTCCCCCTCAGCCAGGTTCAGATCGGCGACCGCCACTGCCACATCTGAGAAATAGGATAATGCATCATCGATGTCATCGATCCCATCATAGAGGAATGCACGGAACAGATCGGCATCCATCAGGGCCTCCCCCTCCGGCATCCTCTCCAATCGGCTGGAGAGAAACCTCCTGAGCCTGGGAAGGAGCAGGCGTATGACTCTGATCCCCTCTCTCCTCCAGGAGGCCTCCTCTCTGCTCTCGTCCAGCCTCGCCTGTCCCAGTGTCCCCTCAAACTTCTCCACCTCAGTCTCAGAGAGGTCTACCATCCTCAGGCTGAGGTGGCGTGAGTTCATCGAGCGTACTGCATCTCCCAGGTTATGGGCCTCATCTATGATCAATGTGACCTTCTCTGCATCCATCTCCAGCCACTGGAAGATGACATCCTGAAAGTCCGGGCTGAAGAGATGAGAGTAGTTCATGATCACAATATCGCTGTTCTTGGCATAAAGGCTCATGATCTCATAGGGGCAGATGCCCTGGCAGGAGCTCTGAAGGCCGGAGGGCGGGGTTATCCTTCGTTTGAGGCCCTCCACCACATCCAAAGCGCGGGAGGAGCGGCGGAAATGCACAGTCCCATTGATCTCAAAAGCCTCTCTGCTTCGCAGGTAGTACGGACAGAACGTTCTGTATCCTGGCTCCTCCTCGGGCATGTTATCGGCGAAGGGATCGTAGACGCTGGCATTGCCCTTTGCGATCCGAGAGGAGACATAGTTCTTGCTCCACTCTCGAAGCCGGGAGCAGCCGGCATAGACGCTCTCCCCTCGGAACTCGCCCTCCAGAGGGCAGATCCTCTGCTTTCCCACCATATAGGCGATCTCCGGTTTATGGCGGGTCTTGGACCAGATGCGATTGATCTCATCGATGTAGATATCGATCTGCGAGACCGTCCGCACCGCCACCACGATCTTCCCCGGAGCGGCGGCAAGAGCGGCGCTGATGCAACTGGTCTTCCCCGTGCCGGTGGGAGCATCTATCATCAGAATACCCTGCTTGCCTCTGCTCACCACATCATAGACTGCATCCAGCATCCTGTCCTGTTGAGGCCGGAGGGACTCATAGGGGAAATAATCCAGGTACACAGAGGGATGATCTCCCTGGGAAGAGATAAAGGCTATCCATAGAAAAGTTGAAATTGTATTGAGGACATCAATTGTTTTGTAGCATTGATGGTGGGGATGATGAGAGCTGAGATCGCACTCTTGATTATGCTTATTGTGGCATTTATTTTCCCGGCACTCTCTTCTGTCAGCCAGAAGGATGCTGTGCCGGGCGGCCTGGGAGAAGATCAGAGCTTCAGGTTATCGATATTGAGTTCAGATAGCAAGAGGCTTGAGGAGAGGATGGCTGAGGCCTTGGCAAATATGATCTCTCAGGGCAATTCGCCCCGCGGAGGTGAGAGAGGCTGCAGCAGCTCTGCCGCCCCCGGCTTGAGGGGATCAAACCCTCTTCACGGGGGATCTTCCAGCCTCGGCCAGTCTCTCCTTAATAGATCAGCCGCCAATATATCAGCCATTAACACAACTGATGCCAACTTATCTGTTATCGATTTCCAGGCCGCCAATGCATCAATCAACCATTCACTGACCAACCTATCTGCTATCAGCTCCCAAAGGGCAGATGCATCCATCAGCCCCTCATTATCCGGCCTTTCTGCCATGGGCGCCTCTGCCAATCAGCAGACACCGGAATCGCCTCCCCCGGCCGGCGGAGGGGAGCAGGGCATGGGGGCCATCAGCAGCTCGAAGTTCAATGGCTACTATGGAATCACATCCTCTCAGCATCAGATGGGCAAGAACAAGATCGACTCCAGCACTTTCCTCAGCGGAAGCTTCTCTATGGAAAAGGCTGTGAAATTCCAGGATAGAGGCATCTAGCACTCGGGGATGTCATGAAGAGATCAGCCACCTCGCTCTCTCCTGCGGGCAGATCAAAGGCCGCCGTCTCACCCTCGAAGAGGCAGAGATTCAATAGCTGCCTGAGGTCAAAGTGCCATCCGCTTCATTTGATCCACCGGCCAATTCCCCTCCTGGCACCTATTCTCTTCTTCATCCCCATCTTTGTCTTCATCTTTATCCTCATCTCCATCCTCATCTCCATCAACTGGATTCATCCATCCACTGCTTCCCTTTATGGCTGTGAGCTGGCAGAGGAATGGAACAGGACCTACGGCGGAAGGTATGGCGATGGTGCCTGGTGCGTGCAGGAGACAGCTGACGGTGGCTATATCCTGGTGGGAAACACTGCCATCCGGGGGGAGGGGAGCGATCTGTGGTTGATTAGAACCGATGCAGATGGAGGCTCCCTCTGGAGCAGAGTTCTGGGAGGATCGAACGAGGACGCGGGGTACTTCGTCCGGGAGACGGCTGATGGGGGCTATATCATCGCCGGCAGCAGCTATTCCTTTGGCATGGGCGGGGAGCGGCTATGGCTTATCAGGATGGATGGGAATGGAAGCCTGATCTGGGACAGGACATTCGGCGGATTTGTGCACTCCTCCGGTGACGGGGGCTGGTCTGTGGACGAGACCGATGATGGCGGATACATCGCCACCGGCTACACCCAGTCAAAGGGAAATGGAAGAAAGGACCTCTGGCTCCTTCGCACCGATGATAAGGGAGACTTGCTCTGGGATAGAAGCTACGGGGGAGCAGGTGATGATGTGGGCCTCTCTGTCCTGCAAAGCCGGGACGGAGGTTTTATCGTTGCCGGCAGAACGGCATCCCTGAATAAGAAGGGCGATGATGATATCTGGCTCTTGAAGACAGATGACCAGGGGGTCATGGCCTGGAATGCAACCTACGGAGGAGATGGGGACGATGCCGCCTTTCAGGTGGTGGAGCTGGCAGACGGCTACGCCCTGGTGGGCAGGTCCGAGTCTGGGGCGGAGAAGGAGAGGATAATTCTCATCCGGGTGGATCACCTGGGCCGGAAGATATGGGAGAGATCATACCTGGGAGGCTCAGGCGCCTCCCTGCAGCAGACGGCAGATGGCGGCTTTGTGATCGGCGGAAGGATTGATAGGGAGGAGTCGGGGAGGGATGGCCTGATCATAAAGACCAATTCCGCTGGAGAGGAGATGTCCAGATTGGTCCTGGGCGGAATGAGGGACGATATCTGCAGCTTCGTCATTCAGAACCGAAAGGGAGACTATATCCTGGCGGGAATAACCTCCTCATACGGATCTGGAGCAGAAGATGCCTGGCTGGTCAAGGTGATCTCAAAGGATCTGAGAGAGATCAATGCTCACCGGCTGGAGAACCTGACGGCATCGCTGCAATATCGAGCCGGGCCGAGGAGATCGCTCTAGACAACTATACAAAAATCTTTTAAATATAGAGGGGCTTAAGAGAGCTGATGCGACCTGCAGTCAGGATCTCCGATATCGGCCTGTATCTGCGCTGCCCCAGGCTTGTTTATCTCGATTCCCTGGGAAAGCTGCCCAGATACAGCAGTGCGAAGCAGATACTGATGCGCAGCCTGGCTCTCTCTTTGCTGCAGAAAGAGGATCTGGAGGGGCAGCTCAAAGAGGCTCTGCAGAGGTTGAGGGTGGAGCTTCCCCTGGTATACGATCTGGAAGACGGTGAGCTGGAAGCCGCCCTGAAGGAGGTGGATGGTGAGATTGGGTCGATGGCCGTCGGCCTTATCGGCCAGATGGAGCACCTCATCCCCTTCGAGGCGGATGTGGAGCTCTACTCTGAGAGGCTGGGACTCTCCGGCCGGCTGGACAGGCTGGCTCCCGGAAAAACGCCATCGATCATCCGCACCGGCCGGCCGCCAGAGAACGGGATATGGAAGAGGGATCGGCTCATGCTGGCCGGCTATTCCCTCCTTTTGGGGGAGAGGGATAGAGCAAAGGTGGAATGGGGCCAGGTGGAGTATCCCGGCCTGGGGATGGTGCGGAAGGTGGCGATCCGCAGCACTGATAAAGCGCGAGTGCTGCGTCTTCGCGACAGGATCTGCTTGATAAAGGACGGCCAGCTTCCCGACCGGCCGGAGGGCTCCCCCTGCCAATCATGCCAGGCGCAGCAGCAATGTGAGATGAGGCACTCTTTGGCCTCAAGGTTTTTCTGACAGCCTGCATATGATCGCCTGCATATCTCGCAGCTGATGTATGTGATATCGATACCCGGAGCTGATGGGCCCTCTTCATGGCCTCCCTGGTGGCCTGGGCAGCTGGGGCTGAGAGGTCCGGGCTGCCCGCTCCCCTCATCGCCGGCCTGCTCCATTATCAGTTCGTCACCATCCACCCCTACTACGACGGCAACGGCAGAACCGCCCGCCTGCTGGCAACCTTCATCCTGCACAAAAGCGGCTATGGCCTGAACGGCTTCTTCTCCCTGAAAGAGCACCATGCCCGTGATCTGCAGGGCTACTATCGGGCATTGACCGTCCATCCTCACCACAACTACTACTTCGGCAGAAGCGAGGCTGACCTCACGCCCTGGCTGGAATACTTCATCTCCACCCTGGCCGCGGTCTTTGAGTCCGTCCGCCTCGCTGCCCAAAAGTACGTTGCGGAGGGCCAGGAGGCCGAGCCGGAGGACCTCCGCCGCCTGGATCACCGGGCAAGAGCCGTCCTCGGCCTCTTTGCCGGAAGAGAGGCCATCACTTCTCCCCAGGTGGCCGCCGAGCTGGGCCTCTCCGAGCGCATGGCCAGAAACCTTCTAAAGGATTGGGTGAAAGATGGTTGGCTAGAGGTAGCCGATCCCTCCCGGCGTGCTCGATCCTACCGTTTATCGGCAAAGTATCGGCAATACATCGGCAGCTTATCGGCAATAACTCAGAGATGAGAGAACAACGAGCAGTGATTACGCCGATTACTCTGAAGACGGCATAGTCGAGCAGCCCGCCATCGGGCTTTTCTCTGTTCTGGGCTGGCAGACAGCCAACTGTTTTTGTGAGCGTTTCGGCCCAGGTTCCAGCCATGGCCGGGATAGCTCTGATCGTGATGATTCGGATGACCGGATCTACAAGAACTTCGCCAGCGCCGGGGTGGCGACAGATCGGAGAAGACTGTTCGGGCATCCAGCGCCCTCCACCTAAAAAGTCCCCTCCAGGAGGACCACAGGTGCGTCTTTGCCCTGAGCTTGGAGTGAAACCCTGATAGTAGAAGGGCAGTTGAGCAACGGTATATACTGGCAGTCCATGGCTGGAATCGGTTGTCACTGGCTCGAGCTACTTCTCCCTTCTACTTTTTCTCCTCCTTCTTCTCCTCCTTCTTCTCCTCCTCTTTCTTCTCCTTCTTGCGGCACAATAATCTATCCAGAAGCATGAGCCTTTGTACCCGCTTGTGGTTGGCGGGATCGCCGCGATGCTGGAGCCCTGCCGTTATCCTTCGATAGCCATGGCCAGGGAATTTCAGAGCGATATCTCGAATCTCGTCCCTGAGGATCATATTTTCTGTCGTCTCAGAGGCATGTGAATTTAGGTTTGCCGGGCTCAAGCTCAGTTGCTACTGATATCTTGAATTCTCGGTCGTAGCGCCGTCCGGTCTTTTTCAGGTGATCTCCTCCATGAACTGCCGTTGTTTAACTCATTGTCCACTCGGATGGGTTGCCTCCATACATATGTTAGCCCCTCATCCCATAGCTTATAAAGGAGGAGCTCTATTTCTCTTGGGAAAGTGGCGCATCACACTTCCATTTGATGGCATGGAAGGCCTTTTCAGCCATCCTGCCCACCAAGAGGAAACATAAAATGGCAACCATCGAGGAGCAGATCAAAGCGCTGGAAGAGGAGATCTTCAACACTCAGAAGAACAAGGCCACTGAGCACCACCTGGGCAAGATCAAGGCCAAGATAGCGAAGCTGAAGGCCCAGCAGGAGCTCCAGAAGATCAAGGGTGGCGGAGGGGGGAGAAGATATTATATCAAGAAGTCCGGCGATGCCACTGTGGCCCTGGTGGGCTTTCCGTCCGTGGGCAAATCCAGCCTGCTCAACCTTCTGACAGGCTCCAAGTCTGAGGTGGCTGCTTATCAGTTCACTACCCTGGAGGTCATCCCGGGGGTGATGAAGCATAAAGGGGCTGAGATCCAGATCCTGGATATGCCGGGGATCATCAAAGGGGCGGCGCGGGGCAAAGGCCGGGGCAGGGAGGTGATAACTGCGGCCCGGGCGGCGGATATGATTCTCTTATTGGGGGATGTATTCAACTACAACCTCAAGGTCCTGGAGCGGGAGCTTTACGATGCCGGCATAAGACTGGACAAGCAGCCTCCAAACATCAATATCACCCAGGAGAGGAAGGGGGGCATCATTGTGCGCAGCACTGTACCCCTCACCAAGATGACGGAGTTTGAGATCGCTGAGATCATCCGCGCCTATGGAATAGTGAATGCAAGCGTCACCGTCCGGGAGGATATAGATACCGATAGCCTGGTTGACTTCCTGGCCGGAAACAGGGTCTACATTCCCTCTTTAGTGGCCATAAACAAGTTCGATCTGCGCTATGACCAGATCGAGGAGAAGATCAGGGAGGATCTGGGCAGGGACTTTCTACCCCTATCCTGTGCCACCAAAGAAGGCTTGGAGGAGTTGAAGGATCACATATTCGAGAGATTGGGGTTCATTCGCATCTATCTCAAACCCAAAGGAGGAAAAGCAGACCTGGAGGAGCCGCTTGTGATTCTGGACGGAAGCACAGTGAAATCGGTATGCGAGCATCTGCACCGGGACTTTGTGAACCTATTTCGCTATGCTCTGGTCTGGGGAAAGAGCGCCAAGTTCCCTGGCCAGTCCATAGGATTGGACCACCAACTGCAGGATTGTGATGTGCTTTCCATAGTGACCAAGAGGAGATGACCGAGGCATCATATCATTGACCAACAAGCTTATATGGCAAGCTATCTTGCTCATCCTGCTACATTTCATCGAATAGAAGATATCAATCGGATTGATTATAAAATAATGTTCGACCTGTTTTGATCTAAAGGCAAAAGCCTTCAGGATAGATCGCTGTGTGGCATGAGAGGAGGAGGAAGTGATCGAAATTGGAAAATCTGGGTCAGCCGATTTGACAAAATTCCAGGATATAATCTCAGAGCTCAAGAGAAGAGGAGCTGTGGTATTGATACACCGCCCGACTCGATGGGGTTATGTGGTAGATGCTGTAATTCCTTCTGCAAAAATTGTGATCCTGAAGATGCCGGACATCAGCAAGCAGGCAAGAGTGGCCGTGAGCCAGTTCAGGGATCTGATGAACCGGCTGGAAGGCGATGGATATCAGGTTGTGGTGATTCCAAAGAACAGAATGAGCCCGGAAGATATCAAAGCATTCTGTGACCGGATCGCTGTTGAGGCATCTTTGGCCGCCGCCTGAGATTTTGGCAGCCGTCAGGGATCCTTTAGAGGGCCTCAAGGGGAGGAATCTGCAGAAAAGCCGGTATGAATCCATTCTCAATTGCAATCCTCTGGCCCTCTGCACTCAGCACAAAATCGATAAAGGCCTGTGCTCCCTGACTGGGCCTGCCCAGGGTGATGAAATAAAGCTCGCGGGAGAGGGGATAGCTTCCATTTTTTATATTCTCGATCGACGGCGGAATGCCATCTAAAGATATCACCTTGGAGTCGCCCCTCATGATATAGCTGTATCCGACATATCCGATGGCATTGTCGCTTTTCTGGATTGCGGTCTTGATCTCGGCGCTCTCAGCAGCTTCATTTCTAACTCCAGGGGTCTCAGACTCCCGGCTTCCCATGATGATCTCATCGAACGTATCTCTGGTCCCAGACCCCGGCTTCCTTCCTATGGCGAAGATCTCCCTGTCAGGACCGCCCAGCTCTTTCCAGTTGCTGATGCTTCCGGAATAGATCCTTCTGACCTCCTCCTTTGTGAGGTCAGTGACCCCGGAGTTGTACACTCCACGGCTCACTATCAAGCATATAGCATCGTATCCCACTGTGGTCACATTAAACCTCTTTGTGGGGGTCTCGTATCTCTGCCGCTCCACCAGATGAAGCTCCCGGGAGGTCATGGCGATCGCCGATCTGCCCTCGACCACGTTCACTATCCCCACCCCCGAGCCTCCTGAGTCGACAATCACCCGGTAGTCATTCTGGAGTATGTTGAACTCCTCTGCTGATATCTCTGCCAGGGGCATGACGGTGCTGGACCCTGATACCCTTATGCTCTGCCCTCTTGCTTCAACGGATACAGTTATCAAGAAAAACACTAACAGCAAGACCGGGAACTGTCTTTTTGCCCTCATCATCATCATTTAGCGACCTGATGATATGTAAGGTTAATGTTCAGCTCAATTTGGTATGAAACCCTCCTCTGCGGCGATCTTCTGCCCTTGGGGGCCCAGGACAAAGTCGATGAACGCCATCGCACCGGGAACGGGATCGCCGAATGTGTAGAAGTAAAGGTTCCTCTTCAGCTCGTAGATGTCCAGCTTGATGTTCTCATAGCTGGGAACAATGCCATTGAAGGCTATCCCCTGGACGCCGCCGCCCAGATAGTTGAACCCCAGATAGCCTATGGCTCTATCGCTTCTGGAGATCGCTGTCTTGACTGCTGCCCCGCTATAGGCTATAGTATCCACACCATCGGTCTCAGCATCGATCTCCTCCATCACTGCTTCATTGAAGTCATCTCTGGTGCCCGAGCCGTATTCCCTGGATACGACATAGATGTCCCTGTCCGGACCTCCCACCTCTTTCCAGTTGGTGATCTCGCCGGAGTAGATCCTCTTAACCTGATCCCGATTGAGATTTCTCACCCCCTTCTGATATATCTCATCGCTCACGGCAATGCTGATGCCATCCATGCCGACCTTGAACTGCTGGAAGCTCTCTCCAAATCTCTCCTTCTCCTCTTCAGTTATGATGCGCGAAGCCATGGCTATGTTGTATTTGCGCTCCACTATTCCCAATATTCCAGCGCCCGTTCCGCCGGCAGTGACGCTGACCAAATACTCGTTCTGCTCCCGGTTGAATGCCTCTGCGGCAGACTCAGCCAGCGGCATCACTGTCGAGGATCCCATGACTGTCACATCCACTGGCATTGCAGTGCAGAGCGAGAGGGTGGCCAGTGAGAGCCAGACCAACAAGGTTATAATTTTTTTTGTAATGAACCCCACCATTTACAGATGGTCTGAACAGATATGTAAGCCTATCGTTGGCTCGCTGCAATCAATATCCGGCTGGGTTTCAATATACCATATAAATAAATTATTAATCTTGCCTCCACGGCGGAATATCCCGGCGACGGCACAAATACCACCTGTCCCTGGTGGGGTCTTGAATCTGCAATGAATCAAGCCTGCTGGAACTGAGAGCTCAGATGCTCCCGGATATCCTGTGCCGCCTGGGCCAGGTTCTTTTCGTTGTCATATTCATTCAGCATCCTCTCCAGATCGGATCTGGGCTTCGAGGAGAGCTGCCTGACCTGTTCTGTTAGCTGGGGCACCGCCCGGAGGATGTTATCCACAATGCTCACAGTTGCTTTTTTTGCTGTGCGGGAGAGGGGGTTGAGGTCGATGGCGATCACCCTCTTTCCCATGGCCAGCAGGGCCTCGCAGCGGTCGCCGTCCTCCAGGGGGATGAGCACTACATCGGCATCATATATCCCGCCCCTGGTGGCCAGGGCGCGGGCGTGATCCAGGCCGGGCAGGGAGATGTCCGGCTGCTCGCCCAGGACATCCTTCGCCCCCTTCTCTCGCAGCAGAGCGGCGATCCTCTTCACCCTCTCCTCGCTGCGGTGGAAGAGGTTCACCTCCAGGGGGATGTCCAGGGCTTGGGCCAGGGCAACCATCTCCTCCGGGACCAAAGCAGCAACGTTGCCGTTGACTGAGATCGCCGGCCTCCTGGCCAGGAGCAGAAGTGCTGCTGCTGCCCTGATCGCCGCGGCGGCGGAGGGCGTTGTCCTCTCCCCCAAGAGGTAGTCGAAGCATTCTCCCCTGCCCTGGGCGATCAGCCCCTGGATGCTGGTGTATCCTCTCTTCACTCCTTCTGCCACGCGCTCCCGTGCCACCAGGGAGGCATATCTGGGATGGGATTTGGGAATATCAGTCAAGGTTAGCACCTCTCTGAGAGATGAAGGTGGAATAGACCGGGCCGAAGGCCTGCAGGGCCTCGGCTGCTCCAAGGGCATAGACTGCATCTCCCAGCATGATCATGCTGGCCATTCCGCCTTCCGCTTCCACCGCCTCTATCACATCCAGGGCCCAGCTGCTGGCAAGTCCCGTCTGCAGGGTGAAGCGGCGGGAGAGGCGCATGAACTCCTTCAATGTGGGCCTCTTCAATAGATCCTTCAGAGCAGCCCGGCCGAACTCATTTACTGCTGACATAGCACTCTGATTGGAGAGCACCTCCCGGGTGGAGATCGGGCCCCGGACCACACAGTGGACGGGAAGGGGGGGTACGGGTATGCGATCGATTCTGCCGCTGCCCGGTGCGCCCGCCTCCAGGCGGAGAACCATGCCGCCGCTGTTCTGGGCGATGACATCTCCCAGGCCAGTGCGGCAGACCACCTCTGCCTCATGGGCTACCGATGCCGCCTGATCGGCGGTGAGGGCCAGATCGAAGTGGCGGTTTAAGGCATAGGCGCAGCCCAAAGCCCCCGCCCCGCTGGCCCCAAAGCCGGATCCAGAGGGCATATCCAGATCCGTCCTCACCCGGACTGGGCCTCTGGCCAGCCTCTCCGCCACAAACCTTGATACCGGGGCCTCCGCGGCTGAACCGTTAAGGATGATCTCCAGATCCTCGATATCAGGTGAGGACTCCACCACAGTTGTAGCACCGGGGGAAAGGCAAAGGCCGCAGCCGACTGAGCCGGACTGCAACGGATCATCCTCGCGCCTGGCAGCGAAAAAGCCTGTGATGTGGGATGGGACCCAGGCTTTGCTCTGGCCGGGATTCAGCCCATTCACAGGACCTGCATTCACAGGACCTGCATTCATAGGATCTCCACCAGAGAGTCGATGATCTTTCTTGCAATCAGGCTCTTCTCTCCCTGGGCCTCGCTGTGGCTGCCGTCGCGCCCCAGTATCAGCACCCGGTTATCGTCAGTTCCCATGCCGCCTCTCGAGACATCATTGGCCACCACCAGGTCCAGGTCCGCTCCCTCCAGGGACTCTCGTGCTCTGGCCAGGAGCTGCTCGTCGCCGGCATTTATCTCTGCCTTGAAGCCCACAATCCTCAGGTCGGGATAGGCCTCTCGCACAGTCTTGATTATCTTTTTGGTGGGCTTGAGGGAGAGGCTCAGCTTCTGGCCTGATCTGATCTTATCTTCACTTGGGTCCAGAGTATAGTCAGCCACTGCTGCAGCACTGATCAGGGCATCGTAGCCTGTTTTTAGCTCATTTAGGACTGCATCCAGCATCTGAGCAGAGCTCTCGGCATAGATCTGGCGCACGGGCAGATCCTGGATGAAGCGGTGGACAACAGCCACATCCGCCCCCCGCCTGCGGGCCTCCAGGGCCAGGGCGACGCCCGTCTTTCCTGAGGCCCTGTTGGTGAGGATTCTTATGGGGTCGATGGGCTCGGCATTCGAGCCGCTGGTGATCAGGATTCTCTTCCCTTCGAGGTCGCCTGGGCCCAGCATCCTCTCCACCTCAGCCACCACCCGCCGGTTATCGGCGATCTTGGCCTTGCCCTCCTCGATGCGCGGATCGATGAGCACTACGCCCATCTCCCGCAGGGTCTCCAGGTTTCTGATGACTGCAGGGTGGCGGTACATGGCCTCATGCATAGCCGGCACCACAGCCACAGGCTTTCCACTTCCCAGAGCTGTGGTAGCAAAGGTGGTCACCGGGGTGTCATCGATGCCATTGGCCATCTTGCCGATGGTGTTGGCTGTGGCCGGAGCGACCAGGAATAGGTCTGCCTTTCCCCCCACGCCGCAGAATTCGACGTGCTCCACCCGGCCGGTGATCTCTGCTATCACCGGATGGGCGGAAGCGTACTCCAGGGCATAGGGATGCAGTATCTGCCCGGCGGCATGGCTCATAGTGCAGTGGACCTCTGCCCCGCGGCGGATGAGGTCGCGAATGAGATCCACCACCCGGACGGCGGCAATGCTGCCAGTCACTCCCACCATCACCGTCTTTCCGGATAGGGTCTCGCTTACTGAGGCTGAGATATCAGAGGGCATGGCAGTTTCTATGGCCTGCAAGCTTTTAAAGGATGCCTCGCCCCCTGCAGAGAAGCACAAACCTTAATTAGCAATTCACCCGAGGGGGTATGCCGTGCCGGGGTGGCCTAGCTGGTTAGGGCGCGAGACTCATAGGGTTATAGCGAACGACGCGCCTGAGGCATCTCGAAGTCGCGGGCTCGAATCCCGCCCCCGGCACCTAAATTCTAGGGAATCTTTAAATAACATGGGGGTCCTGTTAATTTAATAGAAGCTGTAAATCCATATTCGATTTCATTGATGGCAAGTTACAGAAGCGATATTGAATCCAAAACAAAGCTAGGGGTTTTAGCTTATGTGTTTTGGGAAGATAAAAAAGCTGGATTATATGGACATTGAGAGGTCTTTAATTGAGTGTGACTATTTAAATTATAATTACATTTGGCTTCGTTTTTCTCTTGAGTAATCCATCCTTCATAAAGGAGATTGTTATGGCCGATAAAAATAGAAAACCGGAGGGCGCCGGGAGTGCAGACCTAAAAGTAGATGGTGATCAAAGCTCCTTTGCTACACCTACCATATCGATCCCAAAGGGAGGAGGTGCGATTCGTGGAATCGGGGAGAAGTTTGGCGTAAATCCTGTTGCAGGAACAGGCTCTCTCAGCGTTCCGATCTTTACATCGCCTGGCCGCTCCAACTTTGGCCCACAGCTTTCACTCTCTTACGACTCTGGTTTGGGCAATGGACCTTTTGGATTTGGCTGGAGCCTATCACTACCATCAATCACCCGCAAGACAGACAAAGGCCTGCCCAGGTATCAGGATGCAATTGAGTCAGATGTATTTATCCTCTCAGGGTCAGAAGACTTAGTGCCGGTTTTCAAGAAAGATTCTGATGGAAATTATATCCGCGATGCAAAGGGAAAACTGGAATTCGATGAATACCAGCGCGATGGATACAGAATCCGACGCTACAGGCCACGAATCGAGGGTTTATTTGCCTTAATTGAAAGATGGACTCGCAAAATAGATAACGATGTTCATTGGCGATCGATCTCAAAAGACAATATCCTTACCGTATATGGCAAGGATGAGCAATCACGCATCGTTGACCCCTCCGATAATAGACGAATTTTTAGCTGGCTGATCTGCGAAAGCCACGATGATAAAGGAAATGCAGTAGTCTATGAGTATCTCGCTGAGAATGAAACGGGGACAGATCTCGGCAAAGCAAACGAACTAAATCGATCACGTACAGCTAATCGCTATCTTAAACACATTTTCTATGGCAATCGCAAACCTCTCTTGCTGGATATAACCCGGCCTGGATTCCGCAAGCCGCATACAGAGCAGGCAGATTTCTCATCAGCGGATTGGATGTTTGAGCTGGTCTTCGACTATGGCGATCATGACCCGGTATCGCCAAAACCGAACGATTATACAATAAAAGATGTTACTTTAGGGTTGCTCAGGTACCCATGGAAATCTCGCCCAGATCCCTTCTCTTCTTATCGAGCAGGCTTTGAGATTCGCACTTACCGCCTCTGCCATCGCGTGCTGATGTTCCATCACTTCGAAGGTGAGGAAGGCGTCGGGAATGATTGCTTGGTGCGCTCAACTGACCTTTTCTACACGGAAGATAAAAACCCTGAACAAGCATGCAGCCCTGTTTACACTTTCCTGAAACGGATCACTCAATCTGGTTATAAGCGAGACAACGGGAGCTATCTCAAGCGTAGCCTGCCACCGGTGGAGTTTGAGTACAGCCTGCCTATCGTCCAGGGTGCTGTAGAAGAGGTCGGCCAGACCAACCTGGAGAATCTGCCAACAGGCCTGGATGGTAAGATATACCAGTGGATCGATCTGCACGGCGAGGGCATCCCCGGCATTCTCACTGAGCAGAGCGGCGCATGGTTCTATAAACATAATCTGAGCCCGGTCAACATCAAGGTTAACGATGGCATCATACAAAATGAACCGAAGTTTGGCGCTGTCGAGTTGATCGCCCTCAAGCCAAATCTCGCTCTGGATGCCAGCGCCCAGTTCATGGATCTAGCTGGCGACGGCCAGCCCGATCTGGTAATTATGGATGGCCCTGCACCTGGCCTGTACGAACATGATGATCATGAAGGCTGGCAGAACTTCCGTGCCTTCGTTGCCCGCCTTAACCATAATACAAAGGACCCCAACCTGAGATTAGTCGACTTGGACGGGGATGGCCATGCTGATGTTCTGATCGCCGAGGACGATGCCTTTGTCTGGCATGTTTCCCTGGCCGAGGATGGCTTCGGCCCAGCCCAGCGAGTCTATCAGGCCCTAGATGAGGAAAAAGGCCCACACCTTATCTTTGCCGATGGCACGCAATCCATCCATCTCGCCGATATCAGTGGCGATGGCCTGACCGATCTGGTACAGATTCGCAATGGTGAGATCTGTTACTGGCCTAACCTGGGATACGGGCGTTTTGGGGCCAGGATAACCATGGATCATGCGCCTTATTTTGACAATCCTGATCAGTTCGACCAAAGACGCATTCGCCTGGCCGACATCGATGGCTCCGGAACAATGGATATTATTTACCTGCACAGGGATGGGATTCGCCTTTACTTCAATCAGTCGGGCAACAGCTGGAGCGAGCCGCAGTATCTGGAGGTGTTCCCAAGAGTTGATGATCTGGTGAACATTGTGCCAATCGATCTTCTTGGCAATGGCACTGTCTGCCTGGTTTGGTCGTCTCCATTGCCAGGCGATCTAGGTCGCCAGATGCGATATGTCAGCCTGATGGGTGGGGAAAAGCCTCATTTGCTGGTCAAGACTATCAATAATCTGGGTGCTGAGATCCGCATCCATTATGCACCCTCGACCAAGTTCTACCTTCAGGACAAATGCGATGGCAAACCCTGGATCACCCGGCTGCCCTTCCCAGTGCACGTAGTGGAGCGAGTTGAGACCTACGACCTCATTAGCAGTAACCTCTTCGTCACCCGTTATGCTTACCACCATGGCTACTTTGACGGCGAGGAGCGTGAGTTCCGCGGCTTTGGGATGATAGAGCAGTGGGACACCGAGGAGTTTGCGGCCTTTGCCGCCGGCAATATCCCGGCAGATAACATCTCTGCCGCCTCGCATGTTCCACCCGTGCATACCAAGACCTGGTTTCATACTGGTATCTATCTCGGCATGGATCGAGTTTCGCGACAGTTTGAACATGAGTATTTCCGCGAGCCCGGATTGACCATTGAAACCGCACGGCCTTTTTTGCTCGATGACACTATCGTTCCGCCTGATCTTACCCTGGATGAGGAGCGAGAAGCCTGCCGCGCCCTTAAGGGCTCCATGCTGCGCCAGGAGGTCTATGCTGATGATGCCGGACCTCTTGCCACGCCGGAAGAGATCCGGCGAGCCTGCACACCCTACACCGTTACGGAACAGAACTTCGCCATCCGCACCCTGCAACGCCGTGGCGACAACCAACATGCCGTCTTCTTCACTCACGCCCGCGAGGCGATCAGCTACAACTACGAACGCAACTCTGCGGACCCGCGGATCCAGCACTCCATAACGCTGGAGGTCGATGATTTTGGAAACGTGCTCAAGCAGGCGGCCATCGGCTATGGGCGGCGCAAGCTGATCCGTGTCGTCGACGACCAGGGAAACGTGCAGCAAGTGCCAAACCCAGGTCTGAGTGGGATTGGCCTCGCCGATCAAGCGAAGCAAACAACCCCGCTGCTCACCTATACTGAAAAACGCGTCACCAACCCCATCGAGACATCGGATACCTACCGCTCCCCACTGCCCTGCGAGGCATTGACCTTTGAGTTGACCGGCTACACACCCACCGGATCAGCGGGACGATTCCAGGCCTCAGACCTGGTAGAGCCTGATCCCACCGCTCCTGGCAGGTTGCGCCACAAGTTCACAGACCAGGTTTCCTACGAGGCCACGGCTACAGGCAACCCATGTCGCCGCCCCATCGAGTGGCTGCGCACACTATACCGGCGCGACGATCTGAACGGACTGTTGCCGCTCGGTGAACTCCAACCGCTAGCCCTTCCGGGAGAGAGCTACAAGCTCGCCTTCACCCCTGGCCTCATCGCACAGGTCTTTCAGCGTCCGCGCCAGGGCCAGGCCGCCGAACCATTGCTCCCCAACCTCATGGCGGTACTCGGCGGCCAGGCCGGCAACCGGGGAGGCTACTTGCCCAGTCAAGCGCTCAAAGGGGATGGCCGCTTCCCTGTGACAGATGACGATGATCACTGGTGGATCCCGTCGGGGCGGTCGTACTTCACCGCCAACCCCGCCGATGCGCCGGCCGTTGAACTGGAACAGGCCCAGCAGCACTTCTTCCTGCCGCGCCGATACCGCGACCCCTTCGGCCAGGACGCCCTTGTCGAATTCGACGCTCATGACCTGTTGATGGTCAAAACCAGCGATGCACTTGGCAACAGCGTCACAGTGGAGGCCAATGACTACCGCGTGCTTCAGCCGCGATTGGTTAGCGATCCGAACCGCAACCAGACGGAGGTTACATTTGACACCCTCGGGATGGTGGCGGGCACCGCCGTCATGGGCAAGCCGCTGCCAGCACCGGTGGAGGGCGACAAGCTCATTGGTTTTTTTGCCGACCTTACGCTGTCACAGCTCGATCAATTTATGGCGGCGCCGCGCCAACCTTCCCCTGACCCAAAGGAAAGCGAAGCAACTCAGATCGTCCATGATCTCTTGCAGGGGGCAACGACACGCATCGTCTATGACCTGGAGCGCTTCATGCGTTCAGGTGAACCCGCATTTGCTGCCACTATCGCCCGCGAAAACCATGTTAGTAGCTTGAAGCAGGGTGAAAAGAGCAAGCTGCAGCTCATCTTCAGCTACTCCGACGGCTTTGGCCGCGAGATCCAGAAGAAGATCCAGGCCGAGCCCGGACCGCTGGATGTCCATGATCCGCAGGCACCCATCGTCAATCCACGTTGGGTCGGCAGCGGCTGGACGATCTTCAACAACAAAGGCAAGCCTGTGCGCCAGTACGAGCCCTTCTTCGACGATACCCACACCTTCAAGTTTGCCGCCATTCATGGCGTCAGTCCGGTGCTGTTCTACGATCCGGCCCAGCGCGTCATCGCCACGCTGCACCCGAACCACGCATATGAGAAGGTTGTTTTCGATCCCTGGCAGCAGACAACCTACGACGTCAACGATACCTGCGCCCCACGCAATCGACAGACCGGCGACCCGCGTACCGATCCTGATATCGGCGGCTACATGGCGGAGTACTTCAAGATAGAGCCCGCTGGCTGGCAGACCTGGTATGCGCAACGCGTCGGTGGCGCCATGGGACTGCATGAGCGCAACGCCGCCAAGAGAGCCGCCGCGCATGCCGACACGCCCACCACTGCCCACTTCGATACACTGGGGCGCCCCTTCCTGACTGTTGCACGCAACCGCGTCGTCTGCCCCGGCCACGACCTCGACGGCAGCGAAGATAGCTTTGCCACCCGTGTTGATCTGGACATCGAAGGCAATCAGCGCGCTGTATGGGATGAGCGCAGACTGCCCGTCAACCATCTGCCGACCGGTGCAATCGAGCAGCGCGTCGTAATGCGCTATGCCTATGATATGCTCGGCAACCGCATCCACCAGATCAGCATGGAAGCAGGCGCCCGCTGGATGCTGAGTGACGTGGCAGGCAAGCTCATCCGTGCCTGGGACAGCCGCGGCCACAACTTCGCGACGAAGTACGACGCACTGCGCCGCCCGATGGAACAGACCGTCCGCGGCACCTTCAGCGATCCCGATCCTCTGATGCCGAACTCTGATCCTCGCACCCTGAACCGCGACACCCTGGTGGACAAGATCGAGTACGGTGAAGGCGTCGCCAATGCGGAGGCGTTCAACCTGCGGACTCGCATCTACCGGCGCTTCGATTCTGCCGGCATCGCCACCAATGCACGGCTCGATGCCAACGGAAACATTACCGAGGCCTATGACTTCAAGGGCAATTTGCTCTGCAGCACGCGGCAACTGGTCAGCGACTACAGAACAATTCCTGACTGGCCGGACTCACAATTGGATGCCGAGACCTTCGAGGGCAGCACCCGCTACGACGCCCTCAACCGCCCCATCCAAATCATCGCCCCGTACAGCAGCTTGACCCGGCCCGGGCACCCAAACAAGTTCAACGTCATCCAGCCGGTCTTCAACGAGGCCAACCTGCTGGAGCGGGTGGATCTATGGCTTGAGCGCAGTGCTGAGACTGCTCTTCTGCTGGACCCGACCAATGAGATACCATCGCCAGTGGGAGTCGCCAACATCGACTACGATCCCAAGGGTCAGCGGCTGAGAATTGACTACAAGAGCGGCGCCAGCACCTTTTACGACTATGACGAGCTGACCTTCCGGCTAACACACCTGTACACGCGGCGCGGAGCTGCTTTCAGCGAAGTCTGCGACAATCCGACTCCGCCGCCACCCACAACCGCGGCGCCGGAGATTTCGCTCGAGGGAAAGTACTGCGGCCTGCAGAACCTGCACTATACCTACGATCCCGCCGGCAACATCACCCACATCCAGGACGACGGGCAGCAGACGATCTACTTCAAGAACAAGCGCGTCGAGCCGAGCAACGAGTACTTCTACGACGCACTCTACCGGTTGATCCAGGCCACCGGACGCGAGCACCTGGGACAGACCGGTGAACCACTACCGCACAGCTACGACGACGCAGGCCGTACCGCCCGCCAGCATCCCAACGATGGTAAGGCCATGGGCCGCTACTTAGAGCGCTATGTCTACGATGACGTCGGCAACTTCCTGCAGATGCAGCACCGCGGCAGTGACCCGGCTCATGCTGGCTGGAGACGCACTTACGACTATTCAGAGCCTAGTCTTATTGAAGAATCAGCAAAGATCAGCAATCGTCTCACCCGCACCACGCTTCATCCCGAGAGTGCCAGCCCACATGTTGAGACATACGAGCACGACGCCCACGGCAACATGATTCGCATGCCCCACCTGGGCGGCGGCCTGCCCGAGCCGAACATGCACTGGGACTACAAAGACCAGTTGCGCCAGGCGGATCTGGGTGTTGGCGGCGCGGCCTACTACGTCTATGATGCCTCGGGCCAGCGCGTGCGCAAGGTGTGGGAGAAGGCCCCTGGCCTCACCGAAGAGCGTATCTACCTCGGCGGCTTCGAGATCTTCCGCAAGCACAGCGGCTCCATCGGCACTGATACAGCTACGCTGGAGCGCGAGACGTTGCATGTGATGGACGACAAGCAGCGCGTCGCCCTGGTGGAGACGCGCACGCTGGACACGGCGGGCGACGACCAGGCGCCTAGACAGTTGATCCGCTATCAGTTCGGAAATCACCTCGGCTCGACCAGCCTGGAGCTGGACGAGCAGGCGCAAATCATCTCCTACGAGGAATATTCGCCCTATGGCAGCACGACCTACCAGGCGGTTCGCAGCCAGACGGAGACGGCGAAGCGGTATCGGTACACGGGGAAGGAGCGGGATGCAGAAAGTGGGTTGTACTACCACGGGGCGAGGTATTACGCACCTTGGCTTGGGAGATGGGCAACATCCGATCCCTCTGGGCTAAAAGATAGCATTTGCCTTTACGAGTACGTGCACGGGAATCCTGTAGGACTCTTCGATCCGGATGGGCAACAAAGCGGCACTACACAAGATCTGATGATGAGAATGATGTGGCAGCAACTGTCGCAGGAAATCTCCGGCATTATCACAGGCTTCTTTGGTGGAAGCGCTTATGTCGATGTAGCCCGCAACAAAGTCGAGTATTCTGGTCCACGTGGTGGAGTAGGAGGAGTAGTCGGCGGGGGGGTGCGGGCTTTAACGTTCCGCGCGGTGCCTATTGAGGAGTACCCAACAGCAACAAGTTTGATGGGCATGGAGGTTGGCGCGGGGCTGATCCCAATATTCGATCCAGCGGAACGCCTGGTCACTGGGACAACAGTAACAGGTCAGGGAGCTAATCGTGCTTGGGCTGGAGTCCAGTTAGGGCTTGATGTGGCTCCGTTCCTATTCGAGTTTCGTGCCGCGACCATAGAGGCGCGGGTTGCATCGGCAGCAGAGCGCGGTTCTTCAGTCAGTCTGGCTTTTCGACCTGGTCTTGCGGCGCATCCACCTCAGCCCATTGGCCACAACATGGTCGGAGTTAATACTGGTGCCGGAACCGAGTGGTCTCACCTAGTGGTGGCCAATGCAGAAAGGTCATCTCCGTTGATCGTGACTGGCGGTGACGCCCTTGTAGTTAGGTCCAAAAGTGGACCGGGATCGGAATATCTGATCGTTACAGTGCCGGTCTCGGCAGAGGACGCTGCACGTGCTGCCGCAGTTGCGCAGGCGCGCTTAGAGACTCGCCAAGTAGGTCAGTATGGCCTCTTCTGCCAAGACTGCACAACTTACACAAGCGAAGTCTTGAACGCCGCGGGGGTACCCACACCACCGATGAGTACTCCGTCTCTCAACTATGCGGCTGCTTTAAGTCGTGCGCCGGAGGTGGTTGCTCCTTTACGTGCCGCTGCGGGGGCGACGACTTTGGCATCTGTGGGCAGTCGAGCGACATACCTTGAGGAGACGATGCAACAGTCCATACCCTCTGAACACACAGACAACCTGACGTACCTGGAGCAGCAACTTCAGATGTCAATACCGAGCGAGCATTAATGATTCATAAGCATATAAGCGAGCGATATAGATCGGCCCGATGGATTTCTTCTCCATCCTGTTGCCCGGCGCTCTGCTCACTTGGCTGCTGATGGACGAGGTGGGCCCAGCCGTGCTGGGGGATCGCTATGCGGCGCTCGCAAGATCAAGCGGCAGGCGCTTGGCGTGCCTGCTCGATTAAATTGCTTTCCAGTATGTGACACGAACTTGCTGACCGTATAAAGAAAAATAATCAAAGGAGTCTATGCCATGCCACAAGTAATCCTAGTCCGCCTCGTGCCGATGAAGCCGACCAGCGGAGCCAACTTCAGCAGCTATCTAACCAACCTGTCGATCCGCGCGTTCGACCTCTCGTTCGGCAACCCGGCAGAGGGCACGCCGGTCGGGCAGGCGCAGGGCGCATGGATACCGAACACCGGCATCAACGCCAACGGCCCGGCGTTCACGCCCGCGACCCAGCGGATCGTGCAGCACTTCTCGGATTATCCGGTGCCTCCCACCATGGATCCAGACCGGCGCATCGAAGCGGTAGCCACAGCAATCATCGAGTTGAACCCACCCCCCGCCACGGAGTTCAGCACCCCCGATCTCCGCCTGGAGATCAAGCAGGGCACGCAGCTGGTCGCCTATGAGCGGCTCGACTCTAATGTGAAGGTTGAGCCGGACGCGCCGATCTCGAACACTCCGGGGACCTATATCAGTGTCGATCCGCCGGCCGTCGTTGTGACGCTGCCAGACCCAGCCGTGGCCCTCGATACCAATGCCGCCTTCGTGGAACTGCCACCGGATGGCACGCCGCCGAAGTTCGTGCCACTGCAAGATGCGATCAACAAGGTGCTGGCCAAGGACCCGGCAGGCGGTGCCAAGCTCGATAACAAAAGCCCGCTGACCGTCGCCCAGTCGCTCCAGGTGGCGCGCGAGATCATCTGGAACCGCAAGATCGCCCCACCGCCGGAGCGGCCGAACAACCGCCGGCTCGAGGATATGTACACCCGTCCACCGACTGATACGTCGATGAGTAACGATGATCGTGACAAGGCGGACATGGATCGGAAGCAGTACGAAGCCAGCCTGCTTGGCTACTACGCACTGCAGAACGCTAACTCGGATCGCCTCGCTCAGTATGTCTTCGCAGCATCAGCTGCGGTATGGGCCGAGCAAGAGAGCGCAAATCCGGGACGGATCGGCCTGCGCATTCCGGTCGAGACCGGCACGCCGCCAACGCCTGGCTCCAAGTTCCGCCAGGCAGACGTGGTGATCGAAAATGCTGCTGGCCTGACCCTAAACTTCCAGGTTCCGGCGGAATACTTCTATGCGCTCTCGGCCGTGCTGGCGACGAATGTCACCGCCGAGGAGCGCTACCGGATGGCCACTGGCGATAACGAGTCGCGTATTGTTGCGTCGATCAAGGCCGCGATCGACAAGAACGTCATAGTCGCCGCAGCCACCACGCCCGAAAACGCCTCCCGGCGTCTGATCGCTATCGGGCGGGGGCGGGTGCAGCGACCGCCGCTCTGTCCGCTCAATGCCTATGTGAACGCGCTGGTCACGGCATGGCTCGCCGAGATGGGCGGGTCGATAGACACCTTCTGGCAGCAGCATCCTTTTCCGGCAGCGCTCGTACCCGGGCACCTCGATCTTGTGCTCGCCACTGTCACGCAGCAGACAGTCGTCACACCAACTTCTACGGCTTTGATCGCTGCAATCAAAGCGATCCCGGTTGCGGATGTAGAGCAGCTTAAAGGGCGCACGGTCCAGCAGTGGCATGCCTTCTTCCTCCCTGCCAACATCGGCCTGCTCCCGGACTTCACCAATCCGGGCACACCTGAGGAGCGTGTCGAGGCCTTCGTCCGCCAATTGCGCAAGTACTTTGAAGTGCTATCAAACTCGCCGGCGCCCCCTCCGGGAGCGATGGCGAACGCGCTGTCGATCCCGATTGCCGACAATGATCCTTTCGCAGCGTTCCTTGCGGCCGCCCCCGGCTTCGCATTTCCTGTGGCGAATTGGAGTGATCCCGCTATCGTTAACGCCCTGCAGATGGTATTTCCCGGCGATCCGGACGCACAGACCTGGCTGCTCAATGCGCTGCAGACGATCGATGAACTGCTGCTCGCAACCAATGGCATCGGGCTGCCCGCGCTGCAGTTCTCGCTGCTTGAGGCGCTCTACGCGCGCGGGTTCACATCGCGGTCGCAGATTCAAGCGCTGTCTGACGCAGAATTCCAGCATGCTCTGACCGGAACGGTGGCGTATCCATATGCAACGGCGATTCAGACTGCGGCTGGCGGCTCGATTGCCCCTCCCACCCCCGTCCCCCCCGGTCCGTTCACGCCGATCAATCCGGACGGATCGCTTATCAACTGCATCCCACCCTGGCACCTTTCGCCCCTCGGACCGGTGAAATATCTGCAGGATACTCTGGCCACCGGCATCGGCGCGACATGTGAGCATCCCGCTGCTACCGGCACAACGCTCGGCGCGCTGGTCGCGCTTCGGCGCGGCCCGCTCGGCAACCTTCACGCCACAGCGGAGAACGTCCACACCACGCTGCCGCTGATCGATATCGTCAATGAGAACCTGGAGGCTCTAGCGGACAGCGGCGCTCCCGGCGCCGTCTACGACACCAATGGCACTGCGCTGGGCGGGCACGCCCTTAAGGCAGCCGATGACGAGGAGGGAGCAGGACACGCACCGAACCTTCTCTTTGCCGCTTTGCCGGAACACTCGACACCTGCAACGCCGGTAAAGAAGCCAGGAGCATACGTGAAGCTTGCCGACGACTTTTCCTCGCCACAGCTACCGTACTCGCAGCCGCTCGATATTTCGCGATCGTACCTCTGTGCGATGGGAACGTCACGATTCGCAACCATGCGCACATTCCGCCAGGCGATCACAGAGTTTGCAATCGACGCGAGCCAGGAGGCCTTCGACTTCCAGAAGCACCTCTGGCGATATCCGGTGCGTATAGAGCTGGCGATCGAGTACCTGGGTCTCTCGCCGGAGGAGTACCAAAAGATATATGTCAATCCCATCAGTGCGACCGATCTGCGTGACATGTACGGCTTTCCGTCGGATACCATCAACGGCGTCGACTGGAAATCGATCGTGGTGCATGTCCCGGAGTTCCTTAAACGCACGGGCTTGGAGTATTGCGACTTTCTCGAACTGTGGAAATCGAAGTTTGTTGAGTTTGAGCGTCAGTTCGCCGTGATGACGTACGCAGCCAGAACCAGTGTGCTGTCGAACATGGAATTCCCGGACTGCGAGCCGTGCTGCCCCGAGGACCTCGTTATCAGATTCATAAATCCGGTGGCCCCGGAAGACGCGTTGCGACGGCTGATGGTCTTCATCCGTCTATGGCGATCGCTCAAGTGCTTGCACGGCGCAGGCTACGGTTTTGCCGACCTGCGTGACATTTGCCTGGTGCTCGGCCTGTTTCAGGGTCCAATCGTCAACCCCGAGTTCATCCGTCAGCTCGCCGCTTTCCAGATCCTGCGCAACGAGTGGCGGCTGGAGCTTGGCACCGATCCGACTGCGGCTCTTAATGCCACCGGCGCAACACGCACGCGTCTGCTCGGTCTATGGACCGCAGCACCTGCATCATCCTTTGATTGGGCAGTAGAACATCTGCTCGGGCGCATCGAAGATCGCGCTGAACGCGAACACGCACCCGGCCGGCGTCCAGGCAGCTACCACCGCCATCGCCCGCCAGAGTTCATTAAGATCCTGCGCGACAACCTTGACCCGCTCTCTCTGTTGAGCGGCTTCGAGCCGACTGCAAGGCCATGGTACGCTGCTCCGACGAGCACGCTACGCTTTACGGAAATCCTGGCGAAGATCTACGGCTCGCGGTTCACCACAGGTGAGCTGCTATACCTGTTCTCGGTTGATCAGCATCTCGACGGCGACGATCCGTTCTTCATGCAGGACAGGAATGAAGCGCTCGATCAGCCGTTCGACTTTCCCGAGGAAGGGCATCCCTACGATCTATGGAGCTTGCGGCAGAAGCTGCTGGACGTCCATGCGACAGAAGCGGAGATTGCAGCCTTGACCTGGGCCGGCTTGACCACTGCTATGCGTACCGACTTCGGGTATGAGCCCCCAGCCGGCAACGATCCACTGCGTAAGCTGGGTGAGCACTTCTTCCCGGAGATCCTTGCCCGCACCGGCTCTCTTTCCAGTCCGCAGGCCCGCCAGTATCGCACTTCGCTGACCACAACAGTTGCAAGCATGTGGAACTCCCCCCATCCTGGACCCTTCCAGTACGACGCCTTGGCGCAGGAGTTAGTAACTTCGTTGCCACTTCGTGACGAAGACGTGCTTTTCAAGCTCAATGCGATTGAACAGTTGACTGATGATGAGCGGAAAGCGGTGCAGCAGCTGTACTTCGCGCCACGTGCCGAGCTAGCGCGGTTTTCATTCCTGTTCCCCAGTCTTGCCGCTGCGGAAAGGGCGCTTGTTGAAGAGGCAGACGAAGGCAAGCGCTGGGAATACTTCCGCCGTGCATTCGTGGAATTCTCACGCCGGGCACACATTATTGCGGAGCATCTTGCCGGTCACGTGGGCTACTCATCTGACCAGACTGCAGCGGAGATTGATCTCTCATGGCTGATCCTACGTAACCTGCTCGGCGACGAGAACAAGGCTACGACAGCTTGGGAGAAGGATAACGGGCAACCACCTGCCATCTACACCTGGCCTCAGCCGACGGGCGGAGCTTTTGCCACATTGACCGGCCTTGTAGGCACAGGATTGCTCGGTGAAGTGAAGGGCGCGAGCGGCAGCTTGTGGCCCGAGATGCGCGGACCGATGACGGTGTTTTCGTCTGCAGGCAACGAGTGGAATGTGCCTGTCCCGACAATCATTCCGGATCTAAATTTCATGCTACCGCCAGCGGATCTCAAGTTCGCAGTGCTGCGGAACGGCCTGGCGATCCGTGAGTCTGACGGTCTGCCGCTCGCTGGCGCCGAAGGTTTCACAGCGCGGTGGACCGGCGTGCTGATTGTGGAGAAGTCCGGTACTTATACATTCTTCGCCGGCGCTCCAACCCCGGATTGCGAGCTGCCAGATTTCGAAAAGTGCAGCCACAACAAGTGGCGGGTCAACCTGCGGCGCACCCAGAAGACATTCCGCCTTCTCAACTATCGATGGGCTGACGAACAGGCGCCGGATCGTGCCTCCGGTCCTTTGCATTTAAATCGTGGCGCCTATTTCATCGACATCGATTTCGAAGAATCGCCGCCGAAGTTCGACGAAAAGCACGAGCTTGTGCGCGCGCTCACCGGCTTCACTGTGAAGTATAAGGGACCGGATACATTGGACTGTATCTCCGAATTGCCGGTTGAGCGCCTGTATCGCGACGTCTCGCCGGGTGAGTTGAAGAGCAACCAGGCAGTCGCGCCGTCAGCAGAAGCGTATCTCGCACTGCATTACTCCAGCAGCCTGCGTGGCATTCGTCGCACCTATCAGCGCGCATTCAAAGCACTGCTGTTCTGCCATCGGTTGCGTCTATCGGCGCGTCAGGTGGTGCGGGCGAACGTCTCCGAGATCGAGTACATGCTGTCCTCGCCGGACCGGTTTGCCGGTATCACGTACGTGCCTGGTACGCCTTTTACGTCGCACCGTGCTTTTCTGGATTTCAACTTCCTTCCGATCGGCGACACCTACAGCGGCGATCCGGACCGCCGGCCTCCGGCGCCGCTCGATCAGCGCGCTACGCCGTCGGTTGAGCGTAGGCAAGCGTCTTTCGACTGGTTTGAGAGGCTCTACGACTACACTGTAATGCGAAGGGCAGTCCATGAACGAACTGAGCGTCTGGTGTGGCTCTGCTTTGTCGAGTCCTCGAACCAGCAGCCGACGGATCCGGTGCCGCTACTGATGGATCTTGGCGTCGACATGGACCATGCACCGCTTGTCCTAGACTTCCACGACGGAGTGACCATCGACTGGGCGATGCTGTCGGACGACCGCTGGGCTATCCGTGTTTGGCACGCTGCGTCGTGGGTCCGGCATCTGCTCCGGGCGTTCGTGCCGCTCGACCTAGCTCAGGCACAACCAGATCTCTGGGCAGCGAGCACTGCAGCAGCAATGGCCACCGGCAACGCGAACCTGACGAAATTCTACCGCGACAGCATGATCGAGCGCGGCAATCCATTACGCTATGCTGACATCGAACATCTCAATAACCTGCTGCGTGACCGGGCGCGATCGGCGTTGATCGCGTATTTAGCGGGGATGAATCGCGTCCCGCTACCGTTTGTCCCCGGCTCGTTCGCTACGTCTGCGAAGGATCTCAGTGCGCTGCTCCTGATTGACATCGAAGTCGGAATCTGTCAGAAGGCAAGCCGCATCGAGGAGGCGGCCACAGCGGTGCAGTCGTTTGTCGAGCGTGCGCGTCTGTCGCAGGAACCGAGCTTTGCAGTGATCCCAGCGTTTGCGTCGGCATGGGATAAGCTGTTTGCGACGTTCCGCATCTGGCAGGCCTGTCGCCGCCGCATGCTCTATAAGGAAAACTATGTCGAATGGACAGAGCATGAACGCGCGATTCGGACCGAAGCGTTCCGCTTCCTCGAATCCGAGTTGAGACGCGTCACCTTGAACGCTCCTGAACCCGGTGGCATGAAATACTGGCCGGGGCCGTATTGGCCGACGCATCCCTCTTTGATCGCGCTGCAGCATCGTGAACCATCGCATCTCAAGCAAGTGCCGCAGCCCGAGAACCTCGGATTAATGGGAATGCCCGAGCGACACGCGAGACCCAGTTGGCTTGCGCCATCGCAGCAACGGCTCATCGATGCCAAAAGTTTGTCCAAGGATGACATTCCGGGCGTCATCGGGGATTCGGTCGCCTTGATGTCGACGACCAATGAAACTGCGGTAACACCAGTTGTCGTGGCCTCCCCGCAGCTTCCACTCTGGCTCCAGGCGGCCGTCCGCCTGGGCACGCGCTTCCTTCGCATTGCTGCCGCCGGAGAACCGCCCGCTACGTCTTCGTTCATGCCGCTGCAGAAGACTATGTCCGCATGCTGTGCCGAATGCGAACGGGTGCATCCTCCGGTAATGGATGAGTACTACTTCTGGCTGATTAACTCGGAGTACTACGATCCTGGCATCTTGAATACAGCGGATCCGACCTTGTACCAGGATGCTGAATGGGGCGTCAAACCGCCCGACATGACTTCGGAATGGCATCGCCGTGACGGCCTGCCGAAATTGCTGGCCTGGTCAAAGCAGCCCATGGTGAAGCTGGCGTGGTGCCGCGTGCACAATGGTGAATTCCAGACACCACGCTTCACGGACGATGGCGCGCACGTGAATCCTGGCGGCGGCGAGGTGCAGCTCGAATTCATCGGGCGTGAAGGTGATTCGCTGCGGTTCAGCATTACGAACGCTGCTGTGCTCCCATCTGGATATGCCGATCCGTCGCCGTGGGGATTCAGGTACGATATCGCTTCGGACACGGCCGTTGTGCTTCCAGAAGTCATTGTGACTCCGCCAGCGCCGGGACCGTTCCCCGCAGCACTGCCGGCGTATCCATTTTTTGTCTTTTTCATGCCCGGGGAGCCACTCGAGCCTTCGATCTACTCGACGGCGATGACGGTAGCTGGTACGCTTCGTGCTCACTGCCACTATGAGGCGGCACTGAAATGGTACGAGCTGTACTTCACACCTAGCGACAAGGATCTGCGTTGGGCGACCTGCCGGTGGCCTTCCGTGCCAGAGATGCCACCTGAAACAAACGTTCCCGGCGTTCCAAGCCGGATCAATCCAAGCACTCCAGCCGATCTCGCAGGTCCTGCGACCCCAAACACACATACTGTGTCTACATTGCCTGCAGAGCTGCCTATAGGCAGATTCATTCGCACAGACCTGGATCCCTGCTGTGATACGCTGGTGAAGACGGATCTTGCATCCCGTCAACGCAGCATCGTCCTGGCTTACCTCGATACGATGCTACAGTATGCACAGGCGGCGATGTGTCGGCACTCACCCGAGGGTTATGCCATCGCCAGGCTGCGCCTAGACATGCTATCGAGGTTACTCGGAGAACGACCGCGAACGATCTTCGGTCATGACGACGGCACTAATCCGCAAACAGTGACTGAGTTCGTCCCCCGGTTCGCGCCAATCAATCAGCGCCTGATGGAGATCTACGATCGCGTCACAGACCAGCTCGATGCGCTGCATCACTGCCTCACAAAAGCTCAGCTGACTGGCAGTGTCCTTCATGCAGACACATCATACTGGGGCAACAATCCGGTGCGGCAGGGGTGGAGGACTGCGGCTGAGAACTGCCTGGACGACGACGGATGTTGCTGTCCACCCAGTCCGTACCGGTTCCCATTCCTCATTCAGCGCGCACTCGAGACAGCTGGTGAGGTCCGCACTTTTGGCGCCGAGATACTCGCTGCCATCGAGAAAGGGGACGCCGAGTCTCTCGCGGCGATGCGCACCGCCCACGAGCGGCAACTGCTGAACCTAACCGAAGAGATCCGCCGCTTGGAATTCCGCGAAGCGGACTGGCAGGTTCAGGCGCTGCAGAAGACAAAGCAGGCGGCCCAGGCACGGCGGCAGTACTATGCGGACCTGATTGCCAACGGGTTGATCCCGAAGGAGCAGGCCTACCAGAACCTGACCGGGGTCTCGATGACAACGCGCACCGCCGGAAACTCTGTGGAAGCCGTTGGGCAGGTCATGAACCTGATTCCGGACAACACGACCGGTGCTGCGGGCATTGCCTCAACTCCCGTGTCGGTTTTCCAGATGCCGATCGGCACGAAGCTGGGGCATGCGTTCGCCGCTGCCGCCAGGATTCTTTACACGGTTGCCGATATCAATAGTACCCAGGCCGGCCTTTCGCTGACGGAAGGTGGGTGGGATCGGCGCGAAGCAGACTGGATATTCCAGGTGACGGTTCTGGACATCGAGATCCAACAAATCGAGCGGCAGATCCTCGGCGCTGAGCGGCGACGGGACTCGGCGCTGCGCCAGTTGAATAACCTGGTGCAGCAGAAACAGCAGGCTGCGGAACTGCAGGATTTCCTGCGCGATAAATTCACCAATAACGCTCTCTACCTGTTCCTGCAGCAGGAGATGGCGGCGCTGCACCGCCAGATGTTCGAGATCGCGTGGTGCTGGGCGCTTCAGGCGCAGCGGGCGTTCCAGTTCGAACGCGAGCTGACGACGCAGACCTACTTGCCGCCGAACATATGGGACGGATTCCATGAAGGTATTCTTACAGGCGAGCGGCTTTCCACATCTCTTCGTGCCATGGAGAAGGCATACTTCGATCAGAATCGACGCGAGCACGAGCTCGTCACGCGATTGTCGCTGCGACTGGATTTCCCGCTCGCCTTCCTGCAGCTCAAGGTGACGGGTGCTTGCGAGATCGAGATTCCGGAATGGCGTCTTGACCGCGAGTATCCGGGGCATTATATGCGCCGCGTCAAGACCGTCAGTCTGACCATCCCGTCCGTCGTGGGCCCCTATACAGGTGTCCATTGCAAGCTCACGCTGTTGAGCAGCGCGACTCGAATCGAACCCACGTTACTCGACGTCGAGGACTGTTGCCCGGGAGAGTGCACGTGCGGCTGCTGCGAGCGCCTGCGCTACGAAGCGATTAAGCAGGATCCGCGAATTGTGAAGCGTTACGGTGCGACGGAAGCGATCGCGACTTCCACGGGGCAGAACGACTCGGGGTTGTTCGAGCTCAATTTCCGTGACGAGCGCTACCTGCCGTTCGAGTACGCGGGAGCGGTCAGCCGCTGGCGGATCGAGCTGCCAATTGAGACAAACGCGTTCGACATCGATGCGGTGAGCGACGTGATCTTCCAATTGAGTTACACCGCACGCGGAGGAGGGGTCATGCTACAAAAAGCAAGCTGGGCTGCGGCATCCTGCATTCTTCCTGGAGCTGGGCTGCGCTTCTTCGACTGGAGGCAGGACTTCGCCGATACATGGCAGAGGTTCAAGGCGGTGGTGTCTGCCGCCGAACAGGCCGACTGCATACGCCCGCTCACGCTGCGTATGAGCCGCGGCATGTTTCCGTACTTGCCTGGCCAGCGATCAGTGCGTATTCGGCGCGTCGAGTTATGGTTCGAGGCGCAGAGCGCCTGCAGCAGCGTGCGGAACTGCGAGATCGAGTTTGTGCCCGATCGCCACTGCGAATGCCATGACGGCAACGGAGGATGCTGCGAACGCTACTTCCTGACATGCGTGGCGAGTGAGGACTGGCCCTGCCTCTTCCACGGCGTGATCGAGTACCCGTTCCCGTTCCTGTGTGATGAGCGACAGGTCACGATCGGTGATTTCCTGTTCCCAGAGGGTGTCGGTTTGGTATATCGTGCGTATCTCGTGTGCTCGTATGAAACCGGTCCAGCGGAACGCTGCTTGCCGAAGCCACTCACTTGCGAAAGCGATTGCAAAAGCCTCTGCTGAAAGCTACTGATGGAGAAGGAGTTAAAATTAATGTCGAAAGACATCAAAACGGAAACACAATCCTCACGAGGAGACAACGAATCCGCCCCTAGACCATACACGGGGCGAATGGCAAAAACGATCAATCTCATTGAGATTAGGACAGGTCTCTTCCTGAACGTAGACCATATTGTCAGCGTGCGGGTGTTGCCGCAAGAAGAGGGCAACGATTACGCTGTCCTGCAGCTGTCGAATGGTGACAGACTGAATCTTTCCCTCAATGAGTTTTCCACGATTACCGGTGAAGAACCGCGCCTGATGGCGCGGCTGCCGCACAAACCCCCGGAGGAATACCAGGGGTAGATTCATGAATCAGGAAGACACGATCAGAGTATTCCGGATGCTGCGAGAATAGTGCGACTTCAGCTTCTTGCCTGGCTATGGTCCCTGGTAGCATCTTCCCGCCGCAGCAAATCCAGCGGTGCAGTTCCATCGTTGCACTCGACCAGTTCCGCAGATAGACTCGCCGCTGCAGCGTCGCCGTGTGGAGACGCCATGTCCTGAGTTGATGCTATATTATTTTGGAATCCAACACTAGAAGTGGAAGGCGAGAGAGGCGTGGATGTGAGGGCCGCCTGCAAAGAGATAATGCAATGCAGCCCGGCTTGCGCATCTCAGACAGATGATCATCGCTCCCTTCTCATCATCACCATCATCCCCCCCGCTGCAAGTGCTGCAGCAGCGGCGCCATAAAGAAACGAGGCCTCAGCACCCCAGAGGGACCACAGGGCCCCAGCGAGCAGGCTGGAGATGATGGATGCCACCCCCACCAAACCGTAGTATATCCCTAAAGAGCTTCCTCTCAGCCCGGCTGGGCAGAGGTCGGAGATATAGGCCCTCTCCGAGCCGTCCACCAGGGCATATACCAGGCCGTAAAGGGCGAAGAGGACGATCAGGCCCCAGAGGCTGGAGATAGAAGCAAATCCGATGGCGGTAAGGGCAAAAAGGGAGTACCCCAGGAAGAGGACCCTTCTTCTCCCCACCCGATCCGACCATATCCCCGCTGGCATGGCCAGGAGGGCATAGACCAGATTGAAGAGCAGATAGAGGAGAATGGGCGCAGCCACTGCCATAGACCCTGTGAAATGGGCCTGAGCGCGGAGGATGAAGAACATATAGCTGAAGTTGCCCAGGGCGAAGAGGCAGGCTATGAAAAGGAAGGCCTTAAGCTCAGGGGATAGAGCGGAGAGATTCAGTCTGATGCTGCATTCAGAACCTGAGAAGCTCTCTTTCACCTTGATAAAAGGAATCAATGCCACTATTGAGAGAATCCCTGCCAGCATCAGAATGGAGGAGTAGCTGTATCCTCCCTGCCAGAGGAGATAGGCCAGAAGCGAGCCGACGACAGCGCCTGCCGAATCCATAGCCCGGTGCAGGCCGAAGCCTCGCCCCTTGTTCTTCTCATCTGCGGACTCGGATATCATGGCATCCCTGGGGGCGGACCTCACCCCTTTGCCGCTCCTCTCCACTGTCTTGAGCAGGAAGACATGCTGCCAGGCGGAGGAAAAGGGAAGGAAGATCTTGCCTGCAGCCGAGAGGGCATAACCGGCCACCACCAGCGGCTTTCTCCTGCCCAAACGATCGGAGTAGCATCCTGAGAGGAGCTTGAGTATGCTGGGCAAGCCATCGCTCACCCCGCCGATCAGGCCCACTGCCATGCTGCCTCCTCCCAGCTGGGCGATAAAGAGAGGAAGGATGGGCTGGATGATCTCGCTGCTGATGTCGTTAAGAAAGCTGACAAAGCCCAGCAGAAGGATGTTCATCCTCTTATCCGGAGCTGACAATGCAGTCCAACCACCAGTGATCTAAAATGCCCTGAATGTCATCTGCCGCTCGGAAAGAAAAGGATTTGAGGGCTCTATGATCAATCCACCTGGAAGGCCATCCGGGATCCTCTTCGCCATCCGGATAGAGGCGCAAGCAATCTCAACCGCTGCACTGCTTATCATCTGCTCCAGATAGCAGCTTCCAGATGAATACAATATCATGGGCGAAAATCATCTCTCTGTATAGTAAAACCCTTTGCCTCGTGAAGGGAGAAGGCAAAGAGAAGAACGGGGAAGGCAGAGAGGAGAGATGGAGGGAAGAAAGCAGAAAGGGGAAGGGAGATGGGAGGAGACAGAAGGGAGAAGGCGGAGAGGAGAGGGGCAGAGAGGAGGGGCAGAGAGGAGGGGCAGAGGGGAGAGGCAGAGAGGAGGGGCAGAGGGGAGGGGCAGAGAGGAGGGGCAGAGAGGAGGGGCAGAGAGGAGGGGCAGAGAGGAGGGGCAGAGAGGAGGGGCAGAGAGGAGGGACAGAGGGGAGAGGCAGAGAGGAGAGGCAGAGAGGAGAAAGCGGAAAGGGAGAAGGGAGGTGGTAGAAAGGAGAAGGAGGAGCTAGAGAGCGGAAGGTGAAGAGGAGGAGGGAGATGAGAATCGCTACAGTTGCTCTCATCCAGAGCCCATCTGTTGGCCGTCTGAATGGATTATGCTTTGGTTGCTCTTCTCGGCCAGACGAGAATCCAGGCGGCCAGCAGCCATAAGAGAAGGAATGCAATGACGAGCCTTATCATATGGAATCACAACTATTAATAATGACGTTTTTGTATATCTATGTTTTGCTTGCCATTGGGCTTGCCATTGGGCGGAGAACCCGAGTAGAATAGCCTGATATAGTTTGCAGTCCGCCAGTCCTTAATGGTGTTTGAGTATGAAGGCGATTAATGTTATCATCTTCCCGTTTTTCCTGCTTTTCCTTCTGCTCCTTTCGGGCTGCATCGAGCGCCCAGAGGCCCCAGTGGTCTCAGAGCAGGATGCCACAATGGAATGGAAGGCCGATGGAATAGTCAGCGAGGGGGAATACAGCCGCAGCATGCTCCTCCAGGCCCCGCCCAGACAGGGTTATAGCGGCGGGAATATGCAGATCTCCTGGAGGAATGATGATGAGTATCTCTATCTCGCCCTGAACGGCAGCACCACCGGCTGGATAGCTCTGGGATTTGAGCCTTTGGAGTGGATGAAGGACTCAGACATAATCCTGGCCTCAGTGGACAATGGCCGGGCCGTGGTGCTGGACGAGTACTGCACAGGCAACTATGGCCCTCATATCGAGGATACCATGCTGGGCGGCACTGACGATATAGAGGAGTATGCGGGAAGGGAATCGGACGGAAGAACCATAATCGAGCTGAAAAGAAAGCTCAAGACCTCTGACCGGTTCGACAAGTCCTTCTCCCCAGGACAGGCGATCTCCATCATATGGGCGCTCTCTGACAATCCTGACATCAGCCAGAAGCACAATGTGGCCTATGGTGAGGGCATCCTCACCCTGACCAGTCAGGGCGAGGTGGCAGCTGCTTCTGTCCTGGGAGGGCTCAGCCCAAGAGAGATAGAGGGGCTTGTATTCATCTGGGAGGAGGAGAAGGCAGCAAGAGACATCTACTCATCTCTGTACGAGAAGAACAATCTCACCATCTTCCTGGACCTGACCAGATCAGAGCAGAGCCACATGGACCAGGCTAAGGCGGTGATCGATAAGCATGGCCTTGCCCTTCCAGAAGATGTGCCGGGATTGTTCGAAAACAAGACACTGCAGGAGATCCACGACCGCCTTTTGGCAGAGGGATCAGCCTCCATTGAGGGGGCGCTGAAGGCGGCAGCAGAATTTGAGGAGATAAGCATCATGGATCTGGAGGCTGAGCTGGCAGTAGCTGAGAGCGAGGATGTCAGGACCATGTATCAGGGACTCCTGGCCGGCTCAAGAAAGCACCTCCGCTCTTATGTGACCGATCTTCACAGCCAGGGAATAGACTACCAGCCGCGGCATCTTGAGATGAAGGAGTTTGAGGAGACGGTGAAGGCCTAGATGGAAGGAGAGAGAGCAGAAAAGCAATCTGGCTGATCAGCAATGGCGCCCTGGATGGAACGGCATATCGAGGTGCGACAGCCGCCGGGCGCCCTGTTCATTGCTTCAAGAGCTCCATTCCACATTCAGGAGCAGTATCTGCAATAATTGCCTCCTTCCTGCCCTGAGAAACTATTTTATGCCGGGGTATCATTGCCCAGGGAGGTGAAGATTATGAAGCATCCCGACCGCGTATTCTCATTCAAGGAACTGGAAGCTGAGGACGATCTGGTGGAGGCTATGACCAACCATCATTGGCCTATTTGCTATGGTTTTTATTATGGAAACCATCTCTATCTGGGAGATGGAGATAGCGAGGACGATCCCGAATATGCCGCCGCCACTGTGGACAAGACAGAGGGGCATCAAGGTGTCCACGGCCGTGAGGTGGGGAGGATCAGGCCTCGGGGGATGTCCTCAGATGAGGTGCGCAGGTTCATCCAGGATATCACTGAAGGCAATTATGCCAGCGAGAACCCCATCCAGATCTGTGTCGAGCCGATCTGGCATCATAGCTGCACCTTCTGCCGGCTGGAAGAGGATTAGACAGATGCGGCAGCCCGGCTGATAGACAGATGCGGCAGTCTGGCTGATAGATAGATGCGGCAGCCTGGTGTGGTGGTAGACAGATATGATAGACATATCGGAGCCCGAGCCTTGAGCAGGAGAGACCTGCCTGCCGCTTCAAAGAGAGAGATCACCATAATAAGGGCGGGCAGCTACTGGGCTTTCAAGCATTTCTTCGAGGACAAAGAGACATTTCGAGAGCTTGCCAGCTACTATGACCGGAATGAGTTTCGATTCATTCTCAAGACCCCTGGGGAGAGGAATCTGGTGGCAAAGCTCCTGGAGAGAAGGGGATTTGCAGTCAAAGCGATAGAGGACTCTCGCGGTTATGTGGTAAAATTGAGCCGCAAGAGCAGATACTCCTGGGTGCTGAAGAACTCCTTAGCCCGAATTGAGAATGATGAGTGGCGCATCTTCCTGATGAAGGATGAAGAATCAGTCAAGGAGGCCTTAAAACAGGGGGCAAAGCTGGTGGAGGTGGATGTGCGGTTCTGATCCTGATCCTCGTTCTACATCAATAATCCTGCGGGGGCACCACCTGCCTGATGGAGAGGGCGGCAAGCAGGCTGAAGGCTCCCAGATAGAGGAAGACGGGGACGAAGTCGCCTCCATTCAGATCCAGCAGATGTCCAGCGAGGGCGGGACCCAGCGGCCCGGCGATAAATCCGTATGCGGCAAAGGTAAGGCCGAATATGGCTCCGAAATGATCCAGGCCGAAGCAGTCTGCCACCAGGGGGGCTGATACTGAAAACAGTGTGCCGAAGGCAAATCCCACCACTGCCGCCAGGATTGCAGACGAGGGCAGATCATCTGCCAGGGGAAAGAGAAAATAGGCCAGGGCGGCAGCCAGGAAGGCCAAGCTCATGATCCTTGCTCTTCCCCATTGATCGGAGAGATAACCGCTCGCCAGGCGGCCGGTGCCATTGGTCAGATTGAAGGCGGTGAGGATGAGGACTGAGGACTCCAGGGGAAGGCCCAGGGATAATCCATAGCCTGTGGAGAGGACGGTCATGGAGATACCCGCCGCCCCGGCCAGGGTCCAGGTCATCCAGAGAAACCAGAAGCTCCGGGTGTGAAGAGTCTCCTTCACTGTTAAAGATCGATTCCTCTTCTCACTTCCCGTGCCGGCTCCCTTCCCCCACTGCCAGCCGGCTGTATAATCCGGCTCCCGGGCGAGGTATGCGCCCATAAAGCCTGAAGCCAGGGTAAGGGCAGCCAGGAGCAGGCCCAGACTCCTGTAGCCCAGGGATTGCAGCATCATCCCGAATACAGGAGACATGATGGCAGCGGCGAGCCCGAAGACCATGCTCACCGTCCCTGAGACCAGCCCCTTCCGGTGGGGATACCAATGCTGCACCAGAGTGAGGGCGGGGATGTAAACAAAGCATGAGGCAGTTCCGTTGAGAAAAGACCAGGCATAGACCATAAAAATCGATTCTGCATATGCCGCCAGGATGCAACCGCAGGCAGTGAGGAGAATCCCCAGAAAGATCATCCTTCTGATTCCATACCGCTCCTGCCAGCGGCCCACCAGGAACATGTTGATGCCCACTGCTGCCAGCATGAAGAACAGAGCCGCTCCAGTGGCCCCGCTGCCGACCTGGAACATCTCCCGCCATGCCGGGGCCATCACACCGGGAAAGCCGAAGGTGAGAGCCCCCGGCCAGAAGATGGCCGCTGAGCAGCCGATCACTGCCCCAAGAGCCCGCCTCCTCTCTCGCTTATGCTGGTCCATCATTCCTGTGGACGGATGCCATTCTCCCCCTATTTTTCATTGGTCCTTAATCCGATCTCTTGAAAAAAAAATGCTCTTTGATGAATCAATAGCTGTATCGCTTTCATAGCAGGAGACAAGAGCATTCTATGATTCCGCCTTCTCATCTCTCATCTTGACCAGCAGCCAGCCGCGAGGAGTCCTGGTGAGGGCGAAGCCGCCCTGCAGCCTCCTGCCCTCCAGCCAGAATGAGGCATGGCCGCTTTCCAGGGCCCGGGAGAGGGGAATCTCCCGGCCATCCTTATTCGAGAGGTTCCTGTAGCTGCCCGAATCCCAGATGGCCACCGTTCCCGCTCCGTACTGCCCCTCGGGAATTGTGCCCTCAAATGAGGCATACTCCACTGGATGGTCTTCGGTCTGGACTGCCAGTCGTTTATCCCTTGGATTCATGGAAGGCCCTTTGGGCACAGCCCAGGATTTCAAGACGCCCTCCACCTCCAGGCGGAGGTCATAGTGCAGTTGGCGGGAATGGTGCTCCTGCACTACAAAGATCTGGCCGCCTGGGGTATGGCCGCTCGGGGTATGGCTGCCTTGGGTATGGCTGCTTGGAGTATGGCCGCCTGAGGCTTCTTTCTTCTCCGCCAATAAGGATGGATTGGGCTCAGAAGTGACAGTGAAGTCTCTCTTCTCTTGATAGCGTTTAAGCCGATCGGAATTCATGAGGATTCCCTATGGTCATCGACCATCTTTGAAGCCCAGCCGATAAATAGGTTTCATCGTCTCACTAAGAGGCGGCCTTTGCGGCGCGCCTGAAGATCTGCTGAGGCGCGCCAGGATATGCGAGATGATGCTTGTGCCAGCCCCTCTCCCCGGCCAGACTGTCCCCTGCCGAAAAGCCATCAGCATGACGCTGCAGGCACAAAGTCCATTCCCGGATCGACCTTGACCTCCATCGATCCCTGGACCCCTCCCCCCTCCAGGCAACTGGTGGCTTTTCCAGTTGCGATGTAACTCTTCAGGCAGCCCAGTATGGCGGCAACATCCCTGGGGATTTTAATGCATTTGGGCAGATGATGGCTCTCCCGGTTCATAGCCAGCCGGCAGCTACTTGATGCGCCAGATCCCGTTCGATTTACACACCTGCGGTTGCAGAAGGCCACTGTTCTGAGCAGTACCCGCCCCACATCGATCTTAACCGGCGGATCGGAGACGCTACGGGCATAGACCGCTGCAGCCATGGCAAAGAAGGAGAGGTTCTCTATTGCCCCTTCAGACCATCTCCGGGATAGATATTTCATTATCCTGGGGCTGATCTCGGCTCTGGCCTGCTCTACCAGGGCCCGGTAGCCTGCAGCAGTGGGCATGAGCAGCACCTGGTCGAACTCAAACTCCTTTCCACTGCCACGGCTGTCCACCAGCTTTACAAAACGGCAGCCGTATCGGTCTCCGAAGTCCTCCATTTTTCATCTTCATCCGGTTTTGGTCCTTCTGCCGGCCTCTCTTCTCACAGCCGTTCCACCATCTCAGTCAGGCCGAATGAGCCATCCAGGATCTCCTCCTTCAGCCTCTCTGCCAGCTTCACCGCCCTTGCTCTATCCGACTGACGGAGCTGGATGGGAACTGTCCTCTCTCCCAGATGAATTGCTCCCAGCCTTCCCTGGAAGGCCCCGCCGCTGCACTGGGAGACGCACAGGCCGCAGTTGAAGCACCTCTCTTCATCGCGCATAACCCGGCCATCCTCGATGAGGATCGCTCTCATGGGACAGACCGGCTCTGCAGTGCATACGCTGCAGCCTCTGCACCTCTCCGGATCGAACCTGACCCTTAGATCGACTGAATCCCAGACATCCCCGTAGCTGCTCTTGCCGATCTTCTGGCGGACATTCACATCCATTATGGTGAGAGGAATATCCCTGTCCTGCTGCAATATGGCATTGAGGATGGTCTCATTGAGCACCGGAATGGGCACCGCCCAGGAGCCTATGCACTCCGGGCCGGCTGAGGTCAGAAAGCCGCCCATGTACTCCGGATCCATCTGATGCATATCAGCCAGACCGAGGAGGTTGGGCCGGGTGGGCAGGGAGCGGGTGCCTGTGCCCACCACAAAGCCCTGAGCGCCATTGAGGAGAATGCGGGTCCCGATGCCTATGGTCTCCAGATAGGGATCGTTCTTGACCGGGTTGATCTGGCCGCATCCAGATACCGTGGCGGCAGCAAGGTGGGGGGGAAACTCAATGCGGCTGAAGATGCTCTTCAGGGGGAGGCTCCTGGGGTTGACGAAGGCCACATAGTTCTTGAAGGCATTGCGGGTGGAGAATATGCGGGCATAGGGGATCTCCTCCAGGCGGATGGACCTCTCGATGACCTTTCCATCTTCAGACTCCGCCTCCACCACCGCCTCTCCTCCCTCCACCAGTTCGCGGAAGAGGTGTCCTCCCCCATACTCAGGCTGGTATATGCTGTGCGAGGTGCCGTATACCATCAGATCGATCATCCCCAACCTCTCATTGGGACAGGGTCCGGGCCAGGCGGGAACGCCATTGATCCTGGCGCTGCTGGCGCGGATGAATGATCCCGGAGCTGCCAGGGGAAAGGATAGCACAGCATATGTGCCGCTCATCACCGCTCGGGTGGCAGTGGTGACGACATCAACATCCTTCAGACTGACCTCTCCTCTCTCCTCAAGCATCCGGGAGATCTCCGGCTGGGTGAGGACCACTGCCCGTCCGCACTTTATGCGTTCTTTTATGTCTTCTATTCTCCTGATCATGCTGATCGAGGCATCGCCTCTCTGGCATAAAGCAACTGCGATCTGAATGAAAAGAGAATTATCATCGCAGCGTCACAGATCATCGCAGCGCCACAGATCGCAGGGAGGGCTGGAGGGATGAGCCCTCCCGCAGGATATGGCGAATCCCACTCTCCTATCCCGCCAGTATATCCTGGTTTTGATAATTTAAAGTCTTATTTTTCATGTAGTTCTCATATTGAGATCATCTGAAAGCATTGATGCTACCCGGTTTGACCTATGAGGCCAATGTTATAACCGCAAGCCTCAAATCTTGAAAGCCGAGCATGCTAGCTATGGCCATGAATGTGGAGCGCTTCATAGAGGATGCCATTGCGGAGATCAAACGCAATATCCAGGGCCGCGCAATTATCGGTCTGTCTGGAGGGGTGGACAGCTCAGTGTGTGCGGTGCTCGCCCACCGGGCTTTGGGTGAGCGGCTGGTATCTGTCTATGTGGACTCGGGGCTGATGAGACAGTCTGAGTCCGAGCGCATCGAGGAGCTGTTCAAGGATCTTGGACTGGTGCGGGTCAACGCCCAGGAGCGTTTTTTGGAGGCCTTGCGAGGCATCACCGATCCCGAGGAGAAGAGGATGGTGGTGGGAGAGACCTTCATCCGGATCTTCGAGGAGGAGGCAGGCAGGATAGGCAGCGATTGCCTGATCCAGGGCACCATCTATCCGGACAGGATCGAGTCGGATGGGGGCATAAAGGCCCATCATAATGTGGGAGGCCTTCCCAGCCGGGTGGAGTTCAAGAGCATAGTCGAGCCTCTGCGCGACCTGTACAAGGAGGATGTCCGCCAGGTGGCACGGGCTCTGGGCCTCCCTGCAGAGATCAGCGAGAGGATGCCGTTTCCCGGCCCCGGGCTGGCAGTCAGAGTGGCAGGCGAGGTCACCAGCGATAAGCTGGATGTGGTCAGAAGGGCAAATGCCATTGTGGAGGAGGAGTTGAAGGAATTCAATCCCTGGCAGGCACTTGCCGCCCTCCTGGGCAAGGCGACTGGAGTCAAGGAAGGCGACCGGATCTACGGCTATGTGATCGCCGTGCGTGCTGTCTCCAGCCAGGATGCCATGACAGCAGAGGCGATGGAGCTTCCCTGGAAGGCGCTCAGACGCATCAGCAGCCGGATCACCGGGGAGATACCTGCGGTCTGCAGAGTGGTCTACGATCTGACCCCCAAGCCCCCGGGCACAATAGAGTTCGAGTAGTCAGGCAAGGAATCTTTAGAGCAGTTGAGCGATGAGGCCGGCGTCCGGCTGGAGTGCTCTATCTCAGCCTCATGAGGGGATAGCAGCTCTCCTGGTCATACTCCAGCCGGGCGGAGATCACCTCTCCCTCATATTCTATCTCCACCTGGGCCCAGATCATCCTCCCCTCCAGCTCGCCGTAGCCGAAGATGTTCTCCTTTAGCATATCCCGGTTTATCCTCACCTCAACCCTGCGGACATAAGGCTGAAGGGAGATGCTCTCCTCCATAGCTCTCTCCAGGCTGGATGCAGTCCTCATTCCTACTGGAGAGCCCACGAATTGGTGATAAAGTGCTCCCAGCTTAATGCCGGCCTCAAATGCCGCTATCTCCCTTTTTGTAGGCGTGAGATCACCACCGGACTTAATAAATATGCAATTACGAGCGCACCCAAAATAATGGCGGCATAAAGGATGTTGCTTTGAAGGAAGACCGCCCAGGCAGCAGCTATGACCAGCAGGCCCAGTATCAAGAGGATTCTCATATCCCTGATCTTGGGATAGGGCAAGGTGCTTATCATGAGCAGAGCCAGGAACAACATCAGCGGAAAGGTCAGGCTGGGCTTCCCCAGAAGGACGCTGACGGACAGAGCCATGCCTGCAGCAGGGATGGGCAGGCCCTCGAAGAGTTGATCGCTCTTGCCTGAGATATTGAACCTGGCCAGGCGGAGAGCTCCACAGATGAGAAAGATGATCGCTGCCGGCCAGATATGCATGGGCGGGCTGAAGGCCCCAACCACAAGAAAGGCGGGGGCTGCTCCAAAAGAGATCAGGTCTGCCAGGGAGTCCAGGTTTGCTCCCAGAGGGCCGGATCCAGTTCTTCGAGCCACAAATCCGTCCAGGCCGTCTGCTACTGCAGCTATAATTATGAGAAGTACAGCGAGCTTTATAGTATCCTGAGATTGCGATTCATGGATGAGAAGAATGGCAGCAAATCCCAAAGAGATATTCAAGATGGTGAACAGGTCCGGCGGCCGGAGGGCGTGCAGGACGTTCATGAGGAGGCTCCGGGCACATCTGGTGCCGCTGATATCTCCGATGCCGGTGCTCTCGATTCCACTGATTCGCCTGATGCCACCAGAGCCCCTGACGCTCCAGAATGAAGCTTGACGGCGATCACCGTCTTCCCCGCCCGGACGCTGTCTCCCAAAGACACCTGCAGCTTATATCCTCTGGGAATGCTGGTCTCAACCCGGGAGCCAAAGCGGATCATGCCTATCCTCTCCCCCCGGAGGACGTGATCTCCTGGCTTGACATAACAGACGATCTCTCTTACAATGGTCCCGGTGATCTGGGACAGCTGGATCTCTCCATCTTCAGTCTCGATCCTCATCCTGCTCTGCTGGTTCTGGCTGGCGCGGTTGAGAAAGGCGGGAAGATGGGTCCCTTTCCTGTGCTCCAGGCTGATTATCGTCCCGTCCAAAGGCGCCCGGTTGACGTGCACATCGCCCAGGCCCATGAATACAGTGACCTTCTCCGGTGTGGCCTGAATGATCCTTCCATCAGCCGGAGAGAGCATTCCCTCGCTTTGGGGCAGGCGGTCAGGGTCCCGGTGAAAGAACACCATGAAGATCAGGCTCATGAAGGCAGCAGCGGATATGTACCAGTTCCCGGCAACGGCCAGGACTGCAGTCAGGATGATGGGCACTGATATCCAGCGGCGGGAGTTCCTGGCCAGCTTCAAGCGGCATCTCCCCTGGGGTGTCTTATATCCCCGGCCAGCTCATCGATGATCAGGAGAAGCTCGGGGAGGAGGAGGAATATCAGATACGAGATCAATAAAAGAGTAGCAGCAGACCCGATCTTGGCGATCACATTATGAGCAACCTCGAAGCTCTCGCTGCCAAACCAGCTCCAGCCGTAGGCTACGATCACAAACCCATTTCTCACTATGTTCAGGATATAGATGGAGAGGGTGGACAGGGCCAGAGCTATCGCCTTGCGCCCTCTTGGTGCCTGGACTGATATGACCAGTCCGGCAAAGAGGGAGATGCTCTCAATGGCGGTGCAGGCGAGGACGATCTCCACCGACCTCTCATTCAGGGTCACCATATTCCAGCTTGGCATGCTCACTGGAACGGATAGAGCGAGAAGGGCATGTGCAGTCATGAGGGTGGTAAATCCTATCAGGGCCTCTCTTAAGGGCTCGATCTCAGCAAAGGGAAAATAGACCATTCCACAGACTGCAGCGGCATAGCTCGCCCAGAGCTGGGCTTTGGAGGGGCTGCTCCTTCTCGCCAGCATCCCCGCCATGTAAAGGCACATCAGGCCGGCGGCAGTGAAGAGGAGGGCATTGAGGTAATCATTGCTGGCCAGATAGCGTCCCGGCTGGTACAGCCAGAACAGGCCCAATAGAGCCCATCCCGGTATGGCAATGCTGCTTTTTCTGCTCCGGGCTGAGACAAGCAGAAACAATAAGCTGATCCAGAGCAGGTAGGAGGCCAGCCAGTCCAACATCATTCAACCATAAAGTACCACAGGTTTATTTAGCATTATCTGCTTACATCACGTGATATGAACTTGGTGGGGCTGGATCCGTACCAGTTATAGGTTTGGTTGATCATGGGCAGAAATATTTTTATTTTAATTTGTGCAGCGGGCCTCGTTCTCCTGGCCCTAGCCGGAGCGCAGATAGCAGGGTCTGTGTCGCCTGATGCCAATCATAAGATCGATGCCGATCTGAGAGAGATGCTCGACGCCGGGAGGGAGGAGAGGATACCGGTGATTGTGATCTTCAAGGATGGCCAGCCTCAGGACCCTGGCGGCCTTGAGATCAAGTACAGCTATCGGCTCATCCCCGGCCTGGCGGGAGAGGCGAGCAGCCGGACTATCCAGGAGATGGCCAAAAGCGATAGTGTATCTGCCATCTATTTCGATGCTTTTGCAAAGACATCAGCGCCAGGGGATGATAGGGCATCTGCACAGGGGAATGCATCTGTTAATGGCGATTCCCTATCAGACGGTTACATCTCTCCTGCTCGGATCATCAATGCAGAGAGGCTGTGGGAGAAGGGGATCGATGGGAAGGGCATCAATGTCGCTGTGATCGATTCAGGCATCGATAAGAACCATCCTGACCTGATCGGCAAGGTGATTGCAGAGAAGAACTTCCTGGCCAACGAGGTCACAGCAGATGATCTCCTGGGCCATGGCACAATGATCGCCGGCATCATCGCCGGCTCGGGCGCCAGCTCGAAGGGAGAGTATAAAGGAATCGCCCCCGGGGCAAGCCTGATCAATGTCAAGGTGATCGACCAGAATGGCGACGGCAGGGTATCGGATATCATTGCCGGCATAGAGTGGGCCATCTACAATGGCGCTGATGTTCTGAGCCTCAGCCTGGGAGGGATAAACCTGGGGGAGACCAATCCACCCATAACCATGGCCGCAGATAATGCCGCTGATCAGGGGGTGGTGGTATGCGTGGCTGCGGGCAACCGCAACAGCACTAAGAACAGGGATCAGCCATCAGGAGCATCGGCCAGCCAGCTGAGAGGCTCTTCCCCGGTCGAGCTTTCCGGCGCCGGAGGGAGCGGCAAGGATGTCTACTTCCTTTTTGTGCCCATCGTCCTCGCCCTGCCTCCGGGCCTTATCGACTCCCCAGGCGACGGGGTGAATGTCATCACCCTGGGTTCAACTGATGCTGAGGGCCGCATGGCCAAGTTCTCCGGCTCCGGGCCGACCAGGGACGATAGGATCAAGCCGGATGTCGTCGCCCCGGGGATGGATATCATATCCACTGTGCCTGCAGGACTGAAAGGGCCGGATTATGTTGATACCTACTATGCCCGGGAGTCGGGAACGAGCCTTTCCACTCCCATTGCTGCCGGCCTGGCTGCTCTTCTCTTGCAGGAGATGGGCGATCTCACCCCCGCCGGGGTCAAGGGGGCTATGACCAGGGGAGCGCGAAAGCTAAACAACAGCCATGGTGTCTCCTATGAGCCGTACTATCAGGGAACGGGCCTTCTGGATGCTCTCCATTCCTATCATCTCCTGCAGGAGCTGGGGGAGGGGATGAGCGGGGTGGTGCCCGACCGATGGACCCCTGGAAGGTGGGCCTATCTGCCCTCCGGGGAGGGGGTCTATGTGGGCCTGGATACGGGAGCCGACCGGCCGCAGAAGAAGCTATATGCTCTTGCTCCCGGAGATCGCGACTGGAACACCAGGTTCGTCTTCTTCAGCAACCAGGAGAGAGAAGGGCTTTCCATCTCCACCCGGGGGGAGATAGCAGACTGGATCAGCCTGCAGCCCCTTCCTGAGCGCATATCATCCAACAGCCAGCAGGTCTTTGCTGCATCCATCCAGGTGCCAGAGGGTGCAGATCCTGGAGATTACTCCGGATCGCTGGATATCACCGACTCCGGAAAGACGCTCCTGAATATTCCCGTCAATCTGACGGTGGCAGAGCCCCTGCCCCTCTCTCAGGGAAGGGGGCGGGACTCGGGAAGCCTGACTGGAAATCAGTGGGATTACTATTATCTGGATTTGCCTGTAGGAGCGGGAGGAATTGAAGCCAGGCTGGACTGGAGCTTTGGGGCCGATTCCATTGATGCTGATATGATCTACACCAATTCAACTACCTCCAACTCGACCACCTCCAACTCGACCACCTCCAACTCGACCACCTCCAACTCGACCACCTCCAACTCGACCATCTCCAACTCGACCACCTTCAATTCAGTCCAATTCAACTCGAACCTCTCCAACTCGATCCCCTCAAACTCAGCCCCCTCTAACCAGACCCCCTCCGACTCAACCATCCCCATATCCAACACCTCCACTGCCTCTCTCTCCAGCCTGGACCTGTTTCTGATATCCCCCACCAGTGAGTACTACGGCGGAGCTCCTGAGGCCAGCTCCAAGAGGGTGGCGATCAAGAATCCGCCATCGGGAAGATGGTTGGTTGCTGTCTATAGCGAGAATGCATCTGCTAATGCCAGCTACACCCTCCAGGTGGAGCAGGAGATGATCGAGCCCACCCCCAAGCAGTGGCACATAGACTCCCTCAATCCGGGAACGAATGCCAGCCTGAAGATCCGGCTGGAGAACAAGGGCCCGGCAGTGGAAGACCTGAGCTATGTGGCAGTGATCGAGAACGAGAGCCTGACAGAGTATGCGGGCCGGGTGGGATTCAAGCAGATCTGGAACCGGACGGTGAATGTGAGCAATGAGAGCATCAGACTCTCCGCCGAGCTTGTCACCCTTGACGGCAGCAGATACAGTGAGGTGGCCCTGGTCCTTGAGGACCCGGAAGGAATGGCAAGCGAGGAGAATGCCGACCTGGGATCGGGCACTCTCGGCCCGGTGGAGGTCTCCGATCCCCAGGCTGGCCGGTGGGTGATCAATGTCTATGGATATAATGTCCCCGAGGCCGGCCAGCCCTTCCGCCTGGCTGTCAGGCAATACTCTGAGGAGCCTTGGAGCTGGATTTCCCTGCACGGCCCTGAAAAGCTGGAAGCAGGCAGCAACCAGACCCTTCAGGCAGAGCTCACCCTGCCCCAAAGCCCTGCCCAGCACCATCTCTCAGGATATATCCGGATCCGGGCAGACAACAGCAGCATCGATATCCCGGTGACAGTCTCCATAGCCGGCTCAAAGATCGCCGGCCTGAGCAGAGAAGAGGTGCTGGATGAGGATGGAGATGGCCGCTATGACCGGCTGGTCTTGGGTTTCGGGGTTAATACCACCATCCCAGGCGAATTCAGGCTGGAAGGGGTGTTAGATGACTGCCGGGGGAACAGAATCGATGTGATAGATCAAGGCCTGAGGCTGGATGAGGATGGAGAGATCCGGGTTAACATCAGCGGCACAGACATCTGGAGAGCAGGCCGGTGCGGCCCCCTGAGAGTCGAGAACCTGGTCCTCTACGACAATGCCGGCAATTACATCGATCGCTATGGTGAGGATATAAGCATAGATCAGGATCCCAGATCGTTCCAGGCCCCCAGGGCTTACATCAGCGGATTTGTCAATCAAACCACCCCGGAGGCCATAGCCATCGGGGTCAATCTATCGGTGACAAGGGCGGGAGCATACCAGATCGATGGCTTCCTCCTGGATGACTCTGGCGAGGAGATCGGATACGAAAGGGTGAAAAAGAGCCTCAATCCAGGCAACTACACCATCCGCCTGCAGTTTGATCCCGGCGAGTTCATGAAGCTGGAGAGGGCCGGCCGGGCTCGACTGGTTGATCTGGTCTTAAGCTCCAACGGAGAGGAGCTGGATAGCAGAGAGCTGGCCTGGAGCTCAGAGGAGATGGATCCCGCCGCCTTCAGGGAAGGATCGGGTGCAGAGGAGATCAAAGCCTCTCAGGGGTCAGAGATCTCAGCGGGCTTTGAACCCGCTCTCCCCTTCCCGGCGCCGGCAAGGGCAGTGCTCAGAAGGGAGAACGGAACGGTGATCATATCCTGAGCCCCTGAAGATGTCCCTTTTTCATGTCACTAAAGAGTCGGAGATACCCCTGGTAGGCTGTCTGTACTTTGGAGTGGTGGACCGGGGGAGCAATCTCCTGCAGATCAGGCCCAGTTGCGGCTGTAATCTGAGCTGTCCCTTCTGCTCGGTTGATGCCGGTCCCCATTCCAGGTCCAGGGTGACAGACTATCAGGTGGAGCTGGACTATCTCATGGAGGCGGTCGAGGAGATCGCCCCCTTCAAGGGTGAGGGGGTGGAGTGCCATATCGACTCCCCTGGAGAGCCGATGCTCTATCCGGATATTGTGGAGCTGGTGAGAAGGCTGAAGGATATTGAAGAGGTGGCAGTGGTCTCCATGCAGAGCAATGGCACCCGCCTGGATGAGGGGATGATCGGATCTTTAGAGGAGGCGGGGCTGGACAGGATCAACCTCTCCATGCATGCTCTGGAGCCGGAGCTGGCAGCATATCTGGCTGGAAGGCCTGGATTTGATATCAAGGAGCTTGAACGGGTTGCAGTAAATATCGCCCGGAGCAGAATCGATCTGTTGATCGCCCCGGTCTACATTCCGGGGATAAACGATCAGGAGATTCCAAAATTGATCGATTTTGCCAGGAGGGTGGGGGCAGGAAAGAGGTGGCCTCCCCTGGGGATTCAGAAGTACGAGCACTACCGGCGGGGGCGATCTCCCCGTGGCGTCCGGGCGGAGAACTGGTGGCACTTCTATAACCGCAGCATGCCCCAATGGGAGAGGGATTGCTCGCTGCCTCTGCGGCTCAAAGCACAGGATTTCGGTATTGAGAAGCGGCCCATGATCCCCACGGTCTTCAAAAAAAATGAGAAGACCAGAGTGGAGATAAAGGCTCCGGGCTGGGTTGAGGGCGAGCAGCTGGGGGTGGCAAAGAACCGGGTGGTATCGGTGGTGGACTCTCCAGTGAGGGAGGGAAGCTTGCGGGTGAAGATCGTCTCCAACAAGCACAACATCTATGTGGCCGTGCCATACAGATGACGGAGCAAGCAGGGCCGGCGGAATAATCGGTTGTATACTGGGGTGAAGGCTGCCGGATCGAATCGCCTATGCCGGATCGAACCCGACTATGCCGGATCGAACCCGACTATGCCGGATCGAACCCGACTATGCCGGATCGAACCCGACTATGCCGGATCGAACTCGACTATGCCGGATCGAACTCGACTATGCCGGATAGAACCCGACTATGCCGGATAAAATCCGCTTATTTCATGAAAACCTTCTTAACCCATTCCCGCCTAAATCGATGCCCAGCAGGCAGGGTTAAGATGAGAGAGGTATTGCTGGAATCCCGGGATGACCGAGCGCAGTTCTATCTGCCGGAGAAGTGCATCGGCTGTGGAACCTGCGTTCAGGTCTGCCCCAAAGGGGAGCTGATCATTGGATCAGTGGGGGCCGTGGTCCGCGGCCTGATAGACAAGGACTTCATTGAGAAGAGAGAGAGCGGGGACTGTGTCTTTTGTGCGCTGTGCGCACGGGTCTGCCCCACTGGTGCCCTTGAGTTCAGAAAAGAGGGCAAGCCGGAGATGGATAGCTCTTACCTCAGCGTCGCGATCAAGTCCACCACCGTGGATGATGAAAAATGCTCTCACTGTGGCCTGTGCAGCGATGTCTGTCCTCAGGCCTGCATTGAGATTCAGGACAGACATCTGGCAGAGGATGGCCGCCTGAGGGTGGGAGGAAGGACGCTGATCGATCTGAACCGCTGCGTGCACTGCGGTTGGTGTGCTTTTATCTGCCCCACGGGGGCTATATCCTTTGAGAAGCCCTTCGCCGGGGTCTACAGCCGGGATGATAGCATCTGCCAGTCCTGCAAGACATGCGTTCATACCTGTCCGGCCAATGCCCTGTTCAACCGGGAATGGAAGCAGGGAGAGAGGGGAGAGAAGGTCACCCACCGGCCTGATGCCTGCATCTACTGTGGTGCATGTGCCCAGGCCTGTCCAGTGCGGGCGATTGTGATCTCCAAGACCGCCATCGTTCCGGATATGAAGGGCAAAGGGGCCCTGGAGAAGAAGCTCTCCCTTCCTGCTCCCTGGCCCACCCTCACCTCTTGCCTGGAGACGGATGAGATTGCATGCCTGGGCTGCGGGAACTGCGTCATCGCCTGCCCGGTCAACGCCCTCTCCAATCCCTATCTCGCCGCTGGACATCTGAACGAGCTGGAGAGAAAACCCCTCCTGGAGGTCAGGGATGGCGCAATCAGGGTGGTCGACCAGGAGGTCTGCGGCTCCTGTGCCACCTGCAGTCTGATCTGCCCGGTGGATGCAATCCGGCTGGTGCCAAGAGAGGTGGTCTGATGGCAGCAAATCCTTCCAAGACGATGATCATCAAGAATGGATATCTCTTCGATCCTCTGAATGCAATCGATGGAGAGGTTCTGGATATCTTCATAAGAGGGGGCAGGGTGGTACCCTCCCTCTCCGGTTCGGAGGCGAGAGAGGCTACAGTGATAGATGCCCGGGGGAGGACGGTCATGCCCGGAGGGGTTGATGCCCACTCCCATGTGGCAGGAACCAAGGTCAACGCCGGCCGGCTGATGCGCCCTGAGGACCATTACAAATCAGTTCTCAAGAGGACAAAGATCACCCATTCGGGCAGCGGCTACACCGTCCCCTCCGTCTATAAGCAAGGGTACGATTATGCTGCTATGGGCTATACCACCGTCTTCGAGGCGGCCATGCCACCTCTCGAGGCCCGCCACACCCATGAGGAGATGAGGGCCACCCCCATCCTGGATATGGGCGCTTACATGGTATTTGGCAACAACTGGTTCATCATGCGCTACCTGAAGGAGGGGGATATCGAGAGGGCAGCTGCTTATGTGGCCTGGATGATGAGGACTCACAAGGCCTATGGCATAAAGTGCGTCAACCCCGCCGGGGTCGAGAACTGGGGCTGGGCCAAGAATGTCAAGGGCTTAGATGAGCCCAACATCCATTTCGAGGTCACCTCGCGGGAGATCATCCGCGGCCTGGCGGAGGTCAACGAATTGCTGGGCCTTCCCATGTCCCTCCACCTGCATGCCAACAACCTGGGCCATCCGGGCAACTGGGAGATAGCCAGGGATTCGCTGATGATCACCTCCTCTTTGGAGCCTGACAGCAAGATGGAGCTGGAATGGGCGGAGACGAAGGAGAGCGCCAGGAGAAGGCAGACCATCTATCTGGCCCATGCCCAGTTCAATAGTTATGGGGGATCGTCATGGAGGGACTTCTGCTCCGGCGCTCCCGATCTGGCCAAATACATCAACCAGACGGAGAACGTGGTCATAGACAGCGGCTCGATCCCCTTCGGCCCGGCCACCACCATGACCGGGGATGGCCCGGCCCAGCACGACCTGTACATGCTGACCGGCCAGAAGTGGTCCAACTGCGATGTGGAGATGGAGTGCGGCTCGGGCATCCTCTCCCTGGTCTATCTCAAGGGCAGTGCAGTTCATGCCACCATGTGGGCCATAGGCCTGGAGGTGCTCTTGCTGATCGACGATCCCTGGAAGACGATCATGACCACCGACCATCCCAATGGAGGCATGTTCAGCCAGTATCCTCAGCTTATAGCCTGGCTGATGTCCAGGAAGGCCAGGGACGATACTGCCAAAGAGTGCCACAAGTGGGCCTATGAGAGGTCCAGCCTGGGCGGGGTGGATCGGGAGATGAGCCTCTATGATATTGCCATCCTCACCAGAGCCAACTCTGCCCGGACCATAGGCATGGCCCACCGCAAGGGCCACCTGGGGGTGGGGGCAGACGGCGATGTGACTGTGTACGATATCGATCCCAAGGATCTGAACGTCAACGATCCATCCTATATCATCTCCCGCTTCAGCCGGCCTGATCTCACCATAAAGGACGGCCAGATCGTCGCCCGGAAGGGCGAGATCGTCTATGTGCCCGAGGGCAGAAGATACTACTGCCAGCCCTATATGGACGAAGAGGTGGAAAAGGAGATGATGAGGGACGTTCGGGACTGGTTCAAGTACTATACAGTGGGATTTGCCAACTATCCTGTCCCCGATAAATATCTGAAAAATCCGGTCCCAATACCGGTCAACGTGCCCATGGAGGCAGTGGCCAAGGAGGTAGGAAGATGGCAGAGATAAAGCTTGTTCCCAGGGGCAGAATCGGAATTACAGTGGAGGCCGAGGTCATCCGTCCCGACCTGCTCGCTGGAAAGACTGAGGATGAGATCGGGAGACTGATTGTCTGGCAGGGCCCGCGAGAGCTCCCCTTGAGCCAGTTCTTTGAGGTGGAGCTTCAGGGCCCTGCCCGGGAGGAGACGAGGATCATCATCGAGGGAGATGTATCACGGGTAAAGCGAATCGGCCAGGGTATGAAGTCCGGCGTGATAGAGATCCGGGGAGCAGCAGGAATGTACACTGGAGCAGAGATGGCAGGGGGAAAGATCCTGGTGCAGGGCGATGCCGGCTCCTGGTCAGGCATGGAGATGAGAGGGGGTCTGCTGCAGATAGCCGGCAATGCTGCCGATCACGTGGGATCTGCCTACCGGGGAAACTGGCGGGGGATGACCGGCGGCCAGATCCTGATCGGGGGAGATGCAAGAAGCCAGTTGGGTGGCGGCCTGGCAGGAGGATCGATAACTGTAGAGGGCAATGTCGAGAACTTCTGCGCCATCCGTCAGTCCGGCGGCCTGATTCTGATAAAGGGGAATGCCGTTCGAGGGCTGGGAGCGGAGATGAACGGAGGGACGGTGGTGCTCTCAGGGGCAGTGGAGAGCTTCACCCCTGGCTTCATCCCTCAGGGTGTGGAGAGCGACCCCAGGATTGGAGAGCTGCAACTGGAGGGGAGGTTCGCCCGGTTTTCAGGCGACTATGCCGCAGGCAAGAACCCCAAAGGGGTGCTTTATTGCAGAATGGACCGGGAGGGGGAAGAATGAGAGAGGAGTTTCTGCTGAACACCGGCAGCACAATCGAGGAGGGCAGACTGGCCAAGGGAGGAAGCAAGCTCACAGATGACTACACAAAGGAGTGCGCCGTCTGTGAGATGAACCTGGCGGACTATCTGGCCTTAGGCTCTCCGGAAAAGGTGAAGATAACCAGCCGGGATGGCCATAGCGTTGTGGTTTATGCTTACGGAGCAGAGAAGCTCCTCTCAGGGCAGATATTCATGCCCAGGGCCATCTGGTCAAATGTGGTGGTGGACCCGGAGACCTTCTCCACCGGCTCACCCCTATACAAGGGCTCGCCGGTCAAGATCGAGCCCTCAGATGAGGAGGTCCTCTCAGCAGAGGAGCTGACAGCAAGTCTGTACAAGCTGCAAAAGCGGGGGTTAGATGATGGTAACTAAGAATATAGTCTGTCCAGTCTGCGGGGCCTCCTGTGATGATATCCAGGTGGAGCTGGAGGGCCCGGGCCTGACGGTCAGGAATGCCTGCAAGATGGGCAATGCCAAGTTCCAGGAGGTGGTGAGCCCTCATAGGATCAGAGAGCCTCTGGTGAGGGAGAATGGAGAGCTGAAGAGGGCGAGCTGGGATCGGGCCGTAGAGAGGGTGGCGAGGATTCTGGCCAGCTCTGAGCGCCCCCTCCTTTTCCTGGGCAGCGAGACCTCGACCGAGGCCATGGAGGTGGGAATTCATATAGCAGAGTTCCTGGGTGGAATAGCTGACTCGAACTCCACAGTCTGCCACGGGCCCACTGCCATGGGCATTCAGGAGGCAGGACGGGTGGGGGCCACAGCCGGGCAGAGCAAGTCCCGGGCGGACCTGACTGTCTACTGGGGCTCCAATCCCCTGGAGTCCATGCCCAGGCACATGTCCCGTTATGCTGTCTACCCCCGGGGCTACTGGACCCAGAGGGGGAGGTTTGATCGGACGATCATCTGCGTCGATCCCAGGAGGAGCGTCACTGCAGAGAACTCCGACCTGCATATCCAACTCAACCCCAATACCGACTATGAGCTGCTCAGTGCTCTTCTGACCTTATTGCACGGCAAAAGGCCTCATCCATCTGTGGAAGAGGTGACGGGGGTCTCCATATCTGAGATGGAGAAGATGCTCACCATGATGAAGAGCTGCAACTTCGGGGCCATTTATGTGGGCCTGGGCATTGCATCATCCTATGGGAAGCACCGCAATGCTGAGATGGCCTTCAACCTGGTAAAGGAGCTGAACAGCCACACCAAGTTCGTGATCGGTGCTCTCAGAGGGCACTGCAATGTGGCCGGCTTCAACCAGATAGCATCATATCTGTATGGCTTCCCCTTCGGCCTGGATTTCTCTCGCGGCTACCCCCGTTACAATCCGGGGGAGTATACGGCGGTGGATGTGCTGAGGGATCGGGATGTTGATGCTGCCTTCATCCTCTCTGCCGATCTTGTCTCCCATTTCCCTGCCGCCTGCTCTGAGTATCTGGCTCAGATTCCCGTGGCCTGCATAGATATCGCCCCCTGCCCCACCACCATGATCTCTGATGTGGTCCTGCCGGGGGTGATCGATGCCATGGAGTCTGACGGCACCTTCTACCGCCTGGACGATGTGCCCATCTACTTCCAGCCCTTCACCAGCTCGCCCTTCCCCTTCACAGAGAGCAATGTCGATACCATGAACCAGATCTTCGAGCGGGTAAAAATGATAAAGGAAAAGTGATCGATGCAATTGCTTTAAATAATCTGGTAGCGTAATAGAAGGATGGAGATGAAGGCAATATGTGTACTGTTGGTGGCGGGCCGGATATAGGCGAGGTTGAGACCCTGGCGGCCAGGGATTATGAGTGCCTGGACTGCAAGAGCAAGTTCCAGGGCATGGGAAGAAGGCCCATGTGCCCTTCCTGTGAATCAAGGAATGTGAAGGCAGTCTGAGCTCTAATCCAGGTCCATTAGAATTCAAAGGGCGGCGGTCGGCTGATTCACCCTCCATGCATATCCCTTTAAGTGATGACGAGATCGCCTATATCGAGGGCGAGGATGGCACTATAGCCTTGGCCAAGAGCAAAGGGCGCTTTTTTTATCTGGAGACGGAGGAAAGGGAGGTCATTCTCTTCACTGAGCCTGAGGATCTGATGGTGGCCTCATCATTCGGCCGGGGGGAGAAGATCAGGCGGGGCCTGCACTGCACCCTCTTTCAGCTCCGGGAGTTGGGCGCCCCCCTGATCGTCCTTCCCAAGGGGCATCCCGCCTCACCCCGTCTGAAGACAGTGGTATCCATTGGCCCCTTCACCCGGCTGAGCTGCACGATCCAGCCCGGAACCCATCCCGAGCAGAATGTGCTCTGCGGATCAGAGGAGTTCCACGGCCTGGAGATCGTCGCCGGGCCCAGGGGTGCCGAGGTCAAGGGCTGGCTGGCGGAGGGGAAGGGGGCGGCATTGGTGGTGGAGAGGTTCTAGACCGATGAACTTCATAGGCTGAAAAACATTTGTGGATATTTGTGGATAAAGGGGAAGCAGAGGCGAATTGAAGATGGCAGAGATAAGAGAGGACAGCCTGGTCAGATACACGGGGACGGGCACCATTGGAAAGGTGAAGGTGCTTAAGACAGAGGATGATGGAAGCGTCTGGGCCTATCTGGACAGCACCGGGCTCTATTACCGGGTGGATACACTGGAGCCGATTGAGAAGCCTCCAGAGAGAAAGGAGCTTGAGGGCATGACGCTTGAGCAGATCCAGGAGAGGTTCAAGCAGACACAAGAGATGATGGAAGCCGCCAAGATGCAGGACGAGAATCTGGAGACGGGCGGATAGGCCGGAAAATTCCCTTCAAGGCTCTTCGCCAGGACTTGTGGGCGATGTATGGCTTAGAATTTGCTTTGTGAGACTGTGGCAGGTGACACTGTAGCAGGTGACACTGTGGCAAGGCCCGAGAATCCCGGCTTTGCCACAATGTCACAAAGACAAGCGAGCGATTGTGGCCGCGGTTTTGCCCATAGAGCAGCGAAGATCCATGAATTACGCATTGGCGACATGTCGAGAATGATAGAGGCCATCTGGAAGCTTGAAGCGATTCTGGACAGTCATGTCTGCTTATCCCGCAGGGGCGATCTTCAGGAGATTTTAGATATTCTCAAAGAAGAGCTGGCATCATCCGAGGGCCTCCATAATGAGAAGAGAGCTGCCCCGTCCAGCAAGAGGATCGGGGTGGTGGTGCACGGCCCGGAGATCATAGACTCAGGGAGGGCTCTTTTGCTCATCAACCTTCTGAAGAGGATGGGCAGGGTGAAGGCCGTCCTGGGGGGGACAATGGGCCGGGTGGCGGTCATTGATGCTGCCCTGGAGGATGTGATCTCCATTCATTCCAGAAGACTGCCGAGCACCTCCATCCGGGATATGGCTGAGGACTCTGATATCATCATCATTCTCAACCAGGCTAAGAGCCGGGAGACGGGGCTCGCCTTCGGGACGATGGTGGCCAAGATCGCCGGAATTGACCTGCCTTTGATCCAGATCGATTGTGGCGGGCGGTTTGTGGCCGATCTCACCCTCCGCCCTGAGGCCTCGGAAGCATTCGATTCTGAGGATAATAATGATGAAAATAGCTATGAGGGGCTGAGGGCTGCCGCCCGGCTGGCAGATGATCTGGGGCTGGACCTCTTGCGGCCCCGCTCTCAAGAGAGAACCCTGGCCCGGGGGGACTCGGTGCGGCGCATTCTGACCGGGGTGATTCCCGGAGAGCTGATATCAGTAAACGGGACGGTCATCGGCCGGGCAATCGGGGCAGAGGTGCAGATCGAGGCCGAAGGGGGAGAGATTGTATCCCTGAGGGGGGCGGAGCCCAAAGCACATGGGCTGGAGAAGCTATCCAGGGTGGATCTGGAGAAGGCCATCATCCGCAGCGGCTCCATCCGGCGGAGCACTGCCCGGCCGAGGATCAAGGAGGTCCGGGGTGAGGGTGCAGCATTCATCGATCACTGTGCAGAAGATGCCTTTGAGGCTGCATCCGGAGCTGCTGTAGCCCTGACGGTGGGGGATGACACCACCGCCATTGCCGGTGATATCCTCGCCCGCCTGGGAATTCCAGTTGTAGGCATTGTGGACGGGGATGCTGACCACCTCGCCCAGAACCTGACTGTCGCGCCTGGGAGCACTATCATCCGGGTTCAGCCGGGCTATGATGATATCGTGGGCAGGCGGGCACATGACGAGATATTCGAGGGGAAGGAGAGGATCTCAATCAGCGCCCGCGATCTGGCGGAGAGGGTGAAAGAATTGGCAGGCGGGGATCTCATTCAAGCTACAGAGGTCTGTCCCCGCTATCCGCATAAGATATCGAAGAGCACCTTGATCAGAAATGGATAGCATGAATTCGTTCATGCGCCAGATTAAATAGGTCGTTCAAAAATTGAACAGATCAGATTCGGTCCCCCCAGATCGCCTGCAGCTCCCGGTGGAAGGTGGCAGCAGTGGCGGTATCGCCCAGGCCCACAGTGATGCGCGGCTCCCTCGCCAGGAGGGAGGGCATCAGGGACAAAATCAGGCCGTCTCTTTTTAGTGCAGCCCCTCTTCCCTCTTCAGCATTCACTGCTCCCAGGCGGCAGAACTCCCTCTGGGCCTCCAGACCGCGGGGATTGACCTCCTCCGGCGGCACCCCCTTTGCCGAGCCCGTGGCCGCCAGGGCAGCGGCAGAATCAGCCCCCCTTTGCAGAGCGAGCAGCTCATCCCTTGCAGTCAGCCTGCCCTCCTCCATGATGCTCAGAATGTAGTCTTGGGTGTGGACTGCGACCCGGAGGATGCCCAGCTCCTCACGCAGCCTGGCCGCCTTTTCCATCCTCTCCTGCCACTGGCTCCGTTCAGCCTCTGCGGATGCAGATGCCGGTGCGGGCAGGAGATCGGGATAGGAGATCTCCCCTGCCGCCGTCTCCAGCTCATCCTCGTTCATGCCCAGGCTGTCCGGAGGGATCCGGTCCAGGAGGGAGAGGAAGTGCCTGGCGATTCTCGGGCTCTGAAATGAGCCCATCTCCAGGTGGATGAACATATCGGGGTTGGCCTTCTTCCAGCCCCTGATCTGCTCGATCCTGGGAGGGAAGATATCCCGGTACCGATCCGGTGGGGCGAGGTGAAAGCCGGACAAGATGGCGCCATCGATATCCTGGATATTATCTTTGCAGTAGTCATCGAAGTCCGGGCTCGATGCCATTTGGGTGTTCACTGGATCATAGGTGGCAATGAAGCGGTTATCTTTGGCGGCAGATATCATCCCCTGAGGCGAGGGGATGCGATCTCTCTCTTTGAACTGGATGACAAAATGCATTACCTTTGATTCCATGACCAGCCTTTCCGCTGCCCGGGAGGGCTCCATAAGGCGTCCTGAAACAGGAACCCCCACGCCAGGGGAAAGAAGCGCCCCCAGCCTGGGCTCAAGGGTGGGAGCATTCAAGATGGGGCTGGCTCCGAGAGTGGCAAGGAGGTTGGCCATGATGCCGGCGTTCCCTCCCAGGCGTAGGCTCCAGGGAAAGGAGGCCTCGATCTCCTCTGCCAGCTCCCGGCCTTCGACCAGGATCTCCGCTCCGGACCCGTTACGCATGCAGTGCAGGAGCGAGGAGATGAGGTCCTCCCGGCTCCTGATTGAGCCCTTTAGCTCGCTTCTTATCCTGGAGGGGTCGGCTGATTGGACGAACCGGGATATGCTCTCCTCCTCCAGGTCGTATACAGCATCGAGATTGACCGGATAGGCACAAATGATATTCATATGGTTGGAGATATGGATGATGACGAACTATATTAAAGGGTGTGGCAGGCCCGAAAAGCACAATCCTGCATATCGCTGCTACTACACCGGCTGACCTGGGAAATGCTCTAATCGAATCCGCCCAGATCCCCAGAGTCGAGGATGTGACTTTGCTGGCGAGCAGAAGCGATCTGAGCAAGATCGCCATGAAATCCCCCGGACTGTATACTTCTGTGCATACATACACAGGTGCAAGGCATCCAAGAGCACCTCCATCAGAGAGGCGTATATAAACTCTGTGAACTGCCGCGTCCTGAAGGCGCAGCTTTCCCCTTCGCCCCTCATAATCCCGCTATTTCACAGATGATTTTCTCAGTTCCTGATGGATATATCCCGAGGCTCTAATCCATGGCGGTTTCTGAATATTCTGGAGTATCGTTACATCCACTCATAATGCCTCAAAACCTCAGGCACGAACTCGTAGAGGAGGCTGTTTTCCGCATACCCGAAGAACAGACATCCTGGGCAGGATCCAGTGATCTGCTCCCTTCCCTTCTTTGAGGCCTGCCATGCCTCCGCTAATCCATCTTTCACATTGGCCAGGGGCTGGCTGTGCACCCGGCAGTTCTCGATGCTTCCGTCGGACGCAACATGGAGGATGATCTCGCTGGCATGACACCTGAACCGGGGCTGCAGATGGGATATCATCTCCAGGTAGGTCAGGGAGTTGATGATCGGTGCACCAGCTCTCTTCAGATCCATCAATCCCTTCACTGCCTCTTCATATCCGGATCGATCCCGAATCCCCAGATCCCTCCACACGGAGTCAGAGATCCCAGCAGACTCATGCAATGGCTCAAAGGAGATCCAGGTGCCAAGCCTCTCTGCCAGATGGACCAGATCCTCCAGCTCGCTCACATTTTTGCTGCTTATAACACAGTTGATCAGAATCTCGTGGCCCGCCCTCTTTGCCGCCCTGATCCCGGCCAGGATGTTTTCCAGCTCCACCCCCCGCAGCTCTTTGTAGCTCCTGATACCGTCCACAGAGACGGAGAGATAATCAAGATCAGAAAGCTCATCCGCCCTTCTGGCCAGGAGAAGGCCGTTGGTTACCAGGCTGGTGATGAGGCCGCGGGATTTGGCGTATCTTAAAATCCGGGGCAGATCCTCCCGCAGCAGGGGCTCGACGGTCCAGGCATTATAGACTCCAATGCCAAAGGAGCTTGCCTCATCCAGCATCCTGAAGATCTCCTTTTGGCTCATCTCCCCTGCGGGATGCTTCCAGTACTGGCAAAAGGAGCATCTGAGGTTGCAGCGGGCGTTAACCCCATGGGAGAGGACATAGGGCCTTCTTCTGACTCTCATCTGCCACAGAGCCCTGGCCGCCAGCCGGGGGGAGAACGATCTCATGATAATGGTTCTCGGACAAGGGAGCGCTCCAGCCTGGCGAAAACCCTTCCCAAAACCTCATTGATGGTGGGATGGATGATCTGAGAGCTCATTGCAGTTGCCAGGTCCTGGCGGTCGGTGTTCATCAGATATACCACCTGCTGGATCAGCTCCGGAGCGGAGGAGCCGATGATCCTCGCCCCGAGGATCTTTCCCGTCTCCTCCTCCAGGATCATCTTGACAAAGCCCTGTTCCTCAGCCATGGCCACTCCCTTGGCCGAATCGGTATACTTCGCCCTTTCCACCAGCACCTTCAGGCCTTTGGCTGCCGCCTCCTCCTCCTTCATGCCCACACCGGCCACAGTAGGATGGGAGAATACAGCATAAGGAACAGCATGGTAGTCTGCTGCTATCCAGCCGGACTCATCCTTCGCCTGGAGGATGTTGTGGGCCACAGTGCGGGCCTCATAGTTGGCGGTGTGGCGGAACATGTGCTTGCCAGTAGCATCGCCCAGAGCCCAGATGCCCTCCTTGCTGGTCCTAAGGTATTCATCCACCTTGATCCATCCTCCCCGGTCGGTCTCCACCCCTGTCCCCTCTGGATGGAGAAGATCGGAATTGGAGCGGCGGCCAGCGGCAAGGAGGACCTCCTCCCCCTCAAACTGCTTGATCTGGCCATCTTTGGCCTCTCTTGCCGAGACGACCTTGCCTTTCCCGCTTCTCTCGACCATCAGGACCTCATGGCCGGTGAGAACCCGGCAGTAGCGGGAGAGGCTCTCATGCAGCCGTTCTGAGACCTCTGGATCCTCGTTGCCCAGGAGCCGGGGGCCACGCCCCAGGATGGTGACCTCAGTTCCCATGGCAGAGAAGAAGTGGCCGTACTCGCAGCCAATATAGCCTCCTCCAATGATGATCAGGCTTTTAGGGGGCTCTTTCAGCTCTAGAAGAGATACATTGTCCAGATATCCCGATTCCTCCAGGCCGGGGATGGGCGGAACAAGGGAGCGAGAGCCGCTGGCGATGACAAACTGGGGGGCGGTGAGGGTCTTCGATCCCACCTTAAGGATATAATCCTCGATGAACTCTGCCTTCTCATTATAATAGGTGAGATTGCTCCTGGAGCTGATGGTCTCTTCCATATGAGCCCGCCCCTCATCCACCACCTGATGCATCCTTCTCATGATCATAGGAAAATCGATTTTATCGATCCTGGCGTGCACCCCCACCGCCCCCGCCTCCTGGATGCTCCTGATCATGTCCGCCGGATGGATGAGCATCTTGGAGGGAATGCAGCCGTTGTTCAGGCAGGTCCCGCCCATCGGGCCCTGGTCTACCAATGCCGTCCTTCTTCCCGCGCGAGCTGCTTGAGCTGCCACCAGTGCCCCAGCGCCCGAGCCGATGACTATGAGATCAAATCTCTCCATGCTGTTCATGATATCGGATACTAAGTGGCGCTGATTGCTTAAAAATATGAGCCAATCTAGGCGATATAGGAGGTGCTGGAGCGGTCGAAGCCCGCCACCAGCTCGATTCCCTCATCGTCCGCCTTCCAGGATACATGGGGATAGGTGAGATGCTTGATGAACCCAGATGTGCTGGCTGCGATCTGGGTTGCCAGATGCTCCTCCCCCAGAGCCTCCCTGCTGATCCGATAGACCATCCTCTTCACCTCAGACTCGTCCAGATAGCCCAGGGAGTGGATGTACTCATGCAGGAGAACATGGAATGCATAGGGCTTGTAAAGCTCGGGGCGGGTCTCCATAATCCTCTGCAGTGGTATCTTGTTCAGGACAATGACATTGGAGCCTGTGGTGAAGAAGCCTCCCAGAAAGCCCTGGGGATCATTTCCCAGGTTTGCCATGCCCAGCATCAATCCGCCCCTGCATTTGCCCATGCTCTTCTCTACCAGAGCCTTTACCACCTCGAATATGTCCGCCAGGGATCTTGCCTCATCCAGGCGGCCGATGTAATCAGTTCTCATTTCAAGCCACTATGTGGCTACGTCTAAGTATATAATAGTAACCTAAGGTTAGTATAAATCCGGGTCAGTCTGGATGAGAGGTCAGACTGGATGAGAGGTCAGACTGGATGAGAGGTCAGACTGGATGAGAGGTCAGACTGGATGAGAGATCAGACTGGATGAGAGGTCAGACTGGATGAGAGGTCAGACTGGATGAGAGGTCAGACTGGATGAGAGGTCAGACTGGATGAGAGGTCAGACTGGATGGGAGGTCAGACTGGATGGGAGGTCAGACTGGATGAGAGGCCAGACTGGACCATTCTTCAAGAGTGGCCTCCCATCAGCCCTTCAAAGAGGTCTCTGCAAGAGCAGATCCTCCTTCAGCTTGGCCCTGATGCAATAGACCCTTCTCCAGGCCGATCTCCATCCAGGCCCAGGCCCAGATGACCGCCTCAAAGGCTCTGATCAGATCATCCTGTTCCAGAAAATAGTGAGAATCAGATAGATAGGCGGAGATGTTCTCCAGCATATCTTCATCCCCGGATAGCTGCTCGAAGAGAGACTCTCCTCTCTCCCGCCACTTAGCAGTCTCATTTAAAAGGTCAGCTTCCAGGCTTCTCTTTCTACCATCCGGGCCTTCCATTGTATCATCTCTATCTTCTGCTCTCTATGACCTCAGAGACCCGGCCATCTTCCACCTTGACTCTGACCATTGTCTTCAATTCGTAGCCCTGGGCTCTCAGCCGCTCAGCGCCATCTCCCCTCTCCACCACAATCACCACATCCATCACCTCTGCCCCGGCCATCTTGAGCGAGTCCAGTGTGGCCTTGAGGGTTCCGCCAGTGCTGATCACATCATCGACCACAATCACTCTATCCCCCTTCTTTATGCCATTCAAGAAGAGCTGCGACCTGGAGTAGCCGGTAGCCTTATCGATCTCGATCTCATTCGGCAGGCCGTACTTGCGTTTTCTGATAATCACCAGGGGAATATCGCAGAGAATGGAAAGCACTATGCCGATGGGAATTCCCATCGCCTCAACTGTCACAATCTTGTCCACATCCAGATTGGCGATCCGCACAATGTTAGCCGTGACCTCCCGGATCAGGTCCGGCCTGATCTCAGGAACGCCGTCTGTGATTGGATGGATGAAGTAATCATACTCTCCCCGCTTGAACACCGGGGCCTCCAGCAATGATCTCCTGAGCCTTTCCAGCATATTCGGGCCTATGCGTTACACCATCTTATATTTTTTCGATCTGAGGGTTGAACAGGGCTATGCGCCGTCCATCTCCACCAGAGGGTCCCGGCAACCGCATAGGGCAAAGGCCTCCTCCCTCTCAATGCAGGTGGGGCAGGAGCGGCAGGGCTTATCCATTCCCAGGTAGCATGACCAGGTGAGCTCATAGGGAACCTGCAGCTCAAGGCCCATCCTCACGATCTCTGCCTTGGTCATATCCAAAAAGGGTGCTCGCAGTTGGACGGGATGCCAGGCTGTGCCCAGCCTTATGGCGGGCTTGAGGGCATCAACGAACTCCGGCCGGCAGTCGGGATAGACCGTCAGATCATTCCTGTGAGCGGCATAAAACAGCTCCGGGATTCTCTGGGCCTCGGCATAGCCCGCAGCCACAGAGAGCATTATCATATTTCTGTTTGGCACTACCGTCTGCCTGGCAGACTCCTCAGTATAAAGACCTCTGGGCACCTCCCCCTTCCCCAGGAGTGCGCTTTGCCCCAAAAATGCAGCCAGAGAGGAGAGATCGATGATGTGGTGGGTGATATCCAGCCTGGAGGTGATGACTCTTGCGCACTCTATCTCCTTTTTATGCCTCTGGGCATAGTTGAAGGTGAGGGCATCAACCTGATAGCCATCGGCCAGCAATCTGTAGAGCAATGTGCTCGAATCCAGACCACCGGAGTATATTAAAACCGCCTTCATTTCATTCCTATCTCCCTTTTCTTAGGCATAAGACTGCCATCCAGGTGCCCTAACCGGTCACATCCTGAGCAAGAGGAGCTACCAGCACCTTGTCCACCCGGCGCTCATCCATATCCACGACCTCGAAGCGATATCCGCCCCATTCGAATTTGTCTCCTGTGACAGGGATCTTCTCCAGGTGGGTCATCATGAAACCGCCCATGGTCTGATAGGTTCCATCATCCTCATCAGGGAGCCTCTCGATGCCCAGCTTATCTTTGAATTCGCTCACAAGCATAACCCCGTCCACCAGCCAGGAGCCGTCGCTTCTGCGCAGGATCTGGGGCTCGCTCAGCTCATGGATATGGGGGATATCTCCCACCAGCCCCTCCAGAAGATCCACCAGCGCCACCACCCCCTGCACTGTGCCATACTCATCCAGCACAATGGCCAGATGGATTCCCGTCTGCTTGAACTTCTCCAGCACCTTCAAAGCCCTCATGCTCTCCGGGACAAATAGGGGCGGCAGCAGCAATGGCCTCAGATCGATCGGCTTTCTATTGAGCTCGCAGTTCAGAACATCCTTGGACTGGATCACTCCCAGAACATTATCCAGCTTCCTGCTGCAGACCGGAAATATGGTGTACGGCACACTGGCAGCCTTCCTTTGGATCTCCTGGAGGCTCTCATGAACGTCAAGCCAGACTATCTTTCCCCTGGGGGTCATAATGGAGCTGACCTTTCTCTCTCCCAATGAGAAGACCCTCTCCACTATGTCCTGCTCATCCTCCTCGATCACCCCGGCCATTGTCCCCCGGTCTATCATGATCTTTATCTCTTCTTCTGTCACCTCCGGCTCGGCATTGGAATTGATCCTCAGGGCCTGGAGGACAAACTCTGTGGATTTGCTCAGGAGAAGAATCACCGGGGATGCAATCCTGGAAAAGGTGCTCAACGGAGATGCCGACCAGGATGCAATTCGCTCCGGATTGGAGAGGGCGATCCTCTTTGGCACCAGCTCTCCTATGACCAGATTGACGAAGGTAATAGACAGGACCACCAAAGCCAGAGCAATTCCATGGCTGTAATGGGCCAGAGCGGGAAAAATTATGAGCAGATATCCTGCCACCTCATCGGATATTGTCGCTCCTCCAAAGGCCCCGGTGAGTGTGGCCATCAGAGTCATCCCTGTCTGAGCGGAGGAGAGAAACAGATTGGGGTTGTCTGCCAGCTCCAGGGCGATGCTGGCACCTTTATCCCCTTGATCTGCCATCTGGCGGAGCCTGGTCTTTCGCGATAAGACAACTGCCATCTCCGCCATGGAGAAGGCGCCATTTGCCAGTATGAGAATGATGATGACTAAGATCTCATGCAACATGGGCTACTACCCTTCCATGATAGTGCGTCCGGTCTATTCATGATTTGTATAATTCCTCGAGATCATGAGCTGATTCTCTCATCTTGACAGGACTGGGTATCTGATGGTTATTTATAACTTACCTGAATGGAGGGTCAATCCCCCGAGGGCGGACCGGTTGTTTTGGTATCGAAGATCTTCATGGAAAAATAAAAGGTAAAAAATAATAAAAATGAAACTGGGCCGATTTATTTGAGATCGGCGGTGCAGTACTTGCATTTGGTCGCTGTCTTGGCGATGCTCTCTTTGCAGTACGGGCATTCCTTGGTGGTAGGATCAGCAGGCGCCGGTGCTTTCTTCAAAGCATTTATCTGTCGCACCAGCATGAACACGGCAAAAGCCACTATGATAAAGCTGATTACTGCATTTATGAATAGACCATAATTGAGAGTAGGAGCAGATACCGCCTGCGCCTCCGCCAGGCTGGCATAGGTCTTTCCATCAAGAGCCACGAACATGTCGGCGAAGTTTATCCCTCCGGTCAGCATGCCAATTGGCGGCATAATAATATCATTCACAAGCGAATTGACAATGCTGCCGAATGCTGCCCCGATGATTATGCCCACCGCCATATCCACAGCATTGCCCTTCACTGCGAATTCCTTAAATTCGCTAATAATTCCCATAGAGAATCACTCCAATAGATGAAACACTATATTGTTTCCTCCTCTTAAGATATAAATCCTTTTGGACGAAGCTGATGTTGATTTCTGAATTGCCGGAAAGGCCAAGTAGAAAGAGGGCCCCTATGATGGCAATGAAAGAGTACACCCGTGAAGGGCTGACAGTGCAATGGAATCCGGAAAAGTGCATACATGCGCAGGAATGCATAAAAGGACTGCCTGGTGTTTTCAACCGCGATAACAAACCCTGGATAGATATGCGGGGCGCAAGCCTGGAGGAGATCATGAGGGTGATAGACCGCTGCCCTTCCGGTGCTTTGAGCTACAAACAAAGAAAGCCCCCGCTCGAGGAGGAGGGGCCCCGGCCCGGGGAAGGGGATGTATCAGATGGTACATATGCCTCCATCAAGGTGGTGAAGAGCGGCCCTCTGCTGGTGGAAGGGGAGTGCCGCCTGCTCAATTCCAGTGGCGATGAGATAGCACGGGAGGGGGTCTATGCCCTGTGCAGGTGCGGAGCCTCCAGGAAAAAGCCATTCTGCGATGGAAGCCACATCAATGCGGACTTCGATGATGCAGAGAGAGGCCGGGGATGAGATGGCTCCGGCAGGCTATTTCCACCCTACCAGCCGAACCGGAATCTGCATCTGCTGCCACCCTGACAGATCCTCTCCCTCCTCTCAAACCCTATCTCTTTGTCCTCCCCCTCAGCGCCCTTGGGGCTGAACTCCTGCGCCCAGACCTGGTTTTCCGCCAGGCAGATGACCTCGCTCACCCTCTCTGAGAGCCCTTCTCTGCCTGAGCGGAGCATGATATCATGCCAGGGACAGCGCCGGATCTCCACTGTAAATCCGCCCTCCTCTGGTTTCAGATCGTAATCGAACTCCTCCAGAGCCAGACGGGTGGCAATAGCCTCCTTCAGCCCGTCAAGTCCATAATCCAGATTCAGCATGGACTTGATGCTCCGGGCCTGGATCTTGGGCAGGACCCGCCAGACCGCCTCGTCCAGCTCCAGCGCCTCATCAAATCCATGCTTCTTCTCGATCATCATGAACCAGAGGCCGTCCACCGCCCGGTAGGAACGGCGGAAGTACTCCGTCTTATCCATCTCTGTCAAATCCTTCATGTTGCCCGCTCCCTTGCTTCCCTGCAGTTTAAGCTCTGCTCCCCGTTCTCCGGCTGGCCTTGAGAATTCCTTTGCAGGACTCCATAGAACGGCGGCATCTTTCGGCACATTTCCTCATTTCTGCGGATTCTGGGTCATTTTCTGCCTCAAGCTCCAGGGAAAGAGCCTCAAAGATCCTGGAGGCCTTTTTATAGGCTCGAAGAGCCTTTCTGCCCCATTTCTCCCGATCCTCCACCTCAGAGATGGTGATGTAAGCATAAGCCAGGTCTCTTAAGATCTCAGCATGCTCTCCTGGCGCCAGATCGGCAGTGTAATACTTCATGGCCACACTGTAGGCATCAATCGCCCTCCGGCAGTTATCCGCCTTGTCCACTGCCTCTGCCAGGGTGATGAAGCTGTATCCCAGGCTCTTATGAGCATCAGCATGCTCTGCCGGGCTATGCCCCTCATAGATCCGGATAGCCGCCCGGCAGGCATCAATTGCCAGGCGGCAGTTCTCCACCTTATCTTCGACCTCTGCCAAAGCGGAATATGCCGACCAGAGAAGGAGCTGCGCTTCAGCATGCTCATGGGGATGTTCCCTCTCAGTGAAGAAAGCCAGAGCTTCTATTGCTGCCTGTGCCCCTCTCCTGCAGTCCTCTGCCTTGGCCTCAACTGAGTCTTCCGCTTCTGCGAGCATGCTGTATGTGATGGCCAGCTCCTTCTGGCAGGAGGCAAAATCCCAGGGCTGATCTTTCGCAGAATAGATTGCCAGCCTCTTCTGGCAGGCCTCCAGGGCCAATAGACAGCTCTCAGCCCGGCATTCGGTCTCCCCCAGGGTGAGGTAGCTCAGCCATAGAATTCTCTGCGACTCAGCATAGCCTCCTGGGGAGCTCTCCTGGCTGGAAATACTCAAAGCCTCTTGAGCAGCGCGAATGGCCTTCAAACAGTTATCAGAGCGATCTATGACCTGGGCCCGGAGCAGATAAGCGCTTCCCAAATTGTTTAAGGTGGCTGTATGGAGGGTTGGATTCTGCCTGCTCTTGTAGACTGCAAGAGCCTTCCCGAAGGCCTCCAGGGCAAGGTCGCAGTTCACCAGGCTCTCTACCTCCTCAGCCAGGGCAAGGAGGGCACTGCCCAGGTTGTTCTGGGTTGCAGCATATGCCAGTGGCATATTCTCTGCTGTCCGGATGAGAAGAGCCTCGCGACATGCCTGAATGGACTGATTGCAGAGCTCTATTCTGGCTTCTCTATCATCTACCTCTCTCCTTTCGGCCTCCTCATCCTCTATCACTCTCTCTTCGCCTTCCTTCCCCTCTACCTCTCTCCCCTCTCCCTCCTTCTCCTCTACCTCTCTCCTCTCGCCCCCCCGCACATCGATCGCTCTATCTCCGCCCCTCCTCTCTCCGCTCCCTCCCTCCAGGGCATCGGAGAGAGCGAGATAGGCTATAGCCAGATTGTTCTTGATCAGGGCGAACTCCTCTGGAAAGCGATCGAGCTTATAGACCATCAGAGCCTCCTGGTAGGAGGCAATGGCCTGCCTGCAGTCATCTGCTCGATCTAGGGGTCTGTTCGCGATCTGAGCACGGGCCAGATATGCGCTGCCCAGGTTTGCCATAGCCCTCGCGAACTCTCGAGGATGATCTTTTGAGTTGTAGATATTTAGAGCATCTTTGCCGGCCTCAATTGCCTGCTGGCTGTTAGCCATCCCCTCCTCCAGTTCAGCCAGCTTTCGATAGGCAATACAGAGCTCATCCTGAAGAGAGGCATAGTCCAAAGGGTAGATCGACCTGGAGAAGATGGTCAAGGCCTCTTGCCAGGCGCTGACGGCCTGTTTCAGGCATTCTTTTCGATCAAAAAGATCGGAAAGGTTCATATAAGCAAATCCCAGGCTTTTCATTGTCCGGGCACGAAGATAGGGGTAGCTTTCCTGGGTATAGACCACAAGTGCCTTTTTATAGGCTTGAATGGCACGATCACAGCTCTGTAAATCATTATTTTCTATGAAGATCCCAAGGCAATTGTCGCCTATCTTTCGGTATATATTGCTCTCCTGCACTGGATCCATCTTAAAGGCCAGCATCCTCTCGCATATCTCCAGAGCCTTTTCATACTCTGCTATGCCATCATCATCAATCGATCTCGTCCTCTTAATGCCGCTCAACCTCTTTGAATTTTGGATGATATCAATCATAGATGCTGCTACATTTATCCTTCGCTTTTTGGAAGAGTCATTCGCCGCCGGGTATAATCCATACTAATTTAATATACCAACAATGTTAAATATAATGAAGTACGATCTTCCAGATCGGAATAATAAAGAAAAGCCTTCTAACTATCTTATAAAATGAAAAGGGGCGGTATTTCAGGTCCTATCCTCCTTCCTGAAATTCCGCTTCTTCTTAACGGTCGCCGCCTTTCAAAAGCAAAGGCTGGCTCTTCCAGAAAATGGGAAAGAATCCAAAGGCCTCTGCCGGGAATGGCGATCAGGCGCGCATAGCAGCCACTGCAAAAGGCAGAATATCCAGCAATGTTATGAATATTATTAATCCTATCCAGTAGAAGGGTTTATTGAAGTACCACGTCCTTTTACCTCGCGCATAGACATAAACAAGGTAGGGGAACAGGGGGACAATCGAGAGAAAAGGATGAGGCTCGACAAAAAGGACATAGGTGAAGATATAACCTTGGACAAGCAGGCAGGCTACGCATGCCAGGCCGACCTTGGCTTGGTTATTGAGTCTCATATCTCCTGCAAGTCGCTCTAGATTGATAAGCTTTTCAGATCATTGCAGGGGCATGGGCAGATGCATCCAGAAGCCTCCTTCCGGGATGATGATGGCCCTGGGATCAAGAGAGCCCTCCATGAGCCCATCGAAACTCTGTTGAATGCCTGGTAAGAGCAGCGGTCTGCACAGTATAAATCAATATACCATAAAGTATATATGTGTAAGAACTAATTATGGGGACTATGCCAAAGACTACCTTGACTTTATCAGAACCGATCGCAAAAGCCTTGAAGATCTATACAGTTCAAACTAAAAGCAGCATGCGTGCTCAGAGCCAGGTGATCGAAGAGGCGTTAAGAGAGTTCTTTGAGAATCGCGGAATTGAAATCGAGGAGTAGTCACTCCTGCACCGCTTCTATCCATAGATTCTATTAATTCTCGAAACCCTCGTACAAAGACCGGCCATATGCATATCCGCTGACGAGCGAATAGATCGGATATGCGATATGATGTTAATAGCGATGATGTCGGCCAGAAGCGTGAGCTATGGAAGCACGGCACATGGCAGCAAGTGTGAAAAAATAAATATATTATCAACAGATGAACGCTTCTGCCCTGGGCTCTACTTTTTTTGGCTCTTCGCTATTCCATGTGGGTAACTTCAGGATAGCGGTAAGCGGACTCAATCATGATAATATCAGGCATGAATCCCGGCGCAGAGTCGGTAGGTAGCGACACATCTCATGATAATCCCAAATCCCGGCAGTCATGACGTTATAACGACCAAGCCATAGGATTAGCGATCCCTTAAATCCACCCACACGAAACAGCGAGGAGCCCTTTTTTTTCTTAATACATGGCATTATTCTGATCCCGCTTTGCTGCATTCTGCTTTGCTGCATTCTGCTTTGCTGCATTCTGCTTTGCGAAATAATGCTGATGGTATTCCTCCGCTTCATAAAAATCAGATGCAGGAACTATCTGAGTGACAGATCTTCTTGGATAGGCACCAGATCTATCGAATTCATCCCGTGATTTCTCTGCTGCTGCCTTTTGCTCATCATTGTGGTAGAATATGGCCGATCGATACTGGGTGCCTATATCAGGTCCCTGGCGGTTGGGCGTGGTGGGATTGTGCATCCTCCAGAATAAGTTGAGCAGTTCTCTGTAGGACACGATCTGGGGATCGTACTCTATCTGCACAGCCTCTGCATGGCCGGTAGTCCCGGTGCAAACCTGATCATAGGATGGATGAGGGACTGTTCCTCCTGTGTATCCCACAGTTGTCCTCAGCACTCCGCGGATCTGCTGGAAGAGCGCCTCCACTCCCCAAAAGCAACCGGCAGCAAAGGTGGCAATCTCATAGCCCTGATCGGCTCTCCCGGAAGCCTCCCTCTGCCCGCCCCGGGGCTCATCCTCCTGGAAGAGGGGCCGGTATTCTCCATATCCTTCCTTTTCCAGATCCTCCACTGGTATAAAACGCAGGGAGGCAGAGTTGATACAGTAGCGCAGCCCCGTCGGATCGGGGCCGTCATCGAATACATGGCCCAGATGGGAGTTGGCCTCTTTGCTGCGAACCTCAATCCGCCTCATATTATAACTGGTATCGACTCTCTCTTCTATGCTCCCCTCTTTCAGCGGCTTTGCGAAGCTCGGCCATCCTGTCCCGGAATCGAATTTATCCTTTGAGCTGAATAAGGGCTCTCCCGAGACCACATCCACATAGATGCCAGGCCTTTTATTGTTCCAGAATTCGTTCTGGAAGGGGGGTTCAGTGCCGCCCTCCTGGGTGACATGATACTGCAGGGGCGTCAGTTTCTTCTTGGAGACTGCTTTGGAATCCTGGGAGGCATCTTCTCTTCTCATAGGCTTATTATCTTCCAGGATATTGTTTATAGATTTCCGGCTATCCGGCTGTCAATCATGAGCTGTCTCTCAAATCACTCTGTGAATCCCTGCGAATCTCCATGCGAGTCTCTTTGGGATCCTTCTCCTCAGCAGCTCAATCCGGACGGCCGCCTCCTAGCACGAGGGTAATTCACCTGTATCCCAGAAAGCTGGACGCTATAACGAACATCGCATGAGACCAGAGCAAGGGAGAGACTGAGATCTGAATGCCATTGTCGAAAATCTGCTCTGGGATATGTCCGTCCGTCCTTTCAATGACCCAGTCGTAAAACTGCTTCGCTCTTCTAGTATCGCCTCTTTGGATCCAATATATAGAGAGCCAGAAGTTGAGGATCGGCCAGGCACCAGCTCCTTTCTTTCGGTGCATCCCTTCGAACATCCAGCCATCGTACTCGTCATGCTCGTAGCGGTGCACCCCGCCATCAACCACGAGACGGCTTTCAATCTCTTTGACAGTGGAGACGATTTCGGGGGCATCGGCCTCGTATATCGCAAATGGATAGACGAGGGCCAAGACTGAGGCATCGATCCGCTTGTCAATCAGCTTTCCAAAGGAGCGGACAAAATGGTCATCAATGAAGTGCTCGTCCAGTCTCATTCTCATCTCTTCGGCAACTTCCCACCACTTATCAGCCTCTTCGGGGATCATTTCACCTGCGCATTTGAGCCCTCTTATGCAAGCGGCAAGAGAGTAAGTGAAGTTCTCTGCAAGGTCTGGAAAAGCAAGCCTCTCCTCCCAAAGATCGGTTGCCACCAGATCGAAGCAGTCTGCATTCCAGATCCGTGCAAGCCCATCAGCTCCTTTTTTTATGAGGTCCTCGAATTTCCTGGCATCTTCAAGGTTGTCTTGATAGTGGTGCCACAGGGCGAAAAGGACAGATCCTGTCTGATCGGGTTGGAAGCCATTATGGGCCTTGAGCCCGTTCACATAATACTTTCTAAAAAACAGGCCCGAATCCCTGAAACCCTCCGCCCTCTTGAGACACCAGTTAAAAAAATTTTCTTGGATGTTTTTAAGCCCTAGTATATCTGATGCGATTGATATGTATGAGCCGTCCCTGGGCCAAACATAGAAATAGTTTTTAGCCTCTGAAGAATAATAATTTTTAAATGAATTGGCGGCGACTATCGCTCCGTTTTCCAGACATCCGTCGGCGATTACTTCCATTGAAATCTCCAATAAATTCTTAATCTGAAGCATCTTTGAATATCTCCAATTGGATCAACTAGATGGTGTGCCTTCACAACATAGGGGGGATCCCGAGATGCTCGCCGTTTCCATCTCGAACTTGGCCTCTCCAAACGAAAAAATCTTAATCTGTGGATGAACCAAGAAGAAGAATAACAGTGCTGCGATCGTAATCTTATCAATCAAATTTGATCCATTCTTAGCAGTAGTGGTAGTTGTTGTTTTGGTGCTAGTAGTCTCCCTGACTCTTGAAGTGCTATTGTCGCCAACCTTATAGCTATAGATGTCCTCTTGAACCGTATTTACCTCATGTTCGCCAAAGGACAATAGGCTAATTCCAAGAACTGATATCTCTGATCCAGAAAAGGAGGTACACACCATGCTACAAACCATAACCAGCAGGGCAAAGACCAGGAAAAATCCCACAATCCTCCGAGGCCACTCGCCCTTATGCAAACTGGATCCCGATGTTCCTGGCTTGAACCACCAATCCCACCAGTTTGCACCCCCTCCCACCAACCGGTTTAGATTGGCTCTTGCAACCTCTGTCTGTGAGTCCAATCGCAGAGCATTTTTGAGGTAGCTCTCAGCTTTTTCCTTCACCCCCTTTTCATGATATACCACTGCCAAATTGTTATAGGTCTCAGGAAGCTCCTCGAATTTCAATGCAGCGATATACTCTTTTTCCGCCTCGTCCAGAAATCCCTGTTTATAATGCAAAAGCCCTAAATTGTTATGAAGTGCAGCGATGGTTATGCTCTCTTTCGTCTTTCTGCGAGGTGAAAGCCCTTTGATGTATTCTTGACACTCCTGTCTCTCACAGATGGCTAAGCCTTCGAGAAAGAGTCTCTTAGAATTTCGATACTCTCCATTGTCCATCTCGATCCGGCCCAAGTTATTAAGAGCGGAGGCCTTCATCAGCTCATAGAAGATGTGTTTTGATTTATCATTGGGGTCATGCGCATTTGTATCAAATATGCTGATTGCCTCATTCAACCACTCTTTAGCACTTACAAGCCTCCCGGCCTTGATTTCAGCCAGGCCGAGATAAAAATGGGGAAAACCACTGTTATCTCCTTGATTGACAGATGCTTTAAACTTCTCTATCGCCTCTTCGGGCTTGTTCCATTTGTAGTATAGCCAGCCAAGATCGTTTCTGAATATATTCTTCTTATCCTTAGATATATCATAAGCTTTCAAGAGGTATTTCTCTGCCATTTCACAGTCTGCCTTTCCCAGATAAGCCATCCCTAGATCATGATAGACCCAAGCTAAATGACCTCTCTCCTCCTCTTCCTTATCAAAACCTTTGGGACATTCTTTAGCCAGATTGCGAAACTTCTTTTGTTTAGTTGCTTCTTTTATCTTCACAATCATTGACAGTTCAGAGATTGCCTTATCAAAGTTCTCCATCTCTAAATAGAGCATTCCAAGATATCTGCGGGCATTGAGGTATCCTTCTCCAGCCTCTTCCTTTTTTACAATAGACTTTAGAGTATTTTCAGCTTCGTATAATTCGCCACTATTTATTTCATTAAAATACTTGCGGTAGTTATTAATGATCTCCTTACTCATTTTATTATCCATATTAATCATGACTATTGCCGTTTTTCCTATTTGAATGTTTCGATTATGCGCAACCCCAAGACTTTTTTAGTCAGAGGACATCGAAAAGCAATTCTCAATGATCTCTGAGATCTTTTCTCCTGGCCTCCAGTTTACAGAATTCAGTCACGATCGGTCCCAGTAGCTAAATGCTTTTTCAATGGAAAAGAGACCCTCCTCTCCCCTTCCCTTACATAAAACGGCCGGTCGTGGCCAGGTATGACCATATCCGCAATGGCTATGATCTTATCCATACTGGCCACAGCCAGGAGGCGGTCGTAGTGCAATGCCGGAGGGGTCCTCTTTTGGAAGTTGCCCAATGTGGGCAGGGCGTCTCCTGCTATCACCACCCTCTGGGTGGCCAGCTCCGCTTCATCCCCTTCGGGAGGATGGCTGGCAGCATGATGGATGGCAGCATCGACCACTATGGATATGCTATCCGGGCTGTGGCCAGGGGTGGCCAGGGCTCTAACCCCGGGGGCGATCTCCTCCCCATCATTGGGAGATAACTTCAAAGTCCGGGAAAACAGCCGGTTGTTGGCACAGTGGTCGGGATGAGAATGAGTGTTCACAATTATATCGATATCCGAACCATCCAGCCCCAGCTCAGCCAGGGCCTTCAGTATCTCTTCCCCATCCCCCTCCTGGCCGGTGTCCACTATGATCCTTCCCCTCTCGCTCTCAATCAGAGTCACTGAGGAGCGGGCATCCAGGATATTGCCCGCCTGGTCCCTTTGGATCGATCCCGTCTTGAGGAGATAGACCCTCGGCTGAATCTTATCGGATCTCATACCACCTGCACTCAAATCATCCCGGCCCGGGCCCGCCTTGCCGGCGCTCGCTCAAGCCAGGTAGAGCTTCCTCAATTTATCGTTGAGCCTTTCCACCTGCTGGACTGCAGTGCCGATATACTGATGGGGGTCGAGCAGAGAGCTGATCTCCTCGGGCTTCAGGCATCCCGTGACCGCCTCGTTCTCCAGCAGGACATCCTTCAGCTCCTTTCTCTCCTCAAAGGCTATCATGCTGCTCTGACGCATGATCTCATGAGCCTGCTGCCGGCCCATCCCCCTCCGGGCCAGCTCCACCATCACATTCTCAGCCATGTTCAGGCCGCGCAGAAGCATCAGGTTGCGCTCGATATTATCCGGCCTGAGATGCATACTGGCCAGGGTGCGAGCAGCCAGGGTGAGAATGTGATCGGTGAAGATGAAGGCCTCCGGGAAGACCACCCTCTCGCAGCTACTGTTGGTCAGGTCGCGCTCGTCCCAGAGGGGGATGTTCTCGAAGGCGGGGATGAGCTGCGCCCGCACCACCCTTGCCAGGCCGCAGATCTGCTCCGACTTGATTGGATTTCTCTTGTGAGGCATGGTCGAAGAGCCCACCTGCTTTTTGCCAAAGCCCTCCTCCACCTCAGCGATCTCCGTTCTCTGCAGGGTCCTCATCTCTATGAAGATCTTATCCAGGGTGGAGGCAACAAGAGCCATCCAGCAGATCATTTCTGCATGCCGGTCCCTCTGCACAACCTGATTGGATACATCCACCTCGAAAAGATCCAGGTGACGCATAACCCTCTCCTGGATATCCATGCCGAACTGGCCGTAGGCGGCCTGGGTTCCCACTGCACCGGACATTTTGCCTACAGCCGCCCGGGGTCGCAGCTCCCCTAGCCTCTGGATATGGCGCCCCACCTCTGAGGCCCAGATGGCAAACCTCAGTCCATAGGTGGTGGGCACGGCAATCTGGCCATGCGTCCGGCCGGCGCAGACCAGATCCTTGTTTTTCATGGCCAGGTCAAGAAGGAGGGAGAGAAGCTCTTTCAGCTTCTCCTCCAGGATATCCAGGGAGGCCTTGATCTGCAGGCCGGTAGCAGTATCCAGGATATCATTGGAGGTCGCCCCCAGGTGGATCCACTCTCCAAAGCTGGGGCTGTTCTCGGCTAAAGCAAGAACCGTGGCCATCATATCATGGCCGATCTCATCCTCGATCTCCTTTGCCCTCTGGGGAGGGGTGATCTCCGCTGCCCGGGCGATCTCAGCTGCCGCTCCCTGAGGAATCATTCCCAGCTCCTCCTCTGCTCGGGCCAGGGCGGCCTCCACCCGGAAGAGACAGCGCAGCCTGAAATCCTCTTCCCAGATGGCCTTCATTTCCTCTGTGCCATATCTGAACTCCATGGGGTGAATAGACATGGCAGGAAGGATGACGGAGGAGATTGATGGAGCTTTTGGTCTGGGTGAGGCCAGGCAATGGATCACTCTCCCTTCACATCTTTATCTTTTCATCCTCCAAAAGGCCAGGAATATGGCGAGACCTGCGGCCAGCGCCCCTGAAGCGGGGCTCTTCTTCTCGCTCTCAATGGGCCGGGCAGCAGGCTCTGGTGCATTCTCGCCGGCCTCTCCAGGTTCCTCTGCTTTTTCGGGTTCCTCTGCTTTTTCGGGTTCCTCTGCTTTTTCAGGTTCCTCAGCCTCTTTTAGTTCTTCAGCTCCCCTCAGGGCTGCCTGATCCCCTCTCACAGTCTCGCCGGCATAACTGCCATCTCCTCCCATTATATTGACGTAGCCGGTCATCTTTCCGGAAGGGGCGCCGGCGGCGACTACATCCGCTACAAAGGAATAGTTGCCGGGGGCGAGATCTCTCGCCATCACAATGCAGTCATATTCAGTCACCCCCTGAGGAAAGACGTTCTGGATCTTCTTGGGGCAGATGATGGTCAGCCCTTCGGAGACATTCCTGAAGACCAGCTCCACATAGGCCCTTTCGCTGCCTGATCCCTTGACCGATACAGTGAAGTTGGACTGGCTATCTGCCAGCATATCCACTGGTGTGATATCGATCACTTTAAACCAGTACGATGCATTTGCCTGGCCTGCAAAAGATAGAAAGATGGCCAGAAAAAGAAGGAAATGGTTGGCTCTCATAGCTTTTTAATGGTCGGGATGATTATAAAGCTGTTTTGGGAAGCGCATTGCATCTGCAAATCAGCCCTTATAGCCCAGCATTCTGGCCTTTTGCATGGCCTCATCAGCCTCCAAAGTGCGATTCTCCAGGTAGAGGATATTGGCTTTGTTGACATAAGCCTGCATCCGGTCGGGATCGATCATTATGGCCTGATCAAAACATCTGATTGCCTCTTCCAGATCGGCGAATCCTTTAACCAGAGCGATCCCTTTATTGTTCCAGGGATCAAGATAGTCTGGATCGATCTCTATAGCCCTCTCGAAGGCATCTACTGCACCGGTGTAATTCCCCAGCCTGTACAGAGCCAGCCCCAGATGATTCCAGCATGATGCACAGTCTGGATCGATCTGGGCTGCTCTGTTGAAGGCTGCAGCCGACTCGCTGTCATTGCCTATTTTTTTATAAATCAGGCCTTTGCTGCTCCAGTATCTGGCATTCCCTCCATCGATCTCGATTGCTTTATCCATCATGATCAGGGATGCACTGTAATTATTCAGACCCTGATAGGCCAGGGCTTTTCCTGCCCAGGCTTCAGATTCATTTGATGCTGCCTGAATGGCGCCGTCATAGGCAGCTATTGATTCATCGAATCTTCCCTCCGCGCGGAGTATATCTCCCCTGCCCATCCAGGCTCTGGCATGCCCCGGGTCCAGCTCTATCACCCGGTCAAAGGCCCCGAGGGCCTCCCCCAATCTCCCGACATTGAGGAGTATCAGGCCCGTATTGTACCAGGCCTCCTCGTTCTCCGGCTCAATCTCAATTGTTCTATTCAATGCCTCTAAAGCCTCGTTATTTCGTCCCAGCTCCGTCAACACCAGTGCTTTTGCATACCAGGGCCCAGGGAGATCCCGATCCAGCTCAGTGGCCTTCTCCAGGACGATGGCGGACTCGTTGTAGCGGCCGAGGTTTGCCAGGGCGAGGCCTTTGTTGTACCAGGGCAGAGCGCCTGCAGGTTGCAGATCAGTGGCCTTTTCGAAAGCCTCAATGGAGGCATTGAACATCATCATCCGGTTGAGAAGAAGGCCTTTGAGGTACCAGGCCTCGGCCAATGACGGCTCCAATTCTATTGATCGATTATAAGCCCTCAGCCCCTCGGCATACATGCCCAGGCCGGTCAATGCCTGGCCCGTTCTCATCCAGGTGGTGGCATTCCCACCATCCAGATGAATCGACCGATTGAAGGACTCCAGGGCAGCGTAATATGAGCCATTTCTCAGCAACTCCTCTCCCTGCCGGCTCCAATGTTCGGCAGTCTGCTCTTCATGTTTTTCACTGGCAGAGCCAGGGATCGAAGCCATTATCGCCACAGCGATCAATATGATACAGATGAGACCGGATTTAATAGGCATCCCCCACTGTCAGCTGATTGATCTGAACGGGAGATGAGCAATTCGGAGGATCGCAGTTCCATGCCCATTCCATTCCCTTTCGATCATCTCTCATTCCTATTCCAGGGCAATATCTTCGAGGCGGAGATATATAAGACATGGTGTTGAGGCATTCTGCATCGGCCTGCGAGTCAATTTAAGGGGTTTTCTCATTCACTTATTCGCTCAATCACCTATTCGCTCAATCACTTATTCGCCCGGTCACTTATTCGTTCATTCGCTTATTCAATCATTTATTTTCGCTCATTCATTTATTGTTATCAGGCTGCTTTTCCCACCACATCTTCACCCGGGTCGATGAGCCATGCAACACAAAAGCCCCCTCCTCCCATTTCATCGCCCTTTCGAGGTAATCCCGCAGCACAGCCTTCTGCTCTTCGGTCTCTGCCCGGGCCTGGGGTGCCAATTCAATAACTGCCTCCTCCAGGGTATGATAACGCTGATCATGCCTCATCTGGAAGGTGATGATATTGGGATAGATGCCCATCTGATAGAGCACATTGTAGAGCACATCGCTCATCGGGCCGGAGATATAATCCCGGCCGTGCAGCCTGGGCCATAGCTCCTTCCACTGCCGGCTCCAGGAGGTCTCCCCGGCGAAGTGATACAGATAAATGTATCTTGACGATGCCTGGATCATCTTCTCCACAGCATCCCGGATGTCGAACATCCCCAAAGAGAATGAGGCTATCACCACATCATATGGAGCCTCCAGATCATGGGCCACATCCACCTCCTCCCAGCGCTTCTGGACGATGGCGATGTTCTCGACAGAGTGCTCGGACATCTTCTCTCTCATTACTGTGCACATTCCATCCGCCGGCTCTACTGCAGTTACGTGGGCTGCCTTTTTGGCGAAGGGTATGGCCAGGGTTCCGGGGCCGGCACCGATATCCAGAATGCGAGATCTATCTGTCATCTCTGTCTCCCAGATGGTTCTCTCAATCCTGCTCTGCTCCCTTTGGCACATATTCCAGAATTTAAGAGCGCTATCCCGGCTGTTCCAGATGCAGGCGCAATCCCTGCCTGGGCTTGATTCTCTGCTCTGCTTCATCTGGCTCTTCCAGATCTCATTCCAGTCGATATCCTTCTCCAGGTTGATCATAATACCAGCATCCTCTGCTCATCCAGGCCGTAGCACGAAATGGCGAATTAGGCCTCATCTGGCCGGCACTATTGGGCTTTGGGGAATTATAGCCAGCGCTCGGTGCCAATACGCCAATCAGGGCGAGAAGGATGGTATCGATGAAAAAGAGATGGCATCGATGAGGGCGAAGCGATCACTGATGCAGATCAGCGTCAGCCTTCCTGATAGATCGGCCTCTCCGGGACCAGGTAGATGGTCCAGAAGACCAGAAGGGTGATCGCCGCCTTGACGAAGATATTGGTCCAGACCATCTGCATCAGCCCCTCTGCTCCCACAATCCCTGTGAAGGCGATTACTGGAAAGAGGAGGCTATCCAAGGGTATAGAGACGGCATTGGAGGCGAAGACCCGCGTCCATTGGGGCCAGCCTCTCCGCTTTCCTCGGGTCCAGATGCGATAGACTCTGGTATCGATCAGCTCAGCCAGGAGGGCAGTGAGGATGGAGGCCAGGACGATTCTCATCTGCAGTGAAAAGAGGGACTGCCACCCCTGGCCTGAGGGGTCCAGAATCCCGAAGAGAAAGGCCCAGGCTGCCTGTCCGCCGCTGCTTGCCCAATCGGTCTGGGCGGGCAGAAGGACCACGAGCTGAAAATACATGGCTGCAATTAGATTGAAGCCTGCCGCCAGCCAGATGGTGGTGAGGGCTGCCCTCTCCCCCAGTTGCTTGTGGATCAGGTCCCGCCAGGTGAAGGTGAGAGAGTAGATGAACCCGGCATCCATCACCAGGCTGCCGAAGTATGTGACCTTGGTGGCAGCGATGTTGCCGGCCAGGGAGAAGAAGAGGTAAAAGCCGCAGAGGATTATGGTAGCCTGAGTCTTATCGATCCTCCACCACCCTCCAGCAAGCCCGGATCCATTCCGTTCCAGAATCTCTCCCGCTAAATCCCTTTCAGCCATTTCTCAGCCATTTCTCGATCATTTCTCAGTCATTTCTCAACCGTTTCTCAGCCATTTCTCGATCATTTCTCAGCCATTTCTCGATCATTTCTCAGCCATTTCTCGATCATTTCTCAACCGTTTCTCGATCATTTCTCAACCATTTCTCAACCATTTCTCAACCATTTCTCAACCATTTCTCAACCATTTATTTTTGAGTTCCATGAAGCTGCCAGCTCTTATGCTCTCCCTTATGCTCTCCATGAGGCGGAGCATGAAATGGAGGTTATGCAATGTTGCCAGGCGGAAGTAGGAGAGCTCTGCTGATACGTACAGATGGCGGAGATAGGCTCTGGAATGCCTGCAGCAGGTGGGGCAAGAGCAGGCAGGATCGACGGGCAGATCATCCTCCTTGAACCGGGCGGACTTGATGTTCAGGCGGAACTTGTTCTGCCGCGATCCCCCGGACTGGGGGGAGAGGAGTAGGCTCCCCCGGCGGGCGATCCTGGTGGGGGATACGCAGTCGAAGGTATCTATTCCCCTGGCCACACACTCGAAGATGTCATCTATCTCCCCAATCCCCAGGAGGTGCCGGGGTCGATCGTCCAGCCTGGGGACCGTCCAGTCGAGGACCTGATGCATATCCTGCTTGCTGTTGCCCAGAGATCCGCCTATGGCTATGCCGTCAAAGGGCTGGGAGATGACAAAGTCGGTGCTAATGCGCCTCAGCTCCTCAAACCATCCCCCCTGAATTATGCCATATATGGCCTGGCTCCGGTCATGGTGATGGATGGACTCCACTGCCCATTCATGCGTCCTGTACATCGCTCTTCTGGTATAGTCGTAGTCAGAGAGAGGAGAGGTGCACTCATCAAAGGCCATGATTATATCTGAACCCAGATTGGACTGGATCTGCATCGACTTTTTCCCATCCAGGAAATGCCAGCTCCCATCGGCTGGGGACTTGAAGGATATTCCCTTTTCAGTGATCCGGGTCAGATTCTCCCTCCTGGCATTCTCCTGCTCCTTGCCCTGATCCATCCTGCTTTCTCCTTCGCCATCTGTGGCCGGAGAGCCTCTCTTCTGAGGAGTGGGGTCCAGCTCCTGGGGAAATATATTGCCTATCTTGGCGATGTTATGCTCTCTGCCAAAGCCCAAAGAGAAGGCCTGAAAGCCGCCCGAGTCGGTGAAGAGCGGCCCGGAGAATCCCATGAACCGGTGCAGCCCCCCCAGCCGGCGGATCAGCTCATCCCCGGGCTTCAGATGAAGATGATAGGTATTGGCCAGGGCGCAGGAGACTCCCAATGAGGCCAGATCATCTGAGCCCAGGGCGCGCACGCTGGCCAGGGTGGCCACAGGAACCAGATAGGGGGTGGGGATATCACCCCGCCGGGTTCTTATCAGACCTGCTCGGGCGCTGCTTTCTCGATCCCGATCCAGGATCTCAAAGGAAAATCCGTTCATCCCGGTCTGCATCCCTCTGACATATCATTAATGTATTCGTCAGGCTTAATTATCAGTATGAATTATGATGGGGAGGTGTTATACATGTCAAAGAGTCGAACGGTTGCGTTCCTGCTGCTGTGCGTATCTCTTCTCTCTATCAGCGCACTGGCAGAGGATGAGAGCTATAGTGTGAATATCTCTGTGAACAAGTTCCTGGGAAGCTACCTGGTCAACGAGACAGGTTTTTCCCTATACTACTATCTGAACGATAGCAGTGTCCATGGAATTTAACAATAGGCACAATTTCCTTAACCTATAAGAGCCAGACGGCCAATGAATTTCTGGGTGAGGAGATGCACGATGACACAGTTGAGAAGCTGATCCACAAGGATGCGCTGCACCAGTTGGAGTGG
>Ga0255342_1000333_pt1 | contig 84754 bp, 88 predicted proteins | sample wastewater_treat_3_FD_192416 | JGI IMG/M metagenome (GOLD analysis project Ga0255342, IMG submission 192416) | Wastewater microbial communities from Lulu Island WWTP, Vancouver, Canada - plant14 | ecosystem: Engineered > WWTP > Wastewater > Unclassified | place: Canada: Vancouver, British...
TACCTCCTTTGTTATTTTCAGTTTGGTTGGCAGACCATTACTATTATAACATGGGAGGTTTTCTTTTTCTACTCATAGCTAAAGCTTCTTTGAACCCCTGGCAGAGCCAGGGGTTTTCGGGATACAATAAAAAGCCTTTGCGATTTTTCGCAAAGGCTTTAGTCGTATGGCGTGCCTGGAGGGATTCGAACCCCCGACCTACTGGTTCGTAGCCAGTCACTCTATCCAGCTGAGCTACAAGCACATCATTTGACGACTTAAATATTATATCATGTATATAGCGAAAAGTCAAGGATAAAATAAAAAAACGTCAAATTGCACTAAAAGAATAGGCGAAAGTTGGTATAATAACCAATTATATAAAAAGATCAAAAACGGCTTGACAACAATAGCAAAATTTGATATAATTATTTTTGTTGTGAGACATTAGCTCAGTCGGTAGAGCATACGCCTTTTAAGCGTAGGGTCGAGGGTTCAAATCCCTCATGTCTCACCACTTTTTTTGCCTGTATCCTGATAAATATCAGGATACAGGCGTTTTTAGTTTGCTGGCGAATAAACTCACACATTTATTGATTACTCTATATATAATAAAAAGGCAGCTCATGTAAAGCTGCCTTTAATTATTTCAGAAGGTCTGTGTAGTTGATCTTTATCCATTCTGATATAGTAGAGATGAATACCGAATTGGTCGGAATATCGTTTTGGCTCTGAAGCGTGTTCATGAATATTACTTCAGCGAGTTCTTCGTTGTGACGATACCAGCCCGACTTGATAGCGTGTCTGACTGCCCGTTCTATTGAGCATTCCGTAGTGTGGTAATTTTCGGCAAGCTTTGAATAAAGATCCTTACTAAAAACCGTTAGATTGCTCTCGGACGTTACACATATAAGTATACAATCCCTCAGGTAGTGATATCCTTTGGTGTTTGGCGAGATGCCAAGGTTTAATAGTGTTTTTACGATGATTGTTACGACGTTATTCTTCATTTAATGATCCACTCCTTCGATGTTTTCAGACAAATTATACCACATTTTCAGCCGTTTTTACATAGGCGATTTCGTCGTGATTTGACGAGTTTTGTCGAAGAAGGTCGAAGAATATTTGTTTTAGATGTAAAATGTGAAAAGACCGATGGGAAATACCATCGGTCTTTGTTATATGTCAGTTCTTGATCTGCTTTGCTACAAGGCTTTCGCCACAGTAAATGGCGCGAAGCTTCGGCTTTTCGATCTTTCCCGTTGGATTACGAGGAACATCTGCAAATATGATCTTATGAGGTCTCTTGTACCTTGGAAGCTTCTGACAGAATGAAGCGATATCCTCCTCTGTACAGTCGTGATCTTCCTTTATGGAGATGATAGCTGCCGCTATCTCACCCAGTCGTTTGTCAGGCAAACCTATGACCGCAACATCCTTGATGGCAGGGTGACTTCTGAGGAAGTCCTCTATCTGAACGGGATAAAGGTTCTCGCCGCCGCTGATTATGACATCCTTCTTACGGTCAACGAGGTAAATAAATCCGTCCTCATCTTCCTGAGCCATATCTCCTGTATAGAGCCAGCCGTCCTTTAGAGTCTCGGCAGTTGCCTTAGCATCTCTGTAATAACACTTCATAACACCCGGACCCTTGACAAGAAGCTCGCCAACCTGTCCGCGTTCAACAGCGTTGCCGTTTTCATCAGCGATCTTTACTTCCCAGCCGAAACCAGCCTTACCGATAGCACCGACCTTGTGGATGTTGTCTACGCCAAGATGTACACAGCCGGGACCGATAGACTCGCTAAGACCGTAGTTTGTATCATACTGGTGCTTGGGAAATACTTTCTTCCAGCGTGCTATAAGCGACGGAGGAACAGGCTGTGCGCCAATGTGCATAAGTCTCCACTGGTCAAGGTCATAATTTGCAAGGTCGATATCCCCTCTGTCGATAGCGTCGAGAATATCCTGAGCCCACGGAACCAGAAGCCATACGATAGTGCAGCCTTCTTCCGATACTGTCTCTATGATAGACTTGGGCTTAACACCCTTGAGAAGAACAGCCTTACTGCCTGAGTAAAGGCTTCCGAACCAGTGCATTTTAGCGCCTGTATGATAGAGCGGCGGAATACAAAGGAAGATATCGTCTCTCGTCTGACCGTGGTGATTCTGCTCAACCTTAGCTGAGTGCATAAGGCTTGTATGATCGTGAAGTATTGCCTTCGGGAATCCTGTTGTGCCTGATGAGAAGTAGATCGCAGCATCATCGTCATCTGTGAGCTTTACATCGGGAGCAGAGCTTGCGCAGTTTGCCACCAGACTGTCATAATGTTCGGCAAATGAAGGACATCCCTCACCTACATAGAAAAGAAGTCTGTTCTTGCTGATCTCGTCTGCTATCTCTTCTATTCTTCCGATAAACTCGGGACCAAACATGAGAACATCGACCTCTGCAAGGTCAAGGCAGTACTTTATCTCATCAGCTGTATATCTGAAATTGAGCGGAACTGCAAGAGCTCCTGTTTTAAGTATACCGAAGTATATGGGAAGCCATTCGAGACAGTTCATAAGAAGTATACCGACCTTGTCTCCCTTATGTACGCCTCTCTCAATGAGCATATTTGCGAAACGGTTTGCCTTTTCGTCAAATACCTTCCATGTGATCTCACGTCTGTAGTGACACTCGGGATTGGACTCAATGAGTTCATATTCCTTCCATGTAACACGGCGAACTTCTGTTATCTCGGGATTGACTTCCACAAGTGCAACGTCGCTGCCGTATAATTCGGCGTTTCTTTCAAGTAAATCTGTAATGGGCATTATTAAGTTCCTTTCTGCAAGAGCAGTTTTTAACTTTTGCCTATAAAAGCAAAAAAGCTGCAAAGCGATAAACTATTTATATTTTATCACAAAAAAGCGAAAAAGTAAATACCTATTTTTCGTTTTTAGCAACAAATCGAAGTACTGTATTTACAGCAAGTTGCATAAATAAAGGCGTATCATTGAGCAGATACGCCTTTATGAGTATTATTCAACCTGGTCTGAGCTGAAAACAGCTTCTGTTGTCGGTTCTTCAACAACCTCGGCAACAGTTTCAGCTGCGGGTCTCTCGACCTTAGTACCGCACTTGTCACAGTATATCTGATCCTTGCGGATATGTGCGCCGCAGTTTACGCAGGTGATCTTATCTTCAAGAGTCATCAGAAGAGCTTTCAGCTCCTCAAGGTTAGCACTCTTGTCCTTGATATCTGATACGATAGAAGCATATTCGCTTTCCGGATCATCACATATCTTTTCAAACATTACTTTTCCAAGCTCTATGTAATCTGTATTGATATCAGACTGAACACGAGCTATCTCGCGTTTCATTTTTGTTTTTTCGGCAAATTTCTTTGAGCTGTTGGAAACTGTTTTTGCTCCGCGCTCAACTGACTCGCCGAACTTTCCTGCCAGATCCTTTACTGAATCAACAAATCCCATTTTCAACTACCTCCGTTTTATTTTTTCACCCTTATCAGGTGTAGCTTGGCTTTTCCGTTATCTCGAATTTAACTGCATTGAGAGCTCTCACAGCAGCGTCCGAGAAGTCACTGCAAACTGTGGAGTAAAGAGTCATAATGACATCGTCGGCTGAAAGCTGGTCTCCGATATCGCAGTTCATGACAATGCCCGCACTCATATCAAGCTTGTCTTCCTTTGTAAGTCTTCCTGCGCCGAGGAGCAGAGAAGTCATGCCAAGCTCCTCACAGTTGAAGTCAAGTATCTTCATATCCTTTGTAGCTCTTATTTCATATTTAAGAAGCGGCTGAGGCAGAAGCGATGTATCATCGCATATCTTGTAGTTTCCACCGTGAAGCTTGATAGTATCGCGAAGAACTCCAAGTGCTTTTCCTGACGAAACAGCCTCCTCAGCCATTTTACGGCAGGCTGAATTGTCGCCCTTACCGGAGAGCTCGAGCATATCAGCAGCAAGCTCGATACAGATGTCATAAAGCTTGCCCTTTACCTTTCCTTGCAGGACCTCGACTGCTTCCTTGACTTCAAGAGCGTTACCGATATTCTTTCCAAGAGGAGAGTCCATGTCTGTAACAACAGCTTTGCATTTCTTGCCTGCAGATCTGCCTGCCTTTTCCATGAGTACAGCCAGCTTTTCAGCGTCCTCGCGGGATTTCATAAATGCACCTGAGCCATACTTTACATCCAGTACAAGACAGTCAGCATTCATGGCAAGCTTCTTGCTCATGATACTTGCGCATATAAGCGGGATACTGTCAACGGTTCCCGTAGCATTTCTCAGTGCATACATTTTCTTATCCGCAGGGCAAAGCTCGCCTGTCTGAGAAATGATAGAGAAATTAGTATGCCTGAGTATTTTTTCAAATTCAGCCAGAGGGAGATCAGTTCTGTATCCTTCGATGCTTTCAAGCTTGTCGATAGTTCCACCTGTGTGTCCGAGTCCGCGTCCCGACATCTTGGCGACGCATACTCCGCAGGCTGCGACTATTGGTCCGATTATCAGTGAGGTCTTATCCCCTACTCCGCCGGTACTGTGCTTGTCCGCAGTATAAGGTATGCTAAGCTTCAGTATGTCTCCGCTGTCACGCATAGCAGCTGTGAGCGCGAAGGTCTCCTTTTCCGTAAGACCGTTAAGACAAACTGCCATAAGCCATGCAGACATCTGATAATCCGGGACATCGCCTTCGGTATAGCTTTTTACGAGCCATGCGATCTCTTCTTCGTTGAGTTCCTGTGATTTTTTAGTTTTATTGATGATATCGATAATGTTCATGATCCACCTCCTATAAGAATATTTTACCATAAAAAAGATAATAATTCAATAGTTTTTGTGAAATAGGACTTTATTTTTACAAAAAATTCATTATTACAAGAAAAACAACAAAAGGTACTCCAAGAACAATGCTGCCAAGTGTGTTAAAAAGGTTAAGATGTATGTCCACCCCAAGAAAACAGCCGTATTTATTTACGATGAACAAAGCCGCACATCCTGTTACAGCTCCTATAAAAAGTGACAATATCTTTTTTTCGCGTCTGAAATAGTATATAGCGACTACTAAAACGACTGCTGCACAGCCAAGTCTGAATATCATTTCCGTATTCATTTTTACCTCTCACATCAGTATATATCCAAGTGCTATAATGAGCTTTATATCAGCACCCTCCTTTATAAGAAGGTATAGCAGAACAGCTACCAGAAGCTTGTCACTGTCTATCCCGCCGTCAAGCATATCATCAATTATGCTTTTCAGTGGGCTGGCAGTATATTGTTCGGTGTATTTATCTTCATTTTCACACCTCTTATCTTCATTGGGAGGAATATCTGCGGCGATATTCCGTGGACAGTTCTGGTATATCCGCATATTCTCACAGCCGCGTTCTTTACTGCCTTTCCTGTTATATACCGCCATCAGATCACCTCCCTAAATCAGATCAGTTCCTGCAACAGACCACTGTCCTTTGCTATATTCCACATTGCCAGCAGCTTCATGAGCTTTATTGCCTTGTCTACACGCTTTTGCTTATCTGCGCTGAGATGTGGTTTTAGTGCGCGGAGCAGGTCGGTATTCTTGCTGTCATTTGAAGCTGCTCCCACAAGGCTTGTGAGCTTCAGCACTGCGCCCAGATCAGGCTGTTCATCGGACTGTTTTTCTGCGTTATCGGTGTCAGAGGCGCTTCCGTCCTCCGAGACCAGCATCTGTGCAAGCTCCGACAGCTGTTTTACGCTTTCCTCGTCCGAGAGCAGTTCGCTGATCCTTTCCATTATGTCATCCACTTGTTTCTCCTGTTATTTCTTACCGCCCGAAAGCTTCTCATACAGTGCCTTAGCCTGCGGAGTGCTCATCATTTTTTCTACCAGCTTGGGATTGTTGACGGCCTGCTGGAATTTCGCGGCATCGTTTTTATTCATTGCTGAAAGAGCACTGTCAAACTTTCCCTCCTCAAGCTCTGAACGCAGCTTTTCAGGCGGAACTCCTATCTTTTTGCTGACTGCGTTGAGCAGTCCCGATATTTTTTTCGGGTCTATGTTATTATTCATAAAAGCCTCCTTTGTGATAATGTACACAACTATTATATTGCTTTTTTCTTAGGAATATGTTATATACCGAGGCAGTTAACTGTTGCTTTACGCGCACATTTTAGTAAAAAATGAAAATATTCCTCCGTAACGGTTGATATTTTTGTAATTTTATGTTATAATACACTTATAATATCAACTGGGAGGGATCATCTTGCGAATTGTTGTTTTATCAGATACACATGGTAATTACTTCAATCTTGAAAGTATAATTCTCCGTAATACCGATGCCGACTGGATAATCTACCTTGGCGACGGCGAGCATGAGCTGGATAATTTCATCCTGTCTCACCAGAAGCTTGCTCCAAAGATAATACACGTTGCAGGCAACTGCGACTTTGATAGTCTCAGCAATGATGTTTTTGTACTTCCCGTCCTTGAGCATAAGATACTTGCTACACACGGTCACCTTTACGGTGTAAGCGGCTCTCTGGACAGGCTGAAAAACCTTGCGCTTACTAACGGCTGTGATATCGTTCTTTTCGGGCATACCCATGTTCGCTATCAGAGCAACGAAAACGGACTTTACATAATGAATCCCGGGAGCGCTTCCCTGCCCCGTGACGGAAAAAAGCCTTCCTTTGGTCACATTGACATCTCTCCTGCTGGAGTCGTTACCAATATAGTTGATGTCTGATCTCTCCCCTGCTTATATTCTATGCAGGAACCCTATTAATGTTACAAAAATCCCCTGAACTTTTATGTTCAGGGGATAGTTTTTTATTCCTTGCCGTCGGGGTGTTCCTCAGCCCAGATAACGCTTGGACGCTTCAGTGTACCATCATACTCATTGAGTCTTGTTATATCTGCTGATGTCACTTTGACACTATTAAGATCGATATCTGCTGTTACATCTATTGCATCAACACCGTTTACATCATGAAGAACGGCGTGTACCCGTGAAGTTTTGTTTTCTTCATCATACTCCAGCATCTCAAGAGGAGCCATAATGTCACCGCAGTCGATATTTATATCATTATATTCTGCCCTGTCCTCAAGGTAGCACTGGATAGCAATTGATGACAGATACTCAGGCTGCATTCCTGTTCCTATGCTCTGTATCTTCCATTCACCATTTTGGAGCACTAAAGTAAACAGTTTCTGTATGCCATATTGTTCATTTCGTATATTATTATTGCTATAGCGTGAAACTACTATCTTGTCCTCGCTGTTTTCGACTATCACAGGCTCGGAAGTATAATGCTCATCCCAACCGTGTTGTGCAGCACGAGGTGTAACGTAGAGCTCTCCGTTATAATCAATATAGACTCCACCGTTGATGCCATGAGCTGTATAATCAACCGTGCTGTCATCTTCGGGATCGGGTATATATAGGTCGACCTTGCTGCCGTTTTCAAATCTGCTTGCATCTCCGCCAAGATAGCTTACTACACCGGCTCCATCTAAAGTGACACCGTCTTTATAATCAGAAGCTGTTATTAAAGGCTCACTATGACCTCCAAATTCAATAGTGTTAGCAATTAGCTCTTTGTAGTAATCGTAGATATCCTGACAGCTGTTGAAGCGCTCATCAGTCACTTTGCAGAATGTACGCTCACCGCCGTATTTTTCTGACCATTCGGCATCAGAACTGTCATAGGTATAGAATGTTATGGTATCATTTGCGTCATATTGCACATCGCCGTATACAAGAATATCGGTTCTCTCGAGATAACCGTCTGTGATCTCTCTGGCGATAGCTTCATAATCATAATCTTCGCCTGCCTCAGATTCAGTAGGCTCTTCTGTTACCTCCTCGGTAAGCTCCTCGGTAACCGTTTCCTCCTCGCCTGCCTCTGTAAGCTGCGATACGTTCCTGCTGTTCTTATGGAGCAGTACACCTGTTGTTCCTATACCGCCTGCTATCAGTGCGAAAGCAGCTGCGATACCGACAAATCTGAGAGCGCCGTTTCCGCGGCGGACTTCTACGCCTGATACCTTTTCCTCAAACTCGTTTGTATTCTGCTTTATTCTGTTCTCACGTTTACTCATATCAAGTACCTCTTTTCTGCACCGCTCATCAGGTTCCAAGCGGTCTGTTACCTTTTTATAATCGTTCATATTCATGTCAGGAGCTCCTTTCCGAGAATATCTTTAAGCTTTTTTCTTGCACGGTACAGCTGCGTCTGAACAGCTGATTCCTTTGTTCCCGTGATACTGCTTATCTCCTTTACGGAGTAATCCTCGTAGTAGTATAAGTGAATAACGATCCTGTATTTTGTCGGAAGTGACATTACAGCGTGATAGACTTCGCTTTCTTCGGGGGTCTCATAGGTGAGACAGGCTTCATCAAGGGGTATCGAAGTCAATGAATACTTGTATCTCAGTGAGCGGAACATATCCCTGCACTTGTTCACGGTGACCTTCAGAATCCAGCTTCGCTCCTTATCTTCGTTTTCAAACTCGGCGCCGCCTGTGAAAAGCTTGATAAAGACGTCCTGCATTATATCTTCTGCGTCTGCCTTGTTCTTGCAGTAGGAAAAAGCCATACGAAATACTGCATTTTTATTCCTGTCGTATATATCCGCCATTTTGTCAGGCTCCATTATGTCACTTCCTTTCTTCTGTATCTGTTGAAGTACTTCATATATAAAACGTAACAGCTATACAAAATATCACAAAAAAATTTACGGCGCCAAAAAAGCGCCGTATTTTTTAGGATATTCTCTTACCTTTGCCCTTTTTTCTCTTTTCGATAGGCTGTTCCTTTCCGCCCATATCCTCAAAAATGCGCTCCTCATCAGTGGGAGTGTCATCAACGAGCTCTGGATTGATCTCGCCTATGCTTGTATAATAGGGATTGATAACGTATTTCTGTATCACAGGGTAGCTTATAAAGCAGTTAAGCAGGCAAATGAAAGCCGCGGGGAAAAACGGTACAAGCAGCAGGAACACCGGAAACAGGTAAAACATAAGCAGAATCATCACAGCAAGAACTGCAAGAACTATAATAAATGTCAGAAAGTTCTGTTTCAGTGCGACGAATGCAAGAGCAAGTGAATTTTTCAGCAGATTCTTGAAAGATAAGTTTGTAGCCGTCATCATCAGGAATATATAATGATTCATGATGATTATGACAAGGAACAGGCTGAATGTTATGACCATAGGTATGTACATGAGTTTTGTCTGCGTCTGTATAGCCAGTGCAGGATAAACATTCAGCGATGCGATAGCGGACAGAATCACAAGGCAATCAAGAAAACCAACTATTGCCGCTTTTTTGAAGTTTGTCTTGAATCCATTGAAAAAGTCACGCATAATAAATGAATGCTTGTTTATTACAAATAACCTTATGACCTTTGTCATTCCTGCTGTCGCAGGTCCAATGAGTATCATGAATATGAGCAGCATGACTATCATGGAAGCCACTGATACATGATAATGATTTTTGAATATGGTCATTACGGGAAGCATCATTACAAGGGGCAGAAAGAAAAGCATATATAGCAGGTTCACCTGCATCAGCTTCCAGAATTTTCTGCCTACAATATCAAAAAACAGCGCTATTCCCTTTTTCTTTGGAGCATACTTGGAGATACCGACTCCTGCGCTTTCATAATTCTTGGAAAAAAGACCCAATTTGAAATTCCTCCATTTATTTACCGCCAACAGAAGTAAAAAAGAAGTATATTGTTCCGTCGGCGGACGAAATTATTAAAGATAATACAATAAGCACGATGATTTTTATTGACCAGAGCTTGAGACCGCCTTTTATAGTCTCGTGTTCTCTGTTAAAAAAGCAGTGCGAGAGTATATGACATGAATAATGTATATTCTCTCTGACAGCAAGAGCTGCTATGACGGAAAAGGCAACTGCTTTCGGCAGAACGGTTACAGCCACAGGTATTATAGCTGCCGCTCCAGATGAGATATACATCGATGATGCAGATATTCCGATACCTATCCCACGGTAAAGAAGCAGAAATATACCGAAAGGCTGTCCAAAAGCGGAAGACCCGAAGAAAAAAGCCATGACAATAATAAAAAACGACAAAAGAAATGTTCCCGATATCAAAGATGATATCCTAAACCCTTCATTCGGGACCATAAAATACTGGTTTATAAGCTTATTGCCTGCAAGAGACGGGTACTTTGCGAGAAATGTGCCGATCACAATACCCACAGCAATAAAGAACATATATACAGTCAGGCTTGTCCGTTTTTCCGAGATCGTACTTATCTTTTTCATGCATATCATTCCTTTCACTGAAATGATATGCATGAAAATAATGTTTTAGACTTACTTGGAAAGCTCGTATGCTCTGTTTGTACAGCTCTCACAGCATTTTTTTACAACATCGGTGAGATTGCCTTCATACAGCTTATCAAGACCTGCAAGAGTGGTTCCGCCGGGAGAAGATACCATCTTTATAAGCTCATCGATAGTATTTCCGGAATCGGTTATCATCTTTGCGGAACCGATAAGGCTCTGAGTGAACAGTTCCTCAGCGGCAGCTCTGTCAATGCCGACAGATGCGGCGTAGTCTATAAAGCCCTTTGCAAACAGATAGATAAATGCAGGACTGCTTCCGTTGATAGCAATTATCTCCTTCATCTTATCCTTGGGGATAACAGCTGCCTTACCGCATATTCTGAAAATATTCAGAACTACGTCAAATTCCTCATCAGTTACCTTGTCGTTTCTTGAGAGAGCTGATGCACCTTCTCCGAGAAGAAGAGGTGTATTTGGCATAACAAGTATTACCTTTGCCTCGGGAATTGTCTTTTTGGCAATAAATTCATCGCCAATTCCGGCTGCTATGGAAATAATAACAGTTTCCTCGGTAGTGTAAGCTGAGATTGCTTCCAGAACGCCTTCGATTATCTGAGGCTTGACTGCAAGGAAAACAAATTTGCACTTTTCCATTATCTCCTTTTCGGAAGAACAGGCTCCAACACCGTATTCTGAGAGAGCTTCTACCTTTTCTGTACTCGGATCGAAAGCAAAAAGAGCAGTATCCTTACAAAGACTGCTTGAGGAGATACCCTTCATTATAGCAGAGCCCATATTGCCTGCGCCGATAAAACCTATATTAGTCATATTCATAACTCCTTAAAATTTTATGTAATACTAATTATACATCATTTTCCACAAAAAAGCAAGTGAAATTTTTGTGATATTCAATGATAGAAAGCGTTTTTTGCGGCGATTATTGACATTATCCGACAGCAATGTTACAATTATTCTATCAGGGGGGGGAATGTTATGGACAGGAAAAAGCCTAAAAATAACAAAACTACACGTTATTCAAACAGTGTGATATATTATAAAAGCCTTTCATGCAAAGCGAGTCTTTACGAAGACAGGCTTATTACAGACTATTGTTTAAAGAATAAGCTTTCAAAAAGTCTGTTTCTTACAGCGGCAGCGATGTACTGTATAAAGCATGATATCAATGTACATGAGGTGCTTGACAGCACAGCTACTGCCGAAAACTTCAATTACAGAGATTATATGGATGATGAATATGATTTATAAATGTACACTTTGTCCGCGAAATTGCGGTGCAGACAGAAGCAATTCAAAAGGTATATGCGGAGCAGGCAGTTCTGTAATTGTTGCCAGAGCATCGCTGCATAAATGGGAGGAGCCTTGTATTTCCTACAAAAATGGTGCAGGCACTGTTTTTTTCTCGGGGTGTAATCTGCATTGCTGCTTCTGCCAGAACAATAAGATCAGCAATAAACTTTTCGGAAAAGAGATAACCGACAAACAGCTGGCTGATATCTTTCTGAGGCTTCAAGAGGACGGCGCAGATAATATCGATCTTGTGACTCCTACTCACTTTGTCCCGAATATAATCAATGCACTTGACATGGTAAAACACAAGCTGGATATACCTGTTGTTTTCAACTGCGGAGGTTACGAGCTTAAAGAAACGATAGATATGCTGGAGGGCTATATAGATGTCTGTCTTCCCGATATGAAGTATTTCTCGTCGGATATATCTTCAAAATATTCAAATGCGCCAGACTATTTTGATTATGCCTCTGAGGCGATACTTGCAATGATAAAACAGGTCGGTAAGCTTACGTTCAACGGTGAGGGCGGTCTTATGAAGGGTACTGTCATTCGTCATATGGTTCTCCCCTCCCACAGGCATGATTCGATCAAGCTCATTGAATGGATAGCCGACAATACTTCGCGTGATGATGTTCTTGTGAGCATTATGAATCAGTATACTCCCTTTGATTTTATATCGGAGGAGTTCAGTGAGCTGAAAAGAAAGGTCACTAAAATGGAATATAATTCGGTCATAAATCGTGCAGCTGAGCTTGGTTTAAAAGGTTTCACACAGGAAAGAAGCTCTGCCTCTGAGGATTATGTACCTGATTTTGACCTTTCGGGTATATAAACAAGCCCGAAAGGAATTTTTTTATTTTTGTTGTCACAAATAGTGTCTTTCAGGTGTTATATGTTATGAAACGTTTCAAACGAGGTGATAAAATGACGCAGGAGAACTCAGAAAAGCTGAGAGCTCTCTATGAAGTATACGAACAGCCGATGTACAGAATAGCATATGCGGTTCTGCACGATCAGGGACTTGCCGAGGATGCGGTCTCTGAGGCTTTTCTCAGGCTCATAGGGAAACTCCACAAGCTCAGCGACTGTAACAGCGACAGGACAAAGAACTATATAATCAAGGTCATCAAGAGTACCTCCATCAATATCTACCGCATGAACAAAAAGCGGTTCAATTCGGAGGTCGCAATAGATGAAGCTATGCAGATAGCTGATCCCGCTCAGCAATCAGAGCACGGCGGAAAGATCGATGAATTGCTTCATTCAGTGAAAGAACCTGATAAGAGCATTGTTATAATGCGCTGTGTAAAAGAGATGTCATGGAAGGATGTCGCTGAGAAGCTGTCACTCACCGAATCAAATGTACGAAAGCGTTTTGAACGTACGAAAAAGCGCCTGAAAGGAGAAATTAGCGATGAAAAATAAGGGCCTTCCCACTCAAGAGGAATGGGACAATATAATAGATGAAGCTTTTTCATCGGATAAGAAACATGATTTCTCCGCCTTGTATGAGCTGCGCAAAGCAGAGATACAGAAAGGAATTACCATGAAAAAGACAACAAATCATATACAGAGACGTTACAGAGGCATGGTGGCAGCTGTTGCCGCGATAGTTATAGCAGCTCCTGCATCGGTATATGCCCTCTCAAAAGCACTTCCGACTTCCACTCCTGCAACAGAGGCAGAGGAAGTTGAAAACACAGAGATAGCTCCCGAGAATCTTTCGGTTGAAGACTCGGCAGTAGAATACGATAAGCTGTATTACACAAAAGAAGGCGAAAATGAATATACCCTCAGGTTTACTCCAAAGGACTCTGAAACTGACGAAACAAGAAAATACAATGTTCAGTACACATGGCTGCCCGAAGGATTCAGTGCCGATGTATCTTCTCCCGACTTACTTCACAGATTTGATAAAGATAATGGAGGCGCTTTTGAAGCCTACTATTTCCGCGTGTATGAATCCTGTCCAATGGAACAGGATATATGGCGTATAGAAAATATTATTGATGTTTCAGATGAAGAGAAGAACGCCTTTATCTTTTGCCGACAGATCGGTGATGATGATTCAGCTGAAAGCACATTATCAAAGAATATATGGATACACTTCAAAGGTACCAATTTTATTGTAAGAATGGACGCCGCAGGAGACATCTCCGATACCGATCTCAGCAGCATTATTCAGGGAATGAAGCTTGTTGACGCTGCGGAATTTGAGGATACTCTTAGCTGGACAACATGGAACGAGTTGACTGAATCTGAGTCCGATGACAGCAATGCCGGTAAGGACAGCGACTCCAATACCGGCGAAATAGAAGCCATTGAGTCCCTGCATATCGGAGATACGTTCACAGATACCGAGATCATTACAGATACTATCGAAAATAAGGTGGAGATAACCCTTAATGATGCATGGGTGCAGGATAACTTCGACGGTATTTCTTCGGACCCATGCGGTAACCCTGCTGATTACAGCGGCTATCTCAGCGATGACGGCAAAATATACGAAACTTATGAATACGGAACTCTTGGCGACGGTGTAAAAACTGCCGATGAAGTTACTGACACTATAACTGTACAGAAGAAAGTCATTGTTCTTGATCTGACATATAAGAATATCGGCGAGAATGATATATACGAAGATGCAGAAAGCAGTCACTTCGATTATCTCATCGCTCCCACTCTTATAAACGGTACGGAATGGGACGCAAACTGGCGTGTTCTCTATCATCTTGATGATAAGGTGCAACTCAGCAGTGATAAGATAGCAGTCGAGGACTTCCTTTCTCTGGAAGCCGATAACAAATCCGGCAAAAACCATATCAATATCCCCAAGGGTGAGTCAACTCATGTAAAGGTCGCAATGATCGCTAATGCTGATGACCTTGATGATCTTTATGTTGACGTAACAGGCAAAGCTTTAGCGTTCAATTCTATATATGCTAATAAAGACAAGACTCCCCCACCGCTTCTTGCAGTAAAGGACATCAAATAAGTATAAAAGGCAATACACAGGTGTGTATTGCCTTTTTCATACAGTGACAAGTTTGGTAACTGATATTTCGTTATCTTTGATATCAATTTTTATACGGTCTCCCCTGCTGATCTCTGAATTGATCATCATACGGGCAAGTTTGCTTTCCACAAGTTCGGAAACTCGCCGCCTAATTGGTCTGGCTCCATATCTGGCTGCCTCCTTAGTATCTACGACTATTTCAGAAACTTTATCGGTGAAGTCGAGAGTTATACCAACAGTTTGAGCGCGAAGCCTTAGTTTTTCAAGCTCTTTGCGGCTTATTTCAAGAAGCTCATCGTATTCAAGCGGTCCGAAGACGATCACTTCATCTATCCTGTTAAGAAATTCAGGAGAAAAGCTTTTTCTGATAGCGGAAAGTGTCATTTCTTCTCGGTCATTAACGCTATTACTTTCAAAGCCTAAAGATTTCGACGTGAGTATCTCCTCAGCTCCGACATTTGACGTCATTATGATCATACAATTTCGGAAGCTGACCTGTCTCATCACAGAATCCGTAACGATACCATCTTCGAGGATCTGCAAAAGTATATTCAGAACTTCACGGTCGGCTTTTTCGATCTCATCAAAGAGTACAAGCGAATACGGCTTTCTTCTCACCTTTTCACAAAGGTTGTGATCATTACTGTCGTAGCCTGCATATCCCGGAGGAGCTCCTATGAGCTTGGAAACAGAATGCTTTTCCATATATTCGGACATATCTATCCTGATCAGGTCCCTTTCTCCGTCAAAAATACTATCAGCAAGAGCTTTGGCAAGCTCGGTCTTTCCGACACCTGTTGCTCCGGCGAATAGAAATGAAGCCATTGGTCGACTGCTGTCACGAAGTCCTGACCTTGCTCTGAAAACCGCTTCCGTTATCTTTGATATTGCTTTTCTGTGACCGATTATACGCTCCGAAAGCTTATCAGACAGACTTGAAAGCCTTTTGGCTTCGGCATAGGTTATTCTGTTAACAGGAACTCCTGAATGCATTGATATAACAGAGTATACGTCGTTTTCGGTAAGTTCTGTAACACCAGAAATACTGACAGTACTTTTCAGTTCACTCAGCTTTCTGTCATTCATGGATATATAATCTGTTCCTATATCCGGTGCTGTTTCGCCTGCTCGTATTTTCGCTGCGGCACAGGCTTCATCAAGTATATCGATCGCCTTATCAGGAAGAAATCGGTCGGTTATATATCGCTGTGACATTTTAACTGCAAGAGAGACGATTTTTCCATTGATACTGACTCCGTGATACTTTTCATAGTTGATTTTCAGACCGTTTATGATGTTTATACAGCTCTCTGTATCGGGCTCTGAAATATTAACCGGCTGAAAACGTCTTTCAAGGGCATGATCTTTTTCTATAGATTTTCTGTATTCATCGAATGTTGTTGCCCCGATTATCTGCAGCTCTCCTCTTGCAAGCTGCGGCTTCATTATATTAGCTGCGTCAATAGCTCCCTCAGCGGCACCTGCCCCCACAATGCTGTGTATTTCGTCAATAAAAAGGATTATATTTCGCGCGCTGACTGCTTCATCCACACAAGCCTTGACACGTTCTTCAAAATCTCCTCTATACTTAGCTCCTGACAGCAAAGAAGTCAGGTCAAGACTGAATATATACTTGTTTTTAAGGCTGACGGGAACGGCGTTACGCATAAATAACTCGGCAACGCCTTCAATTACAGCAGTTTTGCCCACACCGGCTTCGCCGATAAGACATGGATTATTTTTGCTCCGTCGAGCAAGTATCTGAAGTATCCTGCTGACTTCATTTTTCCTTCCAATGAGCGGATCGTTTTTTCTGACCTCAGTAATATCAGTCATATTCCGTCCGTATCTGAACAAATTTGGATATTTTGAAGGCCTTGGCTTCAGTGCATCTTTAAGTTCAAAACTTGTTTTTTTGTCAGACATTAAACAGAGCTTATCACATATATAGCCCATATCTCCGCCGTTTTTCCTGATAAGAGTACAAGCTGTACAAGTGCTTTCATTTATTATTGCTGTGAGAATATGCTCTGCCGATGCTTGTTTACTATCTGATGAAGCGGCATCACTGCAGGCTTTTTCCAGTATTCTCTTTGTCGCAGCGGTAAAAAATCTCTGATTAAGGACTGATGGCGTGCCCTGTCCGACAAGTTTAATAATACTGTTTCTGAACGTCTCAAATGTGATCCCTCCGTTTTTCAGTATATCGGCGGCATCGGATGTATCTTCACCAAGTATAGACAGAAGTAAATGCTCACTCCCAACATAGGTATGCCCCATATCTGATGCATATACGACCGCGCCTTCGATTATATCTGCCGACTTTTTTGTGAATTTACTGTTATTGATCATATTTTTCCTCCTTATCTGTCTCTATAATATTATGCCATTTTTTTCATGCGATAACTGTCGAAAACAGAAATCTTTTATGAACTGTAACACTTTTTTTTCAGTTGGCATACTATGTACTATGAAGCGCAGGTAAAGCGGTTCAAATACATCAATTCAAGGAGTTGTTCAATTATGTGTAATTCATGCTTCGGAGGAAATAACTGCTGGTGCATCATACTTTTAGTACTTCTGGTGATCATTCTTTTCTCAGGCTGCGGCAATAACGGCTGTGACTGTGGAAATAACAACTGCGGCTGCGGCTGCTGATAACCAAAAAGGGACTGCTTTTGCAGTCCCTTGATCTTTTATTCAGCTTTAAGAAGCTTGTTCCTTCTGTTTGTGAGAAGCGGCTGTACACCGTTTACCACGCAGTCAGCTGTAACTGTTACCTTTGCGATACTTCCATCAGACGGAACGGTAAACATGGTATTCATAAGGATAGTCTCAAGTATTGAGCGCAGTCCGCGGGCACCTGTTTTCTGAGCTATAGCTTTCTTGGCGATCTCTGTAAGAGCATCATCCTCTATTTCAAGCTCGATATCATCGTAGCTGAAAAGCTTCTTATACTGCTTGATAAGTGCGTTCTTAGGCTCTGTAAGGATTCTGACAAGTGAAGCTTCGTCCAGCTCTTCAAGTACGGATATAACAGGGAGACGGCCAACAAATTCAGGTACCATACCGAACTTAACAAGGTCCTTAGGCACTACCTTCTTGAAAATATTGTCCATTTCCTCCTTGTGGGGCTTTATCTCGCCGCCAAAACCGATAGGAGCCTTTCCGATACGCTTCTGTATCTGCTTTTCAAGGCCATCAAAAGCACCGCCGCAGATAAACAGGATATTCTTTGTGTTTATCTGTATAACTTCCTGATTTGGATGCTTTCTTCCGCCCTGAGGAGGAACATTTGATACTGTTCCTTCTATGATCTTCAGAAGAGCCTGCTGTACTCCCTCGCCGCTTACGTCGCGGGTGAGAGATGTATTTTCGGACTTTCTGGCTATCTTATCTATCTCATCAATATAAATAATGCCTCTTTCAGCAGCCTTGATATCAAAATCGGCAGCCTGAATAAGCCTGAGGAGAACATTTTCAACGTCATCACCGACGTAACCTGCCTCTGTTATAGTCGTAGCGTCAGCGATAGCAAAAGGAACATTGAGAAGCTTTGCCAGTGTCTGTGCAAGGAACGTCTTACCTACACCCGTAGGTCCGAGCAGAAGAACATTGCTCTTCTGAAGCTCAACACCGTCATTTTCGGTAAGCTCCTTCTCGTTTTCCTGGCTCATTATTCTCTTATAATGATTGTAAACAGCAACAGAAAGCGATATCTTTGCATCGTCCTGACCGATGACATACTCGTCAAGGAAAGACTTGATCTCAATAGGCTTCATAAGAGTCAATGAAGATGTATCCTTATCGGATTCTGATTTTGCTGCCTTTCTGTGAGCTTTAGCCACTCCGGGTCCATAGAGCATTTCATAGCAGTAAGTTACGCATTCATCACATATATTGGATGAACCGGCAGAAAACATACTGCGAACCCTGTTTTCCCCCTTGCCGCAGAAGCTGCACGATTTAAACGTTTCAGCCATTTATAACCCCTACCTTTTTGTTATGACCTTATCGATAAGTCCGTATTCAAGTGCTTCGTTAGCAGTCATGTAATTATCACGCTCACAAGCTGCATGGATCTCCTCTATGCTCTTGCCTGTGTTGTTTGCGAGAATTTCCTCAAGGCGATCTCTTGTGCGCTCAAGGTTTTTAGCATGGATCATGATATCAGTCTGCTGACCGCCGAGTCCGCCGCCTATAAGAGGCTGATGGATCATGATCTCACTGTTCGGAAGAGCGATCCTTTTGCCTTTTGCTCCTGATGAAAGTAGGAATGCTCCCATGGACGCAGCCATACCGATACATATTGTTGATACATCGCACTTGATATAATTCATTGTATCATATATAGCCATACCGGCAGTTACAGAACCGCCCGGGCTGTTAATGTATAAAGAGATGTCCTTTTCGGAATCCTGACTTTCAAGATACAGAAGCTGTGCAACGACAACACTTGCGGTTGCATCGTTCACCTGATCTGAAAGCATAATAATTCTGTCATTGAGCAGTCTTGAATATATATCATATGATCTTTCGCCTCTGCTTGTCTGTTCAACGACATAAGGTACCAGTACGCTCATAATTTATCGCCCTTTCTTTAAAAACAGTTGTCCCACAATAAGCTGCGGGACAACGATACTTTATATGCTAAATTAGTCGAAAAAGCTATTATTCAGCCTTTTCCTCTGCAACAGTGTTATCAATCACAGCGTTTTCCTTAACAAGCTCTACTGCCTTCTGAACTCTGAGGTCTGTAGTATATTCATCAAGAGGAATGAACTGCTTAACTGTCTCAACATCAATATTATTTGCTGCAGCGATCTCGCCGAGACCGTTGTTGAGCTCTTCTTCAGAGATCTCGATATTCTCAAGGTCTGCGATCTTCTCAAGAGCAAGTCTGAGCTTAACTTCACTGACAGCTCTGTCTCTGTATGTCTCTCTGAATGAGTCCATATCCATACCTGTGTACTGGAAGTACAGCTTGATGTCCATGCCCTGCTGTGCGAGCTGCTGCTCGAATGATCTCATAAGAGCGTCTATTCTCTGCTCATACATACAATTCGGGATAGGTGCATCTACCTTCTCGATAAGAGCTGTCATTACAGCATTCTCAAAAGCAGAATCTGCCTGACTTACAGCAGCTTCCTCAAGCTTTGTCTTGATATCATCCTTGTACTCAGCAACTGTATCGAACTCTGTTGCATCCTTTACAAGGTCATCATTGATCTCGGGAAGTTCCTCATAGCTGATGGACTTGAGCTTGCACTTGAATGTAGCTTCCTTGCCTGCGTAATCAGACATCTGATAGTCCTCAGGAAAAGTTACGTTTACATCGAATTCATCGCCGATATTGTGGCCAACGATCTGATCCTCGAAGCCGGGGATGAACTGACCGCTGCCGAGACGAAGAGGATGATCCTCGCCCTTGCCGCCTTCAAATGCTTCGTCACCGAAGAAGCCTTCAAAGTCGATAACAACTTCATCATCCATCTGAGCTGCTCTGTCGTCAACAGAAACGATACGAGCATTCTTCTTTCTGATGATCTCGATCTGCTTTTCGATATCCTCGTCAGTGATCTCCTTAACTTCCTTGGGAGCCTTGATTCCCTTATAGTCAGAGATCTCGATCTCGGGCTTTGTAACACATACAGCCTTGAGCTCAACGCCTGTTTCCTTATCGATAGATGTAACTTCTACATTAGGTCTGTCAACGAGAACAAGACCTGTCTCCTTAACAGCAGCATCGATCTCGGGACCGAGGAGTGAATTGATAGCGCCCTCGTAGAAAGCGCCCTCACCGAACTCTCTCTCAGCAAGCTTTCTTGAAACCTTGCCCTTTCTGAAGCCCTTGATCTGGATGTTCTTCTTCTGTCGCTGGTATTCCTTCTCAACAGCTGCCTCGAAAGCAGCAGCGTCGATCGAAATTACTAACTCTGTAGTATTCACATCTGTTTTGTTTGATGATTTTAAACTCATATTGATACGTCCTCCAATATTTATATAACATACTTGGTATATTATACCACATTTGCAAAAATATTTCTACTGATTTTCAACACTTCTGCATAATGCACAAATCACATGATTTTTTCAGGGATAAACTGTAAATAATCCCCTGCAACAAGATGAAAATTGATGTCATCGTATGTGTTTTTTACGCAAAGATCATGTGCTGAGCGACCATGTATATGTCCGTAATAGCAATCTTTTATCTTGTAACGGTACAATATCTCAAGGATGTCGTAATTAAAATTTGTGGCAAAGATGGGCGGATAGTGCAGAAAAACTATTGGTTCAAGTTCATCTGCCAGAGCAGACTTTATTGAAGTCTCAAGACGCTGCACTTCCCTTTTCAGAACTTTTTCGTCCTGAGTCTCTCCGGGCATATTCACCCAGCCTCTTGTGCCGCATATTCCGTATTTATCATATTTATAGTGGTTGTTATGCAGTATTTTTATAGAGCTGCAGCCTTCTGAAGCAAGGAACTCCTCCATTTTACGCATAGTTGTCCACCAATAATCGTGATTTCCTTTTATGATGATCTTCTCGCCCGGAAGATCGTCTATAAAATGAAAGTCAGGAGCAGCTTCCGCAAGAGACATACCCCATGATATATCCCCCGGAAGTACTACCGTGTCATCTTCTTTTATAAGTTCGAGCCAGTTTTTCTCGATCCGCTCCTGGTAATCCTGCCACCCCGGAAAGATACTCATTGTTTTTTCGGGATTGCCCTTGCACAGGTGCAGATCGGCAAGTACGAACAGACTCATATTTTATATGCCCAGTGTTCTGAGCACATAGTCCTTCTGGTCTGCCTTATCGATTACGTCACTGAAACGCTCAGGCTTGTTTCTGAGATCTGCAAGAGCTGCAGGAACAGGTATATCTGAAAGCTGAGCTATCTTGTCAACCTTATCGTACTCGTCTATATCGGAAGCCTTGCCCTCAAGTGCTTCAAGAACAGCTGCACTGAACTTATAGGGGCTTGCTGTGGAAGCTATAACAGTTTTTGTTGTATCTCCAGAGGTCTCCTTATAATCCTTGTAAACCTTTACAGCTACTGCTGTATGAGTATCACAAGTGTATGAATATGTCTCATATACTGAGTGTATGGTAGCCTTTGTCTGACCATCATCACAGAAGCCAGCAGCGAACTCTTCCTTGAGCTTTTTCTTTACATCATCATTTACTTCATATCTGCCCTCTGAAGCAAGCTTGCCGAACCACTCTCTGATAAGAGCGTCATTGCGGTCAGTCATCAGATAGAGAAGTCTCTCAAGATTGCTGGAGATAAGGATATCCATTGAGGGAGATACTGTTGCATAGAACTGCCTGTTCCTGTCATAGATACCTGTGTTGATGAAGTCAGTGAGAACATTGTTGATATTTGAAGCACAGATGAGCTTGTTGACCGGGATACCCATGTGCTTTGCATAGTAAGCAGCAAGGATATTACCGAAGTTTCCTGTGGGAACAACAATATTGATCTTATCGCCGAGAGCGATCTCGCCATCCTTCACAAGCTCTGCATAGGCAGATACATAGTAAACGATCTGAGGCACAAGACGTCCCCAGTTGATAGAATTTGCGCTTGAGAAGATCATTCCGTTGTCGTCAAGAGCTTTCTTCACATCATCATTTGTAAAAATTGCCTTTACGCCGTTCTGGCAGTCGTCAAAATTACCCTTGATCGCACAAACGCCGACGTTTGAACCTTCCTGAGTTTTCATCTGACGTTTCTGCATGGGGCTTACTCCGTCCTCGGGATAGAATACGAGGATCGAAGTTCCCTCAACATCTTTGAAGCCTTCGAGAGCAGCCTTGCCTGTATCACCGGAAGTTGCCACAAGAATAACGATCTTCTTGTCAAGCTTTATCTTCTTTGCAGATGTTGTAAGGAAGTATGGGAGGATCTGGAGAGCCATATCCTTAAATGCACAGGTAGGACCGTGCCAGAGCTCCAGCATATATGTACCGTCAAAGAGATGAGCTATCTCAGCAATGCTCTCAGTCTCAAAGTTCTTTGTGCTGTAAGCATTATCTGTACAATAGTGTATCTCCGCATCGGTAAAGTCAGTGAGATATTTTGAAAACACATAGGCAGCTCTGTCAGCGTATTTCATATCACCGATAGCTTTTATCTCATCAAGTGTAAGCTGCGGGATACTCTCGGGAACAAAAAGCCCGCCCTCGGCTGAGATACCCTGAGTAATAGCGTCGGCACTGTTGACCTTGACATCACTGTTTCTTGTGCTGTTATAAAACATATTATCACCCTTCAGAATATGAAATTGTAGCCTGTTGTATCATAGGCATTTAATATATAATCAATGCTGAGCACCTTGCCTGCGTCGATGATGACTTGTGCGACATCAAACCTCGGCTGAAGCATATTCGGGTACTTACAGCAATAATCAGCGGCAGTCTTTATTATCAGACCGCGTTTTCGTTTGTTGACAGCTTCAAACCCTGAGACCATGCTGTCTGGCTTACGGGATTTAACTTCAACAAAAGCGATATAGTCACCATTTTCGGCGATTATATCGATCTCACCGCCTTTGATCCTGTAATTCCGTGCGGTGATCTTATATCCACGCTCGATAAGGTAAGCACATACACTTTCCTCTCCGAGTTTTCCTATTTCACTTTTCGTCATAAAGCTTCTTTAAAAAAGTTCTGCGGTGTACATCTGATATACCGTATTCCGCAAGTTTTTCATAATGCATGGCAGTTCCATAGCCCTTATGCTTGCCGAAGCAATATTGCGGATACTTCTCATCAAGCTCACGCATATACCGGTCTCTTGCAACCTTCGCAAGGATAGAGGCAGCTGCTATGGAAGCTGATGCGGCATCTCCATGAATAACATATCTGCTTTCGCAATCAATGTCGGGAAGTCTGTTGCCGTCAATAAGTGCAATGTCAGGCTGTACTCCGAGTCCGGCTACTGCTCTCTTCATTGCAAGCATTGTAGCCTGAAGAATATTCAGACGGTCAATCTCCTCGACAGATGCGGTGGCGATGCAGTAAGCATCAGCCTTTTCTATGACCTCATCATACAGAAGCTCTCGCCTCTTTTCTGAGATCTTCTTGCTGTCATTTAGATAATTGATCAGCACATCGTCATTAAGAACGACTGCGGCAGCATATACATCACCGGCAAGAGGACCTCTGCCGGCTTCGTCAACTCCGCATATCACAGGATATTCTTTGCGAAGCTGTGAATCATAATCAAAAAGTTCCTTGTGGAGAATGATCCTTGCCATTACTGCTCCTTCTGCGGAGGAGCTTCAAGGGTTATCCTGCCAAGCTTACCGCTTCTGAATTCATCCAGCACAGTAATTGCAGCACGTTCCGTATTGATCTCTCCGCCTGATATCATCATACCACGTTTTTTTCCGACTTTTTCGAGAAGATCAAGACCGGTATCTTCGTCTGAGAGTTCGATCTTATATCTTTCAGTGAGAGAATTCGGATAATTCTCGGCAAGGTATGAGAGCAGCTTCATGGCAAGAGTTTCGATATCAAGTATATCGTCGCTTATAGCGCCTGTAAAAGCAAGCCTTACAGCTACACTCTGATCTTCAAATTTTGGCCAGAGTACTCCCGGCATATCAAGCAGCTCGGTGTTATTATCCAGCTTTACCCATTGTTTGGTTCTTGTTACGCCCGGTCTGTCCTCGACCTTCGCGCGCTTAGACCCTGCTAACTTATTTATAAGCGATGATTTACCGACATTAGGGATGCCGACTATCATAAGTCTTATAGCCGCACCTTTCATGCCGTTCTTTTCACGCTTATCCATAAGCTCTTTCAGCACAGTGTTTTTCAATGCAGGCAGAATGGACTTCAGTCCCTTGCCTGATTTGCAATCTACTGCAAGCGCTTCACAGCCATTGCGTCTGAAATAATTTATCCACTGCTGAGTTGATCTCTCGTCAGCAAGATCGCTTTTATTTAGCAGAACCAGTCTTGGTTTATTCTTTGTCATATGATCCATTTCGGGATTTCTGCTGCTGAGAGGTGAACGTGCATCTACTATCTCAACAACTGCATCTACAAGGGAAAGATTTGTTGCGATCAGTCTCCTTGTTTTAGCCATATGTCCGGGGAACCACTGGATCTGTTTCATGTCGGTATTATCCACACTTGCCTCCTGTGGGTCATTAGTCAAGTTTGCCAAATTTCTCGGATGGAGCCATGCGCCAGATAACCTTACCCTCTATATCCTTTACGGATACGAAACCGAGTTCTGACGAGCGGCTGTCAAGAGAATTTCTTCTGTTATCGCCCATTACGAATACATATCCTTCAGGCACCTTTACGGGGTACTTTCCTGTAAAGGCTCCTTCGTCGAGATGCGTCAGACCGCTTGCATACTCCTCGCGGAGCTCATTGCCGTCTACATACACCTTTCCTCTGCCAAAATCAAAATCTATAGTCTGTCCTTCAGCTGCGATAACTCTTTTTACAATAAGCTTTTCCACAACTTTTTTAGACGTTATTTCACCGCTGTCGTCAAGAGTAACCGATTTATCGGTTCTGGCGATAACGATATCGCCTTGCTTTACAGACAGGTGTATCTTACTGACTAATACGGTATCTCCGCGTGACAGCGTGCTTTCCATCGATTCGCCGTCTATGGTGTATGTGGCAAAACAGAAAGTAAACACCATGCTCACCGCAAAAATGTGATGAGCAGTGTTTCAAAAAATCCGATGATCTTTTTTTATCATGTCGGATCATTACTTATTTTTGAAGAAAAGGAACTTGAACTCTTTGATAGGAGAATATTTTACAATAGCCTTTCCGTAGATCTGTTCCTTCTTGATAAGTCCGACGTCGCCGTTACGACTGTCAGCTGACTCACGTCTGTTATCTCCCATAACGAAGTAATATCCCTCGGGAACAGTTATGGGGAAATTGAAGTTACCGCCATCACTGATAACTGTCTGTCTGATGTAAGGCTCGTCAAGCACTTTGCCGTCAACGATGACCTGCTCTTTATCGACGTCAAAGTCAATAGTCTGCCCCGGCTCAGCGATAACTCGCTTGATGATGCATTCCTTCAGACCTGAACCTGATATATCTTTTTCAATAACTTTGTTGTTTTCGTCAAGGAAATATGCCATATCATTATTTATAACAATGATATCTCCGTAATGAGGACCTGTGTATACAGTAGTCATGAATACTCTGTTTCCATTGAAGAGTGTATTGTTCATCGAGCTTCCGACTACATTGACAGGGTGAAGGAAATATGTAAATATCATAATGATGACAAATACCGTAAGAAGAGTAGATTCAACTACCTCGATAATGTCGTTGATGATTTTTCCTTCTTTTTTCTCTGCTTCGTCGTCAGCTTTGTCTTTTTCTTCCTCGTCAGCCTCGTCATCATCGGCTTCATCGTCGTCATCTGTATCGTCTACGTCAGCAGCTTCTTCAAGCTCTTCAGCTGCATCCTCGATATCTTCAACAGCTTCGGCAAGTGCCTCTGTTTCTGTGTTTTCTGTAGTGTTCTTTGTTTCGTCAGCCATAATGCTGCCTCCAGACTTTCTTAATTATAAAAATGTAGCAAAAAAGGGACTTTAAGTCCCTCAAGGAAAGAAGATGAGTCAGCCGAGACAAAGTCGGCTGAACTCAGTCTGCAACCTGTTAGCGGAGCTGTTCCTTAACCTTAGCAGCCTTACCAACTCTGTCTCTGAGGTAGTAGAGCTTAGCTCTGCGAACCTTACCGTATCTTACGACCTCTACCTTGTCAACAACAGGAGAGTGAAGAGGGAATACTCTTTCGATACCGCAGCCGTGTGCAACACGTCTTACAGTAAAGGTCTCGCTGATTCCGCCGTGCTTCTTGGCAATTACAGTACCTTCGAAGATCTGGATACGGCTCTTATCGCCTTCCTTGATCTGAACGTGAACCTTAACGGTATCACCTACGTTGAACTGCGGAACATTTTCCTTCATGCTTGATTCGCTGATTAACTTGAGTGCATCCATTTTATTTTCCTCCTAAAATTTCCGAACATTCTTACCTGTCCCGCGATGTGCCGTTCAGCATTCGGCACGCACAGGAATAAACAATGCAGCGCTTTGAGCGCTTGGGCTCAATAAATGAGCAGCAGGCAGCGGACTATCCGATTTAATGTCTTTCGGCATTAACCCTCATTCGGGCATAAAATGTCCGAACGGATTTCAAATGCTTTTATATGATAACATACTTTGCAGAAAAATGCAAGTGTTTTCACGAAAAAATTTCATTATTTTCGCAAAAAATTCCCGTGCGTCGAATTTTTTCAGGTTCAAAGGGCGCTCCGTTACAGTTTCTGAGAGCATCTATGAAAAGCGTCGGGTTAAAGTTCGTCTGTGTTCCTGCGGGAAGCCTTATGACCATATCAACGGATCTATCGTTCTTTTCACAGCGCATGACTTTAATAGATGGCTTTATATCAACAGTTTTGATACCTTTTTTAGTCTTCTTTTCAATAAGTATCTCGGGCATACCGAGGAGAGCCTCGATATCGCCGTAAAGCCTTTCTGTATCATCAGAAACCAGCGAAAAACTGTATTCTGCTTCGGTTATTGCTGTTATTTTCTGCTTTTGTTCTGCTACCTTTATTATCTTCATGCCCTCAGGCATGACTGCATTGAGCTTGTCCCTTATCTCATCATAGGGCATTTCCTCATTAAGATTAAAGTCAAGTATCTCGCAGCTGCTCTCAAAACCGAGTGAAAGAGCGAGGGCAAAGGAATAGTATGGGTGAGGATTAAAGCCCTCGGTGTACCATATAGGAAGTCCCGAGCGTCTGAATGTTCTCAGCATACAGCGGTTCAGATCGAGATGAGAAATATATTTTGCACGGCCGCATTTTTCAAATGTTGCTCTTACACGGATCAAAAGCATTCCCTCCCGACTTTTTTGTTTACTCCGCAGCCCGAACATCTCAGGCGGCAATTAGGTGTTGTAACAGATTTGTGAGCCGTCTTGTTCTCGCGTATGAGGAACTCCTTGCTGACATAATAGTCCAGATGATCCCATGGAAGTATCTCATCGTACTCAAATCTGCGGTTTGCGTAGAATGATGTATCGATGCCGCAGTCAGCAAAAGCATCCATCCATTTCTCAAAGTTGAAGTATTCGTCCCAGCTGTCAAACTTGCAGCCTTTCTTCCATGCGGTATAGATCGCCTTGCACAGTCTTCTGTCGCCCTTGGCAAGTATGACCTCAAGCTGGCTGACATCAGGATTATGATAGCTCACCTTGATCTTCTTGGTCTTGACAGAGTCCAGAAGCAGCTTCTGCTTATGCTCGATCATTTCTCTTGTATCCTGAGGCTCGAACTGGAACGGAGTAAAGGGCTTAGGGACAAATGTCGCGCAGCTGATGGATATCTGTACTCCCCTGCCCTTGGGACGGTTCTCTATACTGTAATACAGGTCTATGATCCTGTTTGCAAGTTCTGCGATCCCGACGATGTCCTCGTCGGTCTCAGTGGGCAGTCCCATCATGAAATAAAGCTTTACAGAAGAATATCCGCCTTCAAAAGCAATGCGGCAGGTGTTCATTATCTCCTCTTCGGATACATTTTTGTTTATAACGTCACGAAGGCGCTGCGTACCGCCTTCAGCAGCAAAAGTCAGGCCGCTCTTTCTGACCTTTTTTATCTTTTCGAGCAGAGATTCCGAGAAATTATCGACTCTTAGCGAAGGGAGTGAAAGATTTATCCTCTCACTTACCGTATAATCAAGCAATGCTGTCAGCATAGGATCGATCTCGGAATGGTCGCTGGTGCTGAGTGACGCAAGAGAAACTTCATCGTAGCCTGTGTTTTCGCAAAGGCACTTTACCTCTTTACATATAGTCTCGGTATGTTTCTCTCTGAACGGTCTGTATATAAAGCCTGCCTGACAAAAACGGCAGCCGCGAATACATCCGCGAAGAACCTCTACCGATGCTCTGTCCTGAACGATCTCTGTAAAAGGAACAACAAAATTATCGGGATAAAACACCTTGTCAAAGTCCTTGATTATCCTTTTGCTGATCACTTCTGGAGCTCCGTCGGATACCGTGATTTTGTCGATCGTCCCATCCGTCTTATACGAAAAATGATAGAACTTCGGAACATATACGCCTTCGATATGAGCAGCTCTGCGAAGAAAATCATCTCTTGAAGCTCCCTGCTTCTTCATTTCAGCATAGAGGTCCATAAGTTCGAGGTTGACCTCCTCGCCTTCTCCAAGAATGAATATATCAAAAAAGTCAGCAAGGGGCTCCGGATTACAGACGCAAGGACCGCCTGCAACTACTATCTGTGTGAGCTCCTGTGTCCTGTCAGCTGCAAATATCGGTATTCCAGCCAGGTCGAGCATATTAAGTACATTGGTATATGAGAGCTCATACTGCATAGTAAAGCCGATAAAATCGAATTCTTTTATAGGGTCAAGGCTTTCAAGCGCATATAAAGGGATATTATTCTCGCGCATTACCGCTTCAAAGTCCTCTCCCGGAGCAAAACAGCGCTCGCACCAGTAGTTTTCACGCTCATTAGTCAATGAATAAAGTATTTTCATGCCGAGATGAGACATTCCGATGTCATATGTATCCGGAAAGCAAAAAGCAAATCTCACATCGATCTTGGATTTGTCTTTAATTACGCTTCCGACTTCTCCGCCGATATATCTTGAAGGTTTCTGGACCTCAAGAAGATGTTTTTCAATTAAATCTTTAAGCATATTTCCTCCGAGAAAACTCAAAATCGTTTATCCGCAGGTATCATCGCGGAAAAATCACCGTATCTTCCCTGCCATCCCTTAGGAACAAAGCTCTCAAAGTTTTCGGGCTTAGGGAATGCAGAGTACATTATATTATTATCAAAATCAATATACAGCGAGGGCTGATAATCTATCTTTTTATCGTCTCGTGCCATAGTCCTGAGGAGCCTGAGCTCGTCAGCAGAATACCGGCACTTGAAAAGATGTCCGAGAAAATGACTCGCTGTGTTTTCGTCAAGCACCTCTATCCCCCATCTTTTTCCGCAAAAATCGTCAAAGCCTCCTATATTGAGCTCAAAGTCTTCATAAGACCTGCCGCTTCGTGAGTAAAGAGCCTTCCAGATGGAGTACAGCTTATTATAGTCCATTTTCCAGAGATTTTTCGGAGCAACATACCACTCAAAATGCTTTCTGAAAACTACGGCAACTATTATATTTTCTTTATATTTCGGCAAAACCTTTGCTAACTGTTCCATATCTTTCGGGAAGCTCCTTTTCAAAACATATCATATCACATAACTGAACGCCCGCTTCAATTATCGGGTGATCATAGTTATCAATAAAAAAATTCTTGATAACACCGCTTCTGACAAAACCACAGCTCTCATAAAAAGGCACAGTAAGCGGACTGTCGCCTGTTCCGACAATGAGCCAACGAAAAGAACCTGAGAATCTGTTTTCAATGAAAGAGATCATCTTTCTTCCGTACCCCAAGCGCTGTGACTCCGGTGAAACAGCTATATTCTTTATTTCAAGCGTTCCGTTCCCTTCATCAGTTACAACACATACCGCAACCGCCTTGCCTCCGTCATTCATCACAAACAGCTTTCCGCGTGAAAGGTACTTCAGCACCATGCTTTCCTGCTCATCTCCGAGAAGAAGCAGCTCCATAAAACGCTTCTTATCGGCTATTTCCTCATGAACTGTAATCACTTCATGCTTTCCTCCGAAAAACGCATTGGCAGAAAATCGGAAAGCTTGTGAGTGCCGTCAGACAAAACCACCGTAAAGTCATCCTCGCAGAATTCACTGAGGACCTGCAGGCAAGCACCGCACGGATAACAAGGCTTGGAAAAGTCACCGTTGCCGCTTCCTGCTACAGCTATGGCACTGAACTTTGTATATCCGTCTGAGACTGCTTTAAAAACAGCAGTTCTCTCGGCGCAGTTAGTCAGTGAGTATGATGAATTTTCAATGTTACATCCTGTGTAGAGCCTGCCGTCGGCGGTTATAAGAGCGGCTCCAACGGAAAATCCAGAATATTTTGAATACGATCTCTCCGAAGCTTTCACAGCTTCTTCAAAAAGCTCATCAAAGCTCATTACTTTCACCTGCCCTTGCCGACTTTATGCTTCTTGCCGTCGGGTGTCATAATATATGTGTTTTCCAGCTGCGCAGCAAGATTGCCTGTTACAGCTCTCCTGTATTCATTCCTGAGCTCCGTCTGTTCCGCCTTTTCAGCATCTGTAAGACCTTCAGCTTTTGATTTGCGTGCAAGCTCGTTGATCCTGTCGATTTTTTTCTGGTCCAAATGTAACACTCCCTATACAATATTATATTTATTGTACCATGAATCAAGATTAATTTCAAGTATAATACTGGATTTTTGCGACAGGATATGTTATAATTATTAAACACAAACGACTTTAAGGGGGGTATTCATGAAAAAAGCGCTTGTAACAGGCGGCACAGGCGGCATCGGTGAAGCTATTTGTCGGCAGCTTGCCAATGAAGGATACAAAGTCTATGTCAATTATGCTCATTCAAAAGATAAAGCCGAAAAAATAGCTTCAGAAACAGGTGGAATTGCAGTATGTTTTGATGTGTCTGATAAAAAGGCGGTACTTTCTTATATTTCCGAAATAGGGTGTATCGATCTTCTGGTTAATAATGCAGGAGTGTCTAAGATCGGACTGTTCACCGATATAAGCGGCTTCGACTCCGATATTATTCTTGATATCAATCTGCGTGGGGCTATGAACTGCGCGAGAGCAGTCCTTCCCGAAATGATAAGACAAAAAAGCGGAAATATCATCAATATCTCTTCGATGTGGGGACAATGCGGAGCTTCTTGTGAGGTCGATTATTCGGCATCCAAAGCAGGACTTATAGGTTTCACTAAAGCCCTTGCCAAGGAAGTCGCTCCGTCGGGAATAAGAGTAAACTGCGTAGCACCCGGATTTATAATGACAGAAATGAACAGATGCTTTTCCGAAGAAGACCTTGAGCTCATAAAGGAAGATATCCCGCTCGGAGTATTCGGTGAGCCGCATCATATAGCGGATGCAGTATCATTTCTTGCTTCTGAGCGTGCTGAGTACATAACAGGTCAGACTCTTGCTGTTAACGGCGGAATGGTGATTTAGAGGTGATAAAATGATCAATGACAGATTAAAAAAGCAGTTGGATTTCTTCCTCGAACTGGACAAAATGAAAAATCTTTACCGTCAGACCTATGTTCTGCATGAAAACAGGAAGGAAAACGACGCTGAACATAGCTGGCATATTGCTATAACCGCCTTTCTCCTCAGCGAGTACGCAAACAAGGACATCGATATCAATAAAGTTGTAAAGATGCTTCTGATACATGATGTTGTTGAAATAGACGCAGGCGATACATATTGCTATGATGCAGACGGCAACTCCACAAAGGCAGAGCGCGAAGAAAAGGCAGCGCAGAGGATATTCGGACTTCTTCCGGAAGATCAGAAAGACGAGTACTACTCTTTATGGCGCGAATTCGAGGACAGCAAGACGAATGAGGCAAGATTTGCTGCGGTTATCGACCGTATTCAGCCCCTTTTGCTGAACTACACAAAAGAAGGGATCTCTTGGAGAGAGCATGGAATAGCTAAAAAACAAGTACTGGCTCGTAACGCTGATTACTTCAACGAATCAGATGAACTCGCCAAACTCATAAACAAGGTTCTTGATGACGCTGAAAAGAATGGATGGCTCAAGTAACTTCTGGGCAATATGCACAATTTTAATAAAGTTATTCAGTACACTGTTACCAATGCGCCGAATTTCGTGAACAAACAATGATAATTCCGTCGAAATCTTGAACTTTCTTCAGTATTATGCTATATTTATAATAAGTATTCAAGTGAAAACTAACTATTTACATAAATAAAAATTGTGAAGGATGATGACAAATGACAAAAAAGTCCAACGTGAGTGAGAAGGAAGCAGCTTTAAAGACCGCTGATCCGCTCATGAAAGACGTCAACGACCCTATAGAAGCTGCTCTGGAGCCTTCAGCTCCCAAAAAAGTACGTTTTCCAAGATTAAAGAAATTCAATGAGAAACGTGAGCTTAATACAACAAAGTTCAGCAAATTCAATATGTTTCTTATGATCATATTCCCTGTGTTTATCTGCAGTATGGCTGAAATAACGCAATCGAAATATTTCACTTCTTACTTTAAGTTCTGGACCGAAAGACCTACAGTTCTGATATTCGATATACTGCTCACAGCTGTATTCTTTGTTTTCTTCCTTGGAATCTTCAAAAAAGGCTGGATCGCCATGGCTGTCCACAGCTTTATATTCATGGCACTTAGTACGACCGAACTTTTTAAATACGGAACAAATGGCAACCACCTTATTCTGTCCGATATGAAGCTGGTGAGAAGCGTCAAAAGCCTCACCTCTTTCGCATACATCAAGATAACCCCTAAGTTGATACTGTATTACGCCATAGTTGTTGCGTTCGTACTTGTAGCGATGTACTTTAACCCCAAACTAAAGGCAACTCCGATAAAACGTGTTACAGTTTCATGTGCCTGCGTTTTACCTGTTGCAGCGCTTATCGTGCTCCCTGCTTTTTATAAGCCTGTTTATAAGACGTTCAAGCTCGATACCACAAACGCAACAAACGCTTTTATTCTCAACGAGAAGTTTGACAAAAATCATTTCCTTGCATTTCTTATTCAGACTGCTACCGAAAGCTATTCAAACCGACTTGTTGTTCCCGAGGATTACAGTGAAGAATACATAGGTCAGCTCATGAATATACCTGTCGATACACACGAGGACTTCAACGGCGGCAAAAAACCGAATGTAATTGTTATAATGAGCGAGTCCTATGCTGATTTCCGAGTTTTTGACCAGCTCGACATAGACAAGGACTGCTATAAATATTTTGACAGAGCTGCTGCAGAGGGAAAAGGTGGTACAGCTATTACTCCAACATACGCAAGCTGGACTGTCAGATCTGAATTTGAGCTCCTTTTTGGTCTTCCCGTAAGAGGACTCAATACGCCTAATATGCCTCAGCGTGAGCTTGCCGATCGTGAGCAGCCTGCACTCGCACAATACTATAAGAGCTGGGGATACGAGACAGTTTATGTTCACCCGTTTATGAGCGGATTCTACAGCAGAGCTAGAATTTACGGACATTTCGGTTTTGAGAAGATGATCTATCACGATGATCAGGCAGGTTCGACTGATTTTACAGTTCCTGTTAAGCACTTCGGAACATATGTGGATGATTCAACTGTTTTTGATCAGATTGTATATGAGATCAAGAACTCAGACAGACCTGTTTATCTCCACACAACAACAATGCAGAATCATCAGCCATACAATCAGGGAGAGGATCCCGATGACGAATTTGGAAATTACCTGACATGGATACATCATTCCAACGAGGGATTGAAGGAATTTCTCGCTCAGCTCAAGGAGATCGATGAGCCGACACTTGTTTTTTTTGTAGGCGACCACTTCCCCTCGCTGCGCGGCGAAACAAGCGTATACAATCAGTTGGGGCTCAGCGGAGAAAACTGCACACCGCTCTATCAGCAGAAGTACTTCTTCTGGAGCAATTATGATGCGGATTTCTCATATATCCCCGACCATGAAACATCGTTCTTCTATATGCCGTATATAATTCTTAACATTATAGACGCTCCAAGAGACGCATTCATAGAGAAGATGAACGGCTTCATGGAAACTGTTCCGGTTTATTCATCCGAATACAACAGTGATATACCAAGGAACGAAGAGCTTGATATAATCACAATTGATCGTGTGATAATGGAAGAATTTTCACCTTCACCTATTCCGGAGGATGAATTGTCAACACATAACTAAGGAGAATCGTTCAATGAAAGAAATTACAAAAGGACTCACAGGTACTTCCGAGCTTACAGTCTCGGATAAAGACCTTGCAGTAAACATAGGAAGCGGCAGTCTTGAAGTACTTGCCACTCCTGTTATGGTAATGCTGATGGAAAAAGCTGCCTGCAGCTGTGTTTCGGAGTATCTTGAAGGTGATGAAACGACCGTAGGCACTGAAATGAATGTGAAGCATATATCGGCAACTCCAAAGAATATGAAGGTATGCGCTGAAGCTGAACTTGTAGAAGTTAACGGACGCGAACTTACATTTTCTGTCAAAGCTTACGATGAAGCAGGAGACATTGGAGAAGGTATTCATAAAAGGTTCCTTGTTTACGGTGAGAAGTTTACTGCAAAGACATATTCAAAGTTATAAATCGAAACGGCTTTACCACTTGGTAAAGCCGTTTTTACTTTTTATTTTATCAAAGAGTTGCGTAAAGATTTGTTTCCCACGCCGGGATGTAAAGCTGATGCCTGATATACAGCTTATATGATGGATTGAGCTTCTTTATTAATAATGGCAGCTCAAATATATCTTCATTTCTGTGATAGAGTGAGACCATCATCTTAGGAGCATAATGTGATATTGTCAGAGCAGCTCCCCAGATTGCCTCTCTCTCAAAGCCTTCAACGTCCATTTTTATGATCGTAGCAGGCTTTTTGGCGAGAACACTGTCCACAGATAATGCACTGACCATATTCTCCGATGAAGCACTTATTGCGGACTGGCGACCTGCCTTGGCTGAAAACGGAAGCTCTGTATCGACACACCATGCCGCAGCATTATACGCATAGACATGAGGCATTCCGTCAACAAATTTCGCCAGCTTCTTAAAGTTCTTCTTATCTGGCTCGAGGGCGTATATAGAAACATATTTCCCGTGAGTGAATTCAAGAACTTCTTTAATAGTATCGCCGTTATAAGCTCCGAGGTCAACGTAAACTTCGTTGAGATTAGGCTTTATGATCTTCTTATATATCTCAGCCTTTGATGTTGTAACAGCTGAGAGGTATTCTATCTTGCCGCTAATTTTGAAGTTGATGATATTTGCATATACCTTGCGTGAATAATCATCAGCAAGGCTGTCATAGACCTGCTGTATCTTATCGGCGTGCTCTACACAGTACTCATATGTAAAGATACCACCGCCGACAACAGGTACATCAGGAACATACAGCGTATGCTTTGATGCAATAGCTTGTACCTTATCGACAATTTCCTGATAGCCTGCAGCAAAAGCAAGTACAACAACGAAATCGTCAACTGCTTCTTCTATCTCTGAAAGCTTATGGACTCTGTAACCCTCAAAAGAATGTCCGCGTACAAAATCATCGCTAGCGAAAATACCTGCTACGGTTATTTTTTTGTTACGGAAAACAGACATGATCTTTAGTGCGCCGTCACCCATACCATATATGAATATAGGACGCTTCTCAGCCTTCAGTCTGTCCCAGCTGGATTGTTTTTCTGTAATAAACGAGAGCATTCTCCCAATCACCTCTGAAATCAAAAATCTCCGTCGTGGTCATGCATATCGTCGAAATCGTCGTAATGATCCTGACCTGAATGGAAGCCCATCATATCTCTTCCTCTTATGCCGTATTTGTCTCTCATAACGGTAAGATATTTATCAATAAGCTCGGAGACCTTTCTGACATTTTTAATACAGTGGACCTCTTTTGAAGGAGTATCAGCGTCACGGCTGTAGATTATTATAGTACCGCAGTTAAAAAGGCGCTGAAAGAACGGATATTTTACTTTTTTATCTGTGATCTTGTAAAGATCTATCTCATCCTCATCGATACTGAGAAAGCCTGTTCTGGTGATGAATTTTGATTCGGTAAGATAATAGCGTGTGAAAGTAAGAGGCAGACCGAAAAGTGAACGTTTTTTATCTGTCCATACATAGTCGAAAGCATTTTTTTTCATAACCTGATCCTCCAATCTGTTAATAAGCAGACCTCTGTATTTCTATTTTACCACATAACGCCCCAATAGTCAACTATATTCTTTAAGAAAACTGTTAAAACCGCAGATCAAATAACTTATTAAAATCCAGTTTTTTCGTAAAAATCGAAAAAAAGACTTTACAAAAATGTTTTTATATGGTATAATATTATCACCGTGTACTTGGTTCGGGGCATGTCCTCGACTTTCACCCCCCACTGAGTTAGCGGAATATTTTATTAAGAGGTGCTTCAAATGTTATTGAAGGATGAAAAGACAGCCGTTATTGAGGCTAACAGAACACACGAAAATGACACAGGATCTCCTGAGGTTCAGATCGCTATCCTCACAAGAAGGATCAACGACCTTACAAACCACCTCAAGACCCACAAGAATGACCACCACTCAAGAAGAGGTCTTCTCAAGATGGTTGGTCACAGACGTAACCTTCTCGGCTATCTCAAGAAGAAGGATATCAACAGATACCACGCTATCGTAGAGAAGCTCGGTCTCCGTAAGTAATCATGAGTATAAAGGCAGCGGGGTTATTTATACCCTTCTGCCTTTACGTCTATCAGAGTGCAGGGATTAGAAGTCAGAGGTAAGGGTCGGAAACTGCTGTTTGCAGGCTTTTACCTCTAACTTCTAAAGGCTCTCCTCTGATAAAAAATAATCAAATTGGAGGCAGATTATATGTTTGAAAACTACAGAACTTTTGAAACGACATATGCGGGCAGACCGCTTATCGTCGAGACAGGCAAGACCTGCGGACTTTCCAATGGTTCATGCTGGGTAAGATACGGCGAAACAGTTGTAATGGCTAACGTTACTGCAAGCGCTAAGCCCAGAGAGGGCATCGATTTCTTCCCTCTTTCAGTTGACTACGAAGAGAGACTCTATTCAGTAGGCAGGATCCCCGGTTCATTCACAAAGCGTGAGGGCAAGCCCTCCGAAAAGGCGATCCTTACATCACGCTGCGTTGACAGACCTATCCGTCCTCTGTTCCCAAAGGATATGAGAAATGACGTTTCGGTAGTTATGACAGTTCTCGCAGTAGAGCCTGATAACTCTCCCGAGATCGCAGGTATGATCGCTACTTCAATAGCTATCTCCATTTCCGATATTCCGTGGAATGGTCCTATCGCAGGTATCAATGTTGGTCTTGTTGACGGTGAGATCGTTCTCAATCCTACTCTCGAGCAGAGAGCTAAGACTGACCTTACTCTTACAGTTGCAGGTACTGCCGAAAAGATCGTAATGATAGAAGCAGGTGCAAACGAAGTTCCCGAGGATACAATGCTTGAGGCTATTCTCAAGGGTCACGAGGAAATCAAGAAGATGGTCGCTTTCATCAGCGATATCCGTGCTCAGATCGGTAAACCCAAGTTCACATTCGAGTCAATGGAAGTTGACCACGATATGTTTGATGCTATCGAAGCATTTGCAGCTGACCGCGTAAAGGTAGCTCTTGATACAAACGACAAGAATGTTCGTGATGAGAGACTTGCTCCCATTGTTGATGATATCCACGCAAACTTCGATGAAAAGTATCCCGAGCAGATACCCATGATAGATGAGTGTATATACAAGCTTCAGAAGAAGATCGTTCGTACTTGGCTCTATGAGGGTAAGCGTGTTGACGGCCGTGGTATCGACGAGATCCGTCCTCTGGCTGCCGAGGTTGGCGTACTCCCACGTGTACATGGTTCAGGTCTCTTTACAAGAGGTCAGACACAGGTTCTTACTGTCGCTACACTCGGACCTGTCAGTGATTCACAGAAGATCGATGGTCTCGATGAGGAAGATTCAAAGAGATATATGCATCAGTACAACTTCCCGAGCTACTCCGTAGGTGAGACAAAGCCCAGCAGAGGTCCCGGACGTCGTGAGATCGGTCACGGTGCACTTGCAGAAAGAGCTCTTGCTCCTGTTATTCCTCCTGTTGAGGAATTCCCCTATGCACTCAGACTGGTTTCAGAGGTACTTTCTTCAAACGGTTCAACTTCACAGGGTTCTATCTGTGGTTCAACACTCGCTCTTATGGACGCAGGTGTTCCGATCAAGGCTCCGGTTGCAGGTATCTCATGCGGACTTATCACTCTTCCCGACAGCGATGACTTTATGACAATGGTTGATATTCAGGGTCTTGAGGATTTCTTCGGTGATATGGACTTCAAGGTTGGCGGTACTCACAAGGGTATCACAGCTATTCAGGTGGATATCAAGATAGACGGACTTACTCCTGCTATTATAAAGGAAGCATTCGAGAAGACAAGAAAGGCTCGTCTTTACATTCTTGATGAGATCATGCTCAAGGCTATTCCCGAGAGCAGACCTACTGTTAACAAGTATGCTCCCAAGATGCTCCAGACAAAGGTTCCTGTTGACAAGATCCGCGAAGTCATTGGTCAGGGTGGTAAGGTTATCCAGAAGATATCCGCAGACTGTGATGTCAAGATCGATATCAGCGATGATGGAAATGTATTTATCAGCGGTGTTGATGCTGATAACGCAAATAAGGCACTCCAGATAATCCACACTATCGCAAATGATCCTGAGGTAGGTGCTATCTACAAGGGCAAGGTAGTAAGAATAATGGACTTTGGTGCATTCGTTGAGATCGCTCCCAGCAAGGACGGTCTGGTACACATTTCCAAGTTGGACAAGCAGAGAGTAGAGAAGGTGGAAGATGTTGTTTCTATCGGAGACGAGATCGTTGTTAAGGTAACAGAGATCGACCGTCAGGGCAGAATAAACCTCTCCCGTAAAGACGCTCTCGCTGAGATCGAAGCAAAGAAGAAGAACTAAACAAATTACAAATACCGTGTACTTATATGTACACGGTATTATTATAATAATATGGGAAATAAATACAATTACGGAAACAATATTTATGATGTCTTGATGGACCCGCTTCATAAATACTCTTTCAGCCGAGTTGAAATTATAGCAATTATCTGCTGCGTAAATTTCTTATGGTTAGCTATTGCTGTCATTGTTGTTGCGGCTTATTATCGTTCTATACAAATGCGCTTATTTATGGGCGGAGTCATTTACCTTCCTTCAGCTATTTACAATTATTTTGCTATCAGAAAGCTGCACACTATAACTACTGTAATTAAAAACGGCGATAGATTTCCCGCGGAAATACTTAGCTATCAAAGAACGAGCTCATCGAGAAAAGGTATTACTCATTACAAATATTCGCTTGAAGTCTCATATGGTAAGCGAAAAAGAGTTGTTTCTGAGGGATATACTGACGATCCGTGCTACAGTCTTGCAAGTACAAAGTGCATTGTCTACATCTATCACGGGAAATGCTTTGTCTCAGATTTTAAAGTACGAACCTCAGGTGATCCTTTTACAGATATTCCTGAAAGATAAAAAACACAGGTACAAAAGTACCTGTGTTTTCTTTTTAGTGATAATTATGGCTCTGTTTGAGTACCATGTCCTTTACTTTCATCAGTGAGGTTGTTGTGCTTCTTTCATTTTCCGAAAGCTTCATGGTTATAAATTTAATGGTCTCCTCATAATCTGGTATCATTATATGCTCCAGTGCATTTACTCGTCTGCGGGTCTTTTCAATCTCGTCTGCCATAAGCTGGCAGGCTTTTTCTATTTCAGCAAGTCTTATCATCTTTGGAAAAACCGCACTGAGCGCACTTACCGCACCGTCAAGATCGATAGAGGTGAACGCCATACCGTATGAAAAGATGTCATTAGTGTCATCGGTCCTGAATTTTGTCTTGAATTCGGGGATATACACGCTCATAACATTCTTCTCGCTGACCTCCAGCTCGACTTCCTGCTTAGGCAGCATTAATGCTGTTTCGAGGACTTCCTTCTGCATTACAGAGCCTGCAACAGCCATATATCTGTTTGCCTCATTTATAGCCTGCTCGACTTCAGTTCGCAGTTGACGGTTTTCTTTTATGAGTATCATGAACTGTCTCATAAGCTCATCTCGCTTATCTTTGAGCAGCTTGTGACCTCTCCTCGCTGAAGTAAGCTTCTTTTTCAGCTTACTGAGTTCCATTCTGGTGGGATTAACATTCAATCTTGCCAATCAGCTCACCTCATTTCTGAGTATCGTAGTACTTGACCAGATACTCCTCTCTGATTCTGCGAAGCTCGCTTCTTGGAAGCAGCTTCAGAAGCTCCCAGCCTATTGAAAGCGTATCTTCAATGCTTCTGTTGTTCTCGAAGCCCTGAGAAACATATCTTTTCTCAAACTCATCAGCAAATTTTGCATAGAGCAGATCAGTAGGTGTAAGTGCTGCTTCACCAAGAACGACCATAAGCTCCTTGGCATCCTTTCCTCTGGCATATGCCGAAAAAAGCTGATTCATAGTATCGGAGTGGTCAGCTCTTGTCTTGCCTTCGCCTATGCCTTTATCCTTCAGACGTGAAAGAGAAGGAAGAACATCAACGGGAGGATTGATACCTTTTCTGTAAAGCTCACGGGAGAGTATTATCTGTCCCTCTGTGATATAACCCGTAAGATCGGGGATCGGGTGAGTCTTATCGTCTTCGGGCATAGTGAGGATCGGTATCATTGTAATACTTCCCTCTTTGCCGTTCTGACGACCTGCACGCTCATAAATAGTTGCAAGATCGGTATACATATAACCGGGATAGCCTCTTCGTCCGGGAACCTCCTTACGGGCTGCAGATACCTCACGGAGAGCATCTGCATAGTTTGTGATATCCGTAAGAATAACAAGAACGTGCATTCCTTTTTCAAATGCAAGATATTCAGCCGCAGTAAGCGCCATTTTAGGAGTTGCCAGACGCTCGATAGCCGAGTCATTTGCAAGATTGATGAATAAAACTGTTCTGTCAAGTGCTCCGGTGCTTCTGAAACTCTGAACAAAGTACTCAGACTCCTCAAAAGTTATACCCATAGCAGCAAATACAACAGCAAACCGCTCGTCTTTTCCGCGTACCTTAGCCTGTCGTGCTATCTGAGCCGCAAGCTGAGCATGAGGAAGTCCGCTTGCCGAGAAGATAGGCAGCTTCTGTCCTCTTACAAGGGTGTTCAGTCCGTCAATAGCTGAAACACCGGTCTGGATAAACTCCTGAGGATACTGTCTTGCGACAGGATTCATAGGAAGTCCGTTTACATCCAGTCTCATTTCGGGAATTATCTCAGGACCATCGTCTATAGGTCTGCCGAGTCCGTCAAAAACTCGTCCCAGCATATCCTCTGAAACACCAAGCTCCATCTGATGACCTGAAAATACGACGCTGCTGTCCTGAAGATTGATACCTGCTGCATTCTCAAAAAGCTGTACAAGGGCATTTGTGCCATCTATCTCAAGAACACGGCAGCGGCGCTTCTCACCATTTTTAAGTCTTATCTCTGCAAGCTCACCATAGGTTACGTTCTCAACATCCTTTACAAGAAGCAGAGGACCAGCCGCTTCCTCGATCGTTCTGTATTCTCTTGGCATCAGTCTTCCTCCTTGTCAAGCAGGTCGTTGAGTTCAGAGGATATCTCCACTGAAAGCTTATCAAACTCTGCATCTGTTTTATCTTCTTCTATATACTTGAAACGGCCTATCTTTTCTCTTACTGCAAGATTAGCTACTTCTTCAATATCTGCACCCTTTGCCACTGCATCAGAAGCCTCATCATTAAAGTTGAGTATCAGCTTCATCATGTAGAGCTGCTTTTTAAGACTTGTGTAGGTATCTACCTCGTGGAACGCGAGCTGGTGCAGGAAGTCCTCACGGATGGAACGTGCGGTTTCCATTTTTAGTCTGTCTTTTGGCGAAAGAGCATCCATACCTACGAGCTTTACTATCTCTTTAAGCTCCGCTTCATCGTGAAGTATCTCCATAAATCTTGCTCTGGACTTCATCCAGTCCTTGGATACGTTATTATCATACCAGTTTGCAAGTGAGTCAGCATAGAGTGAATAGCTGGTGAGCCAGTTAATAGCAGGGAAATGTCTCTGATATGCCAGATTAGCGTCAAGTCCCCAGAAAACCTTTACGATACGGAGAGTTGCCTGAGAAACTGGCTCGGATATATCGCCGCCGGGAGGCGATACAGCTCCGATTACCGAAAGTGCTCCTTCCCTGCCCTCGGTGCCATTTGAAATAACCCTGCCTGCGCGCTCATAGAACTGTGCGAGACGGCTTCCGAGGTATGCAGGATAACCTTCATCACCGGGCATTTCCTCGAGACGACCGGACATCTCACGAAGGGCCTCTGCCCATCGTGATGTGGAGTCAGCCATAAGGGCAACGGAATAGCCCATATCACGGTAATACTCTGCTATTGTGATACCGGTATAAACTGAAGCTTCACGGGCTGCAACAGGCATATCTGATGTATTTGCAATAAGCACTGTTCTCTCCATAAGGGATTTACCTGTGTGTGGGTCGATAAGCTCAGGGAATTCGTTAAGAACGTCTGTCATCTCGTTTCCACGCTCTCCGCAACCGATATAAACGATGATATCAGCTTCTGCCCACTTTGCAAGCTGATGCTGAGTTACCGTCTTGCCGCTTCCGAAAGGACCCGGGATAGCTGCAACTCCACCCTTTGCTATTGGGAAAAGGCAGTCAATAACTCGCTGACCTGTTACCAAAGGCATATCGGGTGAAAGCTTTTTCTTATAAGGTCTGCCGCGTCTGACAGGCCATTTCTGGATAAGAGAAAGCTCTTTGTCGCCCTTGGATGTTTCGATAGTGCAGACAATATCATCGGCATGGAATTCTCCCTCAGATATTCTTTTAACTGTACCTTCGATACCGTTTGGTACCATTATCTTATGAAGAACTATGTCTGTTTCGGGAACTGTTCCGATTATATCTCCGCCCGTGACCTTATCTCCTGCCTTGACTGTAGGAGTAAACTTCCAGAGCGGCTCTCTTTTCAGTGAGGGAACTTCAACACCTCTCTGGAGGTTGTTTCCGCAGACCTTTCTTATATCGTCAAGAGGACGCTGTATTCCGTCAAAGATGCTTCCGATAAGACCGGGACCAAGCTCAACGCTCATGGGCTCGCCTGTGGATTCAACGCCCTCACCTGTTCCGAGACCTGAGGTCTCCTCGTAAACCTGTATTGAAGCACGGTCACCGTGCATCTCTATTATTTCGCCGATAAGGCGCTTTTCACTTACCCTTACAACGTCAAACATATTGGCGTCGCGCATACCTTCGGCAACGACCAGCGGTCCTGAAATTTTTACTACTGTACCTTTGCTGTTCATTTATGCAAATCCGCCTCTTTCCTAATTCAGTATATCTGAGCCGACAGCTTTCTCTACCGCCTCATGAAGTGCTCTCATTCCGTCACCTGTATTCCCCTCTATGGCGGGGATAAGAACAATTGACGGAAGCTTGCTGCTTCTATATTTAGCTATTGTGTCGCTCACAAGTGCAGCAGCAGGCTCTGTGATATAGATCACAGCAAAATCATTTGCTGCAAGCCTCGAAATGAGCTTGGTTATTTTATCAGGTTCAGTCTCACGGAATACGGAAAGCCCGAGCGCAGCAAAGCCTGATACGCTGGCACTGTCGCCTATTACTGCTGCTTTATACATATAGCTTTCTCATCCTTTCCGTGATAGTCTCCTTATCTGCGCCGAATTCCTTGCATACTGACAAAATCCTGAGGTTTTTTATCTCTGCTTCCTTTGCAATGAAGTATGCAGCAAGAGGCTCAGACCCGAAAGCAAGCATTCTCGCTGACTCAGCAAGCTCCATCAGAACATCATCACACCACTTTTCAAACTTTGCAGCAGATTCTTTCAGAAATGCTGCTCCGTCACTGTAAGCTGTTGTCTCAAGGTGTGAGAAAAGCTGCTCTGTACCGGCAAGCGAAGCTTTTATAAGAGCGTCTTTTTCGAGCTCCGGACTGCCGCACACAGCGTTCTCCATGAACTGCGCCGATTTTCCCAGCAGACAGCATCTGTATGCAGTTTTAATATCCGCACAGGCAGTTATAAGCTGTGCATATTTCTGCATAAACTCGCTGCCGGAGTTAGCAGCGCTTTTCTGCATTGCCTCAAGTGATGCTCTGTCAATGAGAGAGTCTGAGAGCTGTCCGTCAAGAGTCCTCGTCACCAGCTCATACGCTTCAGAAGCAGTCTTTCTCATGTATTCGGGAAGCCCACTTGCATCCTTTGTGTTTATAGCGTCTGTGAGTTCTTTAAGTCCCACATTTGACGGTGATATATAATAATGCTCCGGGTCTCTGTTGGAGATTATTGCCTTCAGAAATGCTTTAAGATTGTGGAAATCATTTCTGTAGAGAAGAATTTCCAGTTCTTTGCAATCAGGAGCATATTCCATGAGCATTGCCCAGACATCATTAAGATCATCAGGCTTAGATGTACCGCTCTTTGATGCGGAAATCGAGCTTATCTCTGCCTTTGAGCGAGCGTTTATCATCTGCTCAATGTCGCTTTTGCTCAGAAGTGTGTTTTCCATAGCCCTGACAGCACCGACTGCATTTGCGTATTTTGTTCCGTTCATGCTATCACCTACCCGAACAGTACCCTTGCCGCTGTATCTCTGATGTCTTCCTTTTCAGCTTCCATCATTGCACGAAAGCTGCAATTCTCAGAGATAAGTCCATAGCTGAGAATAAAACCGTCCTCAATATCCGCAGGCTGCTTTGAAAGCTGAATGCTGCCGCCGTTTTTTTCTGTCAGTTCACACAGTTTCTTCTCAAAATCTGCCGGAACACGGTTTAGATCAGCTTCACAAAGCCCAAGCACACCGCTGCCTTTTTGTAAGTGGCGGCGAATCAGCCTGATAAGAAGATCAAAGTACTCATTTTCGGGAAGATTTTTGAGCTTTGAGATGGTTTTTTCGATAGTATCGTCTATAATCTCAACCTTGCAGGCGAGTATCTTACGCTTCATGGAAGCGTCCACTGAAGCACATGAGTTTTCAAAGTCCTTCTCAGCCTGAGCTTTTGCATTTTTCAGATACTCCTCATAAGCTTTCTTGGCTTTTTCATTTCCCTCTGCTTTTATTACATCCGCCCTGCTTTCGGCAGCTTTGAGTATGCTGCTTTCAGTTTCTTTCTGCTGTTGTTCTATGAGAGTTAAGATCTCGTCAAGTCCTGACATAATCCTACCTCCGTTATACAGCAATATTCAGTATCATGAGGACTGATATGAGAAGTGCAAGAATAGCGTATGTCTCGACCATTGCTGCCATGATGATAGCTTTACCGTTGTGGTCGGGCTTCTTAGCTGTAATGCTTACGCCTGCGGCAGCTGTTCTGCCCTGCATGATTCCCGAGATAAGTCCGACAACTGCAATAGGAAGTGAAGCAGCGAGGAAACCAAGTCCCTGCTGAAGTGTAAGAGCCTCTGCACCGCTGCCAAGAACTCCTGTGCGAAGAAGAATGAACATAGCTGCGATAAGTCCGTAAAGTCCCTGTGTACCGGGAAGGAGCTCAAGAAGAAGCACCTTGCTGAATTTTGAGGGGTCAACAGATACAACGCCTGCTGCTGCCTCACCAACAAGGCTTACGCCCTTTGCAGAGCCGATGCCTGCTAAAAGTGCTGCAAGTGCAGCTCCTATTATTGCTAATACTAATCCGTTAGTCATTTGATTTTTCCTCCTTGAATTTTATATACTTTGTATTTACAGTAAGCGGAGCGAACTCGCGGCCGCCTCCTGTGTAGAATTTGCTGAAAAGCTCGACAAACTGCAGTCTGTCAGTATGAACATATGCACCGAGGAGATTGATGGCAAGGTTAGCTATATGTCCCACTACAAAGACTATGATAAGCAGTATGAGCTTGACGATCTTGTTCTCAGGCATTGTACCAATAAGGTTGATAACACTTGCGATACTTCCCGTTGCAAGTCCGAGAGCAAGGAGTCGCGAATATGAAAGTATGTCACCGAGATATCCCGTAGCTGTATTGTACAGCGCATACAGACCGCCGAAGAACTTTCCGAAAACTGACTTGGATGTTCTTCCTGCTGTAAGTACAAGCATGATAACTCCTGCGATAAGCATATATGTGCCTGTTTTTGTAAGTGCCGAAGGAACGGAGATAAACATACCTGCACCGATAGGTGCCACGCCAAGAACTATAAGATATATAGGCAGTGCATCAAAAACAGCGTCCAGTTTCTTTCCGGTATCCCATGTCATCTTGAATGCCACGGCAACACCGAGGAAAAGATGCAGTATACCAAGTCCGAATGAAACAAGAAGCAGTTTCACGGGATCGGTCAGAGGTTCAAACCAAAGAGCTATGCTTCCGATCTCTTTGCCAAAGAATTCACGGGAAACGACCTGAACAATATCTCCGAACCAGCTTCCGAAAAGTGCTCCCCAGAAAACAGTGGAAATACCGCAGTTTCGGAACATCGTCAGTGTTTTTTTCATGCTTGATTCAAGCTTGAACTTTTTCAGAGCAATTGTTGTTCCAATGACCATGAGAAGTCCGTATCCTGCGTCTGACAGCATCATTCCGAAGAACAGATAGTAGAAGAATGACATTACAGGTGTCGGGTCAACATCTCCTTTTGCCGGAAGAGCGTACATCTTGGTTATGCCCTCGACAGGAGCTGAGAACCTGCTGTTTTCAAGCAGAACAGGAACGTCTTCATCCTCGTCAGGATCAGTAAATGTTATTGAAGCCGTATATCTGGCTTCTATCTCTTTTTTGAGCGATTCTGTGTATTTCTCCGGGATATATCCCGTAAGCACAAACGTGGAATCGGTGAAACCAAGTCCGCTCAGCGCGTCATACTTCTCCTTACGCATTTGCAGATAATCGATAACAAACTGAAGCTGTTTTCGGTTCTCAGCAAGCTTTTCAATGTTGTCTGCAGCTTCCTCCGACCGTTCTTCAAGCTTTTTGATCTCCTGCATGTACTGTTCATGCAGCTCCGAAGGAGTTTTGCTGTCGCTCTCAGATATGGAAACGAATGTGAGCTTGCGAAGAATGCTCTCCGCTTCATCATATACGTCCTTACTGCATAGTATAAACAGATTAGTCTGTTCTTTTGAACCGCTAATAACTTCAACACTGCACCTTTCGGGCAGCTGCGCTTCAAGCTCCTCAGCAGAGGTCTGGTACGTAAGAGTGCCGATAAATGCAGAAGTGGTTGATGTTCCTTTGAAATTCAGCGGAATATCAAGCGGCAGCCAACGATCAAGCATATCACATTTGATCTCAAGCTGTGTCACAGCAGCTGCTGACTCGTTAATCACTTTCTGATTTCGGATTATATCATTAGCCGCTCCCATGACTTTTTCCATCTGCATTGCCTCTCTGCCAAAGTCATGCTTTTCGACCTCGGTCTTGCCACTGAACATATCCGCCAGTCCTACCTTTTCCGGAGCGACCGAATCGATTATCTCCAGAGCCTGAGCAGCGGTACTGCGAAACTTTTCAAATTCGCCGACAACAGCGGTAACATTAGTGTTTTCAAGCTCTTCATCGGTGTTTTTTGTTATCTCAACAACTCCCCTGCGCTGCAGAAGCTCGATTATTTTTTTACTATCGGTAAGCATAGCTATAAGCTCTATTTTTTTCATTTTGAGCTTCGCCATATTTTACATCACACTCCTTTCAGGAACGAATATCAGAAAAATCTGCGAATGATCTCATCAACAGCTTTGTCTGTATTTGAACCTGCAAGTTTTTTTATCTCGCTGATCTTGTTTTGACACTCAGCTTCAGCGTTATGTTTGTAACTCTCAAGCTTTGAGCTGTACGCCTGTCTCAGCTTTGACACTTCAGAAGCAGCCTCACTGATTTTTTGTATAGCAAGAGAAGAACTTCCCGAAGCAGAACTTATAATATCCTCGCGCCTGCGTCTTGCTTCGGCATTTTTCTTTTCTGAAAGCGCCTCGGCTTCAAGTATCTTTTTTACGGCTTCTGAAGCCATATTATTACCTCCTTAAAAATGACCAACAGTCATTCAATACACTAAGTATATCACTTTGAAAACCAATAGTCAATAGATAATCTGTTAATAAACTCTAACATTAAACAGAAAGGGAGCCAACCCTACAGACAGCTCCCTTTTTAGATTATTCAACTTATATTTAATATTATACCTGATATTGAATAAAAAGTCAATAATAATCGTATAATTTTTTGTTGTTTTCTTTGTTTTTATACGCCGAATATCTCAAATGTCTCATCTTTAAGAGAAATTGAATTATAACTTCCGCGTTCAAGAGTATTATCCTTTTGATCAATGTATGCGTTCAGAATTGCTCGGCTCATATTTGTTATGTCACTGCGCTTAACAGCTTCTTCAGGCGTCAGCAGCAGGACCTCGCTGTTTTCATAGCCATCAGACCGTGGTTCACCTGAGATATACCTCAATCCGAAAACGATGATCCACTGCTCCTTCCTGAACTGTACAGCAAAAACAGACTCTGCTTCTGCGATAACACCGGTTTCTTCAAGCAACTCGCGTCGAACAGACTCAGATGGAAGCTCGCCTTCCTTGACATGTCCCCCCCGGAATAAGTATTCTTTCCTTTGCAGCGCCATAGGTATGACGAACAAAAAGAATTTTCCCGTCGATATCAAGTATTCCGCATACTGCGTAAAAACGATTACTCATTATCCTCTTTCTTAACTACGCTGATACCAAGGACATCAAGACTCTCGTCGTCAACGGTTGAAGGACACTCTGACATAAGCTCGCTTGCATTCTGGACCTTGGGGAATGCAGTAACATCACGGAGACTGTCTGCCTTACACATGATCATAGCTATACGATCAAGTCCGATACCCATACCACCATGAGGCGGAGCACCGTATCTGTAAGCATCGACAAGGAAGCCGAACTTCGCCTGTATCTCCTCATCGGTCATGCCAAGTGCTTCAAACATCTTCTGCTGAAGCTCGAAATCTGTAATACGCATTGAACCGCTGGAGAGTTCTGTACCGTTGAGAACAAGGTCCCAAGCCTTTGCACGAACGTTTGCGGGATCAGTATCAAGATAACCGAGACACTCCTCCATAGGCATTGTAAAGGGATGATGTGCTGCCACCCATTTATCATTATCGTCATCATACTCAAAGAAAGGCATTTCTGTTATCCAGAGGAAATTGTACTGATCCTCGGGAATGATATCAAGCTTCTTTGCACATATAAGTCTTATTGCGCCAAGAGTTGCAAGAACGGTCTTTGTCCTGTCGGCACATATGAGGACGAGATCTCCCTCATGAGCATCAACTGCTGCACATATCTTTTCAAGTTCACCGTCTGCAAGGAACTTCTTGAATGAGCAGTTAGGCTCATCAGCCCAGCGTATATAAGCAAGCCCCTTTGCACCGATACCCTTAGCGTGCTCAACAAGCTTGTCTATCTCCTTGCGGGTATAAGTCGCTGCACCGTTCTTTACGTTTATCGCACGGACAGAGCCGCCCTCTTCGATCGCATTCTTGAATACAACGAAATCAATGTCCTTTACTGTTTCAGTGATATCCTGTATCTCAAAGCCAAATCGAGTATCAGGCTTGTCGGAACCGTAACGGTTCATTGCATCAGCAAATGTAAGTCGAGGAAGCGGCGTTGGAATGTCAACACCAAGAACTTCCTTGAAAAGGCGCTTGATATAGCCTTCAACGCACTCCTGGATATCCTCTGCGTCAACAAAAGACATCTCAAGATCGACCTGAGTAAATTCAGGCTGGCGATCAGCTCTCAGGTCTTCATCTCTAAAGCAGCGCGCGAGCTGGATATAGCGGTCAAATCCGGAGATCATAAGAAGCTGCTTGTAGATCTGTGGAGACTGAGGCAGAGCGTAGAATTTGCCCTGATGAACTCTCGAAGGGATAAGATAGTCTCTTGCGCCCTCCGGAGTAGACTTCATCATCATAGGAGTCTCTATTTCAAGGAATCCGTTCTCATAAAAATAATCACGGGTCACCTTGGCGATATGATGGCGTCTGATGATGTTTTCCTGAAGAGGAGCACGCCTGAGGTCAAGATAACGGTACTTCAGACGAAGCTCGTCGTTAACTTTTGTCTCGTCAGTTATCTCGAAAGGAGTTGTCTGAGCCTTCGCAAGTATCCTGAGGTCATTTACAAAGATCTCAACATGACCGGTCTTTAGTTTATCATTCTTGCTCTCACGCTCGCGGACTTCTCCCTTTGCCATGAGAACATACTCGCTTCTGCACGAAGCAGCCTTTTCAAAAAGCTCCTTGTCAGTTTCGTCGTTGAAAAGAAGCTGTACAACGCCTGTTCTGTCGCGAAGAACTATAAAGATAACTCCGCCCTTGTTTCTGATTCTATCAACAAATCCGCCGACTACTACTTCCTGTCCTATCTCTGTGACCTCACCGCAGTAATGTGTACGCTTCAGACCTTTCATACTGTCTGCCATTTTACTTATCCTCCCCTGTGAATGCAAACATAGACTGATTTTCCTCGTCTATAACATCAAGTACTTTGTTGAAATACTCGTTTTCAAAGTTTGCTGTAAATTTATCGTTGAGGAGCATTTCCTTCTCCTCGCCGCTCTCCATTTCCTTGAGGCGGGCTTTTCCGTCATTGAGCTCATTATCTCCGATGACCATTGTATAAACTGCGCCTATCTTGTTGGCGTACTTCATCTGAGCCTTGATACCTCTGCCCATAAGGTCGTATTCGGCGAAATATCCGTATTCGCGGAGTGAACGTGTAAGCTCCATTGCCTTTTCAAGAGCTGCGTCGCCCATTGTTGCGAAGTAAATATCACACTTCTTAGGAGCAAGGTAATCACATCCCTGCTTTTCCATAACAATGAGAAGTCGCTCTATACCCATACCGAAGCCGAGAGCAGGAGTAGGCTGTCCGCCGAGCTGCTCAATGAGTCCATCGTAGCGTCCGCCGCCGCAGACTGTTCCCTGTGCGCCTATCTCGGTCGTAATGAACTCGAAAACAGTCTTGGTGTAGTAATCAAGTCCACGTACGATCTTCGGGTCAACAACATAAGATATCTCTGCGTTATCTAGGTATTTTTTCAGTTTTGTAAAGTGGTCGCTGCACTCCTCACAAAGATAATCGAGAATAACCGGAGCGTCTTTGGCTATTTCGCGGTCCTCAGGGCTCTTGCAGTCGAGGAGTCTCATCGGGTTCTTGACAAGACGCTCCTTGCAGGTGTCACAGAGCTCGTCCTTATGGGGTTCAAAATAAGCTCTCAGTGCCTCATGGTACTTGGCGCGGCAAGCCGGACAGCCGATAGAGTTGATGTGAAGCTCTATCTTCTTGAGTCCCAGCCTGTCGAGAATATTCTTGGCAAGACTTATTACCTCAGCGTCGGCAGCCGGCGAAGAGCTTCCGGCCATTTCCAGTCCGAACTGATGAAATTCACGGAGTCTGCCTGCCTGTGGTCTTTCATGACGGAAGCATGAGATGATGTAAAATATCCTCTGGGGCATAGCTTCATTGAGAAGTCCGTTCTGGAGCATTGCACGGATAGCACATGCTGTTCCCTCAGGACGAAGCGTGAATTCAGTCTCCTTCGCCTTTACCGTGTACATCTCCTTCTGTACAACGTCGGTCGTTTCGCCGACAGAACGAAGGAATAAGTCTGTATTCTCAAAGGTCGGGAAGCGAAGTTCACCGAAGCCGAAGCTCTCAGCAGTTTCGCGTGCTATCTTCTCGATGGTATACCACTTGTGGATATCCTTAGGAAGAACGTCTTCGGTTCCATTTGGGCGTTTGATATTAATAGCCATATATTTCAAGCCTTTCCTTGTATGTTTTAACATGAAAATTGTCCCTTGATGAAGGGACAATTAAATATCAGATGCTCGGATTACCGACCTCACGCCAATCAAGGTCTCCTCTTTCAAGGGCGAGTATCAGCGCTTCAGCGGTAGCGATATTTGTTGCAACAGGAACGTTGTGAACGTCGCAGAGTCTAAGGAGATTCATACCGTGTACATCTGCTGCCTTAGGATTGATCGGATCCCTGAAGAAAAGGAGAACATCGACTTCATTACATGAAAGAAGTGCGAGAATCTGTTCTGCTCCGCCCTGTCCGCTGAGATACCTCTTTATCGGAAGTCCTGTAGCTTCGCTTACCTGCTTACCTGTGGTGTTGGTAGCAATGAGTGTATGCTTAGATAAAATTCCGCAGTAAGCGCTGCAGAACTGGACCATAAGCTCTTTTTTAGCGTCGTGCGCAATAATTGCGATCTTCATATATATGTCCTTTCCCCGCAAAGCGGAATATTTTCATTTATACAGTCTTAACTGTAAGCGGAACGAATTCTCCGCCAAGTCGTTTTGAGATAGCGTCAAATGCTCTGAGTGCTTCGCTGTCAGTAGGGATAGGATTACCCTTTCCGGTAGCAACAGTCATCTTGAAATCATCAGGGATAACACCGATAAGCTGAGCGCCGACCTTATCGATTATTTCGTCAAGGTTGGAAATGAGCTCGCTTCCGATTATCTTTTTGCTTATTTTATTGATGATCAGGCGCTGGCTCTTGTTTCCTCTGTTATAAAACTCATCCGACATGAGACTTGCATCTCTGATGCAGACGGGATCGGGTGTAGAGATAACGAGAATAAGATTCGCCTGCTCAACAATGTCGAAAACATGGGAATTTATTCCTGCGCCTGTATCAATAATGATATATTCAAAGTATTTCTTTACTGAACGGCAGATCTCAACTATCTGTTCAGCATTAACTGCGGTCAGAGTCTTGGGAGCACAAAGGATATTCAGATTTGAAGCCATAGGGATCTGGGCAACTGCTTCAAGAGCGGTCTTTTTTCCGCTGAGAACGTCTCCGAGGTCATACTTGATATTATCCTCAACTCCGAAAATGATATCGAGACATCTGAGACCGAAGTCCAGTTCAATAATGAGAGTCCTGTGACCCTGTTTTGCGAGAGTATAACCAAGACCTGCACATACGGTAGATTTTCCAGTACCGCCTTTTCCTGAGGTAATAGCAATAATTTTAGACATTTCGTTTCCTTTCCGATATCCGCAAGCCAAAGCAGTTTTGCTGCATAAACGGCACCGGACTCTGATAATTATTAATAATAATAATCCTACTGTACATTATAACACATAATTACCTAAATGTCAAAGAACTTTTTGAAACAAAAGATAAAATTGTGCAAATATGCTCTTTTTGGAGCTTACAATTGTGGAATACTCACAAAGAATTCTGCAACTCAGCCATAATTTTATTTACGGTCTTTTCAATGTTACAGCCGTTTTCGTCAATGATGATATCGGCATACTTTTCATATAGCGGAACTCTTTCTTTGTACATTGCATTCAGAGACTGTCCTTTGCGGATGACAACTCCCCTGTTTTTAATGTTTCCGAGACGATATCTCAGCTTGTTATAGTCAAGCTTCAGATAAACAACAATACTATTAGCGGAAAGATTAGCCATAGCCTCTTTGCCGTAAACAACGCTTCCGCCCGTGGCAATAACTGAATTATCGGCAGAAAACGTGCTCAGTATCCTGTTCTCGGTCTCTATAAAGCCATCGATCCCTTTTTCGGCAATGATGTCCTTCAGAAGCTTTTTCTCTTTTTTCTGTATGACAAGATCGGTATCAACAAAGCTATATCCCAACAGCTTGGCAAGGATCACCCCTACCGTGCTTTTTCCGACTCCCGGCATACCGATAAGTATAATATTTTTATGCACTTTATACTCTCCAGATATGATTGATACATTATTATTTTAACTCACATTGTGCAAAATGTCAATAGATAATCAAGCCATATATTGCGATATTATTTTTTTATATACTATTTATTGACAAAAAAGCGGTTATATGATAACATATTTTCACAAGGAGTGGTCATATAAGCAGAAGTCCTTTCGTTTTTTCCTGTGATAACAAGCGCTATCACACTCTGAATTACTACAACAGAACAAGATTTGGACACAAAATATATAAGGCTGTTATCGACTGTGGTCTGACCTGTCCGAATATTGACGGCAGCAAAGGGACCGGCGGCTGTATATTCTGCGATGGGGGCAGTGGTTATTTTACTCATTCGTATGCGGACATATCGGGTCAGCTCAAACTTGAAAGAGAAAGAATATGTAAAAAGTACGGAGATAGTGCTAAATTTGTCGCGTATTTTCAGGCAAATACAAATACATACGCTCCCATTGATACGCTGAGGCAGTACTACAAAGTCGCTCTTACATTTCCAAATGTGTGCGGTATCTCCATAGGCACGCGCGGAGACTGCCTATCTAATGAAACCATCGATCTTCTGAGCGAGATCAACTCCGAAACAGCCTTGACTGTTGAGCTTGGTATGCAGACTTGTCACGATCCAACAATCAAGCTCATAAACAGATGCTGTACCCATGATGAGTTTCTGGAAGGCTTCTATAAGCTGAAAAGTGCGGGTATACGGACTTGTCTTCACATTATAAACGGTCTCCCTTATGAAACCGAAGAAATGATGATACAAACCGCCTATGAGCTTGCAAGACTTGCTCCTGAAGCCGTAAAAATACAGATGCTCCATGTCATAAAAGGCACAGAGCTGGGAAAATGGTATTCTGAAGGAAGATTTCGACTTCTTGATCGTGACAAATACATCGCTATCGTTGTAAAACAGCTTGAACTGCTTCCGCCGCAGACTGTCATAGAACGTATCACAGGTGACGGTGATAAACAAAAGCTGATCGCTCCCGACTGGACAAGGGACAAAATAGCTGTTCTCGGAGGAATCGACAAACGACTTGCCGAGCTTGATACATGGCAGGGAAAGCTATATAAATAGAATATAACGGGCAGAGGTTATCCTCTGCCCGCCGTTTTTATATATCGTTTCTGATTATGTCATCAAGAGTTTCTCTCTTGACTGCAATACGCGATTTACCCTCGTTTACAAAAACTACAGCAGGCTTCTGGAGTCTGTTATAATTTGAAGACATTGAGTAGTTATATGCACCTGTAGCGCAAACCGCGATTATATCGCCGGACTCAGCGTACTGAAGCGGCATATTTTCGCCGATAAGATCACCGCTCTCACAGCACTTTCCTGCGATAGTTACCTTTTCGGTCTTTTCCTGATCAGCCTTGTTTGCAACAATAGCAGTGTACTCAGAACCATAGAGGATATATCTTGGACTGTCAGCCATACCTCCGTCAACGGAAATATAAGTCCTGATATCGGGAATCTCCTTGCGAGCACCAACAGTATAGAGTGTTATTCCCGCAGGTGCAGCAATTGAGCGTCCGGGCTCGATGAACATCTTGGGGAGCTTTACTCCAAGAGTTTCACACTCGGTTTTTACAGTCTGAGATACTCGCTCAAGGTACGTTTCAAAAGGTGAAGGGTCATCTTTGTCAGTATACTTGATTCCGAATCCTCCGCCAAGATTGAGCCCCTCGATCTCGTATCCGAGCTCATTCTTTATCTTTGCGATAAAACCGAGCATAACCTTTGCAGCCTCTTCAAAAGGTGCAATATCAAATATCTGTGAGCCGATATGGCAGTGCAGACCGTAAAGATTCACATTCTTACAACGTACAGCTTCTTTAACAGCTTCAAAAGCCTCTCCCGTTTCAAGTGCAAATCCGAATTTACTGTCGATCTGTCCTGTTTTAACAAAATCATGGGTATGAGCATCGATTCCGGGCTTGATTCTGAACATTATATTCTGGCAAACACCCAGTGACTCGGCGATCTTTTCGAGCCTGTGAAGCTCGCTTATATTATCAACGATTATATGACCGACCTTGTTTTCTACTGCAAAGCGAAGCTCCTCATCAGTCTTATTATTGCCATGGAAGCCGACTTTATCCATAGGAAAGCCGGCCTTGAGAGCTGTGTAAAGCTCTCCGATGGAAACTGCATCAAGACCATCACCCTCGTCAGCAACTATCCTGCACATTTCCATGCAGGAAAAAGCCTTGCTTGCGTAGTGAACTTCGCCCTGACCGTTATAATACTTGTTCATGCTGTCATGAAAACGACGAAGACTATTTCTTATCATCTGCTCGTCCATGACATAGAGCGGTGTGCCGTATTCTTTTACAAGCTCCACCGTGTCAGCTCCGCCGAAGGTAAGATGCCCCTCGGAATTGACATTGAGATTTTCGGATACAAACATTTTTAACATCCTTTCGGGTATAATTTATTCGTCAGCGACGTCATTGTCGTCTGCGATATCCTCAACTATCTGTCTGAGTTCTTCGACTCCCTCGAATGTCTGCGACGAAAAAGGTATGGTATGTATATCCTCAAAGCACGGTATCTCGTTCTTGAACGCTTCAAGCCTTTTCGCACGTTCGGTCTTGTTGAGCTTGTCAGCCTTGGTCAGAACGAGAACAAAAGGCATTTCCGTATCAATGAGGTAATTTATCATCTGAACGTCATCCTTGGTCGGAGCGTGCCGCATATCCACAAGCATGAACACAAGACGGATGTCTCTGTCAGAGCTGAGATAGCCTTCAATAAGTCCCGACCAGCGCTCTTTCTCGTACTTTGATACCTTTGCATAGCCATAGCCCGGAAGATCAACAAAGTAAATATTCTCCAGTCCGTAGAAATTAATTGTTGCGGTTTTTCCGGGGACCGAGCTTACTCTGGCAAGATTTTTTCTGTTGAAAAGCTTATTGATAAGCGTAGATTTTCCCACGTTGGAATGTCCCGCAAAGGCTATCTCTATCCTTTCGGGCGCAGGTATCTGTGAAAATTTGCCATATGCGGCGGTAAACTCCGCTTTATTGTAATTCAGTTTCACGGCGTTACCTCCTTACGATGTTTATTTTATAAGAGCTGTATCAAGAACGTCGGTAAGTTCCTCTGCATACACAAAGGTGATCGCGTTCTTTACAACTTCGTCAACTTCTTCGAGATCAGGCTTATTTGCAACAGGAATAATGACAGTCTTTATTCCTGATTTATACGCAGCCATAGTCTTTTCACGAAGTCCGCCGATAGGAAGCACCTTTCCATGCAGTGTCACTTCGCCTGTCATAGCTACATCCGATCTGACTTTAAGGCCCGAAAGTGCAGAGACAAGAGCGGTAGTCATGGTCACACCTGCTGATGGACCATCCTTGGGAACAGCCCCCTCCGGAGCGTGTATGTGCAGATCAATGTTTTTGTAGAAATCGGGATCAATACCGTATTTTTCTGCAATGCTGCGGACATAGCTTACAGCTATCTTGGAGCTTTCCTTCATGACCTCGCCGAGTGAGCCTGTAAGTTCGATCTTGCCTGTTCCCTTCATGGTAATGACTTCGATAGGCATAAGAACTCCGCCCACTGATGTCCATGCAAGTCCGTTTACTACACCGACCTGATCCTCCTTGGAAGAGAGATCTCCGAGGTACTTTCTAATGCCCAGATATCCGTTGATATCCTTTGCCTTTATAGTCACACGCTTTACCTCATCAGCAGCAATTCGCTTTGCGGTTTTTCTACACAGCGATGCGATGCTCCTTTCAAGCGAACGCACTCCCGCCTCCTTAGTATAATACTGTATAAGCTCGTCAATAGCGTCATCACTGATCTTCAGCTGTGAAGCCTTCAGTCCATGCTCCTTGAGCTGCTTGGGGATAAGGTGTTCCTTTGCGATATGGAACTTTTCCTCTGCTGTGTAGCTTGGCAGCTCGATAACTTCCATTCTATCAAGAAGCGGCGCAGGGATAGCACCAACATTGTTTGCTGTTGTAATAAATACAGCCTTGCTGAGATCGAAAGGCACTTCGATGAAGTGGTCACGGAAAGCGTTATTCTGTTCAGCGTCAAGAACCTCGAGCATTGCAGATGACGGATCACCCTTGATATCGCTGCAAAGCTTGTCAATTTCATCAAAAAGAATGAGTGGATTAGCAGAGCCTGCCTGTGAGATCGCAGTTATGATGCGTCCGGGCATTGCTCCCACATAGGTTTTTCTGTGACCTCTTATATCAGCCTCATCGCGGACACCGCCGAGAGAGACTCTCGCATACTTTCTGCCCATAGCCTTAGCAATGGACTTGGCAATAGATGTCTTACCGATGCCGGGAGGGCCTGCAAGACAGATTATCTGTCCCTTTATTTCGGGATTTAACATATAAACTGCCAGAAACTCGAGTATACGCTCCTTGACTTTCTTCAGACCGTAATGATCCTTTTCAAGGACAGCTTCAGCCTTCTCCATAGAGAGCTTTGCCTTTGTGTATTTGCCCCACGGAAGATCAAGGACTGTATCAAGATAATTCTTTATTACGAAAGCTTCTTGTGATGACGGAGGCAGCTTTGTAAGCTTATCTGCCTCTTTCAGCAGCTTTTCCTTGCTCTTTTCATCTAATTTAAGCTCCATAATATCATTTATGTAGCCGAAAGCTTCTTCGCCCTCGTCCTCGCCCAACTGCTCCTGAATAACTCTGAGCTGTTCACGAAGATAGAATTCTCGCTGTCCTTTATCAATGCTGTTTTTAGTCTGCTCGTTGATAAGGTTTTCCAGCTCGAGAATCTCGACCTCGGATGTTAAGCAGGCGAAAAGCACAGAGAGCTTGTTGATAACATTAGTTTCCTCAAGGAGAGTCTGCTTGTCTCTGTAGTTAAGGTTACAGTTAAACGTTACCGTCTCAAAAAGCTTGATGGGAGAATCCTGCGTTATAATAGACGTTAGGAGCTCCTTAGGCATCCTCGGGAAGAATGACGCATATCTCTCAAATACATCCTTGACCGATCGCATAAGAGCTTCAGCTTCAACCTCGTCCACCTTTGCCCTTGAGTAAGTGGGAGTACGCTTTACCTCTGCTTTCAGCACCTCACCATCATCTATAAGGCGTACAAGATTTGCCTTATATACACCCTCAACAAGCACTTTCATGATATTGTCAGGCAGTTTCAGCACCTGCTTTATCTCAGCCACGACACCGACCTTGTAAAGATCGGACGCCTTGGGATTTTCAATATATGCTTCATGCTGAGTAACAAGAAACAGTTTGCCTCCCTCTTTGAGAGATCTCTCAACAGCAGCCATAGACTTGCTTCGTGAAACATCAAAATGCATGACCATTTTCGGAAAGGCAACAAGCCCCCTCATCGCAACTGTATAGAGGATATTAGCCTCTTCTATGTTTTTATCGCTTTTTATTGTCTGTTCCATAAAATCACCGCGTTTCTGTATGGTATATCATATTCATCCTAATAACCGATAATATCGGTTCTTTATATTATACAATAAAAATAAAAAAAATTCAACCCCCTAACGCTTCTGTACAGCATGGGATGATATATCATTTTGCTATACGAATTAAATAATTAAAATCATATAGTAATTTAATATATAATTTAAGTATTATTTCATGACTGACTATGCGAATATTTGCGGAAGTTTGGTTATTATCTCCATTTTTTGCGAACTTTAAGAAATAATCTTTACTTTTTGTTGAGAATGTGGTATGATATACACAAAGGTGTATGTACTATCTGGCTTTTTGGCTTTCAATGCTCCACTTATAAAAAAGGGGCTTTACTTTTACGGAATAATGTGTTAAAATGTAAAGTAAGAAATTGTTGCATACGCCTTTAAGGCAGATTGGAGAATTACTATGATCGACAAAATCAAATCCGAAAGCATGGATCTGCTCTTTGAAGCAATACTTACTCTTGATTCCGTTGACGACTGCTATAAGTTTTTTGATGACCTTTGCACAAGCATTGAGCTGAAAGCCTTTGCTCAGCGTCTTCACGTTGCAAAACTCCTCGATGAACACAGAGTATACAACAGCATTGTTACAGAAACAGGCGCAAGTACAGCTACAATAAGCAGAGTAAACCGCTCACTGAAGGACGGTAACGACGGCTATAATATCGTTTTTGACAGATTAAAGAAAAAAATCTGCTGAAGTAATACGGCTATGTCGTGAAAGCTCCGAGGCGGGAGTTTTTGCGATAGATAGAATTACAACTTGAAAGGAAGATCTAAATGAAAAAGGCGAAGATATTCAAACGATCATTAGCCTGCCTTTCTGCAGCTGCTACAATTTTGTCAAGTAGCATGGTGACAAATGTTAATGCCGCCGTTATCACGGAAGGCAAACCAAACAATTATGACAACTTTGCTGAGGCACTCCAGCTTGCGTTATGTTTCTATGACGCAAACAAGTGCGGTGACGAGGTCGCCGATGACGGCTATTACTCGTGGAGAGGCAATTGTCATGTAAAGGATGCAGAGATACCGCTCCAGCCGATGAATCCTATGCCTGAACTCTACGGCGAGGCAAAGAACGACGGTTCACAGAACGGTAAAGAGCAGGAGAAAAAAGAAGACGAACAGCCTAAGGGCGAAGGTGACGGCGACGGTGGACTCAGTGCTGCAAAGGGACTTTATGAAGGCGTTAATATGTCTTCAAAATTCATTGAGGCGAACCGCAAATACCTTGATCCCGATGGCGATGGAAAACTTGATCTCACAGGCGGCTGGCACGATGCCGGTGACCATGTTAAGTTCGGTCTACCAGGAAGCTTCTCCGCTTCAACAGTCGGCTGGGGTTACTATGAGTTCAGAGATGCATATAAGGAAATGGGCCTCGATAAGCACGTTGAGGACGAGATGCGCTGGATCAACGACTACTTCATGAAGGCTACTTTCCTTGATGATGACGGAAACGCTATCGCATACTGCTATCAGGTCGGAGAGGGTAATAACGACCACAACTACTGGTGTGCTCCTGAGCTTCAGGTCGATGATACAGTTGTTGCTTCATCGAGCTGTGCAGTAAAAAGACCTGCTTACTTCGCAACTGCTGAGATGCCCGCTCCCGATCAGTGTGCAGGCGCTGCAGCTTCACTGGCTATTAATTATCTTAACTTCAAGGATACAGACGCGACCTACGCCGCTAAGAACCTCAAATACGCAAGGGCACTTTATGAGCTTGCTGTTGCTACACACGAAGAATCATGGACTCCCGGTTCAACTCCCAGTTCGCTGGTTCTCGGTTACGATGGCGGCTTCTATCACTCAAGCTACGACTACGACGAGCTCTCATGGGCAGCTGTATGGCTTTACTACGCTGCTGTTGCTGAAGATGAGACTCAGAAGGATGCAGCTTACGACAAGTATATCAAGGCTATCATCGACGTTGATGAGTCTACAACCAACGATAAGGGTGCTCATCCCTACACAGGTTATATGAAGCGTATCATCACAGATACAGGTAACTGCTGGCAGAACATCTGGGTACACTGCTGGGATACAGTTTGGGGCGGCGTTTTTGCAAAGCTTGCTCCTGTTACAAACACTGCCCGTGACTGGTACATCTTCCGTTACAATCTCGAATTCTGGTCAGGCTGCAAAGCTGATGTTGATGCTTCCGAATGGGGCTATGAGCCTGTAAGAGGTCATAAATATTTCGGCATGGACGACTACCTCTGGAATACGCCTATGACCTGTGATCAGATACCTGACCTCCCTAATAGTGATACAAGCAGTGACTTTATTGCTAAGTCTCCTAAGGGTTGGGCAGTTGTTTCCGGTTACGGTTCTGCACGTTACAACACAGCAGCAGGTCTCTGTGCTTGTGTATATGCAAAGACTACAGGTGATGACACATTCCTCCCCTGGGCAAAGGCTCAGATGGAATACATCCTCGGTAAGAATCCCATGGGTTACGCTTACGAGGTAGGCTATGGAAACAATTTCGCTTCACAGCCTCACCACCGCTCATCTCACTGCTCAGGTAAACAGAGCATGGAAGATCCTACAGTACAGGTACGCACCCTCTGGGGTGCTCTCGTAGGCGGCCCCGACCTCAAGGATTTCCATAATGATGTCACAAAGGACTATATCTATAACGAAGTTACAGATGACTATAACGCAGGCTTCTGCGGCGATCTTGCAGGTCTGTACCACTTCTATGGTGCAAAGGGCAAGGAGCTTGAAAAGGAAAATCACATCAACCCTGATTTCGATATGTCAGCTAACGCTATCGGCTACGATCAGGTTGACAAAGACGGCAATCCCCTTCCTGTTGGTATCTACGCCGCAGGCGGAAAGAATCAGGAACAGGACAGCAGTGTTCAGCTCAAGGTTGTTATCTACAACAGAACTATAAATCCTCCGAAATTTGAAAGTGATCTCAGAGCAAGATATTACTTCAATATTTCTGAGCTTACAGAAGCTGGCTACGATGTAGATTATATCGTTCCCAGAATCGACTACGACCAGGAAAAGAGCTATTCAAACGGAAAGAACGAAGCTAAGTTCACAGGTCCTTTCAAGTACGACGATGATGGAAACTACTATATCGACATCCAGTGGAAGAATTGCGACTTCTACGGAAGCCGTGTATTCCAGTTCGCTCTTACAACTAAGATGGACGAAGAAAAATGCGTATATCCCCACTGGGATTCAACAAACGATTACAGCTATGCTGATCTCGTTTCTTTCGCAGACGACAATGAAGCAGCAGCTATAACAGATAAGATCACACTTTATGCTGACGGGGAGCTTATCTGGGGTGTTGAGCCCGACGGAACAAAGCCTGATGGCGAAAAGAAGGAAAATACATCGACTGAGCCCTCGGTTACAAAGAAAGCCGTTTATGGCGATACAAACTGCGACGGAACTGTTGAGCTGGCTGATGCTATCCTCATCATGCAGACCCTTGCAAGCCCCAACAAATATACTGTTACCGAGCAGGGCAGACTCAACGGCGACGTTGACAAGTCCACAGAAGGTCTTACCTCAAATGACGCTATGTTCATTCAGGAATTCCTGCTGAAGAAGAGAGCAAATCTTGCCCCCCTCAGTCAAGTGATATAAGCTGTAAAGTGCAACTCACATCTGAATAAAGCGATACCGAGCCTCTAAAAAGGCTCGGTATTTTTGTAATAAAAAACCCTCGGCTTAACCGAGGGCTTTTTATTATATAACAAAGTTTAAAGGCATTCCGTTTTTCATGATCGCGTGAAGTTCTCCCTGAATAAGCGGCATAAGATAGTCATAAGCGGGAGGAAGCACATTATTTCCGGCTTCGTTGATCCACTCGCGAGGGAAAAACTTTTCTGAATTCGCTGCCTTTGAAGCATCAACAGTGTCTATCCTATAGCTGTAAGGCATATTGGATTCACGAACAAATGTCATCATACAGCCTGAATTACCCTTTAAAGCTGTCTCGACCGCTGCCATTCCAATTGCTTCAGATGACTGTATGTCCTCAAGTGAAGCGATATGGGAGCTGCAGCGCTGCATAACATTGAGCTCTATTGAACGGACCTTACATCCTATTTCAGCTGCTACAAGCTTTTCAAGGAACTTACCGATACCTGCAAGATATACATGACCGAATACATCCTTCTGTCCCGACCGGAATTCCTCTGCAGCAAATTTACCCTCAGCTGTCTTGACACCTTCGGAAACAACAACTATAACAGCTCTGTGCTTTGACATCTGATCCTTAACATCTGAGAGAAATCTTTCAATGCTGAAAGTTGTTTCGGGAAGATATATAAGGTGAGGAGCACTCTCTCCATTTGCGCGTATACAACAAGCTGCTGCTGCAAGCCATCCTGCGTGACGTCCCATGGTCTCGATAATTGTTACAGAAGGTATGCTGTAAACATTACTGTCGCGAGTGATCTCCTGAACAGTAGCTGCAACATATTTTGCAGCAGAGCCGAATCCGGGTGAGTGATCGGTTTCACAGAGATCGTTATCGATAGTTTTAGGGATACCGATTATTTTAATGTCTTCTATTCCTTTATCTTTTAGATATGAAGAGTACTTAGCAACGGTATCCATGGAATCATTTCCGCCAATATAGAAGAAAGCACCGATATCATGGCTGCGGAGCACCTCTGTTATCCGTTCGTATATCTCAGATTTCTCCTTGTAGTTTGGAAGTTTTTTTCGACACGAGCCAAGTACAGCGGAGGGAGTTCTGAGAAGAAGCTGATAGCTTACATCACTGTTGATCTTTTCTTCCAGATCAACCATCTCGTCATTGATAACGCCCTCGATACCGTTTATAACTCCGAAAATCTTGTCTATCTTCTGAGATTTTTGTGCTGCGCTGAATACTCCTGCCAAAGAAGCATTGATCGCACAGGTTGGACCGCCTGACTGAGCAACTGCTATATTCATGATACACCAATCGGCTAAAAAGCCGTTCCTCTCATAATATTTGCCATAGGCATCAATATTATTATAACATAGCTATATTTGTATTTCAAGGAGAAGAACCGCCAAAAAAGAAGCACAATAAATCGCAATATTTGATAATAATAGCAATAATTGCATAATAAATGACAAATTTATTAAATCAGTCCATAGTGTTTAAGCGCATTAGCAATACCATCTTCTTCAATTGGAGTAGTTATGTATGAGACATAAGGATAAATGTTCTCTGCTCCGCCCATTGCTATACTGTTAGGGACAGCCTGAAGCATAGGAAGATCATTCATGCTGTCGCCTATAGCATAAGCTCTCTCCATTGGTATATCCAAAAGCTTTAATATCGTTTCTATACCTGTAGCCTTTGAAAATCCAAGAGGAACATTCTCATAAAATCCGCCTCCCCTGTCGATAATAGAATAGCTTTTACTGATCTCACGCCTGAAAAGCTCCATATCACTGTTTTCATTCTGCCAGATAACGAATTTATCAAAACCGAAATCATCATCCTCAACTCTGCCGCTGACATCTATCCCACTGTCAACAAACACCTCCATGAAATACCTGAGTCCATCGGTCATCGTTGCCTTATCATCAAAGAAATATCCATCTGAATGCTCATAAACAGGAGTAACTCTGCATTCCCTGAGAAGCTTCGCTATTCTTATACACTCATCCTTAGGTACCGTTCTTTTAAGCAATACTTTTCCGCCATACTCGATATAAGTCCCACACCCACAAATATATCCATCAAAACCAAGTTCCTTTACTTTGGGACTGATATTAAAAGCTGTTCTTCCCGAATTGATAAAAGTAAGGTTTCCTATTTTTCGCGTTTCTTTAATAGCTTCCTGTGTACTCTCGGGAATAACGGCTCTTTCATCTTCGGTTACGATAGTTCCGTCAATATCAAAGAATATTATTGACTTCATTAAAACACTCCTTAAATAATAGTGATCTTTTCTTAAAAAAGCAAAATATGTATTGATTATTTACGCACGATATGTTATAATACAACTATGAGGTGATATAATATGTTACATATTTATTATGGTAATGGCAAAGGAAAAACTACGGCAGCTGTAGGACTTACCGTGCGTGCTGTTGGTTCGGGAATGAAAGTTGCTTTCTTTCAGTTTCTAAAAAACGGATCATCATCAGAGATTTCAGTTCTCGAAGAACTTGAAAATGTTACAGTCATATGCTGTGAAGAATGCCAAAAGTTTACCTTTGCGATGAATGACCTTGAAAAAAACGAAGTAACTCTTTGCCATAACGAAATGCTCAGAAAAGCCGCAGAGCTTCTCAGAAGCAATTCTGTTCAGCTTGTAGTTCTTGATGAATTCATAGATGCATATAATAAAAAGCTCATTGATACTGAGCTTGCAGACGATTTTATTAACAATGATCTGTCAAACGGAGAAATAGTTATGACAGGCAGAAATCCCTCAGATAAACTAAAAAAAACGTGCGGATTATCTGACAGAAATGAATGCTGTAAAGCATCCTTTCGATAATGGTATAACTGCCCGAAAAGGTATAGAATATTAAACTGCCGCAGTAAAAGCTGCGGCAGCTTTTTTATTTCAATTCTCTGAGTTCCTCAACGATCGCCATATCCTCATCGTTTATCTTGAGATTAGAGATTATTGTTTTATTATCAGGAGATATCACCTTTATCTCTATAACAGTCCCCTCCTTTACCGATCCTACAGCTGCTTTGAAAAACGGCGGTAGCTTCGGATGGTTTGTAAGAAACCGATCAAGAAGGGATTTAAGCTTGAATGCGTTCATTGGATTCATTTGTTTCACCTCATGAATATTATATCATAGTATTCATCAAAAAGCAAGGAATCCATAGTTACGTTTCGTTTTTGTTATCTATTGCATCAAGATTTCTGTTTATCAGGAGCTGTGCACATAGCCCCGTAAACGCACCAGCAATACAACCTGTTATCAGCAGGAATGGATATATGGATAATACAGCAAAGGAGCGCATAACGATAACAGCAACTATCATCTGTCCCGTATTATGCAGGATCGCTCCTATGATGCTGCTGAGCCATATGTATTTCAGCGGCACTATACGCTTTACTAAAAGCATTCCTGTCAAGCAGAATACCGCACCTGCCATACTGTACATTATCGCCGAGACATTCCCGCCGAATATGGAACCTAGGAGAACTCTTGCAAATACTATCATTGCTGTCTCTTTCGCATTGTACTTATAAACAGCATAAACAGTAATGATATTGGCGAGTCCGAGCTTTGCTCCGGGGATAGGGATAATATCTATTCTAAGTTCGATTATGAATATTATCAGAGCAAGAGCAGTGAGCAGTGCAAGTCTTGCCAGCTTGTGTGCTTTCATCACTCGCCTGCCCCCTCATCCGAAAACCTTATGACAAGTTTGTGCGGAAGACATACGATAGGAATGCTCTCGGAACGGAGTTCACCTGTTTTAATGCAGGTGTGATCGGGACAATCCGCATCAATTATGCTGATATGTCCGTCTTTAATCTGTACTTCGTTCCAACCTCCATCGGGATAATCGATCTTGAATGTCCTGTCTTTCTCTTCGGAAAGATCAAGATGATAAATGACCTTATTATTCTGTACGATATCTACCCATGTACTGTCAGACGGCTTTGAGCCTATAATAGCAAAAACTACAGCAGCTGCAAATATTACTATAACCGCTCCTATTAAAAGCTTTACTCCTTTAGTCAAGTGATATCACCTCTGCTTCCATACTGCTTATATTTGTAAAGCAGTCGGCTATACCTTCCGTGTAGTATATCCTATGATCATCTGAAACAAGTATAAGATCAAAAGAAGGATCACTTTTCAGCAGTTTCCTTGCACCGTCATATCCTGCAACGAAAAGTGCAGTCGAAAGTGCATCACAATCAAGTCCGCAGTCGCCTATTACAGTAACAGAAACAAGTCCGTTATCGGCAGGATATCCGTCGGCAGGGGCAAGAATATGCCAGTATACACTGCCATCATCAGCGGTAAAATAACGCTCATAATTTCCCGAGGTTATTACTGCCTTGTCGGCAATTTCAATAATACACATATCAGTATCGGGAGCAAACGGGTCACGGACAGCTACCTTCCAGTTGCTTCCATCAGGCTTCGTCCCCAGTGCCTGAACATTTCCGCCGAGACTAACGATAGCTGAGCTGATGCCGTTGTCTGCCATAGACTTCATTATTTCATCTCCTGTATATCCCTTTGCAAGAGCTCCAAGATCAATCTCAACATCTTCAGGCAGGCTAACAGTATCTCCGTCTATATTTACTTTACTATAATCTACGTTTTCGAGAAGGCGTTTAAGAGTTTGCTCGTCAGGAACCTTATGATCCCCTGTTGTAAATCCCCATTCTTTGAGAACAGGATAAAGGGTAATATCAAGGGCTCCACCTGTTCTGTCCCCCATCTCTATAGCCTTATTAATTATTATTGCTGTGTCATCACTGACTTCAACCGACTTTCCATCGCTGTGATCCACTTTCCATATGTCACTTGACTCATTTGTAACGGATAACTCTTCTTCAAGCTGAAGTATCCGTTTCTCTGCTTCACTGAGAGCAATATCTGCATTTTGACCATAGGCTTTCATGTTCATGAACGTATCCATTGCAAACACATCTCTCGTCTGAGATGTCATATTGATATCGGATGCTTCCTTTTTCTGAGAGCATCCGCTGATTAACAGTATTCCTGATAAAACAGTCGAGAGTGCAAACATCTTTTTTATCATATTATAGCTCCTAATACTAACTTGATAATATTATATCATAAGTTGTTAGTATTTGCAACCATAATTTAATAATGTCAGCAAAAAAGCCACATCAGACTGCTCTGTGTGGCTTTTTTATATATAGTTTGATTATTTCTTGAGCAGGCTCTTTCCTGTCATTTCAGCAGGCTGAGGAACTCCCATGATATCAAGCATAGTAGGAGCAAGATCAGCAAGAACACCGCCTTCGATGAGTTCGCCCTCAACGCCTACAGCAATAAGAGGAACAGGATTAGTTGTGTGTGCTGTAAAGGGACTTCCGTCAGGCTCCATCATCTTATCAGCATTACCATGATCGGCAGTGATAAGAGCTGCGCCGCCCTTTGCAAGTATCTTCTCAACCATTCGTCCAACACAAGTGTCTGTTGCTTCAACAGCCTTTACAGCAGCATCAAAGATACCTGTATGACCGACCATATCGCAGTTAGCGTAATTGAGAATTATCACATCATATTTGTCATAATCGATAGCCTCGCAAACAGCATCGCAAACCTCATACGCACTCATCTCAGGCTTGAGGTCAAATGTTGGAACATCAGGTGACTTGATAAGGATACGGTCCTCGCCCTCGAACTGCTTCTCCTCACCACCGTTAAAGAAGAATGTAACATGGGCATACTTCTGCGTTTCAGCGATACGAAGCTGAGTCTTTCCAAGCTTGGAAAGGTATTCACCCATAGTCATTGTGAGCTGCTCGGGAGGATATGCAACAGATACATTAGGCATTGTAGCATCATACTGAGCCATGCAAACGAAGTTCACTGGGAAGAAACCATTTCTTCTCTCGAAGCCGTTAAAATCAGGATCAACAAATGAACGTGTGATCTGTCTTGCACGGTCAGGACGGAAGTTAAAGAAGATAACGCTGTCATCAGCCTTTATCTGAGCGCCGCCGTCAATGACTGTAGGAAGCATGAACTCGTCGGTAACTTCATTTGCATATGAGTTCTTTATTGCCTGAACAGGATCAGCCTCTTGAACGCCTTCGCCGTAAACAAGAGCGGAATATGCCTTTTCTACTCTGTCCCAAGCGTTGTCTCTGTCCATTGCATAGAAACGACCTGAGATAGTAGCGATCTTACCAAGGCCAATCTTATTAAGCTGAGCAACAGTTTCTTCCATGTACTCAGCTGCTGAAGAAGGCGGAACATCTCTTCCGTCAAGGAATGCATGAATGTAAACCTTGTCAAGACCGTTCTTTTTAGCCATTTCTACAATGCCGAAAAGGTGCTCCATATGGCTGTGAACTCCGCCCGGTGAGAGAAGTCCCATAAGGTGAAGAGCACTGTTCTTTTCCTTACAGCTGTTCATTGCGTCAAGGATAGCCTTGTTGCTCTCAAATGTGCCGTCCTTGATATCCTTGGATATCTTGACCAGCATCTGATAAACGATACGGCCTGCGCCTATATTGGTGTGACCGACCTCAGAGTTACCCATCTGTCCGTCGGGAAGCCCGACATCAAGACCGCTTGCGCCGATAATAGTGTTCGGGCACTCAGCCATGTATTTGTCAAGATTCGGCTTCTTGGCTGCTGCAATAGCGTTGCCGTATGTATCGGGGTTATAGCCGAAGCCGTCCATGATTATAAGTGCTACGGGTTTTTTTGACATAAAAATTCTCCTTTAAAGATAAGTTAAAAAATCTATATGTGCCGACATTAGTCGGTCACGCAATAAACGTACTCCCCTCTTGGAAAATACGATTTCTGCCGTTAGTTATAATGCTCACGCCCAAAACAAGCAAAGTCCTGAGCTTTCATCAAATGCACAGCCAAATCTGCCGCTCTTATATACAACAGCATCTGTGCTAAGTTCAAGTTTCTGTTCATCACTGAGCCATATGAAAACATGATACGGAATACTCAAATAGTCCGAAATAACAGTTACATGATAATTGATATCCTGTTCATAAAGTTCAATGTCAGTTTTATTATCAAAATTGTATTCACTAAAAGTCTTTTCATTATTGATATATTCAAGGCCATTAGCTTTAGCTTCGGAGATATACTCTTTTATTTGCTCCTTATCACATCGCATGACAAGATAAGCGTAAGGATGATAATCCTGTGCCGGAAATGACATTTCCGTACGAAAGAAGTATTCGTCACAGTTTTCGGGAAGATGCTTCGGAAGAATCTTTTTCCATTCGCTGTCTGATCTTATCCCATATCCAAAAATTGCTCTCTTTACGGGATAAAAAAGCTTATTATTCTTAAACGATACTCCTATTATCGGAGAAGCAAAAATGATCACAGCAAATAATATAGTGATAATGCGAACGATTATAAGAGGCACTCTGAAAGTACCGTCCTTACGATTCTTGTGAAATAAGATGACAAGAAAGAAATTAGCCGCAAGGAATGGTAATAAAAGTATTCCTGTTATTCCATTAGCAGCAAACAAAAGGAAACAGCCGCCAAAGAAGAAGAAAAAAAGTACAAATAAAACATTAATATAGAAATATACTGATCTTTTTGCTTTTGCTTTATTATTAGTCATAGAATCACCCTTCTAAAAGATTGGAGAAAGGAAAACACTTTGTCCTTCTATGACAATAGTATAGCACAGCAAACATTATTTGTCAATATATAATTATCGTTTTTCAATAATTTTATATTGATTATCAAAAATAGTAATATTTATTCTCCCGACTGTCTTGTTCAGTCGGGAGAATAAGAAATATCAGTTTAATCAGCCGTTTACAGCCGCCTGAACGATCACATTGAAGTCTTCAGCCTTCAGTGAAGCACCGCCGATGAGACCGCCGTCGATGTTGGGCTTAGCAAGAAGCTCAGCAGCATTCTTTGCGTTCATAGATCCGCCGTACTGGATCGTTACAGCGTCTGCTGTAGCCTGATCGAAGAGCTTAGCAAGCTGAGCACGGATAAAGCCGCATACTTCCTCAGCCTGATCAGGAGTAGCTGTAAGACCTGTACCGATAGCCCATACAGGCTCGTATGCGATAACAACATTCTTCACCTGCTCTGCTGTGAGTGACCAGAGGTCAAGCTTGATCTGACGAGCAATAACTTCCTCAGTAATGTTGCACTCGCGCTCCCACTTGAGCTCACCAACACATACGATAGGCTTGAGACCAGCCTCGAGAGCAGCGATAGTTCTCTTGTTAACTGTCTCATCTGTCTCACCGAAGTACTGTCTTCTTTCGCTGTGACCGATTACAACGTACTCAACACCGAGCTCTGTGAGCATATCAGCTGAGATCTCGCCTGTGAAAGCGCCGCTCTTCTCAAAGTGAACGTTCTCAGCACCGATCTTAACGTTGCTTCCGGCTGTTGTGTTGATAGCTGTCTCAAGGTTTGTGAAAGGAACACAAGCAATAACCTCGATCTTGCCCTCTGCGTTAGCAACGAGGGGCTTGATAGCCTCGAGAAGCGCCTTAGCCTCGGGACGAGTCTTGTTCATTTTCCAGTTTCCGGCAATAATTGCCTTTCTGAGATTCTTGTTCATGGTATATAACTCCTTTTATCAGAATTTTAATTCGTCGTCATCATCGTCGTCGTAATACGGAAGCATATCCGCGTCTTTGTCGCCGAAATTGTTGCCGCTGTTGTTTCCGATAGCAATGCCCTTCTTTATAGGAGAAAGAACAAAACCTAAAACAACTCCGAGAAGAAAACAAACGACGGAAAGAAGAATAAGAGTTGTCTTATCCTCCTGTGCTCTTGTAATGAGTTTCATATTTACACCTCATTTATTACAATAAGGGCGAATATTTCTATCCGCCCTATTGATAATGTAATTACTTTTCAGCGATAGCTGCAACGCCGGGAAGTACCTTACCCTCAAGATACTCGAGTGAAGCACCGCCGCCTGTTGAGATGTGGCTCATCTTATCAGCAAATCCGAGCTGGATAGCAGCTGTAGCAGAATCGCCGCCGCCGATGATCGTTGTAGCGTCAGCCTCAGCAAGTGCCTCGCAAACAGCTACTGTACCCTTTCTGAGTGTGGGGTTCTCGAAAACGCCCATAGGACCATTCCAAACAACAGTCTTTGCAGTCTTTGCAGCCTCTGCGAAGATAGCAGCTGTCTTAGGACCGATATCAAGACCCATCTTGTCAGCAGGGATCTTGTCAGCGTCAACATACTCTACGCTGATCTCTGCATCGATAGGATCAGGGAATGAAGCAGCAATAGCTGTGTCAACGGGAAGAAGGATCTTCTTGCCGAGCTTCTCAGCCTTTGCGAGCATCTCCTTGCAGTAGTCAAGCTTTTCTTCATCAACCAGTGACATACCGATAGAGCCGCCCTGTGCCTTGATGAATGTATATGCCATACCACCGCCGATGATAAGTGTATCGCACTTCTCAAGGAGGTTAGAGATAACATTGAGCTTATCAGCTACCTTAGCACCGCCGAGGATAGCAACGAAGGGTCTCTCAGGAACCTCTACTGCATTACCAAGATACTGGATTTCCTTCTGCATAAGGTAACCAACAGCTGTTTCCTTAACGAACTTTGTAACGCCTGCTGTTGAAGCATGAGCTCTGTGTGCAGAACCAAAAGCGTCCATAACGAATACTTCACCGTCAACGAGATCAGCGAGCTCCTTGGAGAACTCCTCACCGTTCTTTGTCTCCTCGTTTCCGCGGAAACGTGTATTCTCAAGAACAACGATCTCGCCGTCCTTCATAGCAGCAACAGCCTTCTTAGCGTTGTCGCCGACAACTGTATCATCAGCTGCGAATGTAACCTTTGTGTTTACCAGCTCAGCAAGTCTTGCTGCTGCGGGAGCCAGTGAGAACTTAGCCTCGGGACCATTCTTGGGCTTGCCGAGATGTGAACAAAGAACAACCTTTGCACCGTTCTCAACGAGCTTATTGATAGTGGGGAGAGCAGCCTGGATTCTGTTATCATTTGTGATAACGCCGTCCTTCATAGGAACATTGAAGTCAACTCTTACGAGTACCTTTCTGCCCTTAACGTTAATGTCTTCTACAGTAACCTTGTTTAATCCTGCCATGGGTATGACATCCTTTCGTAATAAGATACATTGGTCGCTGTTGTTATATTATTAACAACGTACATTACTATTTTACACTATTTCAAGATTTTTTGCAAGTCTTTCCGTAATATTTTTCATGATAAACATGAAAACTTTTTATGACGGCTTTATATATATTGAAATTGTCCTGTTCTACGCTAAAAATTTCATGCTGAGCTTATAGAATTCGTCCTGATTTGTCATCATAGCAGGATGATCTCCGCTTTCAAAGAGATACATACTTCCATTGGGCAACTTTTCAAGCATATTACCGTATACTTTTTCGTAGTAATCATGTGCAACACTGTACATAAACTTATCGCCTTTACTTCCTGTGAGCAGCACCTTAGCTTTAAGATCACTGATAGGTTTGTGGAAGAAATTCACAACTTCTTTTGAGTGTCTGATTATAGCCGATGTGTCATTATGAACGATCTGCTCCCAGTCATCACCGTGCATATAGGAGTAAAATCCCCTTGCATTTGTATCTTCCAGCGAAGAACTGCGGTCGGAAAGCAGATTTTTTACAAAGGCTTCATCAGCTTTCTCGCCCTCAAAACTGTCAGCAATGACTTTGTCCACACATTCGGACGCCTCAAGTGCTACATTCAGAGCAACAATTGCTCCCCCGCTGCAACCTATAATGTTAACCTTGTCATAATGTTTATGCCTGAGGAATGCAATTGCCTGCTGAGCCTCATAAAACCATAAATCGGCAGGAAATTCCGATAACCTTTCCGATCTTCCGTGTCCGAGGAAGTCTATGAGTATAACTTTGTAACTGTCCGTATATCGTTTGCTGAAATCTGTGAACATTTTAGAAGAAGCTGTGTTGCCATGAAGGAATAACAGTGGTGTTCCGCTGCCATTCTCCTCATAATATATCTTTTTATTATCAAATGTAAAATAACTCATATCGCACCTCCTTTATATCATAATTATAAAGCATTTGTATGCAGCTGTCAATAAAAAAGCCACAGCAAGTAAACGCCGTGGCTTTGAATTTTGTATTAAGTTTATATCACTTGAATACAGCAAGGAGGAATCCAGCTGCGATAGCAGAACCGATAACACCTGCAACATTCGGTCCCATAGCGTGCATGAGCAGGAAGTTTGAGGGATTAGCCTTCTGACCTTCCATCTGCGACACACGGGCAGCCATAGGAACGGCTGAAACGCCTGCGGAACCGATAAGAGGATTGATCTTGCCGCCTGAGAGCTTATACATGATCTTACCAACGAGGAGACCGCCGATAGTTGAGAATGCAAATGCTGTAAGACCAAGAACAATGATCTTGATGGTCTCAAGTGAAAGGAATCTGTCGGCAGCTGTTGTAGCACCAACGGAAATTCCAAGGAATACAGTTACAATGTTCATAAGAGCATTCTGAACTGTGTCTGAAAGTCTCTCTGTAACTCCGCATTCTCTCCAGAGGTTACCGAGCATGAGGCAACCTACAAGAGGAGCCGTTGAAGGGAGAAGAAGGATTACGAACATAGCAACTATTATAGGGAAGATGATCTTCTCTGTCTTTGTTACGACACGAGTCTGCTCCATCTTTACTGCTCTTTCCTTCTTTGTGGTGAGAAGTCTCATGAGCGGAGGCTGTATCATAGGGATAAGAGCCATGTAGGAGTAAGCTGCGATAGCTATTGGTCCGAGGAGCTCGGGAGCCAGCTTAGTTGTAAGGAAGATAGCTGTAGGACCGTCAGCTCCGCCGATGATACCGATGGAAGCAGCCTGATTACCACTGAATCCGAGGCAAACAGCTCCGAAGAATGCAAGGAATACGCCCATCTGAGCAGCAGCGCCGAGGAGAAGGCTCTTAGGATTGGAGATAAGCGGACCAAAGTCTGTCATAGCACCAACGCCCATGAAAATAAGTGAAGGATAAATTCCTGCCTTGACACCTATGTAAAGTATATCAAGAAGTCCGCCATGAGCCATGATAGCTCCGTAGCTGTGATAATCCTGATGCTCAGGGTCGAGGAAGTTGTCCCAGAGATTCATGTGATAAAGTGCATCGGAAGTATCTCCGCCTGTAAAGTAAGAAAGATTTACGAGGAGACAGCCAAACGCGATACCTACGAGAAGAAGCGGTTCAAACTTCTTCTTGATACCAAGATAAAGGAGGACACAGGAAATAAGGATCATTATAAGATTCTTCCAGCCTCCGTCAATGAGAAAGCTATGGAATCCGGAGCTTTCCCAAAGAGTTTTAAGGGTTTCAAGTATATCCATTTCAAGTCCTCCTTATGCGATAACAACCAGAGGAGCGCCTGTATCTACAACAGAACCCTTGCTTGTAACTACCTGAGCAACTGTACCGTCCTTAGGAGCTACTATCTCATTTTCCATCTTCATAGCCTCGAGGATAACGAGGATCTGACCAGCCTTTACAGCGTCGCCCTTAGCAACATCAACTCTGATGATGTTTCCGGGCATAGGAGCTGTCACTGTTTCACCTGCTGCAAGATCAACAGGGGCTGCAGGTGCAGGAGCGGGAGCTGCTGCGGCAGCGGGGGCAGCAGCAACAGGAGCAGCGGCAGCTGCAGGAGCCGGCACAAGTGCCTCATATTCATCAAGCAGAACAGCCTTACCCTGCTCTACCTCAACCTCATAGGTCTTGCCGTTAAGAGTTACTTTATACTTCATGATTATTTGACCTCCTTAATGGAAATAAAGTGCAGCTCATTGAGCGGCTTCTGCATTTTATCGGCAACTATTGCCATTATCATAGCAGCTTCCTTATCAGGAACGTCAAAGAGCTTAACATGACCTGCTGAACCGGGAGCAAGAGGAAGCTCCTTTTCTGTATCAGGAGCAGCCTCGGGCGCAGTCTTCTTAGCAGCTTCTGCATTAGCGCTTTCCTTTGCATTCTTTGACTTGAAGTAAGCACCTGTGCAGTAGAGAACTATCATCAGGAAAATAAGTCCGCAGAAGACAACACAGTAACCGAATACAGCAGTTATAGCCGCATCACCGATAGACATTTCCTTTACATTTTCGGCAGCAGTAAAAAAGTTTGAATCAAACATAACTCTGCCTCCTTACATTTCCTCAATGGTGTAAACAGCTTCGTTTTCTTCCTTAGCCTTGCGGTCCTTGAGAAAATTGAGAGTCTGGTCGGGATAGCAGATGTAGCTCATTACATCTTCCTCACTGCGGCAGAGATCACCGAGAGCTTCTCTTGCTGCTGTAAACTCCTCACCTGTTCTCTTCTGGTCTTCGATACGGCAGTCAACTGCCTCACTGTCTCCGAGTACCTTTTCAACGAGCTCCTTAGCGATAGGTGCAGGAGGATTACCGTACTCGCCTTTTATGTAGTTCTTGATCTCCTTGGAGATATTCTTGTATCTTTCGCCAACAAGCACATTAGTTACAGCCTGATTACCTACCATCTGAGAGAGAGGTGTAACCAGCGGAGGATAGCCCATATCAGCTCTTACCTTCGGTATCTCTGCAAGAGCATCATCGAACTTATCCATTGCGTGCATATCGGTAAGGTTAGCGATCATGTTTGAAAGCATACCGCCGGGAACCTTGTAAACCAACGCCTGAGCGTCTGTACCAAGGCTCTTGGGGTTGAGCTGACCGTTGTCAATATACTTCTGCTTGATAGGCTTGAAGTAATCATTTACCTTGTTGATGATATCCTCGTCAAGACCGGTCTCGATGCCGTACTGGCTGAGAGCATAGAACATACTCTCGGTAGCGGGCTGAGAAGTACCGCCTGAGAAGCATGATGTAGCACAGTCGATAACGTCAATGCCGGACTCGATAGCCTTTGTGAGAGTCATGTAAGCCATACCTGTTGTGCAGTGAGTATGGAGAATAAGAGTCATATCGCCGATAGCATCCTTGATGCCCTTGATAAGGTGCTCAGCCTCATAAGGAGACATTGTACCTGCCATATCCTTGAGACAGATAGTATCAAAGCCCATTTTCTGGAGCTCCTTACACATCTCGATATACTTGTCAACTGTATGCACAGGGCTCTGAGTATATGAGATACATCCTGAAGCGATAGTCTTTTCTGTCGCATACTTCTTTGTGGCATTGAGAGCTGTCTCAATGTTTCTGAAGTCATTGAGAGCATCAAAAATTCGGATAACATCGATACCGTTCTTTATTGAAAGTTCAATAAACTTCTCAACTACATCATCGTGATAGTGCTTATATCCCAGAAGGTTCTGACCTCTGAGAAGCATCTGCAGTCTGCTGTTGGGAAGATTTTTCCTCAGATTGCGAAGTCTCTCCCACGGATCTTCACCGAGATAACGAAGACAGGAGTCAAATGTTGCTCCGCCCCAGCACTCGATAGAGTAGTAGCCCGCCTTGTCCATATCAGAGAGAATACCCTCATAATCAGAATAAGGCAGACGCGTAGCCATCAGTGACTGATTGGCGTCACGCAATACGGTTTCTGTCAGTTGCACTTTTTTCATGTACAAGCCTCCTCAAAAATAAATCTGCATAGCAGAAAAAATATACTGAAATTTGATCGGTCAGGAAATATTTGTTCAACATTTCTTAAAAAAATCCCAATCAAAATCAATTATAACATATTACAGAATAAAATTCCACTATTTTTTCGGAAAATATAATTATTTTTTTATTTTACTCAAAACAGCCTGTTTTATATAACCAAAAAGCAGACCTTTACAGATCTGCTTTTATTTCACATTGAGTCGATAAACTCTTTTATTGAACGCTCGGCGGCTTCGTATCTTTTTCTGAATTCAGTGGCAGAAATCCTCATAGCACCGTTTCCGAGGATTATCATCTGCTCCAGACCATCTGATGTAGCGACCCTTACTTTATGCTTCTTTGAAAGCTCATGAGAAACCCTCTCGATATAAGAATCCGCAGTTTCAGACTCCTTTGTATATACTATATTAATATTGCAGTATTTCTCAACTTCGCGGTGCTTTCCTTTTACTCTGTAAGCATCAAATACAAGTATCAGCTCACAGCCTGCGTATCCCTGATAGTTGCACATACGGTTGATAAGCTCTCCCCTTGCCGCATCAAGATTATCCCCTGCTATTTTTTTCAGGTCCTCCCATGCGAATATAATATTATATCCGTCCACAAGAAGATAATCGGGGCCTTCATATTTGGGAAGTCTCACTTTTTTATCGTCTATTGTAACAGCTTTTGTCTTCTTGAAGGCTTTATGAGGATCACGGTTGATCTTACCATATGTCCTCTCAAATATCTCCATAAGCTCCTCGTCGCTGACAGCCTTTTCAATAAACCTCTGAGCTTTGTTCTTTCTTGCCTCGGGAGCTTCATCATCTTCGTCCTCATCAAGACTAAGCGGCAGATGCATATGATCGTACACCTCGTTCCATTTAACAAGATAACCTGCACCGTGTGAGCAGAATACAGAATCCGCACTGTTCTCTGTATCATTATCAGCCGAATATCCGATGGAACTTATTACTTCATCAGCATTGTGACACTCCTTGTATCCGCCGAGAGAAAGCGAAAGCTTACCTTTGCCGTGAGTATAAGCAATGATATCTGCCTGATAGCTGTTCATTTCAGCCACAGGAGCACTTCCTCTTATAACCGAGCTTTCGCCGATAGTCTCCGGAGTGTCAAAAGAGGCACACATACGCTGAAGATCGGAGATCGCTCTGCCAACATTTTCTGTCGGAACTTCCAACTCATAATCATAATACGGTTCAAGAAGAACAGATTCAGCCATTCTGAGTCCCTGTCTGATCGCACGGTAAGTCGCCTGTCGAAAATCGCCTCCCTCGGTATGCTTCAGATGTGCCTTTCCCTTTACAAGAGTCATCTTTATATCCGTAACAGGCGAACCTGTCAGAACCCCAAGATGAGTTTTTTCTTTTACATGAGTAAGAATAAGTCTCTGCCAGTTTCTGTCAAGCTCATCCTCAGGGCACACAGTATCGATGACGATACCGCTCCCCTGCGGCAATGGTTCAAGAAGAATATGCGTCTCGGCGTAATGTCGCAGCGGTTCATAGTGGCCGACGCCCTCTACAGTATCCCGAATGGTTTCTCTGTAGGTGACCGCTCCGTCCATAAATTGAATATCGAAGTCGAACTTATCAGCAATGAGCTTTGTCAGCACCTCAGTCTGAACGGCGCCCATAAGCTGAATGTGTATCTCGCGATTCTGTTCATTCCACAGAATGTGGAGCTGAGGATCCTGATCTTCAAGGATACGCAGTTCCTTCAGGGCTTCATATACGTTCTTATCCTCAGGCAGGGATACACGATAGGTCATAACAGGTTCAAGAGCCGCTTCATCCGAGTCATTCTCCGCACCGATGCCCTGACCGGCATATGTCCCCGTAAGTCCAGTAACAGCACATACCATGCCTGCTTCTGCTGATTCCGACGTTCTGAACTTCTCACCGGTATAAAATCTTATGGAGCTTACCTTTGCGTTGACAACATTTCCATCCTGATCACTATAGCTCATGTCATCCCGCATTTTCAGCACTCCGCCTGTGATCTTCATATGTGTCAAACGACTTCCCTTAGCATCATATGATATCTTGTAGACCTTAGCTCCAAACGATTCTCCGTAAGCTTTCCCCGATGTATATCTGCAAAGAATGCTGATAAACTCCTCCACGCCCTGCATTTTCAGCGCAGATCCAAAGAAGCACGGAAAAATCTGCCTGTTTTCAATTGCAGCAGAAATGCTTTCTTTACTGAGGGAACCTGTCTCGATAAACTGCTCCATAAGCTCCTCACAGCAGGTCGCACAATCCTCGTCTATATTGTCGAAGTCACCGGTAAAATCGACACACCTGTCCGAAAGCTCTTTCCTGAGTCTATCTATCAGGTGAGCCTTATCGGCTCCTATTAAGTCCATCTTATTGACGAATACAAAAACAGGAATATTGTATTTTCTCAGAAGCTTCCATAGAGTTGTGGTATGGCTCTGTACACCGTCAGTTCCGCTTATAACAAGAACTGCGTAGTCGAGAACCTGCATGGTACGTTCTGTTTCCGCTGAAAAATCAACATGTCCGGGAGTATCAAGCAGTGTAAACATAGTATCATCTACAGTAAACTCTGCCTGTGACGAGAAAATAGTGATACCTCGTTCGCGTTCTATTGAATTTGTATCAAGTGTAGAATTTCCGCGGTCAACTCTGCCAAGACTGCGGATAGCACCTGAAGTATAAAGCATGGCTTCCGCAAGAGTTGTCTTTCCAGAGTCAACATGAGCGGTTATGCCTATAATAACGTTTTTCATAATAGCTCTCCGAAATATATTATTGCTTTATTTTAACATAAAATCTCGAATTTGTCCATAGATGCGAACACAAATGGTTCAAAATGAATATAATAAATAAAAAGGAGCTTTATTATGAGAACAATGCGCAGAAAAAGATATCACAGATATCGTGTGGTTATCCTGTTAAGTATAATATCAATAGTCGTCTTCATTGTCTTTATCGAAACAGAAAAAGCACTGAAGCCTGTCGCAAAACTTCGGGCAGAACAATTCGCTAAGCAAACAGCCGATAACGTTATCGCCGCGGTTGTTTCCGAATATCTCACCGATAACAGATTTACATACGAGGATTTCGCTGTTGTAATGTACAATGATGACAATTCTCCTGTTTCCGTAGAAGCTATACCGTTTACAATCAACAAGATACAATCCGAGCTGACCGCCGAGATCAACAAGAGACTCAACTCATCGGGAGAAAGGTCTGCCAAAATACCACTTGGTTCCCTGACAGGTTCGCCTGTTTTTACCGGAAAGGGTCCCTCAATAAAGATAAGGGTTTGCCCTGTTGGCAGTGCCGAGGTGAAGCTGAAAAGCTCATTCACTCAGGCAGGACTTAATCAGACCTGCCACAGTATTTCAGCCTGTGTAGATGTAAAAATGACTTCATCCGTGCCAATGTACAGCTTTAACGTAAAGGCGGAGTTTGAATTTATTCTTGCAGAAAGCGTTATTGTAGGAAAGGTACCTGATATTACTCCATATATGGCACAAAAATAAATGCCGTATCAAACAATACGGCATTTATCATCACTTGTTACCTTCAGCGCAGACCCACTTTTCGCCTTCCTTGGTATGAACTGAAACATTCTTGAAGCCTGCATTTTCAAGGAGTTCTCTGAACTGTTCCAGAGTGGGATTAAAAAGGTCATATTTTCTGATACCCTCAAGATCGTTTTCATCAAGGTCTGCATCTCCGTTTATATCAGCAACTATAAGGAACTTGCCGCCCTCTCTGAGAACTCTGTATACCTCCTTCAGGTTTTCCTGCGGAGCGGGCCAGAAATAGAAGCTCTCAACAGTGATTATTTTATCAAATGTATCACTGTCAAATGGCAGTTTCTCAACAGACGCCTCCACGACGTTGACTTTGCCGCTTTTAACATTCTCCATGTTACGCTTCAATGAAAGCTCCACTGACAGCGGCGAATAATCTACTCCCCACACTTTTCCGCCGCTGATATGATCAGCAATTCTGCGAATAGTCTCACCGCCGCCGCATCCGATATCAAGTACAGTGTCGTTGCTGTCGAAGTTGAAATAGTCCAGAGCCCATCCTGTTACCGCATAGCGTCTTTGGTTCATCCCCTCCAGCATCTCTGCCCCTGCATCACCATGAGGTTTACGCGGATTTCCCAATTCAGTTACAGATACTTTTTTCTCATTCATTTTCTATCCTCCTTAAAAGCCTTAATGCTTTCATTTGATTCTCCCAATACAAAAAGGCTGACGTATAGCGACAGCCTTTTGTGATAAATTATTCAACAGTTACGCTCTTTGCAAGGTTTCTCGGCTTATCCACATCATAGCCCTTGGCTACAGATACATAGTATCCGAGAAGCTGAAGCGGGATAACGGAGAGACTTCCTGCAAAATGTGCGTCAGTCTGGGGGATATATACTGTAAAGTCAGCAAGGTCCTCCATGCTGTAATTACCGTAGGTTGTAAGACCCATAAGTGAAGCGCCGCGGCTCTTTACCTCAACCATATTGCTGACAGTCTTCTCGTAGAGCTCCTGCTGTGTGAGTACGCCGATAACAGGGATACCTTCCTCGATAAGGCTGATAGGACCATGCTTGAGTTCACCGGCAGCATATGCCTCAGAGTGGATATAGCTGATCTCCTTCATCTTGAGGCTTCCCTCAAGACCGATAGCATAGTCTATACCACGTCCGATGAAGAATGCGTCCTTAGCGCCGGCAAGCTTGTTTGCATACCACTGGATGCGCCCCTTGTCCTCAAGAATCTTTTCAATCTTGTCTGGAATAGTATAGAGCTCTTCAAGAAGCTCTCCGCACTTTTCCTCTGTCATCTCTCCGCGTGCAACAGCAAACTGTATAGCAAGAAGATATCCAGCGATAAGCTGAGTACTGTATGCCTTGGTTGTAGCAACCGATATCTCGGGGCCTGCCAGTGTATAGAACACATTGTCTGCTTCACGAGCAATGGATGATCCTACAACATTAACTATGCCGAGGGTCTTGATGCCCTTTTCCTTAGCCTCTCTGAGAGCAGCAAGGCTGTCGGCAGTCTCACCCGACTGGCTTATGATTATTACGAGGCTATCCTTGACAAGAGTCATCTTTCTGTATCTGAATTCGGATGCAAGCTCTACTCTTACAGGAATAGATGTGAAGTCCTCGATAACATACTGAACTGCCATACCTACATGATATGCACTTCCGCAGGCAACGATATATATCTGGCTGATCTTCTGCATCTCCTCATCTGTGAGGCCGATGTCTGAGAAATCGATCTTTCCGTCCTTGACTACGGAATGGATAGTATCGCGTACGACCTTGGGCTGCTCATGAATTTCCTTGAGCATAAAGTGCTCATAACCGCCCTTTTCAGCTGCCTCTGCGTCCCATTTGATCTCTGTGAGAGACTTCTCGATCTCCTCACGGTCGATATTATAGAAGGTAACGCTGCCCTTTACAAGCTTTGCGATCTCCATATTGCCTATATAGTAAACATTTCTTGTGTACTTGAGAATTGCAGGTACATCTGAAGCAACATATGTCTCACCGTCAGCGATTCCGATGATCATGGGGCTGTCCTTACGGGCGGTATAGATCTCACCGGGATAGTCCTTGAACATTACGCAGAGAGCATATGAACCTCTGATACGGATCATTGCTCTTGCAATAGAGTCAACAGGACCCAGACCATACTTCTTGAAATAATAATCGATAAGCTTTACAGCTACTTCCGTATCAGTCTGTGAGTAAAACTCATAACCGCTTTTTGTAAGCTTCTCGCGGAGCTCCTGATAGTTTTCTATGATACCATTGTGAACAGCGATAACATTCTCATCGTCACTGCTGTGTGGGTGAGCATTTACAGCAGAAGGCTCACCATGTGTTGCCCAGCGGGTATGACCGATTCCACAGCTTCCCTTTACAGCACTGCCGTCATTGGTCATTTCCTTCAGAACCTTGAGCTTGCCCTTTGCTTTTACTACCTCTGTCTCCTTTTCTCCGTCACGGACAGCGATACCTGCCGAGTCGTAACCTCTGTATTCGAGCTTAGAAAGACCATCAAGCAGTATTGGAGCTGCCTGTTTACTTCCCGTAAAGCCGACTATTCCGCACATAATACGTTCCTCCAAATATATTTTCTATTATTTTGTTCCTACCTATTTATACAGCGGTAATAAAACGCCATATTACACCTATTATACTACAATTAAACGTGTTTGTCAACCGTGTTATTTTCTCACATTGGGATGATTTGGCGGAGCAGTGTTCGTCCTCGCTATCGGGCTCTTTTCTGTCTTGACTCCTAGATATGTATCGTCGTTGACTCTGAGCTTCAGACTGTTTTCCTTTCGATAAACGGCAGCGCCTGTCTGTTTGTGTACCGACTTCATGCTTGACTTCATTATCGAAACTGCAATAAAAGCGGCAACAAGTCCGATAATAAGGCTTATTATAAATGACTTTACGGGATTGAATGATCTTTCCGATGACCTTGAATCATAGGACGAGCTGTAGGATATATCCTCATCATCCACCTCAATATCGTCAATTTCTATTTCATCGATGTCTACATCATCAACGTCAGTATCGTCGCCGATATAGTCAAATTCATAGTCCGCATATGCTGTTGTTCCGACAGAAACGCTGTACTGTCCTGCTGCTGCTATCGGCACCGCAAAGAGGAGAAAAAGTGAGGCTGCTGATGCAGCAATTTTTCTAAAATTCATAATTTCCCTCCTTACAGTCCAAGCAGCATCGAAATGCCGAAGCATACAGCGGTTACACCTGCTGCAATGGCTAAAGTGTACCCCAAACCGTGGACAAAATTTTGCAACCATGGACAGATAAAATGAACCCTGCCTGATGCAATTGCTCATGATAGATATGCTGTTCTTAGATTCCGAACCAGAGGCAAAACCAGCC